>Ga0193732_1000003_pt1 | contig 371570 bp, 321 predicted proteins | sample U1s1metaG_FD_145077 | JGI IMG/M metagenome (GOLD analysis project Ga0193732, IMG submission 145077) | Soil microbial communities from a riparian zone of the East river system, Colorado, United States - U1s1 | ecosystem: Environmental > Terrestrial > Soil > Riparian zone | place: USA: East...
ACTGCTTTCAAGATCGCGATGATCTGGTTCTCACTGAATTTGCTCCGCTTCGTCCTGGCCTCCTGGGTTGGCTATCCTACCCGGAAACCTCTACTTTTCAATGGTCCTGTTTTTAGGGGTACTTACAACCCAGAATAATGCTTCGTCAAACAATTTGGAGCGCGCAGTCTTTGCTGAACAGGAGCGGTCATTCACTACTGCCGAGGCTTTCCATGCAAGCCTCAATCGCGCGCGTGTGCCGGGCGGCATGGTTACCATCGTTGGCTGTCAGGAAGATACACTTAAGAGGAACTGGAAACCTCAAGGACAGGCGCTGGGCCAGGTCCTGAATGAAATCGTCGGCGCGGACAGAAGTTACCGGTGGGAAACGCAGGATGGCGCTGTAAACCTGCTGCCGACGAGTGGTGAGCCACCGTTGCTGCAAACTCGTATAGGTGAATTTAGCATCAAGACCAACTCATCATTGGACGCCCTTAGTGAATTGGAGAAACGCACCGAGATGAAAGAGGCGATGATTAATCTTCACTTACAAGGCGGGCTTACGATTATTATGTACTCGCCTAGTCCAACAGAGTTTTCCGTGCGGTTCAAAGAAGGTACGCTGCGCCAAGCGCTCAATGCCATTGCCGTTTCGAGGGGAACCGACATTTGGACTTACAGAGAGATACATTGCGGCGAAAGGAACGAAGCAACGATAAAGTTTTGAAAACTGTTTCCGAACATGCGATCGCTTGGGCCACGTTAGCAGCAACTAGGTTAAATGGGAACCGGTTCACTCAGCGCCCGCGGCCATCACTTCCGCCTGTAATCTGTCTTTCAGAGAAGAGCGCCACGCGCTTTCCATTTCAGCAACATCCAGTTGGATCACTTCCTGGCCGTCGCTCTCAATTCGCAAACGATCTGCGCCGACATTTCCCAGCAGCGTCATCGGGCAGCCAGCAGACGCGACGATCTCTTCGATATCACCCAGGGACGATTCATCGAAGCTGATGATGATCCGTGACGGGCTTTCACTGAAGAGACGCGTGGCCAGGTCGTAATCGCCGGTGAGGTCGATGTCGGAGCCGAACACCGAGCGATTCAGTGAGGAGAAACAACATTCCGCCAACGCGACCGCCAAGCCGCCGTCGGCACAATCATGCGCCGACCGCAACAGGCCTGCTTCCGCCGCGCGCAGGCAAGCCGTCTGCACTGCGCGTTCGGCATCCAGATCAAGCACGGGCACTCGGCCTTCGCTGGTGATCTGGACGCTGCTTCTTCCTTCGATCACAGCGGCGTATTCACTGATCGAAAGATCTTCATGGGTAGCGCCAAGCAGCGCGACAAAATCACCGGCGTTCTTGAAGCCTGGTTGAATTACGCGCTTTACATCTTCCATCAAACCCACCATGCCGATGACCGGCGTCGGCAAAATGCCGCGACCTTCAGTCTCGTTGTAGAAAGACACGTTGCCGGAAACGACAGGCGTATTGAAAGCGCGACAGGCTTCCGCGATGCCGTCGATTACTTCTGAAAACGACCACATCACTTCAGGCCGCTCCGGGGAAGCAAAGTTGAGGCAGTTGGTAATGGCGATTGGTTGTGCCCCAACGCAGACGACGTTGCGCGCGGCTTCGGCGACCATGAGCTTGGCGCCTTCGCGCGGATTCGCGGCGCAATAACGGCCATTGCCGTCGAGCGAGATCGCCAACGCGCGACGTGTCTCTTTGATTCGCACCACGGCCGCGTCTGCGCCCGGCAGAACCGCCGTGTTCGTGCGCACCATGTGGTCGTACTGGCGATAGACCCATTCTTTGGAAGCGAGGTTGGGTGACGAGAGCAGGCGCAACAATGCGCTGTTGTAGTCTGGCGCTGGAGGGAGCGCGGACATCCTGTCCGCACTGAGCGCGCCAGCGCGAACATTCCTTGACGACTCACGCTTGATTGAGGCTTGAGCGCGAGCAAGGCTCGCGTGTGCGGACAGGATGTCCGCGCTCCTCATCGGCCGTTCATAAACCGGCGCTTCGTCCGTCAAAGCTTTTACCGGAACGTCGCAAACAATCTCGCCGCTATGCGCGACCCGCATGCGACCGTCGTCGCGCACCTGGCCGATGACTACCGCATCCAGGTCCCACTTGCGAAAGATGTCCCCAACTTCGCGCTCGCGCCCTTTATGCGCCACGATCAGCATGCGCTCCTGAGATTCCGACAAAAGCATCTCATAAGCAGTCATGCCCGTTTCCCGCTGCGGCACCAGAGACAAATCGATTTCGATCCCGGTATCCGCGCGCGCGGCCATCTCGCAGGTCGAGCAGGTCAGCCCCGCGGCGCCCATGTCCTGAATGCCGGCCACCGCGCCGCTGCGCATTGCTTCCAGACAAGCTTCCAGCAGAAGCTTTTCCAGAAACGGATCGCCGACCTGAACCGTCGGCCGTTTCGCGAGAGCTTCTTCGTCAAACTCAGCCGACGCCATAGTCGCGCCGTGAATGCCGTCGCGCCCGGTCTTAGCGCCGACATACAAGACGGGATTGCCTACGCCGGTAGCTTTGCCAAAGAAGATTTGATCCTTGCGCACCAGGCCGAGCGCGAAAGCATTCACCAACGGATTCAGAGCGTAAGCATCGTCGAATGACACCTCGCCACCGACGGTGGGCACGCCGAAGGCGTTGCCATAATGCGCGATTCCACCGACGACGCCGGCCAGCAGGGAGCGGTTCCGCCGTCCATTCGCCGGATTGTCCAAAGAGCCAAATCGCAGGCTGTTCAGCGCGGCGATCGGGCGCGCACCCATAGTAAAGATGTCGCGCAGAATCCCACCGACGCCGGTGGCCGCTCCCTGAAACGGTTCGATGAATGAAGGATGATTGTGCGACTCGATCTTGAACGCGGCGCACCAGCCGTCGCCGAGGTCTACGACGCCGGCGTTTTCACCGGGCGGGACAATCACGCGCTCACCCGTTGTCGGCAGGCGTTTCAAATGAACGCGGGAAGACTTGTAGGAACAGTGCTCAGACCACATCACGGAAAAGACGCCCAACTCGACCAGGTTGGGTTCGCGTCCGAGCAACTCTTTGATGTGCGTAAATTCTGCCGGGGTAAGATTGTGGGCCGCGATTACATCGGGAGTAATTGATTCCATTTAGGCTGCCAAGCTAACACAGAGAGGTGCTCACGGCTTACTCCCTACTTGCTTATCAATCGCGCTGCGCAATTCGGCGGGCTTGATCGCGCCGAAATACTTGAACACCACCTTGCCGTCTTTATCATAAAGATAAGTTGCCGGCAGGGCGCCGTCCCAGGTCGCGTCCACCGCGTGGATCGCCGGTTCGGGATCTTTGACGTTCAGCAAAACGACGGACATCTTCGCCTTCATTGACTTGAGAAACTCAGGCACCGCGGTTTTGATTTCGGCAACGTCATCGAGGGAGATGGAAACGAAGTTCAAGCCCTTGTCGCGATAGTCGTTGTCGATCTTGACCAGATCGGGAAACTCTTCACGGCACCCATCGCACCACGTCGCCCAGAAGTTAATCAACAGTGGCCGCGTGTCTTTTGGGTTGCGCTGGAGGATCTTCTTCAGACCTTCGAGATCGATCTCGGCTACGTCATTAGTATTGACTCGATCCAACACCAGCGGACCAGGCGTCTTGTTCGTCGACGCGACGCCTGCCGACGGTGTTTGGGCAGGCGCTGCGAAACCAACTAAAGCGCAAACGGTTAACAATATGAGCAAACGCAAACGCATTTCTTTGTAGCGCAAGTTGTTAACTTGCGTAGTCCTTTTCTATTGTCGCAGCCGCGGCAACGCAAGTTAACAACTTGCGCTACACTCAAATCACGAGACCCGCTTGATGGTGCAGCCAAACGCCGCGCCGCCGGTCTTGCTTACCTGCTTGCCCGACACCAATTCATCGAGCGCGTCACGCAGATCGTTTGACGTGATGTTCGCCGTGTTCTGCGCATTGTCGATGCGGCCGTGATAGACGAGTTTGCCGCTGGCATCGATCACGTACGCTTCGGGTGTGCGCGTTGCTCCCAGACGATCGGCGATCTTGTTTCCCTCATCCTTCAGGATGGTGAACGTCAGATGCTTTTCACCGGCATGTGATTTAACTTCCGCGGCCGGCTCAGTGTTGTTCGAGTTGATGCCGATGACGTTGATGCCCTTGGCCTTGTAATCCTGGGCCAGCTTTTCCATGCGATCGTTATAGGCGTTCGACACGGGGCACTTCGTGGCGACGAAGATTATGACTGCGCCGTTTTTGCCGGTTAACGACTTCAGCGAGTGTTCAGCGCCGTCGGCATCCGGTAGTTTGAAATCATCCAGGGTTGTCCCGATGGCCGGCGGGGCCGGCAGGTCACTGGTACTGCCGCTTCCGGCGACGGCTGCGAAAGCAACGATGACAATTGAAGCGAGAAACAGTGTTAGCGCGTAATGCCTCTTCATTTTATTAACTCCTTTCAAGGATTGGTGGCGTTTGACTGGCAAGATTAACAGCGAGAAGTTAGACGTGGCAAGCCGGGGAATGGTTCGCGAAAACCAAATGGGTCAACTGCGGCGCTTCACAATCCGGGAGGCCCATACGATTACTGTTAAAGCCGTCGTCACTGCCGCTGAAAGCAGACAATACTGGCAGAAGTGATGAATGACAAAGGCCTGCAAATAGAGCAGCCATAAAGTCATGAGAAACATCACGACGACCAGCCCTGCCAATAGCGGCCCGGCGAGTCGATAACCAAATGCTGCCAGGATCGCCAGACTGAATACAGTGAAGTAAGCGACGGCGCCCAACACCGCCAAAGGAACGGGGCCAATATGAGCGTAGGCGCTGCGGAGAACTTCCGAGCAGCCCGAAACGATTGTGCAACGAAGACTCTGACCGGTCAGATCCTGGATGGTGAGATAGAGAGCATCAGCCAGGCCGATCAAAGACAACAACGCAGTCACAAGGTACGACCAGGCGATGGATTGCGGAGAATCGGCAGACGACATAGTTTCGCCAGCGGCGTAAGAATACCGACTTTAGTCGGGTCTTACTTCGAGAGGGAGAGGCCCAACTAAAGTTGGTAACTCTATACGCCGTTATTCCGGGATTGTTGCTTATCCATCCGGGGTGAGCGCTTACCAGTTTCCTACTTGCCGGCCTCGTGGAGCGCTTGCTTGAGCATCTCTCGCAGACCCGCCGGCTTCCAGTTGTCGTCTTTGGCTTCTTTGCCATTGACGAAGAAAGTCGGCGTGGCATTCACGCCCAGCGCATGAGCTCGTTTTCCGTCCTGGAAGATGCGCGCCGCGACCGTTTCGCCGTTTAGATCTTTCATGAACTGGTCCGTGTTCAGCCCAATCTGTTTGGCATAATCGACAAAAGTCGGCACCAGATCAGTGATCGTGCTCCAGGTTGCCTGGTTCTCGTACAACTTGTCATGCATCTCCCAGAAACGGCCCTGCATACCGGCGGCTTCCGCAGCCTGCGCGGCGATCAGAGCGTGCTCATGCGGGGGTACCAGTGGCCGTTCGCGAAAGATGACGCGCAGCTTATCCCCGAACTCGGTTTCAATCTTCTTGAGTTCAGGGTAGTACCCGCCGCACGCACCGCATTGAAAGTCGGCAAACTCTTCCAGGGTCACCGCGGCCGAGGCATTGCCGCGGACGTGCGGTGGTTCCGCGCCCTTTGGTTCAGCTCCCGGACTGCCGGTGTTGGCGTTCGCGTTTGCGTTACCGTTCGTCGTTTGTCGCGACGATCGCATAAATAACCACGCGCCCACCACGGCGGCGACGAGAACAACCACAATAATCAGGAATGGCAGAAAACGTTTCATCAGAGTTCATCCGAGCGAATGTCCGAGCAGCCTTGGCTTGTCGTAGCGCGATCAGGTCTACCCATTTGGAGTGCGGCGACTCGTCGCCGCTTTGGTCTGCGCCGGCTTGCCCCGCATGCTTTGAAAACCAGAGACAGTGGTCGCGACCGACCAAAGCGCTGACAAGTCAGCGCACTCCGAAAACTACTCGACCGTGTACTTAATGCTTTTGTCGAGAAAGCCGTTTATGTAAATCTCGACTTCATACGTTCCCTTGGGCCAATCGGTGGGCTTGGTCAGGTGGCCGTGCACTTTGTTCTCGAAAGATTTGGTGGTGTAGTCGATCGTCTTGATCTCTTCGTTTTTCGATCCAGCCACATCGACTGCCTTCCACACGAATTTCACTTTTGTGCCGGCCTTTGCCTTATTCAGATCCGCGACCGCGTGAATCGTGTGATCGCCCGGTGCGAAGGTAGTAGCTTTTTCTCCCGGATCGCCATTGTTGTCTTTCGACATGCTGATTTCGTCAATATAGACTTCGGCGTTGGCCGGCCTGCTATTGGTTATAGCATTCGAATTCTTGCTGCTGTTCGAATTTGAGTTGTTGCTGTTGTTGTTGTTCTTACTGAGGTTGCACGCGAGCACAACAAACAATAGCAGTCCGCCGGCAAGCCATCCTGAATGACGTTTCATCTATTGTGGTTTCCTTTCTGGGTGGAAATCATGGCGCGAACGATACAGTCTTTCTCCCTCCCTTTGGGAGAGGGTCGGGGAGAGGGCTTGTCTGCGTCATGCTCCAGACCCTCCCCTGGCCCCTCCCAAAGGGAGGGAAAAAACCAGCACAAACTCTTCAATTCCGGGCCTCAAAGCAAATGCTCGAAGCCGGTTCAGTTTACATTTCAAGGTTGAGCTTGCGTCTATAGTCAGCAACCTAAAGATTGAACTCGGAACGCCGGCGCTCCGGTTTTTCAAGCAGCGGCAGCCAGCGTGCCGGCCAACGACCGGAAAACGTCCCGGCCATCGCTTGAGCCAAGCAAGTCTTCACAGGCGCGTTCGGGGTGCGGCATCAAGCCCATAACATTCCGCTCCCGGTTGCAGATGCCGGCAATGTTGTCGCGCGAGCCATTCGGGTTCGCGGCCTCAATCAATTGTCCGTCCCGGTCACAATAGCGAATGACGATCCTGTCCTCACGACGCAATTCGTCGAGGGTCGCATCGTCACAGACAAAGTTTCCATCGGCATGGGCGATCGGCATGCTCAGCACGCTGCCGGTTTTCAACTCATGCGTGAATGGTGTGTTGACGCTTTCCACTCTCACATTTACATAGTCACAAATGAAATGTAAATCTCGATTGCGAATCAAGGCGCCCGGCAACAATCCCGCCTCGCACAGAATTTGAAAACCGTTGCAGATGCCCAGCACCAGATTCCCTTTCGCGGCGAAATCTTTGACTGAGTTCATGACCGGCGAAAAGCGCGCCAGCGCTCCGGCGCGCAGGTAGTCTCCGTAAGAAAAGCCGCCGGGAATGATGACGGCGTCGTAACTGCTCAGGTCGGTATCGCGGTGCCAGATAAAATCCACCGGCTGGCCGACGTGTTTCGAGATCACGTGGTAAGCATCGTGATCGCAGTTCGAACCGGGAAAAACAATGACGCCAAACTTCACTCTTCAATCTCCAGTCTATTTGGAGTGCGGCGACTTGTCGCCGCTTTGGTCTCGGCAGGACCTGGTCACGACCGGCCAAAGCGCTGACAAGTCAGCGCACACCAAAGTCACTCTTCAATCTCCACGCGAAAGTCTTCGATGATTGGATTCGAGAGTACGTCATGCGCCATGCGCACGGTCTCCTCGCGCGCTTGCTCAGCGGTCTGCCGGCCCTCGATAGCAATCTCGAAGTATTTGCCCTGGCGGATATCGCTGATCCCGTTGTAGCCGAGTAATTCAATCGAATGCTTGATGGCTTTGCCCTGTGGGTCGAGCACGCTCGGCTTCAGTGTGACGTAGACTTTGGCTTTCATTCAGTTATGTTTTCCGCGACCGATAGAGGCCCACCCGGCCTTCACCTCGAGAGTTCGAATGCGGAACGCGGAATATTACGCCAAAACATTGCGTTTCGTGTAGTCAATATCATAGTATTTCCGCCGGTCGTCGTTTATCGTCTCAGCAAAAGGAAGTTCAAAATGGCATCTCCGTATCCAGAAGGCGGGCCGCCGTCCGGCGCTCCAGGCGGCAAGACGAGTTTAGGTCTCGACTCAAATGTGGGCGCAGCGTTATGCTATCTGGCGAACTTTCTCTGCTGCATCGGCATGGTATTGGCGATCGTATTTCTGGTTACCGAGAAAGAGAATCGCTTTGTTAAGTTCCATGCGGTTCAGTCACTCTTTCTGGTGGCGACCCAAATCGCGGTTGGTATCGTAGTTGCGATTCTCGGATTGATTGTCAGCATGGTGCTCGATATGGTCCACATGGGTTGGGCGGGCTGGTTACTGGTACTTTGCCTTCGATTAGTTCTGTTCTTGATCTTTTGCATTATTTGGATAATTGCGGGCATTAAAGCCTATGGCGGCCAATGGTACAAGCTTCCTTTGATTGGCGAGTTCGCCTGGAACACCGTTAACAAGTAATTCTGAATGAAAGTAAAACCCGAACAGGAGAAAGCTAAAAATGGATACAGGTAAGTCTTCAATCGGCCTTGATGGAAATCTCGCGGCCGCTCTTGGTTATCCCATCGGCATCATCGCTATCATTTGCCTTATCATGGAAAAAGAGAATCGCTTTGTGAAGTTTCATGCACTGCAGTCGATCCTCCTGCACGTTGGTTTTATTGTGGTGGCAATCGCGGTGTGGATAATCGGAATCGTCCTGCTGGTTGCGGGCGCGGCTGCCTCTGCCGCTTCCGGGAGCGGCGCCGCGGGCGGAATAATTGGCATGTTGTTTGGATTGATCTGGCTGGTTGTAATCCTCTGTTATATCGGCGGACTGATCTTCGCCGCGGTCAAATCCTATGGAGGCGCCTATTTCAAGTTGCCCGTGATCGGCAACATCGCCGACAAGTTCGCTAACAAGTAACCAGACCGCAAGACCATAGACGATGGATCGCGATCCATCGTCTATGGTTTTTAGCTTCCTCTATTCCCGAAACACCCGCGCAAAAACCGCATTAACGTTCCGCAAGTAAGTATCCAGCGAAAAGACCCGGTCGATTTGATCCTTGGTTAAGTGAGCAGAAATATCTTTGTCTGCGGCAGCGAGTGACTGCAGCTCGCCGCCTTCGTCCCACGCCTTCATCGCATTCCGCTGCACCCATTCGTAGGCCTGCTCGCGAGAGACGCCGGCCTGGGTCAGTCTTAGCAACAGCTGCCCACTGAAAATCGATCCACGCGTGGCGGCCAGATTCTCCAGCATCCGTTCGGGGTAGACGACCAAACCTTCGACCAACGCAGCCATCTTTTGCAGCATGTAATCCGTGGCAATGCTCGAATCAGGGAGCACCACGCGTTCGGCCGACGAGTGCGAGATATCGCGTTCGTGCCAGAGCGCAACGTTCTCGAGTCCCACGATGCTGTTCGCGCGCACGACCCGAGCCATTCCGCAAATGCGTTCGGAAAGGATCGGGTTGCGTTTGTGCGGCATGGCGCTCGATCCTTTCTGACCCTGCTTGAATTTCTCCTGCGCCTCGCGCACTTCAGTCCGCTGCCAGTGACGAATTTGCAAAGCGAACTTGTCCAAAGACGACGCAATGATCGCCAGCGTGCAAAGATATTCCGCATAGTTGTCGCGCTGGATGATCTGCGTCGAGACCGGAGCAGGTTTCAGTCCCAGCCGGGCGCAGACCTTTTCTTCGACCTGCGGATCGAGGAGCGCAAACGCGCCGACCGCTCCACTGATCTTGCCGACGGCCACTGAGTCCTGTGCATTTTTGAGTCGCTCGCGGTTGCGGCGCATCTCGTCAAACCAAAGCGCAAAGACCAAACCGAAGGAAGTTGGTTCAGCGTGAATGCCATGGGTGCGGCCAACTTGCGGCGTGTCTTTGAATTCATGCGCGCGGCGTTTGAGCACGTCCAGCAGTACGTCGATCTTCTTGAGCAAAATGCCGCAGGCATCGCGGAGAAAAAGCGCGTTGGCCGTATCCACCACGTCCGAAGAAGTAAGGCCGTAGTGAACGAAGCGCGCTGCGTCGCCGATCGATTCGGCCAGATTGGTAGTAAAGGCGATGACGTCGTGGTCGGTTGTCTTCTCGATTTCGTTAATGCGAGCGACGGAGAATTTCGCCCGGCTTTTGATCTGTTCGAGTGCGTCAACAGGGATCGTGCCCATCTCGGCATGGACTTCGCAGACAGCGATCTCCACGTCCAGCCATTTCTGGAACTTGATCTCTTCGGACCAGAGCGCACCCATCTCGGGTAATGTGTACCGATCAATCATCCTTCAACCATTATCCGCAGATTACGCAGATTTCACAGGTTCAAATAGACAGCAAAGACACCTTGAAAGCTCGCTCTCGAATTGACCTGACTTAGACATGAGGCCATTGCTCGCTGCTCAGTGAATGCATTTTCTTAATCTGTGAAATCTGCGTAATCTGTGGACTCTCATTTCAGTGCATTTGAAGTTACGTAATATCTTGCCAGATACCAACGGCCGCCGCGTTCCAGCAGCGTAAATGTTTCCATGCCGTTGCCCTGTTCGAAAGAAGTTTGATAAACCGCGATTACCGAATGTCCCTTGATCGGGGCCGTCGAAGTCTGCTCCTCTCGAACGCTTTGCAAGTCGCGCGTGCGCACCTTGCCCAACCTATCGTGGAGCTTTTGAAAAGTCGCCTTGGATTCATCCAGCGAAGAATCGTTGCGCCACTCGTCCGCAGCTTCGTGGTAAAGCTTTTCGTAGCGTCCCGCGTCGATGTCTTCAATCGAAGCGTCCAGCACCGTCTGTGCTCCCGGCGGCATTCCGCTGCGGCGGACGCTCTGACCACAGGCAGAGCTAAGCAGGACAAGGATGCCGATGCTAAATAAATGAAAGTTCCGCATTAATAGCTCGATTACGGTCCGGTTTGCCCGTGAGTTTTTCTCCGTATTCTCTGTATCTCCGTGGTGGAATTCCTGCTCACAATTAGACTCACCACGGAGACACGGAGATCACGGAGAACAGAAAACTCTTCAAATTACACCATTAATGACTGCTGCTCTCTAGACTTCAATCCAGGCGGTCGCCTCTTTCGGAAATGAAAGCGTGATCTCTGTATCGCCCGCGAACAATGGTGCGCGTTCCCGCAAAGCAGTTTCGGCGGTAATTATTGCCAGATAAGGATTGTTCGCCCGCTGAGAGAGGTGCGCCAAAACGATGTGCTTCGCCTGGCCGTCAAAGCCGTCGAGCAGCCACTCGGCGATGTCTTCATTCGACAAATGCCCGAGCCGAGAAAGAATGCGCTGCTTCAATTCCCAGGGGTAGTGCTCGACTGTCTTGAGCATGTCGCGGCTGTGATTCGATTCGATAACGATCGCCGCGCAGCCACGCAATCGTTCTGTGATCAGGGTCGTGATGTGCCCAAAATCCATCAGGGTCGCGATCTTGACTCCGTCGTGCGTGGCCGTGAATCCAAAGTTGTCCACCGCGTCATGCGGAACGGTGAACGGATGGAAGTCGATTTCGCCGATGCGAAAGTCCTGACCCGAATCGATCTCGACCATACGATCGCGCAAGGCGTCTGAGCGGCGGCGCGGTTCATCGCTCGCGACCTGACGCCGTTCACAGACATAAGCGTCGCGCGTCTTGGCTGACATGAAGATAGGACAATCCAGATCCTTCATCAGCACGCGTAATCCGCCGGCATGATCGCCGTGCTCGTGCGTGATCAGAATGCCGTCGAGTGAATTAGGATCTTCCCCCAGCATGGACATCCGGCGCGCAGTTTCCCGAGCGCTGAGGCCCGCGTCTACCAGCACGCGCGTCCCATTTGCGACCAGCAGAACCGAGTTACCGGTAGAGCCGCTGCCAAGTACTGAGATTTTCATTTCTTAGATCAAAAGAGAAAGTCGTAGAGCCAAGAGCGATATTTTCCATTTATCATTTGTCATCCGCGAGGTTTTTTGTTTCGTGTCCGTTCGTGTGATTTCGTGGATCGTTCTTCATTTCTCAGCCAAGCAAGCGATCCACGAAATCACACGAACTAACACGAAATAAGAACCTGCGAATGATAAGTGTCAAATGACAAATGGAAAATGTTCAAATTTCCAGGCGCGCACGATCGACGGCGAATCCATTCAAGTTGCCCAGCGCTCCCAGCGCCAACGCCGGCGTGGTAAAGCAGCTCTGCGCAACTCGCTGCGCGTCTTCCGGACTGACTGCTTCAATACTTTGAATAATTTCTTCGGGCGAAATACGTCGGCCGTGAATAATCTCCTGGCGCGCCAGGGCCCCGACGCGCGAACTGGAAGATTCCAGACTCAACAATACTGAGGCAATCGCCTGTTCCTTTGCCAGTTGTAACTCTTCTTCGCCCACCGCTTCGTGAACGGCCCGGCGCAATTCCTGCAAAGACAAATCAAGGACCTGGTCGAGATGCGCCGGCGACGTGCCCGCATAGATCGTGAACATCCCAATGTCCGTGTACGTGTTTCCGCCCGCGCCGATCGAGTACGCCAGCCCGCGCTCTTCACGAATGGATTGCCACAGCCGGCTCGATGTGCCGCCGCCGATTACCGTTCCCAGCATGCTGGCCGCATACCGATCTTCACTCCTGGCCGAGGGCCAGGGCGATGCAATGATCAAATGCGCTTGCTCCAGTTCGTTCTTGCGCTCAATCAGAATCGGCGCGGCGATTTCGGGGGCAAACGCGACGGCCGAGTCTTCGTCCGATGCGTTGCTGCTTTCGCCAAAGGTTTGCGCGGCCAGCTCAACCAGTTGGGCGTGCATAACATTGCCCGCCGCGGCAATCACGAGATTGCGCGGCGAATAGGCTATGGAATGAAAGCCGGCAGTGATGGCCCGATCAAATGACGAGACTGTCTGCTCGGTGCCTTCAATCGGCCGGCCCAGAGAGTGACCGGGAAAGTATGCGGCGTGGAAAAGTTCGTTTAGAAGTTCGTCGGGCGTGTCCCCAATCATCTTCATCTCTTCGATGATCACGCCCTGCTCACGCGTTAAATCGTCAGGCTCGAAGCGTGGATTGGCCAGCATGTCGGCGATCAGATCAAACGCCTGTGGCAAGGCCGTATCGACCACCTTCAGAGCAAAACCGGTGATTTCATGCGAAGTGTAGGCGTCAAGGTGCCCACCCAGACGGTCGGATTCCGTGGCGATCTGATGTGCTGAGCGACGCTGTGTGCCTTTGAACAGTGCGTGCTCGATGAAGTGGCAGATTCCGTTCAGCGCCGGGGTTTCATGACGCGATCCGCGCCGTACCCAGATTCCCAGACTGACGGAACGAAGGCCCGGCATGTTTTCGGTCAGAATTGTGAGTCCGTTGGCGAGGCGAGTGGTTTGAACCTGATCTATCATTGTGCTCGTTTGAATAAGAGTCTTGCTAGTTCGCATCCATCGTAACACGTGGAAAAGACCCGGCAAAATAGCCGTTAGAAGGAGGCCTCAGGCTTGACACAAGTCCGGCCGATGGCTAACAATTGCGTCATTCAAACGGGTGACAGTCTCCCTTGCCCGGGCGGAGAGATGATCGGACTGTGATTCCGAACCACCGCTCAGGCATCTTAATGAAGCAAATTGAGAATCGAAGGACAGTGACATTGGCTATCCGGTTTTCGTTCTAACGCCAGCTTCGCAAATCTGCGCGAGGTTAGCCCGGAGGTTCGGCCCAAATGAAAACAGTCTTCAAATTTAGCACGCCGCTGGTGGTTCTGGCTGTCGTCTTATCGATGACCGCTTCGACTCAGGGCAAGGGCGTCCGCGGTCTGGCTACCATCACCGGCTCTGTTCGAGATAACAAGGGCTTACCTTTGGCAGGCGCCGTGATTCAGTTGATTCGCGAAGGAGCGAACCAACTCGTCAAACAAACCTACACGGCAACAGACGGCAGCTTCTCTGCCAAAATTCCCGCCGGACGTTACTCGTTAAAAGCAATGGCTGAGGGCTTCGGCGAAGTTCTCTTTTCGTCAGTACAGGTCAACGCGTCGGCCGAAATCGCCTATCGCTTCAATCTGGAGCCAGCGCATTCAGGCCGGACGTTGGTCGATCAGCGCCGGGATCGCGACAACGTCAAATGGGGTTTGCGCGCAATCCAGGGCCGGCGGTCGATCTTCCAGGCCGACGAAGGCGACGACTCAACAATTGCCGCAGTTGAAAACCCGGAAGAAGCAGTAAATGGAAATGCTGAAGTAGCCGACATACAGCGCCTGAATCAAGACCGCCGAACTCGCACTCAGGGAGTCGTTGAAACCTACTTTGCGACTTCTACCAATCCGTTCACCTCGTCTTACGAGGGCGTGAACTTCGCCATGGCGCTCCCTGCATCTGAGCGAATCGACCTTGTCTTTGCCGGTCAGACAGGCACGGCCGGCGCGCCGCAGAGATTCGAGACGAGCGCGCGAATCCAGGTGAGCAACCGTCATCGTGTGAATATCGGTGGCGGAGTCGCGAACCTTCCCATGTGGACGCCGGTGGGTGGAACAGACACCAGACGCGCGCTCGGGCAAGTGTCGGTGCGCGCAGTTGACGAGTGGATAGTGCGCGACGGTGTGGTAGTTGTTCTGGGATTGGATTATTCCCGTTTCATGGGCGCGGGGAACGCAGCTTCTATTAGTCCCCGCCTCGGGATTCAGTTTGACGCCAACGCGCGCACGCGGGTGAAGGCGAGTTTTGCTCCCGGCGGAACCGAGACCCTGCAACAAAGCTCCGCAAGTTTTGAAGGCAGCGACGTGATCTTCAAGCAACCGATCGCGCAACCAATAGCGTTTGTCGGCGGCCGCGCGGTCATGGGACAAAGCCGACGCCTCGAATTCGGAGTTGAGCGGGTCCTCGATAATCGTTCCAATGTAGAAGCAACAGCTTTTATGGATCTGACCAGCGGTCGGGGCATTGGCCTAATGGCCAACTCGCTTTCTGCTTTCTCCGGCGACAACGCCGCAGAAATGCTCAGCGTCGCCAACCAGGAAGGATCAGCCCGAGGTGTTAGGGTGGTTTATTCGCGCCGGCTGAATCGAGTTTGGAGCGCGTCCGCCGGCTATTCGTTTGGCCGCGGACAGAAACTCTCGGCAGATAGAATCACGACTCCGTCCGAGCTTTTCAATAACAGCTTTTTCCAGAGTGGCGCCGTGCAGGTTGCCGGAGACTGGTCCACCGGCACACACGTACAAACGGTATTTCGCTTTTCGCCTCAGGCGACCGTGTTCGCAATCGATCCCTTCGCTGGCCGGTTAGCGGTTTACGATCCGTCGCTCAGTATCCAGATAACTCAGGATCTGCCAACGTTCGGATTGCCGGTTCGGGCCCAGGCTGTCATCGACGCACGCAATCTGCTGGACTTCCAATCGAGGACCAGCAACGGTGAGACGGTGCTGGAAGTTTGTCCGACCGGGCGCTCAGTTCGCGGAGGAATTTCGGTTAGATTCTGAACCGGAAGGCGGCACGATCCTTCAGCCTGTCGTTCCCGCCATCTTCAGTTGCAGGCTCCCAGTATTTCTCCAAAATCTCGGACGCATACGAAAACTTGGACGTGCCTGTGCCCCCATGGTCGGGTCTTGAATTTCCGAGCAGCCGAGAAGTGGTGCTCAGAGCCCAATACGCTGCCTTGTGCTCGCTTTCAACTGGTCGGTCGCAGTTGGAACATCGGTTGCCTTAATTCGCACAGTCGCGGTGTGCTTATTTAGGCAGGGATAACGACGCGGCAAGAAATAGCTGACACAAGCGGTTTCACAAGCCGAAACGAACTGAGATGAAGGGTTCAGTATTAACGGGCAAAACATGGCTGCTGCTAATCATAGCGGCACTGCTGATCGCTGCCGGGGCCCTGAACTTTTCACAGCGTCTGAGTCATCAGCCTCCGGCGTGGGATGGCGTCACCTGGGTTAACACTTCGCAGGGAGTTGTAGCTAAAACCATCGAGCCGGGTTCGGCCGGCGCCCGAGCTCAAGTGATTCCAGGCGATCATCTGTTGGCGGTCAGCATGATCGAACAGAGATGCGAACAGGTCACCAACGGCCCGAAGTGCGAGCAGATAGCCGACGCCAGAGATGTGCAAATATATCTGGACCAGGCGCACGTCGGCGGCGAGATTCATTACCTCATTGAGCGCCCCTCGTATCCCGTAGAATCCCGGATCTATTACGCAGACATCGATCATCTGGGGACGATCCCAAATTGGACCGCGCGTGATCTCTACATCAACTTAATCGGAGTTGTCTATCTCTTCGTCGGCTTGTTCGTAATCTTAAAGCAGGGCGGAAGATCTCCTTTCGTGTTGCACTTCGCAACGCTTTGCCTGACGGCTTTTGTCTTTCACTTTTACACACCGATTGGAACCTACAAGGACCTTGATTTAGCGATCGCCTTTCTGCGCAACGCTGGTTTCATCATGTTTGCGCCGCTGTTCCTGCACTTCAGCACGATCTATCCGGTTCGTTATCACTTGTTCGAGGAACGTCGTTGGCGCAGCACCCTCCTATATCTCCCGGCAGCGCTGCTGCTGGTGGTGGCGACGGTCGTGTTCTTTCACGATGAATTAGTTAAGGTCCTGCCGCACCAGTTGGTCGACTATTCGCTGAACTTTGGCGCGGGGTTTTACAAGGCTGCATTTATTCAGTTCGCCATCGCGCTGGTGGCCAGCGCGGGCTTGCTGATCCAGCGGTTCGTGATCAGCAAGAACACCGTGGCCCGCCAGCAATTGAAATGGGTGGTCTGGGGATCGGCTTTGGCCATCGCGCCGTTCACGTTGCTCTATGCGATTGGATTTGTGCTCGCGGACAGCACGAGTCCTCTTAGTGACGTGGCAGTCGTGCCGCTGATTTTGATACCGCTGGCGTTAGGCTATTCGGTAGTCCGCTATCGCTTGATGGACGTCGAGCTCGTGGTGCGTCGGGCGGCCGTCTATGCCTTTACTACCTTGGCCATCGCCGTGGCGATCGGCGCGGTCGTTTACTTCGCCGGAAATGCTTTGGGTGGTAACGGCGAGTCGAACGGTGAGATTACCCTGCGACTGATTCTTTCCGTGAGCGCCATGGCCTGTATCGTGATGATCGCCGCTCCGGTCAAGAACTTCATGCAGGAGCAGGTCGATCGCCTTTTCTACGGTCAGCGTTACGACTTGCGGCGCAGCCTTTTGGATTTTGGCCGCACGATCTCGGCGACCACCGCGCTCGATCCCCTGCTGGATTCACTTATCACGCGCCTGCGGCAGGTGATGAATGTCGAGCGTCTGGCGATCTTCCTCGAAGACGAGCACGCGCCATCGGGTTACCGCGTGGCCCGCACGGCCGGCCTATCCGCGCCGATAACCGTACCCGCGGATTTTCGTGAAATGATCCGCACGCGTTCTGCCGAGACCGGCGTGGTTCGCGCCGACGATCTCGAATCATCACCAGACAGTGAAGGTTACGTCCGGCGCGTGCTGCATTATTACGTGCCCTGCGTCGTGCGTGGCCGGATGGTGGCCGTAATTGGCCTGGGCCGCTCGGCCGATGGCGCACTGCTATCGTCCGAAGACGTTGAGATCCTGCGGACCGTTTCCGGTTACATTTCAGTCGCAATTGAGAACAGCCTGCTGTATCAGGAGCAGCAACGCCGCGCCGCCGAACTTGAGATTCTCAAAGAATTCAACGAGTCGATCGTCGAATCGATCAACGTGGGGTTGATGGCGGTTGATCTCAATGGGTTCATCACTCGTCTGAATTCCGCGCTCGAAGAAATTTTCTCGCTGACCCGGGACGAGGCTGTCGGCAAGAACGTCGAGGACCTGTTTGCGGAAGATTTCGCCGACACGCTGCATCAGGTGTTGGGCCCTGACGGTTGGCAACTGCGACAGACGCGCCAGATTTACAAGATGCACACGGCCACGCGCGCCGGCCGTGCGCTGGTACTCAACATTGCGCTGGCCCCGTTGTGCGCTGACTCAGATGAACAAACCGGGGCGCTGGTCGTGTTTGAGGATGTCACCCAACGCCTGCATCTGGAAGAGCAACTGCAACAGCGCGAGAAGCTTTCATCGATCGGTCTGCTGGCCGCGGGCGTGGCCCACGAAGTGAACACACCACTGACCGGCGTTTCGTCATACACACAGATGCTGCTCAGCATGCTGGCGGAAAACGATCCCAAGCATGCCCTCCTGCTCAAGGTCAAGCGTCAGGCCGATCGAGCCACCGACATCGTTAACAATCTCTTGAACTTCTCGCGCACCGGCAGCGCGGCGGAGTTTGGCGGAGTCGATATTCACCGCGTGCTGGACGACACGCTGCAACTGCTTGAGCCGCAATTGCGCCGTAGCCATATTGAGATCGTGCGCAACTATGCAGAGGACCTGCCGCCGGTTCATGGCAACTCGGTTAAACTGCAGCAGGTGTTTACGAACTTGATCCTCAATGCGCGAGATTCGATCGCCAATGGCAACGGCCGCATTAGTCTGGCCACGCGCAAAGGAGACGATGACGGGTCGTTGCTGGTCGAAGTGGCCGACAGCGGTGTAGGCATCGCGCCCGACGACGTGGCGAAGATCTACGATCCCTTCTTCACCACTAAAGGCGTCGGCCGTGGTACGGGCCTCGGCCTGGCGGTGACCTACGGTATTGTTCAGGAGCATTCAGGCCACATAAATGTTTCCAGCACGCCCGGGCTGGGCACTACATTTCGCATCACCCTGCCCACCAGCGATCCGCGCGCGCGATTACAGGCCGCTGCCCTGTAGTCGAAGTTCGAGTATCGTCTTAATTTGGTTTCGCGTTTTTCCGCCCGGACAAGAACGATCCACGAAATCACACGAAACCGCGCGAACAAAAAGCCGTTTCCGCTTCGTGCAATTTCGTGGATCGTTTTATTTGGAGAGCTGCAATCTCTCAACTAAGACGGCACAAGTTTCGATACTGGTGCAGTTTCATTTAGTTGATGCCATTACGCAGCGTGGGCGAGTCGTTACAGAACCGCGAGCGGTAGCGACCGGATGCTACATTCAACCTGCGAACGACAATTTCGCCCGCGGCAAGACCTGTAGTACCGGATTGAGTGCTTGCATCCGGTCGCTACCGCTCGCGGTTCTGTAACGACCAGGCTTCGGCAACGCGGCCTGGGTTACGGGCGATTTCAAACTGAACCAGTACCCAAGTCTCCCACTATTAGCTTTTTGCTGTTCGTTTCGGTAATAATCTCGCTTTTGCTACGGAACCGTTTGCGGCAGTAAACGGGTCCTGCTACACAGACCGAAGTCTGTGCCAATCCAAAATGGCTAGAAAAGGTTCAGTGCTGGTCGTCGACGACGAGGAAATCATGCGTGATGTCCTCGAGACTCTGCTCTCGGCTGAGGGTTATCGTGTCGATCTCGCGAAGACCGGCGAAGAAGGTCTGGACTCGTACACCAAGCGTTCCTACGACGCGGTGTTGCTCGACGTGTCGATGCCCGGTATTGGCGGCTTACGCGCGCTGGAAGAGTTTTTGAAGCTGGATGCTGAGGCGGTGGTGGTAATGATCACCGCCTACGCGACCTTTGATACGGCGATCGCTGCGTGGGAGAAGGGCGCCTTCGGCTGCATTCGCAAGCCGTTTCAGAACGAACACATCAGCGCCACCGTGGCCGCGGGCGTCAAACGCCGGCGCAAAGAAGAAGAACGGCGATCGCTGCGGCAGGCGATGAGCCGCGAGGTCGATCGTGGCGCCATGGTCGGTCGCTCAGACATTATGCAGGAAGTTTTTCGCCTCGTGGAACAGGTTGCGCCCGCCCGCTCGACAATCCTGATTACCGGCGAAAGCGGTACCGGTAAAGAGCTGATCGCGAAAGCAATTCACGAGTCCAGCCTACGCGCCACTCGCCCGTTCGTCACGGTCAACAGCTCAAACATTCCTTCCGAGTTGCTCGAGTCCGAACTCTTCGGCCATACGCGCGGAGCATTCACCGGCGCAATCGCGGCCAAGAAAGGCTACTTCGAAGTTGCCGATGGTGGTTCGATCTTCCTCGACGAGATTGGCGACATCCCGCCCGAGACCCAGGTGCGTCTGCTGCGTGTAATTCAGGAGCGCGAGTTCACGCCGCTCGGAGATACCAGCCCCCGCCGCGTAGACGTGCGCATCATCGCCGCTACCAACATCGATCTTAAAGAGGCCGTGCGCCAGGGAATGTTCCGCGAAGATCTCTATTACCGGCTGGCCGTAGTGCCGATTGAGCTGCCGCCCCTGCGTGACCGGCGCCAGGACGTCCTGCCGCTGGCACAACACTTCATACGCAAGTACAACGAAGAAAATGGGCGTCAGGTATCGGAACAAATTGCTCCCGAAGTGCTCTCGCTGCTGGAGAATTATTCCTGGCCCGGCAACGTCCGCGAACTGGAAAACGCCGTCGAAAGGGCGGTAGTGATCGCTCCCGGCGACGAGATATCAAGAGAATGCCTGCGTCCGGAAATCGCCGACCCGCAAGCGGCGCGGGCCGTCGTGCGCGAAGGGTCGGGCGCCTCTTCAGCCATCGACGTGGGCCGCGGGGTCAACTTCTATGACGAAGTGCGGCGTTTTGAAATTGATTTGATCCGCCGCGCCCTGGATCAGACCGGCGGACACCAATCACGCGCCGCGCGCCTGCTGGGCATGAACCCCACTACTCTCAACTCAAAGATCAAGACCTACAATATCAACCTGCGGCCATAATAGGCCTCCAAGCGCCGCGGTTTTCTATTGACACGACACTTGTTTGGGAATAGGCTGTCGCCGTTTTTGACCTTTCACTGTCCGGCGACTGTAGACCCTCCGTGAGCTTCGCCGCGAACCCATTTTAAGAAGCGCACCGATCGAGGGCCTCGCAGAATACTTCGAGCCGAGTAGCCTGCTAACCCGGAATTATTTAGAAGGCTAATCAAAATGCCTGAAACCGATGTGATTCCACCAAGGGAATGGACGCTAATGTTTTATTTTGCGAGCGACAATCCTCTCGCCCGCGGGATAGTTTCGCAACTCAAAACCCTTAAACAGGCCGGATTTCATCCTGAAGCCAACGTCATCGTGCATTTTGATCCGAACACTGAAAACATGCCGGTTCAGATTTTTGATGTAAACGTCGTTAACAAGATTCGATCTGGCGGCAAACACAAGATCGGATTTTCTCTCGATCCTCCCTTTGGCAGGAACTTAGTAGAAGACAAACTTTGGGGAAAGAAAAAAAAGGAAATCATCAGAGCGGCCCTAAAGAAAGAACTAGGGGGAAAGAGCATTAACTACGTTCCACCCGATACGCCCGCGAAAATGTCGGGTGAACAAAACCCAAAGGACGCTTTGCACACTTTCCTCGAGTTTTGTCGAAAACATTATCCAGCCCGCCACTACATGCTTTTCATATTGGCACACGGCTTGGTTATGGACAATAACCTGTTTCTGTTTGACGAACATGCTAAGGAGCATTCGCTATCCTTGATTGAACTTGGTTCAGTGTTGCGTAGGTTCAAACGCAAGCTTGCAGCGCAGAAGGCGCAATTCCAACTGGTTAGTTTTCATAGCTGCTCCATGGGCGCGTTAGAAGTGGCTTACGAGCTGCAAGGCACGGCCAATTATATGCTGGCCGCGGAGGGCCCGGCCTTCGTGGGCAGTTGGCCCTATGCGCAGATATTGGCCACCATCTTTAACACAATAGGAAGGCTTGTCGCCGCTGAGAACTGCACTAAAAACGAGAACAGAGACGGTTCCCCCGTTGGTAAGAAAGAAGACCCGGCAACAATAATGAAAGATCTGCTGAAGGAGGTTTGGAACCATTGCTATATCAACAGCTACGACTTTCAGTTAGCAGGTTATTCCCTTGATGTATCCTTGTGCGACTTAAAAAAGGTGCAGCAGATCAGAGCTCCCCTCAAGGAATTATCATCAGACCTCATTAGAGGCTTAGCCGACCCGGTGGTGAAAGAGCGCATTCTTTTGGCCCACTGGGATGCGCAAACATACTGGCAGGAGAGCTACACGGATCTATACGATTTCTGTTTTCGTCTTCATCAAAGGTGCCAGGATCTCGAGTCGGCTTACGAAAAAACAAGGACTACGTTGCAGTCTATACAGGAGAAATGTGACAAGGTCATTCGTGTGTTGACGAGCGGAGACGACAATCTAATTATCCGTTCAGATTTTACCGGACCAGCCTATCAGTATTCACATGGTCTCTTCGTGTTCTTCCCCTGGTCTGAGCCCGCTGATAGGCAGTTTTGGCTGAAAGAATACGGGAGCTATAAATTTAAGGAAACTTCCTGGCGCAAGTTTCTGGACCGGTACTTTCAAAGCACGATGCGTCAACCGCGTGGCTATGAACAACATTCGAACAAGGGATTTGAGGGTAGAGTTGGCTTGGATGAAATCTTACTTGAGAACATCACGGGCCGTGAAATTAACTGCGAAGCCCAACTAGGCAGAGGAGGTTCTATGAGCGCGAATCGGCAAAGAGGTAACAGGAGCGCTTTCAACCGCGGCGCACAACTAACCAGAAAAGACGGGTTTTGGCCGTTCGATCCGGGAGATCCGATGGGTCCCGAAAAGGGTGGTCCGGAGGACCCGACCGGCGACGACTCCGGTTATGCTTCCATCAAGAATTATCCGTCCGTTAGCCGTGGGCCTGTTGAGAATGAAGAATCTAGAAAACAGTCCCCCACTCGTAAACTCGTTACGAAAAAGTAAGGGGTCTCGAAACGTTTAACACTTTGTCCGGTTCCGAGCACGCGGGCGCTCGACACGCGAGACGACAAATAGGTGATTCGGCACAGCGGTCGCCGTGGGCCTGAAAAAGCCGTAAGAAGCTGCACGACCAAGGCGGCAGAGACGGCCCGTACTGTTGAGTGCACGGGCCGTTTCCACTTAATTATCAAGGTCCAGCAGGAAGGTTCCAGCGTTCGCTGTGCTGAGCGCACAATCCGGCCAGATTCTGGGCCAGCCTCAGCTCGAACTTACTATCGAAGAGTCGAATGGGAGATCTCCTTGCCTTTTGCAGACGTGAGCTTACGACAATCATCGCCAATTGGATGGTCGAATCATTGACTTCCGAGAATCTATGGCTCTTCTGAAATGTTTTGTTCGTGATAGGCATAAGAAATTGGATCGATCAGAGTGCGACCGGGAAGACCACCGATTCTCTGTTGACACCGCATGTGCTTAGGCATAGCCTGTCGCGGCTCATTGTTGCCCGACGCCCCTAGTCCTTTCAGCGAGATTCCCACTTGCCCCTCGTCTAAGAACGGACTGATTGAAGGGCTCCGCCAGTAACGTTTCAGCAGGGTAAGTTTTCTAACCACAAGCTATCAGGAGGAATCGTTCAATGCCCGAGACTAAAGATCGCCAGACAAGGGAATGGACGTTGATGTTTTATTTTGCGAGCGACAACCCGCTGGCTCCGAACGTTGTTTCGCAACTCAAAGCTCTTAAGAACGCTGGATTTCACCAGGATGTCAATGTGGTTGCGCAATTCGATCCTAACGTTCAGGGCGTGCCCACGCACATCTTTGACGTGAACAAGATGAACAAGATTGAGAACGCGCATAGTCGCTCTGAAAATTCGAGCCTCCCTCGCCATAGATCCTGGAGTGGAAATGATCCCTACGTCCGCAACCTCGTGCTGGACAAGCTGTGGGGCGCGGATAACGCGAAAATCAGGGAACGAGTTGTGAACGTGATAAATTCGGCCTACCCGGAACTCACCTATGAACTGCCAAAGCCATCCGGCGCAGGTGAACCAGGCCCAAAGGAGTCGCTGGGCGCTTTTTTGACCTTTTGTGCCAGCAATTATCCGGCCCGGCATTACATGCTCTTCCTTCTGGGACATGGCCTGGTCGTGGGAAATGACATGTTTTTGTTTGACGCGAACGCCGACCAGCACTCTCTTTCGTTGAGAGGTCTCGGTGAGGTTTTGAGCACATTCAGCCACGAAGCCGGCAAAGTCGAACTCCTCAGTTTTCATAGCTGCTCTTTGAGTGCCCTCGAGGTCGCATATGAACTTGAAGACTCGGTCAACTACATGCTGGCTTCTGAGGGAACTACCTTCGTGGGCAGTTGGCCTTACCGCGAGATAGTGATTCGCGTGTTCAATGATGTGGTTAGGGAAGTAGCTCATGACGAAGCTGATATCAGGGCAATGGTCAAAAAGATTTTTGCCTACGTATTGAAAACAAGTGGTGACTTTCAACTTGCAGGTTACTCATTTGACCTTTGCTTGTGCGACCTTAGGGCAGTTGGCTCGTTAACCGAGCCGGTGCGTGCATTGTCGCAACTTTTGATCGACGGCCTGAATCTGAAAAAACCGGACAGCGATGGGAAGATCGTGGATGATCCATGTGTTAAGGATCGCATTCTACTCGCTCACTGGGATGCGCAAAGTTTTTGGGGAGAGAGTTACACCGATCTCTACGATTTCTGTTTCTGTCTGAGGCGCCGCTGCGAGCAAGCTGAATCTGGAAGGCAGGAAGTAAAGAAATTATTTAGTGATATCGCAACGGCATGTACCACTGTAATCACCCAGTTGGAGAATGAAGATGAGGATAACTCCGAACGACGAGACGCCTATCGGGCAAAGCTTGTCGTTTCTGCAGAATTTGCGGGGCCTGATTATCAGTACTCCCATGGTTTGTCCGTATACTTTCCGTGGTCGCAGCCCGATAACCGGAAGTTTTGGGAGCTTGAATATCCAAGATACAAGTTCAACGATCCGGCGAAAGGGCTCTGGATGCAGTTTCTGAATGCGTACTTCGAAAGAACTCAGAGGAAACCGTTCGCGGATGAGCAGATTCAAGCCAAGCCAGGAAAAGCGGTGAAAGAGACAAATTTTGAACAACAGTTGTTGGAGGAGATTTCCAATCTACCCTTCAAACTAAGCAGACCCCTCGGCGGTGCGGCGTTGGGCGACGGCGATGCGGGACTGGAGAAACCCGTCGGAAGTTCGGCGTTGGGCGACGGCGATGCGGGACTGGAGAAGCCCGTCGGGAGTTCGGCGTTGGGCGACGGCGATGCGGGACTGGAGAAACCCGTCGGGAGTTCGGCGTTGGGCGACGGCGATGCGGGACTGGAGAAGCCCGTCGGGAGTTCGGCGTTGGGCGACGGCGATGCGGGACTGGACAAGCCCGTCGGGAGTTCGGCGTTGGGTGCCGCTTGCGGTTGTCCATCGATAAAAAACTACCCGCCATTCACCAGCGATCATACCGTTCCAAAGAGTCCCAATTGGCTAACGCGGGTTTGTGAGAACAAGGAAAGGGATTAGGACGAACAAAGAGCGTCACAGCGCACCATGAATTTATTTACGAGCGCGCGACCTTGCTTCCTGTGTTCCATCCTACTTCTCTGCTTCGTTCAGAGTGCTCCCGCAACTGAGTTGCCTGAGGCCGCCCGGGCACGCCAAGCGGCTGCAGCGGCAAACGATAACGCGTTTACGTTGGAGGAGCGGCAAGCGGCGCTCAGTCAACTCCAGGAAGCAGTTCGTCTCTTCCTCAGTGCGGGCAAAACATTAGAGGCCGCCAGGGCTCTAAACCGCGTGGGCCGCCTCCAGTTGGTTCTGAACGATCCTCAAGCCGCTATCAAGACGCACAACGATGCGCTGGACCTTCTGAAGCAAACCGCTCGAGATCCGACCGAGGTAGATAACCTAAACGCCCTGGCTGCCGCCTACATGCGGCTGCAAAACCAGAAAGATGCCAAGAGGGCCTTGCGCCGCGCACTGTCAATCAGTAAAAAGTCAGGCTACACAACCGGCAAGGCGGAGGCGTTACTCGGGTTGAGCGACGTGCAGAATTATTTGAATCACTTAAGGGCTTTGAAGACTGCGCAGAAAGCTCTCAGGCTTTGGCAAGCGGTCAAGAACAAGCCAGGCATTGCTCGCACCTATTCGCAAATCGGCGAGTGCTACCTGGCGCAAAACATGGTCTCCGAAGCAAGCCAGAATTATGAAGCGGCGCTCCAATTGTGGCGAGACCTGAATGACCGTCCAGCCCAGGCTGGGGCTTTAATAGGTCTGGGCTTCGTCGAATATCGCAAAGGACAATGGGCGGATGACATTTCCTATCTTACTCGAGCCCAGGGTTTGATAGATGAGAAAGCTGAGCCAACCAGGATGGGGCAGATCGCCGGCGGACTGGCAGAAGCTTTCAATGAAAGCGGTATGCCGGATCAGGGACTTTTTCACTCTCAACGAATGCTGGGTTACTTTCGCCAGACGAAAGACTCGATCTACATAGGCTACGCCTACTGGATGATCGGATGTAGTTACTACCTTTTGCGCCAATACGACGAAGCCGTAGGCCAATTCAATCTGGCATTGGCTGAGGGCGGCCGCGACGGTCTGCTGGCCGCTCAGGTCAACGAATACCTCGGTAGAGCATATGTCGCGACCGGCGAGTATGCCGGCGCTTTTCCGCATCTGCAGAGCGCCCTCGACGTATATGTAAGTACAACGAACCCGAAGGAAGAGGCGCAGGTGCGCGCACTGATGGGGCAAATCTATCAGCAGCAGGGACAACTGGCACGAGCGCGGCAATCCTACGAACAAGCCTTAGGGATATTTACGAAATTGTCCGATCGCGTGAATCAAGCCGCAGTTTATTTCGCCGTTGGTCGGTTGGAATTGAAGAACAATAACTACGACATGGCGGAAAATTATTTGCGGCATTCGATCGACGTCACTGAGAACCTTCGTCGGGTTTCTACAAGCCGCGATCTAACGACGGCCTTCTCCGCAACCGTACATGATCGCTACGAAAGTTATGTTGAATGCCTGATGCACAAACATCGGGCTCAGCCGGCGCAGAGCTTTAACGTGAAAGCTTTTGAAATGAGCGAGCAAGGGCGCGGACGTGCGCTCGCGGAGTTGTTGCGGTCGACCCAGACGAACCTGGCGCCCGGCCTCGACCCGCAGTTAGCACAACGGGAAAAGTCGCTCCGGCAATCGCTCCGCGTCAAGGAGGATTACCGCGTCACGTTGCTGAGCAAAGAATATAAGCAGAAAGAGTTGGTTGCACTGAATGCGGAAATTGCGAAACTGGAAACGGAATATAAGGAAGTCAACGAAACAATTCGAATACAGTATCCAGCCTACGAACAAATGAATCAGCCCACGGCATGGACTCTGCGACAAATTCAGAAACAGGTGATCGTCGATGACCAGACGGTGCTTTTGGAATACAGCCTTGGCGTGGAAAAGAGTTACGTCTGGGCGGTAACGAACACCAAAGTGACGAGTTACGAACTGCCGGCGCAGGCGCAAATTACCGAAGCTGCGCAACGAGTTTATCAATTGCTCAAGGATCGGCCCGGTCCGAACAGCACAGACGCACTGATGAACGCCGCCCAATATTTAGGGGGCTTAGTTCTGTCGCCGGTCGCTTCGGAATTGAACAAGGCACGGATCATCGTCGCTGCCGATGGCGCGCTCAATTACATTCCGTTTCAGATTTTGTCTGCGTCTCCAGGTGAGCCGCTCGTCGCGGGCCATGAGGTTGTGAACGAGCCTTCAGCTTCTATCCTGGGACAGTTGCGACAAGAGGCGGCAAGTCGGCAGACTCCGGCAAAGGTGCTGGCGGCTTTCGGTGATCCTGTTTTTGCTTCGAACTACGCGCAACGCAAAGAGACAGATGCCGGAAGGCAGGTCGCGTCCGCGCAAACTAATGAGGATGAGCAGTGGCGACACGCCGAACGTGATATCGAAACTGGTGGAGACTCTTTCAACCCGGCCGGGCTCCAGCCGCTCTTTTACAGTAAGCGTGAGCTGGCGAATCTGCATGAAGTTGCGGGAGGCGAAACCTTCTTAGCGACAGGTTTTGACGCCACCCGAGAAAGACTGGCAAGCGCTGATTTGACGAAGTACGCAATTCTGCACTTCGCCACTCACGGAATTCTTGATCCCAAACGACCCGAAAATTCAGGCCTGTTCCTTTCGATGGTTGACCGCGACGGGCAAGCCCAGAACGGCTTTGTCGGGCTGGCAGATATTTATCGCCTGCATGCTCCGGTTAACCTGGTCGTCTTAAGCGCATGCCGCACGGGTTTGGGCAAAGACGTGCGCGGCGAAGGTCTAGTCGGCCTCACGCGCGGATTCATGTATGCGGGCGCCTCCAGTGTCGTGGCAAGTCTGTGGAAGGTAGATGACGAAGCCACCGCGGAGTTGATGAAGCGTTTCTACACCAACATGCTGCAACGCGGAATGACGCCGGCAGAGGCATTGCGCGCGGCTCAGAACAGCATCCGGCAGGAGCCGCAGTGGAGCGCGCCTTACTACTGGGCTGCTTTCACTTTGCAGGGAGATTATCGCGAGGTTATTAAGGCGACGCCGACAGCCGGCCGGGCAAGAAGCCTGAAGGTGATCGTAGCCGTGGCGTTGGTGTTCTTGTTGGCCGGCGCGGCGTGGCTGTATCGCCGTCATCGCGGAATGCGAACCGCTTAGCGAGTTGCCGGCTATTGGACCGTGAAGAAGTAGCTGCCGGGAATGCGTTGCTCCTTGCCGTCACTGCGAAGTGCGAAGACCTTCAAGGAATTCAGACCTCGTTTCAGTGCAGCCGTTGCGATCACAACTGAGATCGATTGTCGTTCTGAAGCTGCCGCCTCAAAAGATTTCTTCTCTCCGTCCTCGTGTTCCAATTCTACCCGATAACGCACCGCCACCACCGATTGATCGGGCAACTGTAGGAGAAGCTGAAGCCCGTCGGCGTCGCGCGGAAGCTGCACCGCTTTCGCTCGAATGCCTTCGCTGCGATCGCTGGCGCTGATGGTCAAGGTAAGCGTTGCAAGGTTCTGCCGCGCGGGCGGGCGCTGGCGAACGATCCACCAGGCGCCCAATAAGACGCCTACTATCGCAACCGCCGCAATCGCTTTGAATAGGAAGGTCTGGTTGTACCGGAAGACGGGCACATGGCTCCCGGCCATCTGTTTATTGTTCTTATTGGCCTTGACATAGCGGTTCAGGGCCTGGGCAAATCGCAGATCCTCCTGCCGCTCGGGCGTAGCCAGGAAATGCCTTTCAAAGTTGACGCGCTCGTCCGGAGTCAGGCCGCCGTTGACATATTCATCAGTGAGCTCGTCTTCGATTATTAGCAGTTCGGCGAACATCTCTTCATTTGCCAGGAGATCTCGTTCCATCTCGTCGCCGGCTCCGTCAGAGAGTTGCCCCAACAGATACCGCCTGACCCTTTCCTGAAGTTCCTGAATCGGCATCATACAAATAGTTCCTTCGGGTTGGGGGGAAGCCCTACTCTATATGCTCGAAACCTCTAAGCCATTTCAGTGTGCTGGTTCCTGCTCCAGGCAGGTCCGCACGCACTGCCGCATAGCCAGGCGAATTCGGTGGGCCCTTATCCTCAACGCGTTCACCGCAATTCCCATCTCTGTCGCCAGCAGTTTACGATGATTTACCTTCGCCTGTTTTTCCAGCTGGTAATATCGCTCTAACAGGTAGCGGTTTTCCTTTGGCAGGAGTTCGAGACAACGCTCAAGGCAGCGGTATTCAGGTTCAAAATCTTCTACCAGACCGACTGGGGCCGTGCTCAGCAAATTGTCAGCGGTCTCTACCGATATGGCAGACTGCTGCGTATGAGGTTTTCTTAAGTGTTCAAGGTGCACTTTCTGGGCGACGGCATAGAAATAAAGAGCCGGATCGCCAACGTAACTTTTGGAAATCTCCTCAGCCTTTGAGGTCACGCGATTGATTGTCTCATCGGCCAGGAGTTCTGCTTCAAGGCAGCCACGGCAAATGAATATCTTGATCAGCCGCGTTCTAATGGTCTCGTACTTCCTTCCGGCTTGCTCGCGATCTGGGTCGAGCCACTCTAACAACGTATCGAAAGCACCCTGAGTTAGCACCCATTCTTTTTTCATTTGGATAGCAAATTGGGCCGATGTAAAACCACACGTGCAACTCACGCGCTCGTGACACTTAAGACTTGCAAACTCGATTCGGTACTGAGTTTCGGAACCCGACGCTTGTTTTGCCGAGCTAGGATGGGCGGCCGATCGTCTCGTTTTGCCCCTTTATTAAACGCAATAACTCTTAGCTTGGCGCTTAAGCGAACTAGCAACTATCTTGCCTAATTCAAGCGCAGCGTAAACGCGTCATCAAACGATGTCAATGCCGAATTTGATTGGCTAAAGCGCGGGCGGACGCGCGGAAGGTCGGGAGCAACCCTTTCTGGCAGCTCCTTGACGGACGTTTGCCAGGCTCTCTCTCTTTGTACGTTGAAACGTTTCGGCTTCGCCCGACATACAGAGTGAAAGACGGAGTTTTCAATAGTCTCCTTCCCCACACGCATATGCGAGCTAAGCGTCCTCCCCCAAGGGGCGTATCACAAGATACGCCCCCCGGCCTTTTCGGCCCTGGATGGATAGTCTCCGATCGCGGTTTTCAAATCCAATGTACGAATCAATCTGTGAAGGTTGTTTGGATGCACGCCCAACGCATTGGCGGCCTCAGTGTAGTTACCCTTTGCCTGTTCCAACGCGTTGAGGATTAGTTCTCGCTTTGCCTGTTTGATCGCCTCATAGTACTTAGCCATCGGGACTTTGCCGCTGTTCGCCGACTCCAGAATCCGTTCAGGCAAATCGTCAGGTTCGATGACGTCGGCCGAGCCCAGGACAATGGCGCGCTCGATCGCATTCTCCAACTCGCGCACGTTGCCGGGCCATTCGTAACTCTGCAACAACGCACGCGCGGCCGACGATATGCCGTTCACGGTCCGTTTGCATAGGTTCGAATATTTGGCCACAAAGTAGCTGGCTAATAACGGAATGTCCGGCCGCCGTTCGCGAACCGGCGGCATGGTTACTTTCATCACGTTGAGTCGATGATAGAGGTCAGCGCGAAAAATCCCTTTCGCGATCGCTTCGTCGAGATTCCGGTTCGTGGCCGCGACCACGCGCACATCAAGTTCAATTGAGCGGGTGCTGCCGAGACGCTCAATCTTGTGATCCTGCAAAAACCGGAGCAGTCGCGATTGTAGGTGCGGCGCCAGCTCGCCGATTTCGTCCAGAAAGACGGTGCCGCCGTGGGCGACTTCGAGCTTTCCTTTTTTCTGCGCTATGGCGCCAGTAAATGCACCTCTTTCATGTCCGAACAACTCGCTCTCGAGCAATGTTTCTGCCAGGGCCGCGCAATTAATCACCACGAACGGTTTGATCGCTCGGGGGCTGTTGACGTGAATGGCGTGTGCGGCCAGTTCTTTGCCGGTGCCGCTCTCGCCACAAATCAGGACGGCGGAGTTCGTCGGCGCCACGCGCTCAATGAAGCGATATATTTCCCCCATGGCCGGGCTCTCACCCACCATGTTGTGTTCAATCGCGAGCGTAGATCTCAGCCGGGTATTCTCTCCCTCGAGCCATTCCATCTGCCGAGCATTCTCCAAAGCAACAGCGGCGATACCCGCAATACCGGCCAGCAGTTGTAAGTGTCCTTCATCAAATCGGACCGTCGGATCGCTGGTGTCGAGATAAATTACGCCGACAATCTTTTCGAAAAGGATCAACGGCGCGCACATTAGCGAATTGATCTGGGCGGCGATCAGGCTCTCCGCGGTGCTCAACGTTTCGCTGGTACGAATATCATTGCTGAGCAGGGCCACGCCTTCCGTCCTCACTTTGTCCACTACGGTGCGACTGATGTGAATCGGTTTGTTCTCGTCTTCCCGGTCGCGGCCGTAAAGCGAAGAGAACTCATCGTCGCCCTGACTCAGCAGGATCGCGCCCCGGTTGACCGGAACGACCTCAAATATTGAATTGAGTATCTCGTGCTGCAACTCTTTGGTGTGGCGCAAGAGATTGATGCGCGAACCGATTTTGCACAAAGCCCCCAAGTCTCGGGCGACTCGTTCGTGTTCCGGGCTTTGCAGCAGCTCAGTCTCGTGCAAGAACGTCTCGGGCCGCATTTGCGTAGTCGAGTGGGCGACTAAACTCGAGTTATCCAGTTGGACCAGGCTACCCGATGACGGGTCTTCACCCTCACCGGTCAGAAAAAGCAAAGCAATGCTTCCGATCTTGATCTGATCGGCATGCACCAGTGTCTGTTCCTTGACCGGGACGCCGTTAACAAACGTGCCGTTAAAGCTGTCCAGGTCACAAATCACGAACTCGTTGTCATTTCGTTTGATCAGACAATGACGCCGCGACACCGAGTTGTGGCTCAGGGGGACGCTGCTGGCAGACTCGCGTCCGATCGAAACCTGATCCTCGGTCAGGGAAAAGGTGCTGCCCTTTAGGGATCCATTGATGGCGACCAATCTGGGATTCATAAGATCGAAGCAACCCGCCAGAGTTCTTTGATTGATTCGAAACGTCAGTCGGGGCGTGAGTTTAGCATATCGGAACTGATAGCGGGCTATCAGTTCTGATATGACTGAGCCCCGGCTGCTCGTAGCTGATGATGAAACCCGATGTCGGTGAAGTCATCCAGCATCAGCCTGTTAGCCGCATCCGGGCCTGGTCGGTCCCGCTACGGCACGATAGTCGCACTGGAAACGATTGGGCGCATCGCCGGCGCCCAGGTCATTAACCAAAGATTCGATGTGCCCCACGGCGACGGTGACAGCAGGCAGGGGAAAAGAAATCAGTAGGGTTCACTGCGAGCTGAAACCATAGCAGCCCGAAGCCCACGCCGCTTCGGGTTGTTTTTTTAGCACCATCCTTTGTCACTCACTTTCCCGGAAGCCGCCGTTGTTCGAACGATCAGAAGACTGTCACACGGGACAAGCCTTCGTTTTCACTCAAGACGATCGAACTTGCTTGACCTACGACCCGACCTCGATCATTCCACTCTGCCTTACTCCCTGAACCACAGTTGGCTAACATAACTAGCTGATCTGGGAACTGGAATCACGTTAATTACGACCGAGTCTTTCCGGAGTAGAGGTTCTTGCCAGATCAGATTCGAAGCGAGTACTCTCAGACAATTCCAGAGCTTGTAAGTCTCCGCGCGGGCCGACGGTTCGTCCGGTGAAAGGAAAACCGAGATTGCGACGACGTAAGATCGATGGTTGCCCGATAGCCGGCGCGCTACAGTTGATCGGCGACAAGTGGACCATGCTGGTCGTGCGCGACTTGTGCGCCGGACCCAAGCGCACCACGGAATTGCTTGAAGACCTGCATCCGATCAGCAGCCGCACCTTGATGGGCCGGTTGCGCGAGATGGAACAGGACGAGCTCATCCTGAGAAATAATTACGGTGGTCTGCCCCGTCGCGTCGAATATGAACTGACCGAACGCGGCCGCCGTCTGGTTCCGCTGCTGGACGCTTTGATGAAAGCGGGCCAGGCACTGGAATGCAACGAGTGCGCAGATCGCAAAGAGAGCACCGGTTACTACTGTGACTTCTGTCCGCTCAGGCGCGGCGAACAGACCTTCGTTCCGGACGTTCCCGTAACCATTGAACCTGCGCCCGCGCCGATTCGCCGTCCGAAAGATGATTCGATTGTGCTGTTGTGAATTGGGTTAGTTCTTAAAGGGCTGCAGTACGGGCCTCACTTCATGAAAGCGCACGCTTAATTATTCTTCCAGCAACGCCGCCTCCGGTTCGTTTGGAATAACCTCGCCGTCCGGCGTGATAATCAACTTGCGATCCGGTGTGATGTGCTCGCCTTCGATGGTAACTTCCTCACCACTCGGCAACTCAATCGGCAAGTGATCCAGGAAGCGTTCGGCGTCAATGGCCGCCATGCAGCCCGTGCCCGCCGCGGTCACTGCCTGACGATAGACTGAATCCTGCACGTCACCACAGGCAAAAACGCCGGGGATATTGGTGCCGGTCGAGTGCCCGTTCGTGATGATGTAACCAACCGCATCCATGTCGAGCTGACCCTTGAATAGATCAGTATTGGGCTGGTGGCCAATTGCGATAAAGACGCCTTCACAGTTCATGACGGATTCCGCCCCAGTCTCTACATTCCGTAGATCCACGCCGGTCACTCCCTGCTCATGTGTGCCGATAATCGTGGTCACATCTGTATTCCAGATGAACTCAATCTTGTCGTTGCGAAAGGCTTTATCCTGCATGATCTTTGACGCGCGCAGCTTGTCACGCCGGTGCACCACGAAAACTCGTTTGGCATAGCGCGTCAGGAATGTCGCCTCTTCCATCGCGGTGTCTCCACCGCCCACGACGACCAGGTGCTTGTTGCGAAACGCCGGGAGAGGGCCGTCGCAGGTTGCACAGGCCGATACGCCATTGCCCCCAAAGCCGTGCGGCGTTTTGGCTTCGCCGGGAATCCCGAGCCACTTCGCCGATGCGCCTGAAGCGATGATCAGTGCTTCGGCCTTGATGATCTTGTCGTCGGTGTAGAGCGTGAAGGGTCGCTGCTGAAGATCGATGTGGGTAATCCACTCCTCGAGAAATTCAGTCCCGAATCGTTCGGCTTGCTTGCGAAACTCAACCATCAAATCCGGCCCCTGAATGCCCTCGGAAAAGCCGGGATAGTTTTCGACGTCGGTGGTGATCATTAGCTGCCCACCGGGTGTGGTTTGCTTTTCATGATCGGTAGGCGCATCAACCAGCAACGGGGCGAGGCTCGCTCGTCCAGTGTAAATTCCGGCAGTTAGTCCGGCGGGTCCTGAGCCGATGATCACGACCTGACGGCGAAGTTCTTCTTTAGCCAAGCGGGCTTGGTCTCCTTCCGACGGTTTCGGGAAGTCTGAAGTCACTGAAAATGTATTGGCGTTTTCGGTTGCGCGTATAGTATAACTAGGACTGTACGAGTTAGTCGAACCAGGCAGGCCCCAGCCATACCAGTGGCCTGAATCAGGATCCCCATATCCTGGGTTCGGCCCCCTTTGTTGAGACTGCTTTGAGCAAAAGCTCGGACGAAAACAATAATACGACTGTGGCTCGCCCAATTCATGCCATAGCTGTGCTCGGCGCGGGCACCATGGGTCATGGTATCGCCCAGGTGGCAGCGGCGGCGGGCTATGCCGTGATTATGCGTGACGTTAGTCAAGAAGCCCTGGCTCGCGGCGGGCAGTCGATCGAACGGAACCTCGCCAAAGCAATTCAACTAAAAAAGATTTCTGAGCCGGATCGAGACGAGATACTGAAGCGCATTCAGCGAGTGACGCGACTGGAGGAAATCAGTCGTGCCGATCTGGTAATCGAAGCTGCGCCAGAAAACCTCGAGTTGAAGCGAACTCTTTTGCGCGAAGCTGAAGCTGTCATCGGTCGTGACTGTATTTTCGCGACGAACACTTCATCCCTGTCGATCGGCGAAGTTGCCGCCGCGTCATCCCGGCCGGAGAATGTTGTCGGCATGCACTTTTTCAATCCGGTGCACATCATGCGTTTGGTTGAAATCGTCGTCGGAACCCAGACCAGTCGCGCGACCACGGCAACCGTACGCGAAGTCGCGACCCGCATGAAGAAAGAGCCGATCATTGTGCGCGACGTGCCGGGTTTCGCGTCCAGCCGGCTGGGCGTGACCCTGGGACTCGAGGCCATGCGGATGGTTGAGCAAGGCGTGGCCACCGCGCGCGACATCGACACAGCCATGGAACTCGGTTATAACCACCCGATGGGGCCTTTGCGTCTAACCGACCTGGTGGGCCTTGATGTGCGTTTGCATATCGCTGAATACTTGCACGGAAAATTGGGTTCGGAAACGTTTCGTCCGCCCGATATCCTGCGCCGAATGGTCAGCGAAGGAAAGCTGGGCAAGAAGAGCGGCGAAGGTTTTTACAAATGGAATGAGCAGGAAACGGGTCAAAGGGCATATACTACATAGCCTGATTTGATCGGGACGGTGAAACAAACTGTGGCGACCGTTATGAGCACGCCGTATCAAAACGAAGAAAGACGCTTTGCCCTGCGCATGGCGCTGCGGCTTCCCATTGTCGTATCAGGACGCGCGGAAGACGGCGCGGCCTGGAGCGAACCTACTGAAACCGATGATATTTCGACGTCGGGCGCGTTGTTTCATCTCAACCAGAAAGTGAGCATCGGAGAGAATCTGTATATCCGCGCTCACCGGCCCGACGGTTCCGCGACCGAAGCCACCGCCACGGTGGTGCGCCTGTCGCCGGCCATCTATGGTACCGCGCGCGTCGGCGTGCAAATCGCCGAGCCCGCCGAAAACTGGACCCGCCTCTTTGTTTCCTGGGTCGCGGATGAACAAGCCGCCGCGCCGGGTGAATCCTCGTCTTCGACCTAGACTAAATAAGATTAAAATCATAAGCGGCTCTGCCCGAAGCGCAGCCTCGAATTTTTTTTGAGACTGTGCGGAACGCCGGAGGCTTTCCCCACATCGGGCGGCGAAGCCGCGAGGAATCGAGTTTGTTTCTACGCTCCTTTGTGTCCTTGGTGTCTTTGTGGTTAACTTTTCCAAACAAAGACGGAGGCACTGGAGTGACCCAAAGTTACGAGACGATTCTGCTTGAACGTCGCGAACGCGTGGCTATTGTTACCATCAACCGCCCCGAAAAACGGAACGCGCTGAACATTCAGACGCGTGCGGAAGGCGCGGCAGTACTGGATGATCTGCGCGCCGACGATTCCGTTCGTGTAGTCATACTCACCGGCGCCGGTGATAAGGCTTTTATCGCTGGCGCCGACATTGCCGAGTTTGCCGAACGCACGGCTATCGATCAGCGCGAAGTGATGCTGGAACGATCGCTATTCAACGCCATCGATACTTTTCCCAAACCGATTATCGCCATGGTCAATGGTTATTGCCTGGGAGGTGGATGTGAAGTGGCGTTGGCTTGCGACATTCGCGTCGCCAGCGAGAAAGCTTCTTTCGGGCAACCGGAAATCAATCTCGGCATCATACCGGGCGGCGGCGGCACGCAGCGTTTGACTCGGCTGGTAGGCGAAGGCAAATCGATGGAAATGATTCTAACTGGCGAGATCATAGACGCGCAGACCGCATTCGCTATTGGCCTGGTGAATCACGTCGTGCCGGCAGATCAGTTGGAAACAAAGACGATGGAAATCGCGAACCGCATCGCTGAGAAAAGCCCGATTGCTTTGCGGCTGGCGAAGGAAGCTATCAGGCTCGCGTCGCGTTCAAATCTGGATGAGGGCCTGCGCCGGGAAGTCGATCTGTTTGCGCTCTGCTTTTCGAGTGAGGACAAAGACGAAGGCGTGAAAGCGTTTTTGGAAAAACGGAAGGCCGACTTTAAGGGTAAGTGACTGGAGCGCGGGCATCCTGCCCGCTTTTCTCAATGACGAGCGATCTCGGAAAAGGAAGATGGGCCGTAATCAGCGACCGCGGGTGCGAAGCCACAGGCCTGACTCACGAAGACGCGCGGCGTCTGGTGCATCGTTTGAAGGGAGAAGGCCGGCACGGCCTCTGCATTATCTCTGACGAAGCGGCGAGTCGTCTCGATTCTCCTGTGCAGCCCGCAGAAATTCCGGATCGGATTTGATAGTGCGCGTTCCTTTTTGGAGTGCGGTAACTTGTTACCGCTTTCATAGGCCGCGACTTGTCGCGGCCAGATAAACCCCCAAGGCCAGCCTGCGGCGACAAGGAAAGCGCTGACAAGTCAGCGCACTCCAAAGTTAATCGATCAGCAACACAACTTTCCCGAAACTCTCATTAGACTCGATTCTCTCGTGGGCCGCGCGCACGTCTTCCATCTGGAAAACTTGGTCGATGACCGGCCGCACCGCTCCGCTGGCCAGCAGAGGCACAACCTGCTGAGCGAACAGTCGGGTCGCAGTTGCTTTCTCTTCCAGTGAGCGTATGCGCAATGCCGTGCCCATGATGCGCAGACGTTTGTGCATCGCGACCGAGAAATCGATCTCAGCTTTTGAGCCACTGGTCGTGCCGACAAGAATCAAACGGCCCTTCGGTGCCAACGCCGCCAGGTTCGCCTGCAAGTAGACCGCGCCGACGAGATCGAGCACGACATTAACGCCCGCGTCGTTCGTCCAACCCATCACTGCCGTGACGATCTCCATCGGGTCGTCCGTTGCAACAACCGACTCCGTCAATCCGAACTCTTTTGCCTTTTCAAGTTTGTCCGCCGTGCGCGACGTGCCATACGCGAACCCGCCCGCGGCCCGCACCAACTGAATCGCCGCCGTGCCAACACCCGATCCCGCCGCATGAATCAAAACGCGCTCACCCATCTGCAATCCGCACTGAGTGAACAGAGCATCGTGCGCCGTCATGAAAACTTCCGGCACGGCCGCGGCTTCTGCCCAATCAAGATTTGTTGGAACGGGGGCGAGATGATTTTCGGGAACCGTCACGTACTGCGCTTGTCCACCCCCGCCGATGATGCCGAACACGCGATCGCCGACTTTCCACGTGCGCACTTCATCGCCCACTTCTGAAACTTCGCCGGCGAATTCTATTCCGGGAATGTCCTGTGGATAACCGGGCGGCGCCGGATAACGGCCGAGGCGTTGCAGGATGTCAGCGCGATTCAATCCAGCCGCGCGCACACGCACCCGGACGCGATCGAGAGTTGCCGGCCGCGCATCAGGGACATCGCGGATCTCAAGGCCTTCGACGCCGCCGAATGAAACGATGGTGATTGCTTTCATTGATACTCTCTATGACTTCGTTCGGACCGACTCTGTTCCGCATTCAGCCTAAGGTTTAACTTCCGTGGTGCGGATTACAGCTATCCTTGTCGTTCGGTTTCCTGTTCCGACTGCATGGCTATCTTAAGGTAGTTTGGGAGGATCGCGTTTCCGTATCCGTAGGTACTCTTTAGTTGTTCCAGACTCAACCCGTGTGCATCGGACAAATCTGCGCCCTCCAGGTTCGCATCCTTTAGGTTTGTCCCAACGAGGTCTGCTCCGACAAGACAAGCTTTGGTGAAATCTACTTCTTGTAAATCGGCTCCCACAAAGTTGGCTCCTCGTAGAACAGCTTCGTCAAAGTAAGCCTTCACTAGGTTAGCCCGTATGAATTGCGCTCCCTTTAGGTATCCCCTTGTAAAACAGGCCCCCTGCAGCCGAGCCATGACGAAGTTCGCTTGCTTACCCTGGGCCTCAAGTAAGTTCGCCCCTTCCATATTTGCGTCGGTGAAGTTTGCGCGTCCCAATTGAGTTCTCTCCATGACCGCCTTCTTCATATTGCACTTTCTAAAAGATGCCTCTTCAAAATGACTATCTGAAAGAAAGGCACCCTGGAGATTGGATCGAGCAAAAACCGCATGTTCGAAATGAGAATCGATAAGCGTAATTAGTCTAAGGTTAGTGGCAATTAGGTTGAGGGGGTTTCTAGGGTCGTCACCTTGAGAAAGGCGCGTTCGGCGGCCAAGAACAGTGAGAATAGTCTGAATATCAAGACCCGCCCTTTCAGCCTCAACAGAATCTGCCTCCTTCCAACGAGAATGTTCTCGAACGAAAGCAGTCAAGAGCTCAACTATAGGTTTGTTGTACTCTTGCGAGTTTTTCGCGATCTGTTCGAGGGCATAAATCCCTCCCAGGCGAGATGCCAAATTGCTTTGATTACCAAGCTGCTCGATTGCGCGTGTAAAGCTGTTTGAAATTTGCCCTTCTTGGGAAATTCTCAGCGTTTGCTCCGATATTTGGAGGTTGCTTTCAGCGATCTCTCTCGTGATTCTCAAGTTTCGCCAGGTAAAATAGGCGCCTATTAATAGCGCTATTCCACCGACTCGATTGGATCAGAATCGTGCGTAGATCGTTTTGAGCTTTAAGGAGGTCTCCTGTTCTTAGGTCAACAGCTAACGCCCAGGGTTGGTAATACAACTCCGGTAGCTTCCACACTATGAGAAACAAAGTTATGAGAGGTGCTGCTATTGAGAGGAGGGCTAGTCCTATTTGACCTAATCGTCTGCTTGGGAAGTTTCGCATACGGTGTTGAGTGACCCTCATTCCGGGATCACGTTAACTGTACGCGCCTTCCGCACCACATTCTCAACATTGAATCCCAAATTCTTCAGAGCGACGTCGCCCGGTGCCGAGGCGCCAAAGCGATCGAGGCAAATCACGTCGCCCTTTGGTCCGACGTAGCGATCCCAGCCTTGCCGCACGGCCGCTTCGATTGCGAGGCGTGCGGTGATTGATGGCGGCAGAACTTCGTCGCGATAGTCCTGGGATTGCTCTTCGAATAATTCAGTGCAGGGCATTGAGACTACGCGTGTAGGAATGCCGTCTTCCTGCAATTGCTCGCGAGCTTCGAGGGCGAGGGAGATTTCTGATCCGGTGGCGATCAGGATCAACTTAGGAGACGCTTGAGCGGCGGCGCCCTCCCTGACGGTCGGGCTACTGCCCCGCTCGCCCGCGGGCTCAGCTTCGGCGAGAATATACCCACCGCGACGCAGACCTTCTGCGGAAGAGTAAACCTCGCGATCTATCAGGGGAACTTTTTGTCTGGTCAATGCCAATGCTGTGGGCGCGTGGCGGCGCAGTATCGCCAGTCGCCAGGCTTCGCGCACCTCGTGCACGTCCGCCGGGCGAATCACAAACAGATGCGGGATCGCGCGGAGCGCGGCGAGGTGTTCGACTGGTTGATGCGTCGGGCCGTCTTCGCCCAGTCCGACCGAATCATGCGTGAAGACATAGATGACCTGCACTTCCGACAGACAGGCGAGCCGGATCGATGGCCGCATGTAATCCGAAAACGTCATGAACGTGCCGCCGTAGGGAATCAAGCCGCCGTTGAGCGACATGCCGGTCAGGGTCGCGCCCATCGCGTGTTCGCGCACGCCAAAGTGAAAAATGCGACCGTCGTAGCTGCCGGCCTCAAAGTCACCGCCGTCTTTGATGTCCGTGTTGTTGGAAACTCCCAGATCGGCTGAGCCGCCGATCAGCATTGGCATGTGTGGCGCCAGCGCATTGATCACCTGGCCGCTCGCCACGCGCGTCGCCATGGCTTCAGCATTCTCGAAAGCCGGCAGATGCTTTTCCCAGTCGTCCGGCAATTCACCGCTCATCGTTTGGCGCCAGAGCGTGCCCAACTCCGAATCCTTCTCTTCGTATTTTCCAACTAGCTCTTTCCATTCGCTTTCCTGCTGTGCGCCGCGGTCAACTGCTTTGCGAAAATGCGCCAACGCTTCGTCGGGCACATAGAACTGCTTGTCTTCGGGCCAGCCCAGATGTCGCTTGGTTTCGCGGACGGCTTCTTCGCCGGGGGGATCGCTGTGCGCTTTGCGCGTGCCGGCCGTGGGCATGCCGTAACCGATAGTCGTCTTCACGGAAATCAGCGAGGGACGATCGGCGACCGATTGCGCGTCGCGAATGGCCGCTTCGATCGCCGCCAGATCGTTTCCATCTGCAACCGTCGAAGTGTGCCAGCCATAGGCTTCAAATCGCTTCGGCACAGATTCGCTGAAAGCGAGATCGGTAAAGCCTTCGATGGCCACGTGATTGTCGTCGTAGAGATAGATCAGCTTGCCGAGTTTCAAATGACCGGCGAGTGACGCAGCTTCCGCAGCAACACCTTCCATCAAATCGCCGTCAGAGACGATCGCATAGACGTTATGATCGATGAGTGAGAAATCCTTCTGATTGAATTTGGCCGCGAGGTGCGCCGCCCCCATCGCCATGCCGACGCCGTTGGCAAAGCCCTGTCCCAGCGGGCCGGTCGTAATCTCGACTCCCGGCGTCAAACCGTATTCGGGATGGCCCGGGGTCTTCGAGCCCCACTGACGAAAGTTCTTGATCTCATCCAGTGGCAGATCGTAACCGGTGAGATAGAGCAGCGAGTAAAGCAACATGCAGCCGTGGCCGGCTGAAAGCAGAAAGCGATCGCGGTTTTCCCACTTCGGATTCCGCGGGTTGTAACGCATGAACTTTGTCCATAGCACGTAAGCCATCGGCGCCGCGCCCAGAGGCAAACCGGGATGTCCCGACTTGGCTTTCTGCACCGCGTCGATCGCCAGCGTGCGAATGGTGTTGATGCAAAGTTGGTCGAGTTCCGGCGTTGAGTTTGTGTCTTCCTGCATTCTGGCGCTCATGATCTTAGTTTCAGGTTTCAGGTTTCAAGTTTCAAGTTCGGTTTAGACGACGGACCTGGCCCGGCGAGTTTGTTACCATACCGAATCTCAAAGCTATAGGTCCAATAAGTCCTATGGGTCTAATAGGCCCTATAGTTATGCGACTCTTAACGCTGGATCCGTGCTGAGCCACCCTTTGCAAAAGCTCGCACCTGCTCAACTGTCGCCATGCTGGTGTCGCCCGGGAACGTAGTCAGCAGCGCGCCGTGGGCCCAGCCAAGTTTCAGCGCCTCTGCCGGCGATTCGCCGGCCAACAGTCCGTAGAAGAAGCCCGATGCAAAACCGTCGCCGCCGCCGACGCGATCATGCACGTCAAGATCGCAGGTTAGAGACATGTGCGTTTGACCACCAACCCAGGCCACGGCGCCCCAGCAGTGCCGGCTTGTGGAAAAGACTTCGCGCAGGGTGGTCGCTACTACCTTGATCTGCGGATGCTTCTCCACCACGCGATCGATCATACTGAAGAAGGCGCTCGGATCGAGTTTGGACCTGGCCGCGACCTCCGGACCGGGAATGCCCAATCCTACCTGCAAATCCTCTTCGTTTCCCACGAGCACATCAACATTCTCGACGATGCGCCCGATGACCTCCACGGCGCGCTCATGACCTCCCGAGATCTTCCAGAGCTTCTCGCGAAAGTTCAGGTCAAACGAAACGATTGCGCCCGCGGCCTTTGCCGCCTGCATCGCCTCAATAATCAATTCCGCGGTGGTAGACGATAGCGCCGCAAAGATTCCGCCGCTATGAAACCAGCGCACGCCGCCGGCAAAGATTTCGTGCCAGTCGAAATCTCCTGGCTTTAGCCGGGCCGCAGCCTCGTTAGATCGGTTGTAAAAGACCACCGGAGCGCGCACCCCGTGGCCGCGGTCGCTATAGACTGTGGCGATGTTCGGGCCGCTCACCCCGTCGTGCTCGAAGCGCTTATAGAATGGCTTGACACCCATCGCGCGCACTCGCTCGGCAACCAGTTCGCCGATCGGATAGTCCACCATCGCCGTCACAATCCCGGACCGCAGGCGAAAGCAATCAGCCAGATTGGCGGCGACGTTGAACTCACCGCCGCTGACATGAATCTGACATTCGGTCGCTTTGCGGAAGGGAACGATCCCCGGATCAAGGCGGTGGACCAGGGCGCCGAGCGATAGAAAGTCGAGTTCACCCTCGCGCGGAATCTTGAGACCATCTTTCATTCGACTCTCCCTGGCACCGCGCAATGGTCACCAAAGTTGAGCGGCCTACTCAACAAAGCCAGACTCATTTGTTTCTTACCCAAATTCCCTCGAATCTATTTTCCGCGCCAGCATCGCACAGCAACCGTTTTGTAGTCCAGCAGTCTCATTAGCAAGTGCTGGTTCAGTTTGGCCGGCAGCCGGAAACGCAGCCCGCGCGTTGCCAATGAAGTGCTCGTTACAGAACCGCGAGCGGTAGCGACCGGATGCAACCACTCAACAGGATTCCTACAGGTCTTGTGCCTTCGAGATTGTCGATCGCAGGTTGAATTTTGTCTCCGGTCGCTACCGCTCGCGGTTCTGTAAAGACAGCTCTTGCCGCAAACAATGGCTTCGACTACATGAAACTGCACCAGTACCTATTAGCACCTGGCTTTAGCGAGGTGACCATTCAAGGAGCTCACCATCTCGCTGAAGCGAGGTGCTAATAAGAGCAAACTCTATCATCGTCAGGATATTTTTCTATGGTCGGTGCTTAACCTGGAATGCTAAGCTGTACCGACTTCTCTTATGGAAGCACAAACGCTCAACTGTCCCAACTGCGGCGCGGCGATTTCATCTGACTCGCCTCAATGTCAGTACTGCGAATCGAAGCTGGCCACGATTGCGTGCCCGTCCTGCTTTGCCATGATGTTCATTGGCAGCAAGCACTGTCCGCACTGCGGGGCCGCCGCCGCGCAAGCAACCGCCGCCGAACTCTCCGTATTGAAGTGCCCGCGCTGCAAGACTGACATGTCTTCGATCACCCTGGGCACGATGGCTATGCGTGAATGCGAACGGTGTGTCGGTCTGTGGGTCGAAGTAGCGGCGTTTGAAAAGATCTGCGCCGATCGCGAAGAGCAGTCCGCCGTCCTGGGCACGGCCTCGCCGGCGCCGGCGCATCAGGTGCGGTCGGCGGACCTGGAAACGGTTCGCTATGTTCCCTGTCCCCAGTGCGGCCAGTTGATGAACCGGATTAATTTTGCGCGGTGCTCTGGGGTGATCGTCGACATCTGCAAAGGCCACGGCACCTGGTTCGATCGCGATGAGTTAAGCGGCATCGTGCAGTTCATTCGCGGCGGCGGCCTGGAGGTGGCCCGACAGAAAGAGAAGACCGAGATCGAATTCCAGCGCGAGCAACTTCGCGCCGAACAGCTCGCCGCAGCCAAGCGCGCCAACTCGCTTGGCTACTATTCTTCAGATGAAGATCGCCTCGGCGGCCTTTCCGCCGCTGGTGGGCTTTTGAAGTTGCTCATGGGCTGAAGTTTCCAATCGCCACGCCCAGTCAAATCTGATATTGGGTTGTCGGTGACTCTGTCTTAGCTTGGGAGGACCACGATGCAATTCACGGTTCTGATAGAGTTCCTCGTTCCCGGCCTCGCCACAACCTTGCTACTCCTTTCTCTCTGGCCAGACGGGGCGGTGCTGAGGCTACCCCATAGCTTTGCAGGAGAGACAGCGTCAGCTCTACTGTTGCTGGCTGTTTCTTATCCGGTCGGAATTCTCACGAATTACCCGCTTTTCGCAATCCAAAAAAGGCTAGTGTCAAACAAAGCCCGTGAACGTGTTATTAGGACTTATGAGGAAAGGGGTCTCGACTTGGTGGAGTTGGTCACTAAACAATGCGGCCTCACTCGCGCCAATCTACCTACTGACCCTCGTGAGCAACACGCATTACTATGCTACTTGATGAGTGCATTTGTTTTCAGCAAGAATATTGACAGGCTGCGCTCAAATCACAGCTATCATGAAGGCCTGCAGCGGCTCGCGCGTGGAATATTGCCGCCGCTGCTGTTAGCCAGCTACGTCGTATATAGGTATCAAACGCCAAAATGGGGATTGCTAATTGGGTTTCTTCTCGGCCTCGCGCTGTCGGCGTGCTTCCTGGTGCGTCATTCAGTCAGGGTCGAATACGACCAAATGGTACGGTACTTCCTCGTGCTGACGCACCTCGAATCATCTGTCACGGCCAAAGCGATACCTGGAGCACGGACCTAACGACTCTTGGCGATGTTATTCATAATCGACGCGCCGAATCAGAATCCTGAAGGTCGCCAACGGGCACAGACCAGAAACCCTGAGGTGAAGAGAGAAATGACATCTCGTTCAGCCGAAGAAGTCCTGAAACCGTATCCAGCCGACGTGCAAGCCCTGACTAACAAGGCCCGCCGGATGCTGCTGAAGTCACTTGCGGGCGCGGAAGAGACCGTAGATCCGTCGGCGGCAGTTCTGAGTTACGGGTACGGCCCCGGCTATCGCGGCATGGTCTGCACTTTGATCCTGAGTAAATCCGGGGTGAAGATCGGATTTGTTCGCGGAGCTGAACTCGCCGATCCCAGCGGCCTGCTCGAGGGCGCGGGCAAGACTCACAAGTACGTTCAACTTCGCACGGCGTCGGATCTCAATGGTCCAGCCTTAAAGCAACTGATCAAGACTGCGCGGGTGGCGTGGCAGCAACGAAATGGGTAGCGCCATGCAGACGATCTTTCCCATCCTGCGATACAACGACGCTCGGGCAGCGATTCGATCGCTCTGCGCGACGTTCGGCTTCGTCGAATTATTTTCGGTGCCTGAGTCAGGCGAGTTCGTCCGCCACGCGCAATTGAAGCTGGGTACGAACATAATCATGCTGGGGTCTGTCCGGCCTGACGACGGCATGGCGAGCCCGCAAGCGCTGGGAACTTCTACCCAGGCTCTCTGCGTTTATGTTGATGATCTCGACGCGCACTTCGAACGGGCGCTAGCGGCAGGTGCGAAGATTACCAGTCCACCGAAAGATACCGACTTCGGATTCCGCGAGTACCACGCCCGTGATCTGGAGGGGCACGGCTGGACGTTCGGCACGTATCGACCCGATGTAGATCAGTGATCGCTTTTGTTCGTGCTATTTCGTGCGACTTCGTGGAAACTTCTTCTCTCAGCGGGGAAGAAATTGGCCAGGCACACATCGAAATCCAATGTTTCTAATCCGCCGCCCTTCTCAAACCGAGATCTCTGAGTTCCTGGATCAATCGCGCGACCTCCCGCTCTCGTACGATCCGGTGGGAATTGCGCGGCAATCTCCCAGGGACTTCAACTCAGATCTGGCGAGCGCAGTAATCGGACAGGGCCGGGAAATATTCGAGCGTGCGAAAATTGCGCTGGCCCAGTGGCGACACTACGAGATGGGTTGGGTTGAGTTGTTTCCGCATCGCGCATCGATAGAACCCGGAACCGTGGTCGCGGTCCTGGTTCGGCATCTGGGGTTTTGGTCGCTGAACGGATGCCGGGTGGTGTACGGCATTGGCGATATGCAGAGCGGAACCAATTTTGGCTTTGCGTACGGAACATTAACCAACCATGCCGAAATGGGAGAAGAGATCTTTGAAGTGAGGCTCGAGCCTGAATCGGGAGAAGTCATCTACAGAATCCAGGCCGTGTCGAAACCACGCGCCGCATTAGCACGGATCGGTTTCCCCATAACCCGTGTCTTTCAGGAACGCTTTCGTCGAGATTCCCTCAGCGCGCTTAAGAGAGCGATCAGCGAGAAACCTTAATTTGGATATCGGCGGCATCCGCGTCGCTGAGGCGCTTTCTTAAAAACAAAAGGCCGGCGGAATTGATTCCCGCCGGCCCTCGTACATAGCGTCGCAACCTAGGCGTCATCGAGTCGGAGTTTTTAGCCGCGCTTTCCTTCTGCTGCGCAACTTTGCGGCTATGCCAGTCAATCCGGTTCCAAGCAGGAGCAGTGCGGCGGGCTCAGGAACGGGACTCTGTTGTCCGGTAAAACCAGCCGTAAACTTGGCGGCCTGACCCGTTTGCACGAACAAATCGCTGGGCACGGTCAGTGAAAAGCTGCCGGTGTTGGTTCCGTTATTGAAGGTGAAGACCCGAGTGGGGTTACTAAAATGGATGTTGACGCCACCGTTATTGACGATGGGCGACACACTGCCCTGGATGGTGGCCGTGTAAGTTGTCCCTTGGCCACCACTGATGCTGGTTGGGCTCGTAAATGTCACGTTCAAATTAAACGTGCCGGCGACCAACTGTCCAGGGGCCGTGCTTAGAGCGAATATCCCCAGGTTGTTGGCGCCACTTAGAGAGCCAATGCCAAGAAACGTTGTACCGGTAAAGTTGTTGTTCCCAACGAATGTTAATTGAGGGACACCGGTGATAGAGCCTGTGGTAAAACCAGTGATAGTTACTTCATTGGCCCTGGCGCTGGTTTGGCTGGCGCCGACTATCACCAGCACTGCGAGTCCCACCAAAACCGACTTGAGTAATCCCGAGATGGCGGTCTTCATGATCTGAGTTCCCTTCTTATCGTCACGAATGAGCAAACGGTCTGCGCGCTTGGACACATTGATCGAAAGGTCCTGGTAGGTGAGCGGTGCGGGGCAAATGCGTGCACTGTGCCTGCCGAGAGCCGTTAACGACACTCTGATTTATTCAGGAGAAATAAATAACCAAAGAGGTCAACGTTCCAGAAAACTTTTGCTTTTTCCCTCAGGCGCAAAGTTTACCTCTCGATTGCAGATTGTGCCTGCTAATCCACGAGCACGCGAGCATCCAATGCCTCGGCGCGTTCAATCGCGGACAGCAGCCGGAGGAATTGTGCATAGTTGCGACTGCGCGCGTGCAGCCGTGAAGTTTCGGATTCGCTCAGATCGTTGCGCAGCATCAGGTCAAGAAAATCGTAATAGTCGCCAGTAGCCGCGGGTGGAAACTCGCGGGTGTAGCTGGAGCTTTCGGCATCTTCTGAGCTAAAACCGGCCAGCAAATCAAACACATGATCGGTCGTCAGATGCGATCCTTCACGCGTCAATCTAATCGGCAGTCTCAACTCAAAAAACCTGAGGCCGTCAGCAGTCGTCACCCGGCGCAATTCTTTCGTCGCTTCACCATCAAAGGGAGATTCCCGGTCAACCAGAATACGCAGCAGACGCGGCTGGTCTTCATGATCGAGAGTGTCGAGCATCAGTTGGACCCGATCGGCGAGGAACTTTTCAAACTGCGCGTCAATGGGATAGTTGATGCGGCCGAGACAACCGACCGCTTCGCCTTCGCCGGCAGTGTCCAGCGGCAGGCAGGCGGGACAACTGGCGCAGACGACTGTCTCACTCTGTAACAGTTCGATCTCAGCGCCGGCATTTTCGATCCAGGCGATCTTGTCGGGACCGGGCGCGCTTTGATCTCCCGTCGTCAGAATTGTGTGCAGGTTGCTGAGACGGCCCCACTCGCGCAGATGCTTTTCCGAGTAGCGAGTGCGCAGCACGCAGGGATATTTGACGGTGAATTCCAGGGACATGTTCTTAGTAGCATAGACTTCAGTCTGTGATTGACTTTACTTCCACTCGAGTCGAAGCGACAGAGTATGAGTCTCTTCTCCCTCTCCCTTTGGGAGAGGGTCGGGGAGAGGGCCTGTCGGCGTCAAGCTTTTGCACCCTCCCCTAACCCCTCCCAAAGGGAGGGGAAGAAAGAACGCACGTTCCAGTCAACTTGATCAAAGTTTCCTTCAGTCTGTAATCCCGAAGTACCCAAACCCAATCACAAACTGAAGTCTATGCTACTAGCCGGCTCAAGCCGGCGGATTGTGATTGATGACTTCTATGATCGAGGAAAACGGGACCTTTACGATCTCGCCATCGGCCCGCTCGACTTTTACGCTCGGCGTGGTCAGGGCCTGGGTGGTCTTCATACTGCGCACGATGCCGCGGACGCGGTGACCGTCCTCAGTCACGATCTCAATGTTGGCCTTGCCGTAAAGCGGTTGCAGCGCCGCCAGGGCCCTGGTTATTTCCATTCCGTTGCTTTCAAGACTAATTGATTTGGTTAGCTTGACTATACTTGGGTCGCGTGCGGTTCGTAAACCTGGGCCGACGGCCTATAATCCTGCTTCGATTATTTCAAGGATTAAGACAGATTCCGACATGAGCGCTCAGCAGGATTTCAGCAGTCGCCGGCGCCGGAGGATTTCCGGCATGACCTGGCTGTGGATCGGCCTGGTAGCCCTTTTTGCTACTGGCGCCGGCCTCAGCATGTTCGTGAAGAAGGCCCCAAATACTCCGCGGGCCAACACACCCGCAGCAGCGGACCGCTCGTACTTTGGTGTTGAAGGATTCGAGCCGGTCGACGGAGGCTTAACATTCGAGGTGGTTGAACCTGCAGGCGGACCGGCGGACAAAGCCGGATTGGTCGGTGGGGACATTGTCACGAGCTTTAATGGCCACCAGGTAAGAAGCACCGATGAAATAATCGATCTCCTGGGCCAGACTCCGACCGGAGCGACGGTCGAAGTGGTTTACCTGCGCGATGGTGTTACCAGGAAGACGCAACTAACCACAGAATCCGAACAGGGAATCAGCCGGCTGAGCGAAGTTGGTGGCCAGCCCAAAGGTATGTTTGGATTTGAAGTCGATGGGACCACTCGCATCAACGTGCCGGAAACCAAAACCTACGGTGTGCGAATCGACCACGTACAACCAAATGGTCCGGCTGATCTCTTTGGAATCAAGGAGGGCGATATCATAACTGACTTTGATAAAGTCCCGATACGCACTGCCCGGGAACTGCTTTCGCGTGTGCGCCGGGCCAAACCGCGCAGCACAGTTGAGGTGGTTGTTTTGCGAGGCCCTGAAGCTAACAAGCAAACTTTGAAGATTCCCGTAACGATGGGTAGTAGCTCCAGGTAAAGCTCGCACCTTCTTATTCATTGAAGTCCAACCGTGCTTTGAATTGCTGCGGACTAACGGATCGATTCCGGTAAATACACGCAACCAATCCCCCTCGACCGGCGTATAATCCGGCGTCAGTCGTCCTACTGTCAGCATTGGATTCGAGTACATTTTCGTCATGCAGCCTCAGCAAAAGTTCAGCGGCAGCGGCCCCGGTTCGGCAGATCAAAGTGGCTCAGTTTTTTGCGCCCAATGCGGCTCGCCGATGCCGAAGGAGATGCGTTTCTGCCGGTCTTGTGGAAACCGTCTGGGCGAAGGCCCGGCTGAATACACGGAAACCGTTCGCTTCCCCACGTCCGCGGCGAACGCGAAGTTCAACAATCAGTATGCGCCCGGCATGGGCGGGCCGATGGCGCAACAAAACGCCGCGGCTTACCCGCGTCGCCGTCGTTTGGGCTTTAGTGGAATGACGTGGATGTGGATTTTGCTGGCACTGTTTTTCGCCAGTGGCGGCTTTGTGAGCCTCTTCCGCCGGAGTGGGAGTGGAGCGCGTCCTGCAATCTCGATTCCGGCCAGCCGTTCTTATCTCGGCATGAATGGGCTCAAAACCGGTGACAGCGGCGTGACCTTCGACGTGGCTACGCCCCCCGGCGGGCCCGCGGATAAAGCGGGATTAGTCGGCGGCGACATCATCACCAGTTTTGATGGTCATCCAGTGGGAAGAGACAGCGAACTAATGGATCTCTTGCGCCAGACCCAGGTCGGAAAGCGTGTCGAAGTGATCTACACGCGCGACGGCAATTACCACAACACACAGATGACTACGGTTTCCAAAGACGAAAACGATCAACTGAAAGAAGCGTTCGACGACCGTTCCGACAAAGCAGTTTTCGGTTTCGAAAGTAATCGGACGACTCGTATCAGTGTCCCTGAAACCCGAACCTATGGTGTGCGCATTGACTGGGTCGACCCCAATGGGCCGGCGGATCTTTTCGGAATTAAGGAAGGCGACATCATTACTGATTTCGACAAGGTCCCAATTCGAACCAGCGATGAACTACTTTCCCGGGTCCGGCGCGCTATACCCAGAAGCGTCGTTGAGGTTCTTGTGCTGCGCGAAGGGAAGGTTGTGAAAATTCCCGTGACGATGGGGCGTGCGAGATAAGGTCCGAAACCGCCTGTAGTAGCGGGCGGTTGGATCGAGCCTCTCAATAGCTACTGAACTCAAGCACAACCTTCTTTAAGAGATCGAGAGATTAACCGCCCGCTATTTCAGGCGGTTCCGACACTGGGCCTGCCTGTTCTCGCATTTGATGTTCCATCTCCAGCCGCGCCTCTTCGCGTTCTTCTTCACTCTCGTCCGATTCGAAAGCTTCGAGTAATGCGTAAGGCTGCTCAGCCACCAGGCGGAGTTCCCAGGCTTCCCGCGCCCCGTGTGAAGGACGGGCAAACCAGAGCGCATCAATCTCAGCTTCAATCAAGCGGGCTTCGCTGAATAGTCCGGCGGCCAGCTCTGTAAGCTCACTTCGCGTCGTCGGTTTTATTAGAACGCGCTTTAGCTCCCAACCATGACGCTGATAGGTAGCGATGATTTCTTTGAAGAGTTCGAGGGACGGCATATCGAGATCCAGAGTATAGCCAATTCCGGGAGTTTCGTGTGCTTATGAAAGCGATGGGGTAGTGTCCTACTTTGATAAGCGGTGTTCAGAGTACCGACTTTAGTCGGGCTCTTGTTAAGCAAGCAAGAACCCAACTAAAGTTGGTACTCTAAACGCCGTTGGATCAGGACGCCACCGACTGATGGCTCGCGTTTGGCGCTTAGTTCGCTGCCGACTATCATTCGAGTTCGATGTCGTTCACGAAAATGAACCCCTTCTATCAAACGCTCGAGCGCGCCCTCCGGCTGCGCGGGACCAACATCGAGGACATCTGTCCAACGGATGATCAGGTCGCGCGACGCGTGCTTCACGATTATGGCGCGATGTTCATCGGCGCGGATAGTATTTTGCCGCCGCCACTTTGCGTGTTCACCAGCGAAGATCAAGTAGAGCGTTTTCAGAAAGAAGCCGGACTAACCGCGGCGACGATCGGCGATGCCGTGATCGAGTTGCAACCCGCTGCGATGTCGGCGCTGTTGCAGGCGCGTGCTGCTGCCCGCGCCGAAGGTCTGGAGATTTCTCCGCGCGACGGCGCCGAAGCGGCCCGACGCAGTTATGCGGACACGGTGCGACTTTGGAACTCGCGGTTCCTGCCGGCGCTTGATCACTGGACTCGTGCCGCCAGGTTGAGCGAAGAACACGCAGAGCGACTGCGCAGTCTGCCAATTCACGAACAAGTGCCGGAAGTCCTTGAACTGGAGAAGGCGGGAATTTTCTTCAGCAAGGACTTGTCCAAGTCGGTGCTATATTCGATTGCCGCGCCCGGAACTTCGCAGCACATCGCGATGCTGGCCTTCGACTGTAACGAGTTTCTTGACCAGCGAGTCCGCGAGATCCTCGCTCAACATGGATGGTTCCAGACGGTGCTCAGCGATTTGCCTCACTTCACTTTCCTCGGTTTGGCAGAAGCGGAGTTGCCGGCCCGTGGTTTGAAAAGCGTCGAGGTAGATGGGCAAACATTCTGGATCCCCGACGTGGGCATCCAGCCCCTGGAGCCGGACATCTGAATGCCGCGAACGGATTTGTCGTTTCAGAAGGAGTGTCAGAAGCCCGACCGTGAGGGAGGGCCAGACTCGCAGAGTTTCATGGATGAAGGAATTGACGCCGTGTTTGACGACGATAGATGAGTAAGGCGAGCGTCGCCCTTGCTTACGCGCGGGCTTCTGACACTGACGCAGGGTCGCCATTTGTCCCTCCGGCGCGCATCCGTTAACATTAAGGACCGATCGTCGCCGCTTTGTTATCCGGGAATCAGCAATCCAATGATTAGAAAAGTTTGCTTCTTAATTCTTACTTTTGTCTTTGCCGCGGCCGTTTATGCTCAGCCTCCCGCGTCATCTTCACCTTCGCCCCCTTCATCGCGGGCGCAGACGCCTTTGGCACGGACCCAAACGGAAACTTCCTTTGACCTTTCCGAATATGGCGTCAGTCTGCAACCCGATGCGCGTCTGATCATTATGATGGCCGCGCTGGATGCCGCCGGTTTTGATCCCACGCCGCCTGGTAAGGAGCCCGCAGCTTTTCGACTACTTGTGCGCAGGGACCAGGTGAACCTTGATCCCGGCCTGCGCGAGCGGCTCAAGGATTTTTTCGATCGCAAGAAACTGCCGGCTCCGGCCACACCCGCGGATCAAGCCGCTCGCTACGTTTCGCTGGCTTATGCGTTGGGCGCGCCGCCGTTGCTTGATGCGCCCGATCGTTCTGAGGAGTTGCCCGCAGGCATTCTGGAAGTGCTCGACTTCGCGCCGTTGGTGCGCGAGTTCTACCGAAAGTCAGGCATCGACGAGCGTTTGACTTCATACACGCGCGCCTATCAATCGGAAGGCGATCGCTTGCGACAAGCCGCGGCCGAGATGGTGCGATCGCTCCTGTCTTACCTGCACACGCGTCCGATTTTGGTTACGAACGAGCGCGTGCGCCTTAAGAGCCCTGAGAAAAAGAAAAGCTCAACGACCGCTTACACGACGCGCCAGCATGACCGGAGCTTTCATATTGTCCCGGACCTGATGGCCGCTCCGGGCACGATCAACTTTCGCGTGATTGCCGACGACTACTATGCCATCGTTCCGGAAGGCACCGATCCGACTTCGTCCGAGATGCGTCGCGGCTTCCTGCAATTCGTAATCGATCCGCTGGTGATTAAATCCAACAAAGAAATCGCCGCGCATCGGGACCAGGTAAAGCTCTTGATCGACGCGCGTACCAAAGAAGGCGCCACCGTTTCGCCCGACGTGTTCGTAGTGACCTCGCGATCGATGGTCGCCGCCGCTGACGCGCGTTATGAAGAGTCAAACAGATTGACGGCGGTCATAAATATTCAGCGCCGGCGTTTGCAGGAGGCGAAAGACGAGGCCACGCGCCAGACGGTCGCCCGGGCAGCAGAAGCAAGCCGCGCCGCGATCGGCGATGAGACAATCGCCCGGCTGGCGGAGGAATATGAAAAAGGCGCGGTGCTGGATTTCTTTTTCGCGGATCAACTGCGTGACTTTCAAGCCTCGGGTTTCGATATCGCGAGCTTCTTCGTGGAAATGATCACGGGTTTTGATCCCGTGCGCGAAAACAAGCGGCTGGCGGAAGTCACCGTCGTCCGCGATCGCGCTCTGGCCGCGCGCCGGGCTCATCCGCGCTACTCGCTGTGGTTAATCGACGCGAGCGCTGAGGCGCGTGAAGCGTTGGATACCTCGGGCAACTCGGCGCTGGTCAAGAGTCTGACGGACGTGGAAAAGCTCCTGCAAACCCGCAACTATGAACAAGCGGAAACGCGTCTGAAAGAACTGGTGCAGGAATACCCGGGCGAGCCGCGCCTGTTCTTCACGATGGCCCAAACTGCCAGTCTGTGGGCGCGCGATACGACCGATGACGAGTTGCAAACCCAGCGACTGAATCGGGCCCTGGGCAACTATCGTCTGGCAGTGGCCGCGGCCGCGCCGGAAACCGACAAAGTCCTGCTGTCACGCGCCCACGAAGCCATGGGTCGCATCCTCGCGTTCCTGGAAAAAAACGACGAAGCTATCAAGGAATTTGAAGCGGCGATCAAGATCGGGGATGTGACGGGCGGGGCCTATCGCGATGCGCTCGAGGGTAAGAGGAAACTGGCGCAGCCTTAGCGGTACGAGACTTGTTTAGGGTTCAACCCTCAGGGGGTTTCTTTAGTTAACCCGCGGCTTGCCGCCTGATGTGCGGAAAGGCTCTGCCTTTCCGGAGACGGTATGAAATCTCAGGGAGGCTACGCCTCCGCATTGCCGAGGCATAGCCTGGCCGATGTTTGATTAACTTAACGGAAAGGCAAAGCCTTTCCGCACATCAGGTGGCAAAGCCACTACAATTTCAAAATCTGCCGGCTGTCAAAAAAATCTTTCCACACGTCGCCGGTTTTCTTAAGCAATCCGCGTGCGTTTTTGATCGTGAAGTCCGAAATCTTCACGCCTTTCTGCACCTCTTTCCAGGTTAGGGGCATGGAAATCGTTGCGCCGGGCTTCGCGCGCGCGCTGAAAACTGAAGCGATAGTCTTGCCCCGTGCGTTTTGCATCGCGTCGACATAGACCTGCTGCTTCTGACGCTTGGCCAGCGAGCGCTGCGTCGTGGCGATCTTTGGCGCCCGTTGCGCGACTTCATTTGCGAGTGCTGTGGCGATCTCGGCAATCTTCCCAAAATCGTATTTCGGCTTGAGCGGCAGATAGACGTGGATGCCCGACGATCCGGATGTCTTCGGAAAAGCGGGTAAGCCCAGTTCATCAAACACTTCCTTGCAAACCAGCGCGACCTCCAGAACATTCTGCCAGGGCGCTTCTTTCGGATCGAGATCGAGCATCAGGTAGTCCGGCTTGTCGAGATGCTTCACAGTCGAATGCCACGGATGCTGTTCGATGGTCCCAAGATTTACAAAATGCAGCAGCGACCCCACGGTGGTGTAGACGGCATAGTTCAGCTCGCGGCCTTCCTGATTGGTCAGGCGCACCGTCTTAATAAAGGCGGGCGCGCTTTCCAGATCCTGCTGAAAAAACATCGGCGCCTTAATCCCGCGTGGATAGCGTTGCAGGATTGCCGGACGATCTTTCAGAAAGGGCATGATGAGCGAACTGATTTGGAGGTAGTAACTAAGCAGGTCGAATTTCGTGAGCTTCTCGTCCGGCCAATAAACGCGGTCGAGACTGGTGAGCGAGACGCGTTCACTTCCGATCTGCAGAACCAGATCGCCCTTTGGTTTTTTCAGCGCCAGGAATTCCGGCGGCGAAATCGACGGACCTTCCTTCTGGCGCGTGAGTTTGATCTTCCCCGGCCTGGTCTCTGCACCCGCTTTGTTCTTGCTGCTCGCCATTATGCACTGAAATCTAAATCGCGAACTGCCCGGACTCAAGCCGTTCCTTAATATAGGCGAGAAACTTCTCTGCATCCGAGCCGTCGATGACTCGATGATCAAAGCTAAGCGCGAAATAAGCCATCTGGCGGATCGCGATGTAGTCCTCGCCATCGGCCGAGGTCAGGACTTTCGCGCGTTTCTCGATCTTCCCCACGCCCAGAATTGCCACCTGTGGCTGGTTGATGATCGGGGTGCCGAACAGCCCGCCGAACACACCGGGATTGGTAATGGTAAAGGTGCCACCGGCAACTTCGTCGGGTTTTAGTTGTTTCGTGCGGGCGCGCTCGGCGAGGTCGTTGGCCGCCCGGGCCAGGCCTGAAATTGACAGATCGTCGGCGCGCTTAATCACCGGCACGATCAATCCCCAGTCGAGGGCCACAGCCATCCCCAGATTAATGTCACGTTTGTAAATGATTTGATCGCCGCTGACTTGTGAATTGAAGATCGGGAACTTGCGAATCGCGTCGGTCACCGCTTTGAAGATGAACGGCATGAACGTTAGTTTCGTGCCGGTGCGTTCCAGGAAAGCCTCACGGTTTTCATCGCGAAGTTTCGCGATCTTCGTCATGTCGATGTCATAGACGGTGCTGACGTGCGCCGACGTGCGGCGCGACAGGACCATGTGCTCGGCAATCTTCTTGCGCATCACGCTCATCTGCTCGACGCGATCGCCCTCCGCGGATTTGATCGCCGGAGCGGGCTGAGCCGGCGCTGGAACCGCAGGCGCGGGCTTGACTGGCGCGGCTGCTGCTGGTGGCGCTGTTGGCGCGGGACTCCCAGACTCGATAAAGCTTAGGATGTCGTTCTTGGTCACGCGCCCGCTCATCCCCGTGCCTTCGAGTTGCTTGATGTCGATGTTGTGTTCTTCGGCAATCTTGCGCACCAGCGGGCTGGACTTGGTGCGTCGCAGATCTGCGGCGCTGGCTCCGTCGTCACTACGCGGTGGGGGCGGCGCAGCGTTCGCCGGTTCGCTCTTCTTCACCAGAGTCTTGACTTCAGTTTTGTGAGTCGTTGGCGCAGGAGGCGCAGAAGCAATTATCGGTTTAGGCCGTTCGACCGTTGCTGGTGGCTCAGGTTTCGCCGGCTCAGGTGGAGCAGCGGTGGTTTCTGGCTGAACGGTTTCAATGGACGGAGCGGCAGCTTCTTCTTTCGCCGGAGGCGCGGCGGGAGCTTCAGCGGGCGAATCAGGTACAGCACTGGATTCTTCCTTCGCTGGGGGCGCGGCCGATCCGTCGCCGTCGAGCACCGCGACGACGGTGTTCACTTCGACGGTTTCGCCTTCTTTGTATCTGACTTCGGTCAGCGTGCCGGCTGCTGGCGAGGGAATCTCCGCGTCGACTTTGTCGGTCGAAATTTCGAACAAAGGCTCGTCACGGTCGACATGGTCGCCCACGTTCTTTAACCATTTGGTAATGGTTCCTTCCGCGATGGACTCGCCCATCTGCGGCATTACTACTTCAGTTGCCATGATGACTCCAGTCAATAACGTTCACGTTTTCTTCATTCAGCCGTCGTCGGATCGATGACCGCCTTAATCTCTGAAATGCGGTTCGCCGGAAAGCCACCCTGTTGGGCGTGCTCGCGAATCATCTCTTCATTCGGCGCAATGTAAATGCAGTAGAGCTTGTCGCCAGTCACATAGCTTTGCTGCCACTGAATCTGCGGACCCATCTTCTGCAAAACCCCGCACGATGTTTGCGACGCGGCTTGGAGTTGCTCCGGCGACATAGCCCCAGCGCCAGGGATTTCTCTCTCAATTACATACTTCGGCATGATCGTTTCCTTCCGTCTCGTTTAGAGTAGTGTCTCCCAATTGACTTTACAAAAGTCATTTCGTGCGGCTGCGTGTGATTTCGTGGATCGCGTTTTTGCCCACAGCAGGGACGATCCACTAAATCAAACGAAAAATCACGAAAAATGAAAACTGTTCTCTGGCGCTCATGGAACGTCTAATAAGCCGCCAGCTTTCGCGCCGCATCCAGAACATCTTTGACCTGCGGCAAGTAATAATCTTCCAGCGGCGGCGAATAAGGCACCGGCGTGTCGAGCGAAGCGACGCGTAACACCGGGGCGTCCAACCACTCGAAAGCTTCCTGCGAAATGATCGCGGCGATTTCTCCGCCAATCCCGCCCGTCAAAGATGCTTCATGCAACACGAGCACGCGGCTGGTCTTCTTCACGCTGTTAAGAATCGCTTCCTTATCCAGCGGCGCCAAAGTGCGCAGATCGATCACCTCAACATCCAGGCCTTCCTTTTCCAATTCTTCGGCAGCGTCGAGCGCGGTCAAGACCTGCGCCCCAAACGTGATGATCGAAAGGTCCCGTCCTTCGCGCCTCGTTCGCGCTTTGCCTATCTCAACAATGTAATCATCGCCGGGCAGTTCTTCACGCAGACGGGGCAGGCGATAAAGTTTCTTGTGCTCGAAATAAAGCACCGGATCGGGATCGCGAATAGCGGCCTTGATTAAGCCCTTCGCGTCGTAAGCAGTCGAGGGTTCGACGATCTTCAGGCCCGCGGTGTTCGTAAAGAACGATTCTGGATTGAGTGAGTGAAACGGTCCTGAGCGCACGCCGGAACCGCACGGTCCGCGAAATACAGCCGGAATGTTCGCGCCCCAGCGATAGCGGCACTTGGCCGCATAGTTGGTGAGCATGTCGAAGCCGCAGGAAATAAAATCGATGAATTGAAATTCGGCGACCGGCCGCAGACCCATCAACGCTGCGCCACACGCGGCGCCGACAATTGCGGCTTCAGCGATCGGCGTGTCGATCACGCGCTCGGGCCCGAACTCATCGATGATGCCATCGGTGACTTTGAAGGCGCCGCCATAGGTACCGACATCTTCGCCAATCAGGAACACGGTCGGATCGCGCTCCATCTCTTCCCAGATGCCCTGGCGAATAGCTTCCACCATCGTGGCCAGACCGCCACGCGGTGGGCGTTCGAGCTTGTGTTCTCTTTTCAGTGCGGTGCTCATGTCAGGTTCATCAGCGGACGAAACCTCAATTGTTCGATATCTTCACCGGTTCCTTCTCAGCCGGCAATTTCAAAGCGTCAGCAGGCGCCGGCAGACTGCTCAATAGTTGTTTATGATCTTTTCCGCCCGCATCAATAAACGTCCAGTGGGCGCCGCGATCAGATGAAATTCCGATCATGCTGCTCTCTGTTTTGAAGGTGCCGGTCTGGGCTTTAACTTTCAAAGTAGTTGGAACGACCGCATAGATCCATTCTGAGACGTGTACGAACTGCGCAGGAGGTTCGGCAGTCGACGACAGCACCGTAACACCTTCAGCCTCCATCTCCTTCATTCCCTTTGCGAGTGACGCAATCATTTTGTCGCGGCCGCCGGCTGCTTCGATAACTTTCGGGTAAGTCAGATCCACCATGCGGCCAAAATCCCGGCGCCGAAACGCATCGTTAACTTCCTGTGCCTGAGCCACGAGACTGGGATAGTTCTCGGTAGTTGCTGCCGGAGTTTGAGTTGCAACTGCCGGCGTCTTCTGCGGTTCCTTTTGACCGCAAGCGCTCGTGAGCAACAGCAAAACCAGGCATCCGAGCCTGAAACGAACAAGTTTCATCCTGTGTTTCCAAAGTGATCGCCGCTCAACGAGTCGCCGAAAAGAGCTCCCGAGCCCGCACATGACGCCAAGGCCCCAAACTTAAAAGATCGACCTATTTCAAATGCTTGCGTGCGATGTATGGACTCTCTGGGTTTACTATTAGCCGCTGCTGCTTAGGATCAATAACCACATCGAGATCTTCCATCGGGATGGAACCAAGCAATACTTCCACATCGCCAGTCAGCACCGCAGCCCTGACCGTGGTGCTGCGATTCTCGAACCTGACCTCAACCGGTCCGACGATCTCGGCTCGCAGTTCACTTTCGTCAGCCAGCCTAAATACTTGCTCTTCGATGACGGCCAGATCCAATTGTTCCTTAATATGCTCGTTGATTACCAACATGTAAGCGCCCGTGTCGACCAGGGCATTAACCTTCATTCGTTTGATTTGATCCTCCGCCACAAAGCCGCGCCGGTGAAGAACCAAATCATCGCCGCTGATTAATTCAATCTCTGCATACACAAGTCCCATCTCTTTACCTCCGGAGGGTGAGTTAACTTCAGGATGGATCGGGTTGGGTGCCCTTTGCTTGTTAACTGGTAAGAGCATGTTTAGTTCTCCAAAACCTTTGGCCTAAACGCCGGCGGCACATTCGCGTTATCAAACACTCCGTAAGCCGCGCCTTCCGGCTCAGGCATCGGCGAGCTTTCGGCCCACTCACAGTCTTCGTCGATCTCTCGCATTACACCCGCGGTGATCTCTTCCAGCTTTTCTTTGGTCGCGACGTTTTGGTCGAGCAGAAATCTTTCAAAACGATCGATGGGATCGTTATGCTTCTCCCACCACTCGATTTCGTCTTTCGGCACATAACGTTGATCGTCGTGTTCGGCGTGGCCCTTGCGACGATACGTCTTGGCTTCGATCAAAACCGCGCCGCGGCCTTTGCGCGCGTAGTCGATCGCCTGCTTTGTCACTTCATAGCAAGCGATGACATCGTTGCCATCGACGATGTAGCCGGGAATGCCGAAAGCCGCGGCGCGCTCGGCCAGATTGCGCACGGCCGTCTGCTGGATCGTTGGCGTTGAATACGCATAGTGGTTGTACTCGGCGATCACAATCAACGGCAGACGCTGGACCGCGGCGAAGTTCATCCCTTCATAGAACGCTCCGGTGCTGGCGCCGCCGTCGCCGATATAGGCGAGCCCGACGATGTCTTTCTTCTGCATGCGCGCGCCCAGAAGGATGCCCGCCATCACCGGAATCATGTCGCCCAGATGCGAGATTGGCCCGATAAAACCCTTGTCCATATAACCAAAGTGAACGTTCAGATCTTTGCCGCCAGACGGCCCCCAGGCTTTCGCCATGTACTGCGCAAAAATCTCGCGCGGGCGAATGCCTTTGACGAACACCGCGCCGAGGTCGCGAATGATCGGGGTGATAAAATCATCAGGGCGCAGCGCGTAAGCTGAACCAACCGCAGTCGCTTCCTGGCCTAACGATCTATAGACGCCGCCAACCACCTTTGTTTGTCGATAGAGATTGACGATGCGCTCTTCGACCAGGCGCGTCAGCTTCAGATAGCGATAAAGCTCCAGCATCTGATCGGGCTTAAGCGAAGTGTCTGCAATGCAAGACCGTGGCTTACCCTCCGGAGGCTTTCGCGGCGCATACTTAGTGCTGATGCGCATTTGAAAGCCCGGACGGCGACGACGACCGGGTTTCTTGGTTTCTTTATCAGCCATTGTTCTTAATAGGTCAGATAGGAGCGATTGGACCTATTCCCATCAAATATGGATCGTCTTTCCATGGACCCCTTCGGCGGCTTCCATCACTGCTTCCGAGACGGTTGGATGCGCGTGCATCGTGTTGCCCAGCTCTTCGGCTGTCGACTCGAGTTGCATGGCGACGCAGGCTTCAGCAATCAGTTCAGTCGCGTGCGGGCCGATGATGTGTACGCCCAGAAGCTCGTCGTATTTCGATTCACTGACGATCTTTACAAACCCTTCTTCTTCGCCGAGGATCCGCGCCTTGCCTGAAGCACTGAATGGAAACTTGCCGACCTTCACGTCGTAACCGGCTTCGCGCGCTTTCGCCTCAGTCAGACCAACCGAAGCAACCTCGGGATCGCAATAGGTGCAATTCGGCACCAGACGCAGATTGATCGGACGCGGATTCTTGCCGGCGAAGTGCTCGACCGCCACGATACCTTCTTTTGAAGCCAGGTGGGCCAGCAAAGGTGTCGGCACCACGTCGCCGATGGCATACACACCTTTCTCAGCCGTCTGTTGATATTCATCGACCTGGATAAATCCTTTTTCGACTTTGATCTTCGTGCCTTCCAGGCCGAGGCCCTGGGTAAAGGGCATGCGCCCGACGGCGACCAGAAGCATCTCGGCTTCCAATCTGACGTCCTCACCTTTGGAAGTCTTGCCGGTAACGACGACACCGTTGTCGGTGTTCTCAAGCTTCTCGAGCTTGGTATCGAGCTGCGATTTAATGCCGCGCTTGCGGAATGATTTTGCCAGGTCAGCCGAGACTTCTTCGTCTTCCAGCGGGACCAGTCTCGGCAGTAGTTCGACAACGGTTGTTTCCGCGCCGAAGCGTGAATAGACCGAAGCGAACTCAACGCCCACTGCGCCGCAGCCCATGACGATCAAGGACTTCGGAACTTCAGTCAGCTCGAGAATGTGGTCGCTGTTGACGACGTGTTTGCCGTCAGTTTCAAAACCCGGGATAGGCCGCACGACTGAACCGGTGGCGATGATGATGCTTTTGGTCTCGATAGTTTGTTTGCTGCCATCTTCGCCGGTGACTTCGACCTTGCCCGGCAGAGCTAGTTTTCCCGTGCCTTTGAAGACGGTGCACTTATTCTTCTTCATCAGGAACTCGATGCCTCTCGAGTTCTTCATCACGACTTTATCTTTACGCTTCTGCACGTCCGCAAAAGCCAGTTGAATGCCCGACGCCTGCACGCCAAAATCAGCCGCGTGCTGCATCTGTTCGTACACATGCGCGGACTGCAGGAGTTGTTTGGTCGGGATACAACCGCGCAAAGTGCACGTGCCGCCCAGGCGTTTGTCCTTCTCGACAATGGCCACTTTCAAACCCAATTGTCCGGCGCGAATCGCGGCGACATAGCCGCCCGGACCGCTGCCGATTACCGTTACATCAAATTGTTCGTTTGCCAAACTGGGAATCCTCTCTTGAGACGGTTGTAGCGCAACTTGTTAAGTTGCGCTAGTAGTTTCGCAAGTTAACAACTTGCGCTACAGATCAGTTTTTAGAGCATTTCGAAAGGAGGCATTATAGTCGCTCGCCTGTGATTGAGCCAATTGGGGGGAAGGCGAAGCTTTGCGGTTTTACTCTGTGTAAGCTCTGTGGCCCTCTGTGTCTCTGTGGTAAATTAACGCCCAGAAACACTCACCACAGAGACACAGAGAACACGGAGGTTGCACAGAGGATCTCGGGCTTTACATCTTGAACAAGCTTTGATAATCCCGGGTCAACTTGTCGAGCTTGGCTTTGAACGCCGCGTCACGCATTGAGGTGCCCATGTACTTTACCTGGAGGTTGGCGACTTTCTTGGCATCTTCGACCAGACTGGATTCCATCATCTTCTTGGTTTCTTCGCCGACCTGATAACCGCGCAGTCCTTTTAGCGTATCCATTTTGCCCGTCATCTCGGCCTTCTTCGAGTCAAAATATTTCTGCGCGTCGTCGACGCCGTCGGCCGGGTTCGAGGCCGCATCAACTCGCTTGACCAGTTCGTTGGTGAAGGAATCGAAGTCGGTCAAGATGGCTTTGGCATCGGCGTCCTTTTTACAACCTGCCAATGGCAGACACGCAAAACAGATCAGCAGTGCGAGAAACTTGGTGCGCATTTCGGGGCCAGCCTCCACAAGTTGGTTTTGAAGCGCTATCATCTAACCGACCGCGCGGGGCAAAGTCAAGAATCAGTGGGCAGTGAGCAGTGGGCAGCCGCAAGAGGAGCGGGCATTAGCCCGACAATGAGGGAGAGCGGTGCGAGACGCAAAGGCGGTCGTAGAGGGTGTTCTGATGGAAGTTCATAACTCCCCTCTCCCATTGGGAGAGGGGCTGGGGGACACGGTGCGAAGCTTAGAGCGAATTTTCCTTTGAATATGCGTTGTGTTTAGCCACGACAACCACCGGCAAAAGAGACCTGCACTCAGACCCTCGCCCCGACCCTCTCCCAAAGGGAGAGGGAGTTGCACAACCAACTCCTCTTGTCAGTACCACCTGCGGTAGCGGGTGGGTAATATCGAACGAAAGAAGATTGCATCAGATGAAACATTCCGAAGGATTTCTAAAATTAGTCGACGACGCAAAGAGCCGGATCAAAGAAGTCACCGTCGCCGACACACGCGATCGCATCAGCACCAATCGCGACGCGCGCCTGATCGATGTGCGCGAAGACGACGAGTGGCGCGCCGGGCACGCCTCCGGGGCCGAGCACCTCGGTAAAGGCATCATCGAACGCGACATCGAAGCAACGATTCCCGACAAGGCGACTGAAGTGATTTTGTATTGTGGCGGCGGCTATCGCTCGGCGCTGGCGGCTGACGTCTTGCAGCAGATGGGTTACACGAATGTTTGTTCGATGGCGGGTGGTTGGAAGGCGTGGAAAGAATCGGGCGCGCCGGTAGAGTAGCGAGTGGGCCAGGATGCGACTTAAGACGACGGTGCTAAACATCCCGCTCCTGACGGCGCGAAGACTCGCCGGCATTCACCAACACTTTGGTGTCCCCGTGCTCGGCTCTCTCTCAGTGCGCTCCGTGATACAATCCGGCGCGCCCGGGGACAGTTCGACGTAACCAAACCCGGGGCCCTGGCGTCATAATAGTATTATCAGTCCGGTTTCTTTCAAAACCGAAAGTTTCAATGTCCGACAAACTCGGTTTGTCGTTGGACACGACGAGCCAGGGCCTGTCGGACATCATCTGGCCCATGCCAAAGGCGGGCAATAGTCGGCCTCTAAACAAACAATCTGTTGCTACACAGGAGAAAGTCATGAGAAAAGTCTACCCGCTCGTCGTCACGCTGCTGCTGATCTTTGTGTTTGGCTCGCTTGCTTTTGGCCGTGAAGCCAGGCTGGTGCGCTATCCCAGCTACAACAATGGCCGCATCGCCTTCACCTATCTCGGCGACATCTGGACGGCTGATGAAAATGGCGGGAACATTCAGCGCCTGACGGTAAACAAAGCGCGCGATGCTTATCCGCGTTACTCGCCGGACGGCAAATGGATCGCCTTCTCGAGCGATCGCAACGGGAACCTTGATGTCTTTATCATTCCCGCGGGCGGCGGCACGCCGAAGCAGTTAACTTCTCACTCGGCTGACGACACCGTCCTGGGCTGGACGCCTGACGGGCGCGGCATACTGTTTAGCAGTCAACGCGGCGAAGACTTCATGGGAATGCTTTACGTGGTGAGCATCGATGGCGGCATGCCGTGGCGCGCCGGCCCCGATATGGGCAACCAGGCGAGCTATTCGCCGGACGGCAAGCGCATCGCGTACAACCCGAAGGGGCAGGTCTATTGGCGCAAGTATTATCGCGGCGCTTATCAAACGGATGTTTGGGTGGAAGACGTCGCGTCAAAGAAGTTCACGCAGTTGACGGATTTTGATGGCCTCGATTCGTGGCCGATGTGGAGCAACGGCGGCGATATTTATTTCGTCAGTGATCGCGATGGCGGTGGTCTCACGAATATCTGGCGCGTCTCGGACAGCGGCGGCAAGGCCGACAAGGTTACTTCATTCAAGAGCGGCGACGTGCGCTTTCCTTCGATCAGCGCGGATGGCCGCGTGATTGTTTTCGAGCACGACTTTGGCATCTGGAAGCTCGATACCGGCAGCAAGAGAGTCACCCCTATTCACCTGAACATCGATGCTGAGACGCAAGAGAACGCGACGGAACTTCGGGCCTTCAATTCCGAGGCTGATGACTATGACCTGGCGCCATCATCGCGTCGCATCGTCATTTCCACCCACGGCGAAATTTTCACCGTCCCTGTTGAAGAGGGCGACGTCAAACAGATCACCGAAAGCTCGGCGCGCGACCGGAACGTCAGCTATTCACCCGACGGCAAGTCATTGGCGTTCATCTCTGATCGCAGCGGCCGCGAAGAGCTTTACGTCACGACCGTCGATGGCCTGGGCGAACCGCAGAAGTTAACCGACATCGACGCGCTCAAAAACGGTTACAACTGGTCGCCTGATTCAAAAGAGATTGCCTTCACTGCTTCCGACAGCAAGCTGCGCAAGATCACGGTCGCCAGCAAGCAGATAGTTGAGCTGGATGCTTCCCGTTACGGCAATATCTCGACGCCTGAATGGTCGCCTGATGGGAAGTGGCTCGCTTATTCCAAGTCGGATGCCAGTCGCACCAACGACATTTATGTCATCGCCACTTCCGGCGCAGACAAACAAGCGCACAAGGTCACCTTTGATTCCTATGACGAGCGTAGCCCGCGCTTTGCTCCCGATGGCCGTAAACTTTTCTTCGTCCGTTCTGATTCGACCGGCGGCGGTGGAGGAGGCTTTGGAAATACTTCGGTGCAGATCTATTCGGTAGGGCTCGAGCGTCTCGACCGCGATCCGGACGATCCGGAAGACCGGCCCGAAGCTGAATCAACACAGGCGCCGGCCGGAGACGGTAGTGAAGGGCCGGTTGGGCCGCCCCGGCGTCCGGCTAATCGGCCTCCACACGAAACCAAAATGGATTGGGCTGGGATGAAGCATCGCACGCGACAAGTCACGCGCATGCCGTTTCCGATCTCGACCTTCCTCGTCGCCCCGGACAGCCGCACGATCGTTTTCGTTACCACTGAGCCGGCCGGCGTGACGTCGACGCCGGTTGTCTATTCGATTCAGGAAGACGGCAAACGTTTGACGCGCGTCACGGCGGGCGGACCACCGGCGGCGGACGATGCCGGCGGCGGTGGTGGTGGCGGCTTTGGCGGAGGTATCTCTGACCTGAGCATTTCGCGCGATGGCCGCACGCTTTTCTTTGCCGAGCGCAATGGCGTCTACTCGGTTCCGCTGGGAACCCCGGCCGCTGCGGCCGCGACTGCGGGCCGCACAGGTGGGGCGGAAGCTGCGCGCCGTCGTATCAGTTTCAACGTGCGCGTGAAAATTGATCGTCCGGCCGAATGGGCCGAGATGTTTGGCGATGCCTGGCGCACGATGAAGTATCGCTTCTACGATCCGGCCATGCACGGAATGGATTGGGATGCAGCCAAAGCCAAGTACGGACCACTGGTGTCCGACGTCGGCGACAGACAGGAGCTGCTCAACATCATCAACGAGATGATTGGTGAGCTCAACGCTTCGCACACCGGAGCGGCGCCGCCGCCGGCCGGACGCGCCGCGGGCGGGGTTTCGACTGGTAATCTGGGTATCGAACTTGAACCTGACTCAGCTTCCGGCCGTTATCGCGTCACCTACGTTTACGAAGATGGCCCGGCCGACAAGGATTGGGTGAAAGTAAGTACCGGCGATTACCTGATTGCGATTGGCGGCAAGCAAGTCAAAGCCGGTGACGAGTACTGGCAACTGCTGAACGATCGTCTCAATCGCAAGGTCGAAGTCACTTTCAACAACAAGCCGAGCGAAGAGGGCGCCTGGCGCGCGCGCATCGAAACGGTCAACGCGATGGCGTACAGCAATCTTCGTTACGAGCGCTGGGTGAAAGACCGGCGCAAGAAGGTCGACGAGCTTTCGAATGGCCGCATTGGCTATCTCCACATCCAGGCGATGAACCCACCCAGCCTGCGCAAGTTCGAAAAAGAGATTCGCGAGTTTCGCAATAAGGAAGCGATGATCATCGACCAGCGCTGGAACGGCGGCGGCAACATCGAACAGGAACTGCTCGCCATTCTGGTGCAGCGCGAATATCAGGTTTGGGTGCCACGCGGAACAGAGGCGAGCGGTCGCCCCTTTGCCGGCTATTTCGGCCCGAAGGTCGTGCTGCAAAACTGGCGTTCGGCTTCAAACGCGGAAATGTTTCCCGCCGGATTCCGCGCGCTGGGTCTGGGCAAAGTGATCGGCACGCCGACGATGGGCGCGGTGATCGGTACGGGCAGTTACTCTCTGATTGACGGCTCGACCGTGCGCACGCCCGGTGTGGGTGTCTATCTCGCGGATCCCAAACGCACGAACATGGAAAACTATGGCGTGCAGCCCGACATCCGCGTGGACAACGCGCCGGAAGACAATCTGGCCGGACGCGATCGTCAACTCGAAGCGGCAGTCGAAGAGTTGCTGAAGCAGTTGAGCGGTCCCAAGCGAAACATCGCCAGCAAGGAGCAGCAGTAGTTATTTGGAGTGCGGTGACTTGTCACCGCTTTGCGTCGCTTAAGAAAAAGCGGCGACGAGTCGCCGCACTCCAAAAATAACTCAATTTGTTTCAGGGCCGGCCCAGGCGCCGCCCCTGTTTTTTCCCCAGATGACAACACCCCCCCATTTGCTATAGAACTCTGTTGCGACTATAGCGAAGAATGAAAAAGAAAAAGAAACGCAGCCTCAAGACTGCGACCAGGAAGATTGCCAAAAAGGTCGCGCCGCGCCGTGTGCGTACCTTCTTTGCTGAACTGGGGCCGGGTCTGATCACCGGCGCCGCGGATGACGATCCGTCAGGTATTTCTACTTATTCCGTGACGGGCGCCTCGTTCGGCTATGCGCCGCTGTGGACCGCGCTCTTCTCGTTTCCTTTGATGGCCTCGGTGCAGATGATGTGCGCGCGCCTGGGAATGGTGACGGGACTGGGTCTCGCCGGAGTGATTCGGCAGAGATACTCGCGTTGGATTTTGTGGGGCGCATGCTCGCTACTGATTGTGGCGAACGTCGTCAACATTGGCGCCGACCTGGGCGGCATGGCTGACGCCACTGAGATGGTCACCGGTGTCAACTCGCTGGTGTGGACTCCAGTCTACGCAGCTCTGATCACCTCGCTGCTTTTCTGGACCTCGTACCGCTTCATCGCAAAAATATTTAAGTGGCTGACGCTGGTGCTGTTTGCTTATGTCATCACCGCTTTCCTCGCGCATCCGGACTGGCGCGCCGTGTTGCATTCGACCTTTGTTCCGCACGTTCAATGGTCCAGCGGGTATATCGCGACCTTCGTCGGTATCCTCGGCACGACGATCTCGCCATATCTTTTTTTCTGGCAGGCGGCGCAGGAGGTGGAAGAGGAACGCAAGAAGGGACGCCGGACAGTCGCTGAGCGCGAAGGCGCCACGGACGAAGAACTGCGCCAGTCGCGGACTGACGTATTGACGGGAATGTTTTTCTCGAACCTGGTGATGTATTTCATTATTCTCACCACCGCCGCTACGTTGCACGCACACGGAAAGACGACTATCGACACGGCGCAGCAAGCGGCCGAAGCCCTCAAGCCGCTGGCCGGCAACGGTGCTTACCTGCTCTTCACGTTAGGCTTGATCGGAACGGGTATGCTTGGTGTTCCGGTGCTGGCGGGCGCGGCCGCGTACGCAGTGGCCGAGGCCCGCAACTGGCGTGGCACACTGGAAGACAAGCCGCGCCTCGCCAAAAAATTCTACGCCATCGTGGCGTTGGCGATGATCCTGGGTCTGGTTTTGGACTACGCCGGCTTCAATGCGGTCAAGATGTTGTTTTGGTCGGCGGTGCTGAACGGAGTGCTTGCGCCTCCGTTAATCGTGTTGGTGGTGCTCCTAACTAGTAATAAGAAAGTCATGGGCGACCGAGTCAATCCGCCGCTGCTGAAGTGGCTCGGTTGGGCGACCGCGGGAGTGATGACTGTGGCGGCGATCGCGATGTTCGCAACCATGTAGGCGAGCTAAGACCCAATCATTGATTCAATCGGTTGTGCAGAAAGACCAGAGATGGGTTTGAATCTTTATTTCCTACGCCACGGGCAAACGGCGCTTAGCCGCGCCGACAGCTTTTGCGGTTCCGGGTTGGATCCCGAACTGACTTCTGATGGCTTGAAGATGGCCCGGGCTTTCGCTGACGCTTACGGAGCCACACCCTGGCTCGCGATTTACTCCAGTAGCCTGCAGCGAGCAATTGCTACCGCTCAGCCTCTCTGCGACGCAGTGGGAATGGATCTGCAAGTGCGTGAGGGTTTGAATGAGATTGGTTACGGCCGCTGGGAAGGACTAACCAGAGAAAAAGTCGATGAAGCGTATCATGACGAATACACTAGTTGGCTGGCTGATCCGGCGTGGCATGCGCCCACTGGAGGAGAATTGGCGACCATGGTCGCCCGGCGCAGTTTGCACGTGATCGAAGAGATCAAGCAGAGATCTAGTGAAGGGAATATTTTGGTGGTCTCTCATAAGGCCACCATAAGGATCGTTCTCTGCAGCTTGCTGGGCATTGATGTTGGCCGCTTTCGCTACCGGCTCGGCTGTCCGGTGGGCTCAATCAGCGTCGTGGAATTCACTTCTGAAGGCCCCTTGCTGAGGACCCTGGCTGATCGATCTCACTTGAGCGAGACGCTGCGATCGTTGCCCGGTACGTGATGTTGCCGTATTTATTCCCATTTACTCGCGAGGGTGCTAATCTCCGAGGCTCGAACGCACGAAAACTTACCAGGAGGCGTCCATGGGTCGCGATTCGGCTACAACTGATCGTTTACGGAATCTGATCGCGAAGCTCCAGTCGCTCACCGCGAGCGGCGAGTTGCATTGGGAGAAGCAGGCTGGTTCGGCGCACCGTTACGCTCGTTGGAATAATCATCTCGTGATTCTTGGTCCGTCGACCCCATTGAGTGACACCAGCGTCCCGCGTTATCTGTTCATTACCCCGTTCGACTCTCCCGATTGCATTGAAATCAACTCAGATGATGCCGAGCTGGGATCGGCGGTGATTGAACTGGTGCGGAAAGTCGAAGCCGCCAGCAAGGACGAAGCGCCAACTGATCCCTTTGCTGTAACCGACCAATTGCTCGAACGTCTCGAGAGTCACGAATAACAACTCAGGAGAGAAGCCCCAATGTCAGCAGAAGAAATCAAGTTGAGTGACGAGGCTGACAGCCTGTCCCGCGTTCCGCTGTTCAAACGTCTCGAGCCACATGAGCTGGAACATCTCGCCGAGGATGTCGATCAGGTTAACTACGCAGCCGGCGAGACGATTTTCAACGAACACGATCTGGGGGACGGACTCTATGTCGTGGAAACAGGATCCGTGCGCATCTGGGTCATGGACGAAGATGTGACCGAGGTAACGCTGGCGGAACTCAAGCCCGGAGATTTCTTTGGTGAGTTGGCGGTGCTGGATCGCGGCGAGCGTTCGAGCAGCGCCACGGCCCTGACGGACACGCACCTGCACAAGCTAAGCAGCGACGCCTTCCAGGAATTTCTGATTGAACATCCGGACGCTTCGATTGATGTGATCTGCGAGATCGCCCAGCGCATGCGGCAGACGAACCTGTTGGTTTCGAAGCGCGCGGCCCGCAACATTAACGTAGAGATGGAACAGAACGCGACCATCGGCCAGCGCGTCGCCGACAAAGTGGCGTCGTTTGGCGGTTCGTGGACCTTCATCATTATCTATTTGAGCTTTCTGGTTGCCTGGATGGCCTTCAATACATTTGTACTCATCCATTATGGACGCGGCGAAAACGGAGCGCAGTTTGATCCTTACCCGTACATTTTGCTCAATCTGATGCTGTCGATGACGGCCGCACTGCAAGCCCCAATCATCATGATGTCGCAGAATCGCGCGGCCGAAAAAGATCGGCTCGCCGCCGAGCAGGATTTCAAAGTTAATTTGAAAAGTGAGCTGATGCTGGAGGAATTGATCCGTAAACAGCGGATGCGCGACGCGCAGATGGACGAACTCAACCGCACCCTCGCGGCGTTGAAGCAAGGGAATCCAAAACCATAAGCATCGGGACCTGTCTCAGGTTGAGAGGTCCGTGCCTCTCCAGTTAAACGATCCACGAAATCACACGAAATCACACGAAGGAGAAGGTTTTTTCGTGCGGTTTCGTGTGATTTCGTGGATCGTGCTTCTGATGGGCAAAGGCGAAACCAAAGCTTAACTTTTCGCCAGCCCTTTTTCCAACCTCTCGAATTTCGCCATCATGTTTTCATAAATACGATCGGTCTTTTCGTGCAGGTGCGCGACCTCGAGTTCGGCCTTGATGTTCACCTCGTATTCAATGTCCGCCCGAACCTTGTCCTTTTCCGCCTGTCGGTTTTGGCTGATCAGGACGAAGCAGGCAAGGAAGATTGCTTCCAGAGAAACGATCATGGTTAAGAGACCGAAGGGAAATGGATCAAAGGCCTTGTCTTTCAGAATAACGGTGTTAAGTGAGATCCAAATCACAAACCATGTTATGTGCGAGATCAGAAACGGCATACTGCCGCTGAACCAGGCCAGCCAGTCGGCAATCCTCTGGAGCATCGAGGAATGCACTTCCATCTCTTCGTTCAGGTTGCGCGAGACGCGCGTGCGCAGTAACTCGTCTGCCTTGCGTGTCAGGCCGCTCAACGCTGCCAGCATGTGCAGCGCCGCCTCGGGCTTGCGTTGAAAGAGCAAGACCAAATCACCACGGTCAAGCACCAGCACCTCGCTCTCAGACAGTGCCAGGGCCGTCGCCGTGCGCGGGCCGGTATCGAGCATCGCCAGTTCACCAAACATGTCGCCTGCTTCAGCCGTGGTCAGCACAATCTTTTGACCGGCGGTGTCTTTAATAAAGAGTTCAATCTGGCCCGTATTAACGATGAAGAGCGAGTCGCCGGGATCGCCAGCCTGGAACAGCGTATGGCCTTCAGGAACTTTCAGCTCATCGACGACATTGGCGAGCGCGACTCGATCGTCTTCGTTAAGGAGCTCGAACATTTTGATGTTGGCGAGAAAACTGGGATCACATGGCATAGAAGATTCCTCTCTTAGAAGCCGACGTATCTATGAAAAGCGGCGGCATTATAATCCAAGTGGGTTGAAAAGCGATTTACTGTTCGAACTCAACAGTCGCTCTGGTGGCTTGGTGGTTTCCTGCCGCTGAGAGATTGCCGCTCCCAACGTAAAACGATCCACGAAATCACTCGAAGCGAAACCGGGTTTGTCTGTGCGGTTTCGTGTGATTTCGTGGATCATTTTGCCCGAGCGAAAAAACACACGAAAACCAAAACACTACTGGCGAGTTTAGCAAATCTCGGAGCCTGCCAATCGCAAAACAGAAAAGGGGTAACAGCTGATGTACCCTTTGAGTGGTCAGAGTACCGGGTTTCGGTTGATTGAAAAAAGCCCAACTAAAGTTGGTACTCTAAACGCCTCTATGGAGACTTCCGCGGAGTGTTGTTTGTCGGCTGGCGCGCGTTGTTGTTTGCCGGCGTGGCGGTCTTTGGCGCCGGCTTAGCCGCCGCACCCTGGCCGGCCGTGCGTCCCGAACGGGTGAGAGCAATGCGCTTGCCCTGGCCCGGCGAGTCTGCGATCCCGACCCTGATTGACCGATAGGTGCCGTCATGGGCCTTGTTTGTCGGAGCATAGCTGACGACGTACTGGGTACGCAGGTCGCGGACGATTTCGCCGGCGATCTCAGGCAGTTCGGTTATTGAATTGGGAAAGAAAGCACGGCCGCCGGTTTCGCTGGCGAGTTTATTGAGGAGATTCACCGCCTTCTCGCGCGGGCTCTTGCGAATCAAACCCTTCTCGGCCTCGAGCTCGCTGACGAATCCAATCACAAAGATCTGCACGTCTTCTTCCCGCAGACGCTGAAATAGCTGGAGCTCGTTGTAATAGCTGGAGCGGTCCTCGCCGTCAGTCACGACGATCAGAGCGCGGCGGCGGCGATCGTCGTCGCCACCCTTCTTATATTCAGCAACATGTTCGGCCGCCAGATAAACGCCGTCGATCACCGCGGTCTGCCCGCCCGCGATGTACAAAGTGTCAAGGCCATCCATCAGCGCGTCTTTGTTGGACGTGAAATCCTGGATCGTCTCGATCAGGTCACTGCTGATAAAGCGCTCGATAAACGTTTCGTCGCCGCGTTTGTTGCTGTTGATGATCGCTTTCGAGGCGTTGATGACCTGTTCAAAAGCGGGGCGCAACGAACCGGAAGTATCCACGGCCAAACCATACATGACCGGAACTTCTTCCCGGGTAAAGGAAAAAATCGGTTGCGGCACGCCGTCTTCAGTGATCCGGAAATCTTCCTTCGGCACGTTGTTAATCGGATGGTTGTTGCGATCGATTACGCGCACATGCAGGGTGACCAGCTCAGTGTTCATGATCAACGTGCTGCCCGGATCAATTTCCGCCGTGGTGGGATCGGGTGTCGGAGTCGGTTTTGGTTTCAGCGTCGGTGGCGGCGGCGGTTCACCCAGTTGGGGCGCGATGCGCCGGCCCGGGCCTGTCTGCGGAACGGGCGTGGGCGTTGCCGTGACGGTTCCCGTCTGCCGGGGGCGCGAATCCACTGGTTGCTGCGCATTGCCGGCGCCCACAATCAGGAACGAAAGTGCCGCCGTTACGCCAATCAGGAGCACGAGCAGGTGGCGGCGTCTGGGTAAGAAATTGAAACTACGAAATCTCATTACTGCTAAACCTTCTATGAGTAAAAGCCCAATGTCAAACGATTTTCGCGATTCAGGAGAGTATGCGCGCGGGCCAAATCAATTGAAGAATCCGATTTTGGCGCATCCTAAAGATGCGCGGAAGCGCACGCCGCGTTGCCGGGAGGCGCCAGTTCAGAGTTCAACCTCAGCTTGTTCAGCAAAGACACAACCTGAGGGTTGAACTCTAAACGAAGTTTTACTTGGGGTTGGCGATCGCGAAGTAGCCTTCCTTGCTGCGCACGAACATGCGCGGCAAGCCGCGCGGCGGGGCAACCTTCACTTTAATCCGATGCCACTTGCTGTCGAAGCTGGGTGGCCGGTAGCCGACCGAATACTGATGCCGCAGCTCGAGTGCGATCTGCTCGAAGATGTCGTCCATCTCGGCCGCCGATCGGGGATAAAAGGCTTTGCCGCCCGACACACCGGCCAACTCATCCATGATGCCTTGCCCTTCCATCCCCAGGGAACTGCCCGCGTCGCTGCCGCCGAGAATTCCCACGGCGTAAAGCACGACGTCCGATTCCTTCAGCACTCGCCGCAGTTCGTTAAAGGTGTAGCGCGAATTGTTGTCCTGCCCGTCGCTAATGAGCAGCAGTGCGCGCTTGGGATGCGTGCCGCGCTGGACCCGTTCCACGCCGAGGTAACAGGCATCGTAAAGGGCCGTGTTGTTCTTGGTCTGCACAAAGGTCAGCTTGTCGAGCACGGCGTTCCCGTCGCGCGTTCGATCCATCAGCAGTTGCGCGCGCGAATTGAATCCAATCAGAAAGTATTCGTCCCGATCGTGGCTGGTTTGGACGAAGTGAGCCAGGGCGTCGCGCGCCCTCCGGACCTTGTCACCGCTCATCGATCCCGAGACATCAAACAGGATGCCGACTGAAACCGGCGAATCTTCATCGCTGAAAAACGTAATGTCCTGCTGGGCCTTGTCGTCAAAGATACTGAAAGCGTTTTTTCCCAGGCCGGAAACAAACCTTCCGTAGATATCGGTCACCGTTATCGTGAAACTGACCAGGTCAGTATTGGTAATCACGGGACCCTTTTCGTCGACTTCACCGGCCGGCAGTAGGATCTTTGTGGGTGCTTTCTGCGTTGATTTCTTCGGACCGGCCTCCGGTGGTGTCGGTCTCGCGACGGGCTCGACAGTCAGGAGCTCCTTCTTCTCGGCAGGCTGAGCAGGTTTGTCTTCGGGTTTTTGCTGCGCGGTTGAGAGCTCTGACGCAGCGAAGGCAGCGGCCAGGATCATGCAAGCGACCAGCACGGCGGATGCTGCATGGCGACGCGATTTCATGGGAACCCCCTGTCTGTTGCGAGGCGCCGGGCTTGAGATTCGCGGACTCGGGTCGCAGACGATTTGTCTGCATAGTAAGGCGATCCTCGGATAGATCTCGGTCCGAAAAGGATTCACCTTCACTGGTTCACACGAGTCTGCGTCTTGCTTTTAAGAGAAGCAGCCGAGCGCAGTTTTTACTTTCAAAGAAAAGACGTTAATAAAAGGGGAGACGCCGCGCAATGCCAGGCAGTCCGTGCTGATGAGTTGCATTGTAGGCCTAGGTATGGCCCGGGCGCAAGGAATATCAAGCGGGTAGGGCGGAATTCATCGGCGACTTCATTCTTATTCACCTAACGAGTCTCTTCATGCGGGTGTGATATGTACAAGCTCATGGCGCGAAGAGCCTTAACGTCTTCCGTCGATAATTCGAAATCCTTGTTGCCCAGTTTTAGCTCTACCTGGCGTGCCGTTCCTATCTTTGAGAACTGCGCCGCCGGAATTTGCGCAGTCAGAAATTGGGCCGTGCTGCCTTCGCTTGCGGAATCCTGCGGAGTAAGTAAACGAGCGCTGCCCGAGAACACCACGATTTCATCACACCGGATATTCAGCGAGGCGTTTCCGGGAAATACCTTAGCATCAGCGTACGACGCAAAATCGAAAACGACCGAATCAGGGGGACTTCTGTTTGCATCGCTCACGTTGCCCTTAAAGGTGAAGTGAGGCACCAGCGCTATGCCATGATTCATGTCGCCATCGAGTTGAAGCCGCGTGATGCTGACGTCGGTTTCATTTCGCGTGGCGTTGAATCGGACCACGGGTTTTCGTGGATCGTCATCAGACCCGCCGGAATTCACGGCCACGCCGTACCGATCAAATGAAAAAAATCCCAGGTTCTTGCTGTAACGATAAATGAAGAAACGACTCTCGGCTTCGAGGAAACTAACCCCGATGGTTTCGATCTCTTTGATTGTGGGAAAGTTTGACGCTGCGAAGAAGGCTGTCTCCTGGGCGCGCCTGGCCCGCTCGGCCCGGTCATTCCTATTGAGTGGAGAGTTAATGAAAGAGATAAAAAGAAATCGAGAATTGCGCAGGCTCACGTTTATATCCTGCTCGTGATATTTGTCGATCAACTGCTGTCGCAGGCGGGCTGTGTTGCGCAGCGATTTCAGCGGTCCGCTAGAGCAGGCGGACGCCAGCAAACATAAATCCAGCGCGAAGATGATAACCGCGCTTCTCATTCGAGGTGAGGGCATTCGACTTTCCTCAGATCAAAATGCTAACCACCTGCATGGTGTTGCAAGCTGCTCTTAATTCTCTCCGCAGTCTTCGGTCCGATGCCGTCAACCGTTTCCAGGCCACCGCCGGCGACAAACTTTCGCAGATCATCCAGCGACGCAATCTTGAATTTTTGGTGCAGCATGGCCGCGGTCTTGGGACCGACGCCGGGTAGTTCCAAAAGATCCAGCACTGTCTCTGGTGTTTCGGCGACTAGCCGGTCCCAGGCGTCAAACGTTCCGCGCTCGAGCAGGTCGACGATCTTGCCCGCCAAAGCTTTTCCGACACCCGGAATCTCTTGTAAGCCCGCGGCGCCGTCCTTCGCGGCGATCTCTTTTACCGGCGTGGGCCAGGTTTCGATCGCTTCGGCGGCCATGCGATAGGAACGCGTGCGAAACGAATCCTCGCCGCGAATTTCCATTAGCCCGGCCATGCGATTGAAGCGACGGGCGATTTGTTCGTTGTCCATTGGTTAGTGAATCCTAAATCGGTCTCGCGATTTAGTAAATGACGGAAGCTCATGAGTAGTGGCCTGATTAGCCAACAGTCGTTCAGAGTACCGACTTCAGTCGGGCTTTTGCTGAGCAGGAAAGAACCCAACTAAAGTTGGTACTCTGAACACCCGTAATTAGACACTCCCAGACTCTCCTCAACTTCTTATCGGGGGATCTCAGCCAAACTTCCCTGCAACCTTTTCACACTTGAGGTCACTTACTTGTAAGGATCTGCAAATTAACCGAGAATGGCGTCGCTGATTCAGTCAAGCCCTTTCTTAACGATGGACTCTGTCCTGCCTTAGCCAACCTGGAGGATATTAATGAAGATCATCACACGGATTCTGCGGATGGGTGAAGCAGTCTCAAAGGCCAGGCAAATTAGACTGGTTGCAGCGGTCGGACTGCTCGCGTTGTTGTGGGCCTGTTATCCGGTGATCGACACCAGCTACTCCAATCCGCAGGACTCCGGCGCTGGTCAATGGTTGATCGAGTTTCGGACCGGCGAGGCCAAGATCCATATTGAGATGCGCTACGAACGCAAGAGCGAGAAGGGCACACACTCCAGCAGCCATGGCTTCACGCTTGATCCGTCACAGTTGTCGGGGCTGACGCGTGAGCAGGCGATGTCCGGCGGCACTCACGTGCAGTTTCAATTGAAGCGCGATGCCGGCACGTTCAATTTCGAAGGTTGGTTCAAGGAAGGAAACGGATCGGGCCACTTCACTTTTGCGTCCGACCGCTCGTTCGCGGCCCAGTTGAACGCGCAAGGCTATGGCTCAGCGTCGGACGAGCAACTGCTTTCGCTCGCCATGAGCGATACCGGCTTTGCCCTTATTAACGAACTCAATGCCCAGGGCTACGAACGTCCGACTCTTGATCAATTGATCGAAATGGGAAACCACGGCGTCGGAGTAGATTATGTTCAGGGGTTGAAGTCGTACGGTTACCAACTCAAGACGATCGATTATCTCGTTAAGATGAGGGACCACGGGGTGACTCTAAAATTCATCGGCGAGATGGCGTCTCTGGGTTACAAAAACCTCGAGCCGGAGGGCCTGATTCGCATTCGCGATCATGGTGTCACGCCGGATTTCATAAACGAATTCGTGGCCGCCGGTTACCCGCAGCTTTCAGTGGATGAATGGGTCACGCTCCGCGACCATGGTGTAGACACGAAGTATGTAAGGGAACTCGACAAGCTCGGTTACTCTCGTCTGTCAATCGATCAATTGAGACAGATGAGAGACCACGGCGTGGACCCAAAGTTTATCCAGGAACTGCGGACGCTCGGTTATGAGAAGGTGCCCGTCGACCAACTCGTGAAGTTGCGAGATCACGGGGTTACCGGGCCGTACATCCAAAAAATGAAGGAGCGAGGATACACAAATTTGAGCCTTGACGAGTTTATCAGTCTGCGTGATCGGGGCGACCGGGAATGAGAGGCGCAGCAGCAGTCCCATGATAACAGGCGTTAGAGTACCAACTTTAGTTGGGTTCTTCTCGCTAAATAAAGCCCGACTGAAGTCGGTACTCTAAACACCGTTCACTCAGGTACGATTAATGGCTCAGCTTGACATAGGTCAGGCTGAGCCATTACTAATCTCTGGCATCCAATTGGACAGCACAATGCTCTAAGACCTTCTCCAGTTAGGCCGGATTCTCGAGGTAAACAAATGAGACTTAGAAAAGTTTTGTGCGCCGTCATCCTGGCGCTCTTCAGTCTACAGACACTTAATTTCACCGCGCTCGCGGACGAAGGCATGTGGACGTTCAATAACGTTCCCCGCGCCGAGATCAAAAAGAAATACGGCTTTGACGTGACCGACGAATGGCTGAAGAAAGTCCAACTGGCTTCAGTCCGATTCAATAACGGTGGCTCGGGTTCGTTCGTTTCCCCCAACGGCCTGGTGCTGACCAACTATCACATCGTCGAAGACATCGTTAACGAAGTGAGCACGCCGCAGAAGGACCTGGCCAAAGAAGGCTTTGTTGCCCGGACCCAGGGTGAAGAGATTAAGGCGCCCAGTCTCGAGCTGAACGTGCTGATGAGCATTGAAGATGTGACCAATCGCGTCAACGGCGCAGTCAAAGCCGGTGTGTCTGACGCCGAGGCTTTTGCCGCGCGCCGCGCGGAGATCTCCGCCATCGAAGGCGAGTCAACCAAAGCCACCGGGTTCCGTTCCGACGTGATCGCGCTTTACCAGGGCGGGCAATACAATCTTTATCGCTATAAGAAATACACCGACGTTCGTCTGGTTTTCGTGCCCGAGTTTCAGGCCGCGTTCTTTGGCGGCGACCCCGATAATTTCAACTTTCCGCGCTTCAATATTGATATGGCTTTGGTGCGGGTCTATGAAAACGATCAGCCCGTGCATCCCGGAAGCTTTTTCAAATGGTCGACGGCGGGCGCGAAAGAAGGCGATCTGGTTTTCGTCACCGGTAATCCCGGCTCGACCGCGCGCCTGAACACGGTTGCTCATTTGCAGGAGTTGGGCGACACCAGCATTCCGATCATTCTGCGTCTGCTGGAACGGCGCGAAGCGATGCTGAAGAAATACATGGCGATGGGAGAAGAGCAAACCCGCCAATCGCAGAATGAGCTGAACAGCGTACAAAACAGTCTCAAGGTTTATCGCGGACAGATTGCGGGTCTGAAAGACAAAGCGCTGATGGACCGCAAGATGAAAGACGAAGCAGCGTTGCGCAAATCAATTGCCGCCAACCCCGACCGGCAGAAGATATACGGCGACGCCTGGGACGCAATTGCCAAAGCGCATCAGGGTCTGCCGACCTATATTCGTGAACGAAGAATCTTTGATCAAGGTTCGGGCTTCAACACGACGACTTTTGGAATCGCGCGCACGCTGGTCAGGCTGGCGGCTGAGAACGAAAAGCCGAACGCTCAACGGCTGCCTGAGTACACCGACGCTCGTCGCGCTTCGCTCGAACTGGGCCTGTATTCCCCGGCGCCGATACACGACGATTTCGAAAAACTCAAACTGGCTGATTCGCTCGGGTTCATGGTGGAACTTCTGGGCGCCGATCACCCGCTCGTCAAACAGATTCTGGATGGTAAGTCACCTGAAGTTCGCGCCAACGAACTGATCGAAGGGACAAAGTTGAAGGACCCCGCCTTTCGCAAAGAGTTGGCGGCCGGCGGCAGCCAGGCAATCGCAGCTTCAAACGATCCCATGATCGTCCTGGCGCGCACCATCGATCCGAAAGCGCGCGAGTTGCGCAAGCGTTACGAGAATGAAGTCACGGGCGTCGAGCGGGCCAACTACAGCAAGATTGCGCGCGCCCGATTCGAGACCGAAGGCACCAAGCTTTATCCCGACGCGACCTTCACGTTGCGGCTCTCTTATGGCGCCGTCAAAGGATATATGGAGAACGGCAAGAATGTTGCTCCGTTCACCACGCTGGGTGGTTTATATGATCGCTCGACCCAGTTCAAGGCTGAGTTTCCATACAACCTGCCGCCGCGTTGGTTGGAAAAGAAGTCGGCGGTGAATCTGAAGACGCCGTTCAATTTTGTTTCGACCGACGACATCATCGGCGGCAACTCCGGTTCGCCTACGATCAATAAGAACGGCGAGTTGGTCGGCCTGATCTTTGACGGCAATATTCAATCGCTGGTGGGCGACTTTATCTACGACGAGTCAGTCAACCGCGCGATTTCGGTCGACGTGCGGGCGATGAGCGAAGTGCTGCGCAAGGTCTTCGATGCGAAAGAAATTGCGGATGAATTGACGAAGGGTTAATCAGAACTCGTAACGGCTTCCAGGCCGGCGAGCCAGAGCTACTCAATGAGCCTGCGAGGCAGGCGCGATACTAATAGCCCCGGGCGCAAGCCCGGGGTTGGCGGCTTCAGATAAGACTACCATGCCATGGCGATAGGCGATCTCATAAGTATAGAGCCACCTGTCTATTGCGAGATGACAGAGAGGGTAGAGGGAAAGAATCAATAGACACCACCAAGGGAAAGGAAGGAGCTTCACGTCGAAGCCGGCAAAGAAACCCAGAAAATGCAGAATGGGAAAAACAATTGTAAAGGTCAAGACGAGGAAAATGTAATCAGCCGTCAAAACGTGTACCGCATGATGCTGAACAAGCCAACTCACGTTTCCCGACTGGGCAGTATGAAAGAAAAGTGCGGCAGCGAATGTTTTGTGTCCTTTATCATCGTCGTGAAAACTCTTGTATCTGGCATTGTTTTCTAATAGAGAGTTGAATTTGTCTCGGCATGATTTAGTTGTTTGGTATTGTTTGCCGACCCAAAAGAACTTACGTACTAGCCTGATATCTACCAGCCTTCTAAGATTCGCTCGCAAGAAGATCTCGGTTAGCCCATCTACTACGCAACCAGTAAACATTGCACTTCCCAGTGCCAGGAGAGTAGTTACGAGGACCACCATCGAGGTTGGCAGGGTGGACTCCATCTCGGCGACATGGTGGGCAAGATAGTAAGCTTGTATCTTGTCTATCCAGAGAAGGGCAACAATGGTTAACGCGAGCGAGCCTACAAGGAATAGATTAACGATCTTATTCAGGTCGGTAATTTGCATCTTGACTCCCGGAAAGGATGTCTGGAACCGACGTGAGGACTACCTTCCTTCATAGTCGGGGTTCGGGTCTTTGATTAGATCAAAGGAGTACTCTTCTTCGCTATCACCGTAAGCTTGGTGCAGGCCTTCGGCGGACAAACGAGACCATGACTCACGTTCTGAATCGTGATTTGGCAGGACCGTTACGATCAGCTTGGCGTTCGGCTCGAGTTCGCACGGCTCATCGAGAAGGATTTGTCGCCCATCGAAATGGGCGGGAATTGAAATAGGGTTCATACTTGACTCCAGGCGCAAGACCAGAATAACACAGCAAATATCGGTTAGTTAAGGTACTCGCTTGCCCCTCCGTTCCTCTTCGGTATAAGCTAAAGCTCGAAAAACCCCCTGCTTAATTCTCTTCCCAGGAAAACTTGATAAGCGATCAGAGGTGCTGATTTGTTAAGTAATGTTTTTGTTGAGGTGAAAGGAAAAGAACCATGAGAAAAGTCATTCTTGCATTAACAATCGTGCTATTCGCCGCCAGTTTCGCCGTGGCGGACACAATCTATTTGCGCGATGGGCGGACAATTCGCGGAACGCTGCTGGGTTTTGTCAACGGGCGCTTTGTGGTGCGGGTTTCATCGCGCCTAGGCCCGGCCAGCATACCTTCCAACAATCGGGACAGCCGGAACACGGACGAGGGTGAGATTCAATATTTCCGTCCGGACCAGGTCGATCGCATAGAGATCGACGGGCGTGCTCTTGATGACGCGCGAGTTGAGACTCGTTCGGTACAGGTGACCCTGGATTCCAACTGGGTTGATTCGGGAGTCGATTTGCGGCGCGGCGAGAAAGTGCAAATCAGCGCTTCAGGTGTGATCACGGTTGGCCGCGCGCGCATAACACCGGAAGGGCTGCGCTCAACCGATCCTACGGCGCCTTTGCCGCGCGCTGCCGAAGGCGAGTTGATTGGAGCTATTGGTGATGATTCGCGCGCGCCGATTCTGGAACTTGGCTCCAGCCGCGAGTTCACGGCCGATCGCGATGGGCGGCTCTATCTCACTGTCAATCGCGGTTCGTTCAGCGATGCCCGCGGCAGCTTCACGGTGCAGATTAAGAGTGAGCGCGATCTGAATGCGCTCGATAATCCGAGTGATCGCCCGCGGAATCCTGGAAGGATACGCTCGCGCGACCGGCTGCCGACTGATCAAATCGATCGCAACCGCAGAGGCCAGGCAGTAACAATTAATGTGCCCGGCACATCGCGCGGCGTCGATACCGGAATCGATGTGCACGCGGGTGATCCGATCTCTTTCACCGCGACCGGAACGATTATCGCCGGACAACGCGTCGGCCAGGTTGGGCCTGACGGCGCGAGCAGCAGCGGCGGATTTGGCTCTGTCGTTAACGCCCGGCCCGTGCCCAGCGCCGGCGTAGGAGCGCTCATCGCCTACGTTCGCATGGCAAACGGCCAGCTCAGTCAGCCGTACCTGGTCGGGAGTCAACTAGACGGAACTGTTCCCGTCGATGGCCGCCTGATACTTGCCATTAACGATGACAACTATAGCGACAACAGCGGCAGCTTCAGCGTGAGGATTAGATACTGAGGCTGATGTCAGAACCGGGAGCGGTAGCGACCGGGTTTGGTTGGCACAACGGACGCCGTTCGCGAATCGCGGGCGGCGTCTTCTATTGACCCAACCAATGCTGGTCGCCGCGAAAAAGATCAAGTAGGGTTAAGTCGTGAACCTCCTGAAACCACCCTGCGATGAAGGCGTAATCTCGGCGAACAGAACGACGGCGCCGTGCGGCAAGGTGCGCGGGCGTTGGATTCTCGCCGCGACGATTCTCGGCTCGAGCATGGTTTTTATTGACGGCACGGTCGTCAACGTAGCGCTGCCCGCTTTGCAGGCTAACCTCAACGCCACGTCTGTCGATGTGCAGTGGGTGGTGGAATCGTACGCGCTGTTTCTGGCCGCCTTGTTGTTGCTCGGTGGTTCGCTGGGCGATCACTTTGGACGGCGGCGCATTTACGCAATCGGAGTCGTACTGTTCGCGCTGGCTTCCGTTTGGTGCGGCCTGGCCCCCAGCATCGGCCAGCTAATCACTGCGCGCGCCGTGCAGGGCATCGGCGGCGCCATGCTGGTTCCCGGCAGTCTGGCGATCATCAGCGCGTCATTTCCTGAAGACGAGCGCGGACAGGCCATCGGTACCTGGTCAGGATCGACTGCGATTACGACCGCGATGGGTCCGGTGATCGGCGGATGGCTGATCGAACACGTTTCCTGGCGTGCGGTTTTCTTTCTGAATCTGCCACTCGCGTTGGCAGTGCTGTTGCTGGTCGCTCGATACGTGCCCGAAAGTCGCAATGAAGAAGAGTCCAGGAAGTTGGACTTCCTGGGCGCTACGCTGGCGACGCTCAGTCTCGGCGCGATCGTCTACGGACTGATCGAGTCATCGCGCCTCGGTTTGCAAAACCCAATAGTGATAGGCGCCCTGTTAGCAGGCACGATCATCTTCGCGACATTCATCCTGGTCGAGGCGCGCGTGCAACACCCGATGATGCCGCTATCACTTTTTCGCTCGCGGAACTTTGCCGGGGCGAATCTTCTGACACTTTTCTTGTATGCGTCGCTCGCCGGCACGCTCTTCTTCATGCCGCTCAACCTGATTCAAGTGCAGGGCTACACGGCGACGGCCGCGGGCGCGGCGACACTCCCTTTCATTTTGATCATGTTCCTGTTGTCGCGCTGGTCGGGCGGATTAGTCAAGCGATACGGCGCTCGTCTGCCGCTGGTTCTGGGACCAATCATCGCGGCGGTTGGGTTCGCTTTGTTTCTCAGGCCCGGCGTAGGTGGCAGTTACTTTAGGACTTTCCTTCCAGCGATCGTCGTCCTGGGACTGGGCATGGCAATTAGTGTGGCGCCGCTGACAACCACAGTCATGAACTCAGTCACGCAGAGTCACGCGGGCATTGCTTCCGGGGTGAACAACGCGGTCTCGCGCACAGCCGGGTTGCTGGCCGTAGCCGTGTTCGGATTGATAATGTTCCACGCTTTCAATGCTTGTCTCGATCAGCGTCTGAATGCGATGCCAATCCCGCCCGATGTTCGTCAGGCGTTGGACGCTGGGCGGCTGAGGCTGGCCGCAGCGGAAATTCCGCGCAGCTTGAATGAAGAAACGCGCGTCGCGATCAAACAGGCCATCGACGAATGTTTCGTGTTTGGTTTTCGACGGGTGATGCTCGTCGGTGCGGCGTTGGCGTTGGCTGGTTCGGTGCTCGCGTGGCTTACGATTCGAGCTAGATAACCTTCGTCCACGGATTGCGGACATCCTGTCCGCCAGCGTGCGCGGCACGCTCACCTCTTCCGGAAGAATCACCTTTGAGTTTGTTCGCGCTGCGCGCTCAGGCGGACAGGATGTCCGCGATCCGTCGCAAGCCGACAACTTGCGTTACAGTCAACCGCGGCGCTATGGTTGATACACGCCCTGTCTGGACAGACCCCCATCTGATCAGACCTCATCGACTAGACTTTATTGGTGAGGTAACTGAGATGGCAAAAAAAACCGGTAGTTCAACCATTCTGGTGATCGAAGATTACACCGACAGTCGCACACTGCTTTCATCGTTGTTGCGGTCGAAGGGCTACAAGGTCCTCGAAGCGCGCGACGGCAAGGAAGGTCTGCTGCAGGCGAACCGCATAACGCCGGATCTGATCCTGATGGATCTCGCCATGCCGGAAATGGACGGGGTGGAAGCCACGCGCCGGCTGCGCCAAAGAAACACTCTGTCCCGCACGCCGATCTTCGCGATCAGCGCCTACGCGACTGCTGATGTTAAGCACGATGCGATTGCGGCCGGCTGCGCCGAGGTGTTTGCCAAGCCATTGGATATTGAGTCGCTGCTGGTCAGGATCAAAGCAACGCTCGGAGCCTGAGACTTCGGTCGTGGTTTTGAGTTCAAGCTCAAGGGTGGGTATCTCTAAAGTTCTACTCAAAATCGTGGCCTGGCCGCAGAGCGGCCAAATGTTTATAGCTCAGGTCGCTTGGAAAAATCACTTTAGCTCCGGAGGAGCGCAATGTAGTTTTTAGCCAAGCCAGATGTTTCGCTCCTCTGGAGCTTCACAGCTCTTTTGGGCTCTTGGTTCCATAAACATTTGGTCCCTCCGGGACCGAAACACGAGAACTTTAGAGACAGCACACTATCGTGCTTCCCGGTTGAACTCTGAACGCTGACTGAACCGCCACCCTTTCTCCCTTCAGGCACTCACCTGGTTAACTCGCGATCAATCGCCACGCTGCGCACCAGACTCTCCAGTTCAGTTTGCAGCCGCTCGGCCTCAGCGTGCTGCGCTTGCTTGTCTTTATTCAATTGTTCCAGACGCGTTTCCTGCGTATCGGCCTTGGACACATAACGCGTGATCAATTGCTTTGCTTCGGCCGTAGCCGTCAGCGCTTTGATGTTGTCTCGCAGGCGTTGCTGATCCGTGCCAATCTCAGTTACCTCCTGATCGATCGTTTCGATTCGGGCCGCGGCGGCGGCCATACGACTCTTGATATCAATGATCTTTTCCAGGACAGCGCGCGTGGTTGCATCGATGTAATTGCGTGAGATAAACAATTCCAAATCCTGACGGCTGAAGTTAAGTAAGGCGTAGGAGTCCATCAACGCCCGTCGCTCGGTGACGGGTAACTCAACTTTCTGATGCGGCTCGAGCGGAACGCGGAAGCGATAATAGCGGGCCGTCTTGCCATCGGGTTTCTGCGTGTCGTCGCTCAAAACCCAGCCGTCACGCACCGGATGTTCGACATAGATCACGCGCGGTTTGTCCGTCTGGTTGGTGAACGTGTAGGTCTTCTGATTGGTTTGATGATAGTGGGCCTGAAAGACTCCATTGACTACGCGAACCATAAAAGTTGGCGCGCGATCTTCCTTCACGCGGACATTGACCAGTGTGCCGAGATCGAGCGCGAAAGAAATTAAACGTTGTTCAGCAGGCTTGAGCCGCTCCATCAACGCCTCACCGGCATAGGCATCGCCATCGATGACCGTGAGGGCTCCATCTTCCAGAGTAAGAGTCGAAGTGTTTTTCAGAAGCATGCCACCCATCGGCCGGTCGCGCCGAGCACCTTCGTTATAGATCGAGACCCGCTCACCGTCCATGCGTGTTTGCAGAATCGGAATCAGCGCGGAACGATCGCGCAGCACAGTCACTGGTTGATCGATGCGGTATTCGAAGAGGTCGCCGACTTCACTGCCGGTGGCGGCGGCTTCCACGCCTGAATCGGGACGCGTGATGGCATCGCTCAGCGAGGTGTGGTCGATAACAAAGTTGCTGGCGACACCTGATGACAACATGGCAAGACCGTTCACGCTGCTGTTCCGGCCGGCGCTTGGGAGTTGCAATATCTGTCTTTGAGTGGGAGTGTTCATGAAGTTCGCGCCTCCGATCACAGTCACGGTTTCAGAAATAGTGCCAACTTCAAGAGTGAGATTCGCATAGGCCGGTCGGTTGTCTCCGACCATGAGATCGCGAACCAGGTAACTCTTAAAACCGGCAGCGTTGACCCTGACTGTGTAGTTCCCTGGTGACAAAACCGGCGACGCGTAAGTCCCGTCGCTCCCGGTCGTCGTGTTGAAAGACTGATTGTTAGCAGTGTTTGTGATCGTCACCGAGGCGCCGCTAACCGTTGCTCCGTTCGCATCGGTGATTGTTCCACTAATCGTTCCCGCGGCTCCGCCTTCAGTCGGTTCATAAATCTGCGGCGCGAGTTTTAGATCACTCGGCATGCCTACGACGGGCCGATAGCGATAGAAGGGCTTTTGAATGCTCTGAATAAACGACACGGGCGAACCGGACACGAGCGAAAGCGTAACCTTGTTCCAATCCTCTTCGCTGACATTGTCGACAATGGCCCAGCCCTGAAAGAAAGGCTTCCCTAGCGAGTCGAGGACGACGCGGTAAGTGGTCTTCCAGATCGGCGCGGCGATCGTATAACTGACGACCATCTCGCGCTGGCCCGCGCCATCCGAAGTAACCACGATCGTCTTGGCGTCACGGCGTCGCGCTGAGGCGCTCGCATTTGCGAATTCGTTAACGTCGCGACGCGCTCCGTCGTCAATCAGCTTTACCGAACGCACTTCAGCCAAATCGAAACTAATCAGTTCGCCTCCCTCGGAAGCGATCACCAGCGCGTGGCTGGTGACGGCGGGTTTGGTCGCGTCAATCTGCGACTTCCGCTCTTCGACGGTTAAGATCGATCCGGTGGCGGTGCGATTAGCGGTGGCCACGTACACATGCGCGCCCTGTAGTTGGCCCAACACACCCGCCAGCCCGCCGCTCAAATTGTTGCCGGATCCGGCGTTGATCGAAAATGGAATATCGGCCAGGCGAGCGGACGGCGGCGCCGACGAATTGTAGCTAACCGCGCCGATCCGGCCCTGTCCCAGGTCGAGCACGACCATCGATTTCAGAACATCATCAACCTGCGATTGCTTGAACGAAAGGCTGACCTCGGCGTGACCGGTGACTGTGCCGCGTCTTTCGATATAAGCGACGCCGTTGCTATAAAGGATCACTCGACGAATGGGCAGAGTTTGCAGATTCGAGCTGATCGTTCCGGTGGGCGCGACCTGCGCGCGGGCGATGCGTCGCGTTTGGGCGAAACAGTTGATGGCCGTCAGACAGACCAGTACTAAAAGGAGAGTGCGTTTCATAACTTTGCCTCCTAAGGCGGAAGAGAGTGTGTCTAAGTTGAGGGGAGACGGTTGGTAATGCTTACGAAAACCTGGATTGTTATCCGAGTAATAGATGCGCCGCGACAGCCACAGGTTGACTTCGATCAGGAGGAAGCACTTTCTTTGCGATTGCGGAGCGCGGACATCCGGTCCGCCTGAGCGCAGCGCGAACCAACCTCCGAAGAGATTCTTCTTCGAAAGTCTGAGCGGGCTGCGCCCGCTGGCGGACAGGATGTCCGCGATCCGGGAATGGTTAAGTCTGTTTCCTCAAGTGTTTTTGCGATACAATCCGCCGCCAATGAACTGTCCGAATTGCGAGCGCGAGATCCCCGCTGATGCGAAGTCTTGTCCATCCTGTGCAACTTCGCTTTCGGACTCTCTCTCTCCGACCCAACTACTCGATCCAACCAAAGCCAGCAAGAACAAGGCCAGGGATAGCAGCAAAAGGACTCGTTCGTATTCTTCTTTCGACTCGATTGATGATGCCCGGTTTGTGCCGGGCGAAGTGCTGGCCGAGCGCTATCGCATCGTTGGCTTGCTCGGTCGGGGAGGGATGGGGGAAGTTTATCGCGCCGACGATCTGAAACTGGGCCAGCCTGTCGCGCTCAAGTTCCTTCCCGAACATTTGTTGACTGATGGCGCGGCGCTGGCGCGCTTTCACCGCGAGGTCCGCGTGGCTCGACAAGTAAGCCACAAGAACGTCTGCCGCGTTTACGACATCGGCGAAATCGACGGGCGGCACTTTCTGTCGATGGAGTTCATCAAGGGTGAAGAGCTGTCTTCGCTGTTGCGGCGCATCGGTCGCTTGCCAGCAGACAAAGCGGTTCAGCTGGCCCGCCAAATTTGCGCCGGGCTCGCCGCCGCGCATGACGTGGGCTTCCTGCATCGCGATTTGAAACCCGCCAACATAATGATCGACGGGGAAGGGAATGCGCGCATTCTGGACTTTGGTCTGGCTGGGTTGACCGAAGAGTTTCGCGATGACGAGTTGGCCGCGGGAACGCCGGCCTACATGGCGCCGGAGCAACTCGAAGGAAAAGAGCAAACCGTCACGACGGATATCTACTCGCTCGGTCTGGTCCTTTATGAGCTCTTCACCGGCAAGCGCGCCTTCGAAGCGGCCACTCTCGGCGAGTTGATCAAGTTACGCCGCAGCGACCCGACGCCCACAACGCCGACTTCGATCGTCAAGGACCTCGACCCGCTGATCGAGAAAGTAATCGATCGTTGTATACAAAAGGACCCCTCGCAACGGCCTGCTTCAGCCTTACAAGTCGCGGCTGCATTGCCCGGCGGAGATCCAATCGCGGCCGCACTCGCCGCCGGCGAAACACCGTCGCCAGAGATGGTGGCTGCGGCGCCCACGGAAGGAGTGCTCAAACCCGTTATCGCTACGGCGCTGCTCGCCACCTTCATCGGCGTCCTGGCACTCGCCTGTTGGCTGACAAAGTACACGGCAGTTTATCGGATGACCTCGCTCGAATTGCCGCCGGAGGCCTTACGCGTGCGCGCGCGCGATGTGATCAAAAAAATGGGCTATGCGGGCCAGCCGCTCGACAGCGAGGACGGCATTGTCATCAAGGAAGACTACCTGCGTTACATTGAGGCGCACGATCAGTCTCTGGGTCGTTGGAACCGGTTGCGGACTGAAGGGCCAGGAGCTTATCGCTTCTGGTATCGGGAGAGTCCGCGGTACTTCAACACGACTGAACGTATCTATGTTGACCAACCGGCGTTGGATGTTTCCGGCATGACGAGTCTCTATCTGGACATGGAGGGACGCTTGCACTGGTTCGTCGGGGTCCCGCCGCAGCGTGAACCTTCCGGCGGTGAGAACGCCAGACCCGACTGGTCGATTGCTTTCCGCGAGGCGGGTTTGGACATGGCGAACTTCAGGGAAGTCGCCTCGACCTCAGTGCCTTTGCACGCTTACGACGCGCGCGCGGCATGGGACGGCGCTGATCCGGCGCATCCCGAACCGAAGACCCACGTTGAGGCGGCGGCGTTCCGCGGCAAGCCTGTCTATTTCGAAACGATCTATCCCTGGGATCAGCCAATGAGGCAGGAGCAAACGCCCCAGAGTGGCCGGGACCGCGCGCTGATCTTCATTCTGATTGCGGTCTTCCTGATCGCGCTGGTTGGCAGCGCCCTGATTGCCCGCAAGAATTTGAAACTGGGGCGCGGCGACCGTCGCGGCGCAACGCGGTTAGCGCTCCTCTTCCTGATAGTGCGCATGCTGTACTGGCTGTTCATGGAACACCACAACGGGTTGGCTGACTACGAGTTTGGCCTGTTCCTGGTTCATGTCGCCTTCGCCGTCTTCATCGCAGTTTTTCTCTGGCTACTCTATGTCGCACTTGAGCCCTTCGTTCGCAAACGCTGGCCGCAGCGAATTATTTCCTGGAGCCGCCTGCTCGCCGGTGGTTATCGCGATCCGCTGGTTGGACGCGACATACTGATCGGCGCAGTGTTCGGTGTGGCAATGATACTTCTGGGCCTCCTGACTTCGATTGGGTTGCGTTGGATTGGACGGCCCCCTGGACTAACACTCAATCCGGGGGCCACCAACCTCGGCGCCCATCTCTTCATCGGCAAATTCATGAGTCAAATGAACGCGGCTATCTTCCTGCCTTTCATCTCGCTGTTCCTTCTGCTCCTGTTCATGACGGTCCTGCGTCGTGAGCGCCTGGCGTTCGCAGTCCTTTGGCTGCTGCTGGCGACCGTTAATGTGCTGATTGGGCAAGTGCATGTGTTGATGATACCGTTCGCCGTCCTCTCCGCTTTTCTCGCCACCTTCGTGCTCTATCGCTTTGGGCTGTTGGCGTCGGTCGCGGCATTGTTCTTTGCCCATCTCTGGGTCTTCTATCCGATGACAACGGAACTGAGTGCCTGGTACGCGACCGACTTCCTGATGGCCCTCAGCATCGGCGTAGCTTTGGTTGTCTTTGGTTTCTACACCAGTCTGGCGGGTCAGCCGTTGTTTGGCGGGAAGTTTTTGCAGGATTGAGTTGGATCCAGTCTGTAGCCGTCTCCGGATTACTTCTAATGACGCCCCTTGTGAGCGAAAAGCGCAAGAGTCGTCGCCAGGTCCCAGGCGTTGCGGATGCCGAGGAGCAACAGCCCCAACACGATGGCGCCGATTGCAAACACCACCTTCCTTTCCGAAAACGGGATCGCGGTCGCCGTAACTGCGAGGGCGACATAAATCATTGTCGGCAAGATTCCATAGAAGAACTTGTCCGACCAGCCGGGAATCGGATCTTCCCAGTCACTGCGAAATAACCGAATTGTCGTCACCAGGGAATAAGCCAGGCCCGTGGTCGCGCACAAGCCAACGATCACAGCCGCCACCGACGGTGGGAGGCCGGGCACTGCCGAAATCGCGCTGACTATCAGCACGATAGTGAAGTGGAAGACGATCGGCGTTACATAGACAGGTGCGCCGCGCGAAACACGGCGCGGTTCCTGGCCGGCCGTCAGCGTTATCACCACAAACATCAGGCCGATCAACGCTCCTGCCGACGACCCGACGAGAAAAAAGAAAGTATCCCAACCGTTGAACATTTTTCGTCCTCTTGCCGAATGATTCGCCTAGGCTGCACCGTTAGAAGCAAAGTTCACGCCTGCTCGTTTCGCAACAGCTTCGCTACTTCCGAGTGGGCCATCACCACCTCCGGCTCGCGCTGTAAAGCCGCCTGGTACTTTTCGTTGAACACATCATCGGTCGACGCAGAAAAAAGAGCGCGGGCTTGACTGAGCACGTTCTGCACATCGTTCAGCGTAGCAGGCTCCTCGGCAGCAAGCATTTCATCAATCTCTACCACCAGCGCAGAGATCATTCTGAGCCACGCGAACTGCGGGTGATTTATGACGAGCTGCAACAACTCTCCGCTGGTGAGGCGTCCAGCGGCGCGCTCGAAATCCGCGCGTTCCATTTCCAACAGAATCTTATGCAGATGCAAAAGCTTGTTTCGAAGTTCCCTCAAATGTCGAAGGGTTCCATCTGGCAGCGGACTTTCCGAAATGTTATCGCTCAAGGTTCCTCCTCTTAAGTTCTGCCTTTGGCCTGCAGCCGGCTGTATCACAAAAGTACCACGGCGCCAGGACTCATCTTATACCCGATTTTAGCCTGGCCGATCGCGCAGGATCGCAGGCTGGTGTCAGGCGCAAGCCGGACAGGTATGCAGGCTAATAAATCAATAACGCTCGGAGAGATCAGAAATAAGACGAACAAGGAGTATTTGTATAAGTCAGGTTTGATCGAGTGTCGGGTCTCCATCTGCCGCGCGTCGACGCGGCACGACCAGCTTTCCAGTGAAGGTCTGCACGACTTCGCCGCGCTGGTTCCGAGTCTCACCGCGCACGGTGACGATTCCGCGATCCGGGCGAGAGCGCGAGGGCGTGACCTCCAACACTTCACTCTCAACATGGAGCGTGTCGCCCGGTCGCACGGGTCGGGACCAGCTAATCTCTCCGCCGACTCCGACGATCCCTCCGGCGATCGGCAATCCCGCTTCAACCTGCAAGCGCATGGTAATCGCCGCGGTGTGCCAGCCACTCGCCGCCAGGCCGGCGAAGAGAGTGTCCTTCGCCGCTTCCTCATCGAGATGGAATGGCTGAGGGTCGAAATCCTTCGCAAATGCCTTTATCTCCGCTGCTTCAACCGTATGCGATCCGCTGGCGAGGCGCTGGCCGGGATAAAGATCTTCCAGGTAAAGACAGTCATTCTTTGCGTCCGCGTTTGAGCTTGTCATACCCATCAATTCCTCGCTTTCACACTCAAATACTTTCCTTCTTCATGCAACTAATTACAGAGAATTATTCCGCGCCCCATCTGAGTACACACACTAACAAAATGGGGAGGAGCTTAGAAATGCGAAACGATGACGGGGTTGGATTATGAAGCTTCCCACTGGGCGGTAGTGCCCTACTTTGATAAGAGGTGTTCAGAGTACCGACTTTAGTCGGGCTTTTGTTAAGCAAGAAAGAACCCAACTAAAGTTAGTACTCTAAACGCCGTTAAATTAGGGCACTACCCACTGGCTGATTCCTTGACGGCATCCCCGTAACGATCCTAAGGTTGGTGACCTATTTGATGTAGGGCCTATCCGATCTAAGAGCGACACATCGTCGACATTAGTAATGATGAAAGCACACCAAAACAATTAATGAAGGTACGCCGTTAGAGTACAAGATGGAACCATCGATAACATCAGCGGGTGTTTTTGCTTTACTCGGCCTGGGACTTGTGTTCGGTCTCAAGCACGCGACCGAAGTTGATCACGTGGTGGCGGTTTCGGCGATCGTTAGTGAGCATCGCAGCGTGTTTCGATCGGCGCTCGTCGGCGGCTTGTGGGGCGCCGGGCATACCGCTTCGCTGGTGATCGTCGGCTGTGCTGTCCTGGTGTTTCAAGTAGCCATTCCGGCGGCGGTTGCCAAGTGGCTGGAGTTTGGCGTGGCGTTGATGATTATCACTCTGGGAGTCATCGCTGTGTTTCGGGTGATGCGCAAGCGTGCGGACGTTCACTTGCATCGGCATAGCCATGACGGCCAGTCACATGTCCACATTCATTTCCACGAACACGAAACGCAGCATGTGGGCGTCGCTGCCTCACACTCTCATGCGATATCCGAGATTGGTTTCAAGCCTCTTCTGGTCGGGGCAATGCACGGGCTGGCAGGTTCGGCGGCGTTGACGTTGCTGGTGCTGACTCAGATTCGATCGGTGTGGCTCGGATTGCTCTATCTGGCAGTCTTCGGGATCGGGTCCACCCTCGGCATGCTGTTGATGTCAGGCTTAATCGGACTGCCTTTCGCGCTGAGCGCGCGCCGAATATCGCGTCTTAACTTTGGCCTGCAAACAATAGCTGGGGCGCTAAGCATCGCGTTCGGACTGTGGTATGCGTACGAGGCGGGAATTGCCAACAATCTCTGGCGAACCATTCTCTGAGCGGCGGTTGAATGAAATCTACCCGGCGTGGCGTTCTCGATGCTCGCGTACAGCGTATCGTAAAAGAAAGAGGCGTGGCGATGGGAAGAACTCTCGTAACCGCCCGCAGTGAGATGCGACCCTGATTGCCACATCCACAGATAGTTACAAATGAAAACCGGCAGGGTAAGCGTCGTGCCCTAAGTCATTGATTTAATTGGTGGAGCAGCGGGGATTCGAACCCCGGGCCTCCGCATTGCGAACGCGGCGCTCTGCCAAACTGAGCTACTGCCCCACGACGAACGAGAATACAGTTTCAAGTTTCAGGTTTCAAGCTTCGAAATCACCCGCAGGTTGCTACCAGGGCGCAGTTGGTTTTACAGATTCCGCTGAGGACGGACGGTAGGTGGAACAATCGGCGAGAAGCGTGACTCGTGATTGGCCTGTTCGTCATTGGATTAAAGCTGAATCGATGAATCCGGGTAATCAGCGAAAATTCAGATCAAAGTCTTAGCCGCCTCATCAAGCGCTTCGCCAAGTTTCCCCATAATCTTCCCGCCACCCTGCGCCATGTCCGGACGGCCACCGCCGCGGCCTCCAATTACCGAACAAGCAACGTGCATCAAGGCGTTCATGTCGCCCGAGGCGTCGGCCGAGCGCGCGAAAACTAACCGCGCAGTGTCGCCTTCGCGCGAACCCAAAAGCGCAATCGTGTTTGGCTGGGCGATCAGCGCGAGTGCCAGATGCTTGAGTGAGTCGGCGCTCCGATCGTCGAAGACGGTAGCGATGACGGCCGCGCCACTGCCCCCGGATGAACTCCCGCTGGGACTATTGATACGCGCTTGCTGAATTAGCTCTTCGGCTTCGATGCGGCAAGCGACCTGTTCAAGTTCGCCGGTACGTCGCCCGAGTTTTTTGTTCTCCTCAATTAATCGCGTCACCAATGCCGGAGTGTCTTCGCGCCCGGCACTGAACAATGCGGCGACCTCACGCGCGGTCTGGTTTGCTTTGCGATAATCAGCGACCGCGCGAACTCCGGCCATGAAGTGGATCCGCGCCACTCCTTTGGCTCGTTCCCATGAACGCAAAGTGATGACGCCGACTTCGCCCGTCGATCGCGCGTGCGTACCACCGCAGGGAGTAAGATCAAATTCGTCGATTTCAATCACGCGCAACTCGCCTTCGCGCGCAGGCTCTTTACGCAACGGCAAAGTGGCGGCTTCTGCTGAGGTTACTTGTCGAATCGAGATCGGACGACTCTCCCAGATGATCTGATTAGCGAGATCGACCGCCTGCTCGATGCGTTCGTCGCTGGGATTCTCGAGCGCCACGTCGATCTCGCATTCGTGTTCAAGCACGCGAAAACTCAGCGTTGGCGCATCGAACAGTTGGACAAACGCCGCCGAGAGAATGTGCTGGCCCGTATGCTGTTGCAGATGATCCAGCCGTCGCAGCCAATCGATTTTGCCGTGGACGGTGTCGCCCACCTCAGGCGCCGGTCCTTGAATTACATGCAAGACACCTTCGTCTTCCGCATCGATGCAATCAACTACGCGAGCATCGCCAAGCGTGCCTGTATCTGTAGGTTGCCCACCGCCCGTAGGATAAAAGGCGGTACGATCCAGCGTGACTGCGATCTGACCGTCATCTAGCTCGCTCAGACTGATAACCCGCGCATCGAACTCGAGGAGGCGTGAATCGCTGTAGTAGAGTCGATCTGTTGCGGGCATGGAGTCATCATAGTTCGGTCATCATCAAAAAACCAATCCGCAGATTTCGCGGATTACACAGATAACAAAAACGAGAGTTGGCCTTACGGCTGCGGCTCCGCCGCTTGATGTGCGGTGAGGCTTTGCCTTACCGTCGCGTCGATATTGTTGAGCGAGGCTACGCCTCCCAACCGTTCGGAGGCATAGCCTCCTGTATTTTTGACTGGTCTGACTCGGAAAGGCAGAGCCTTTCCGCGCATCAAGCGGCACAGCCGCAACAACCATGCTGCACGTCCTCCGCTTTGTCAGTTGCCGGAATCTGTGAAATCTGTGTAATCTGCCGATCACATGATCAAGTGGGTGAGATTGTCTATTGCGCGTGCTGCGGCACTGTCCCTGTTGTTGCTAACGATCAGCGTTGCTGTTGTTGGCCAGGACAAACCACTCAAGATTCAATATCGCCTGGCGATGCCGCATCCGAGCTCGCATCTTTTTGAAGTAAGCATTGAGGTGGACATCCCTTCGCAAGCAAAGATCCACTATCTGGATTTTCAAATGCCTAAGTGGTCGCCGGGGCGTTACGCAGTGTTCGATTTTGCGAAAAATGTTCAGGAAGTAAACGCGGAGGTTGGTTGCCTCACTCAATATGACGAACACGGAATTGCCTTGCCAAAAAACTGCCCCACCTCGGTCGTGCCGGTCTTGCGAGTTGACGATCAAACGTGGCGTCCGGATTTGGATGGAAATCGAGGTGCCACTCTGACCCTGAACTACAAAGTTTTTGCGAACAATTTGTCCGGCACGTTTTCAGAGCTTGATCCGCGTCACGCGAATTTCAACGGCGGCTGCGTCTTCATGTACGTGGTGAATCATAAGCAGGACCCGGTAGCTCTCTCGATTGATCCGCCGAAGGATTGGCGCATAGTCAATGGCCGCACCGATCGAAGAGGCCAACGCGAGTGGCAGTTCGCCAATTGGGACATCATGATTGACACGCCCACCGAAATTGGCCCTGAGTGGACAGAAGATGACTTCAAAGTCGGCGGCAAGGAGTATCACGTCGTCGTGCATTCTCTGGGCAACGAGGGCGGCAAGCGTCGCGCGCTGGTACGCGACATCGAAAAGATCGTAAAAGCAGAAACCGCGATGTGGGGCCCGCCCGAGTTCGATTCGTATACTTTCCTGGTCCACTTTGCCGCCGACGGTCGTTCCAGCGACGGCATGGAACATCTAACTTCGACGCAAGTCATCATGCCGGGGAGCCTGGCCGACGCCGGAATGTACGAAGAGGCGCTGGACGCTATTGCGCACGAGTTCTTTCACGTATGGAACGTGAAGCGACTGCGGCCAGTCGAACTGGGGCCGTGGGATTTCACCAGACCGGCCAACACGCGCGGGCTGTGGATTGCGGAAGGCATCACCAACTATTACGGCCATCTGATGCAGCGCCGCGCCGGGTTGTGGAATGACGCACAGCTTTGGAACAGGCTGCTCCAGCAAATAACTGAAATTGAGAATTCGCCGGGAAGTCGTTTGATGAGCGCTGAAGAATCTTCGCTCTCGGCGCCATTCATTGATGACGCGCCGCACGCGCAGCAGACCAATCTCGCTAACTCGTCGGTTAGTTACTACCCGAAAGGGGAAATACTCGGCATCGTTCTCGATTTGCTAATCCGCGGGAAGACTAACGGCAAGGCTTCGCTTGACGAAGTCATGCGGCGCATGTACCAGGAGTTTTATTTGAAGGGCCCGAATGCGACTTACTATCTGCGCGGGCGTGGTTTCCAAAACGAAGACTTCGAACACATGGTTTCGGAAGTCGCGGGCACAGACATGAGCGACTTCTTCAAGCGCTATGTGCGAGGCGTCGAATCGCCGCCGTATGAAGAAGCGTTTGCGCAGGTCGGACTACGATTTGTGCGCGAGCCGCAACAGCCGGTGTCGGTTGGGGTGAGCGGCGATGAAAAAGATCCAAACAACTTCAAAGTCACCCGCGTTCGTCCCGGCTCGCCAGCTGCAGACGCGGGGATGGAAATTGGCGATACGATAAGCACGTTTGGTGGAACAAGACTGACACCGGCGAATCTGCCGAAGGTACTTGGTCGCTACAAACCAGGCGACCGCGTGGCGCTCACGGTGCAACGCGGCCGTCGTACAATCCAGATGTCGATCGTGTTGGGCCCACCCCAGGTTATGAATTACCGACTGGAAGAGATGACGAATGCGCCGGCGGAAGCGAAGGTGCTGAGAGCGGGGTGGCTGAACGGGAAGTAGGTTTTGGAGTGCGCCGACTTGTCGGCGCTTTGGAACGCGGCGACTCGTCGCAGCAATTGTACAGTGAGGATCCTTCCTATGGCGCTAACAAGTCAGCGCTTACCAAAGCGACGACAAGTCGCCGCACTCCAAACTAGCGTTTCTGTAATCTTGACGCAATCACCTTGGCTGCGGTCGCGCCACCGCCAACCGCACTGCTGATCGTCGGCGATAAAGGATTCGCCACGTCACCTACGGCGTAAATATTTTCAATGCTCGTCTCCTGCTCCGAGCTGATAATCGCATAACCTCGATCGTCCAGTTTCAACTGATCACGAAACAGGTCGGTATTGGGTTGGAAGCCGATGCGCACGATCACGCCCTGGACGGCCATCTGAAATGGTTTGATGGCGCCGGCGCGTTCAATCTCGACAGCCTCGACCCGTTCGTGGCCGAGGACGCGCCGCACAACTGATTCAGGAAACACGGTGATGCAATGGTTAGTGTGTAATTGTTCAATGAACCCTCGGCGGGCGCGCAGCTTCTTGCCACGATGCACCAGAGTAACAGTAGGACAAACTTCAGCCAGCAACAGAGCGTTCTCTGCCGCCGCATCGCCGCCGCCAATCACGCATACATCCTTGCCGGCAAACGCTTGTCGATCCCCTGATGATTCGATCATGCCGCGGCCGGCGAATTCGTCTTCGCCGGGGATGCCGAGCTTCCGGCGACGCAAGCCGGTTGCGATGATGATCGCGATCGCCTTAATCTCTTCACCGCTCTTCAGCACCACTCGTTTAGCTTTCAAGTCCACACCGGCAATCTCGACCTGAGTCCACAGATCAAAATCACAATCTTTCGTTTGGGCGACAAAGCGATCACGCAACTCGCGACCGTTGTCAGCATGCAGACCGAGATAGTTGTCGATAGGATTGTGAACCGAGAGCAGTTGCCCGCCGACCTCTTCGGCCTGTTCCAGTGCCAGCGTGTCGAGACCCAACTCGTCGCACCAGCGCGCGGCGGACAACCCGGCTGGACCGGCTCCAATGATCAGAACGTCGAGCATCTAGTTGGCTGGTGGTTGATACAGGTTGGGAATGCCGGCGATCGCAGCCGCCGGCAATGGCTTCAGTTTCAGTTGCTCAGTGAGAAAAGTGATCCGGTCGCGACGGGCCTCGGCGTTCAATGCATGAGGCGCGTCGTAAAGCTTGAAGAGCTTTGGCTCGGTCACGACTGCCGCATACTGCCGCGCGCGTTCAGGAGTCAAAAAGCTCTCCTGTGTCGCAAACTGAAGCAACACCATTGCCGGTGCTGCGTGTGAGACATACTTTCCCTGATCAAGCCACGAATACTTTTCGATCAACGCATCGAGTTTCTCTGCGCCTACCTTTTGCCGGTACTCCTGGAACTCTTTTGTCGCCCTGCCGACTTCGTCAGAAGTGGTGCCGGCCATCAACACAAATGCTTTGAACCGCCGATCGACTCCGCTCAACAACGCCCCTATTCCGGCGTTGTAACTGTGGCCTACGTAAGCGATCCGTCTGCGGTCGACATCTTTGCGAGCCAGTAACAGATCGACGCCGCGCCGCATATCCAAAACCTGCTGAAAGAATTCAGCCGGCCGTCGTTCGTCAAACGGATCCTTGACCTCTACGTGGCCGGGACGCGCCAAAGGACCGTCAGTCAATAAAGAGACCACCCCGGCCTGAGCGAGCACAACCGCCTCTTCCAGAAATTCTTTGCGGTTGGCCATCGAAGAGTTGGCCCAATACCAGTGTCCCCAGATCACCGCTGCAAACGGACCGCGGCCTTTGGGAACGACCAGGTACGCAGGCACGACTCCGCCCTTCAGACTGGCATAGGTGATGTCGTACACGTCCGCGCGTTCACGATGCGCCACGCCGATGCGCTTGATATTGAGCGGGGTCATCCGATCGTAGTCGAAGTGGCGGAGCAGTTCGGGATCCTGGGCAGGCGACGCCGACGCGCTTAGCAAAAGAACAGCGATCGTCAGAAAGAGTTGGAGGCCACGAATTGTTCTTGCCATCGTTTCGGTTCCTTCCCTGATCAATGAAGATTGACAATATCACAGGCGCGGTGCGACGCTGAACCGCTCCAATTCAAACCACCGCGAGAGGAGATCGGCAATGCGTCTGACCGAAATGGTTTCGTGCTCTGGTTGAGCGGCTAAGCTGGCGCCGGGCGTCCTCGCTCAGGTGTTGAGCGGGCTTGAGAAACAACCTTTCGATCCCAATCTGCTGGTCGGTTTCGACCAAGCGGACGACGCCGGAGTGTATCGACTGCGCGACGATCTGGCGCTGGTACAGACGCTCGATTTTTTCACGCCGATTGTCGATGACCCGTTCGATTACGGCCGCATCGCCGCGCTCAATTCGATCAACGACGTTTGGGCCATGGGCGGCAAGCCGATCACGGCGTTGGCGATCACCTGCTTTCCCAAGAAAGGTTTGGACTTCTCGATCCTGGGCGAGATTATGGGCGGCGGTCTGTCGGTGCTGACTGAAAACAAAGTAGCCCTGGTGGGCGGTCACAGCGTCGACAACGAACAGATAATGTTCGGCTACTCAGTCACCGGAGTGATCGATCCGAACAAAGTTGCCACGAACGCCGGCGCCCGCGTCAGTGATGTGATCATCCTGACGAAACCAATCGGCACGGGCATCATCTCAACCGGGATCAAGTTGGCAAAAGCCCCGGCGGCAGTCGTCGCGGCATCCATCGCTACGATGTTGACTCCGGGCAAATACGCCGCCGAGGCAATTGCAAAGTTTGACGTGAAAGGCGCCACCGACGTCACCGGGTTCGCGTTGTTGGGTCACACGTGGGAGATGGCCTGCGCCAGCAACGTCACGATTGAGATCGATTCGGCGCGCGTGCCTTTGATAAGTGGCGCGTTGGATTTGGCGGTCGCGGGATTGTTGACGGGCGCCGATAGGACGAATCGTGAATACGTCGGCGAGGACGTTAGCGTGGCCTCGACAGTTGATCAGAATCTGATGAAGTTGTTCTACGATCCGCAGACGGCAGGCGGATTGTTGTTGTCGATTTCGGAAGATAAGGCCGGGGATGTGTTGGCAGAGTTGCGAGCAAATTATCCGCGGGCGGAGATCATTGGGCGAGTGACTGAGCGGGGTACAAAAGCTATCGTGGTGAAGTGAAGTCAGCACCGCCTGCGATAGCGGGCGGGGAGCGCGCTATGCGCGCTGTGCGGACAGGATGTCCGCGCTCCCAGCATGGAACATTACGACGCCATCATCATCGGATCGGGTCAGGGGGGTAATCCTCTCTCAACGACGCTGGCCAAGGCAGATTGGAAGACCGCGCTGGTCGAGCGCGCATACGTCGGCGGCACGTGCATCAACTATGGCTGCACGCCGACTAAGACGATGTTCAATAGCGCCCGCATCGCCTATCTCGCCCGCCGCGCGGCGGACTATGGCGTGCATCATGGCGAAGTCACAGTCAACATGCGCGAAGTCCGCGAACGCAAGCAACGCATCGTTGAAGAGTTTCGCGAAAGCGGCCTCAAAGGCATCAAGCGAACGCAGAACCTCGATCTGCTTACCGGCAACGCAAAGTTTATCGGCCCCCGCGAGATCGAGGTGCAACTGAATGACGGCGCAGTCCGCACACTCACTGCTGAAAAAATCTTCATCAATACCGGCTGCCGCCCCGTCAGGCCGCAGCTCGAGGGCATCGACGACCTGCCCACTCTGGATTCAACTTCGATCATGGAACTCGATGAGATTCCTGAGCATCTGCTGGTGCTCGGCGGAGGCTATGTTGGTCTGGAATTTGGTCAGATGTTTCGCCGGTTCGGAAGTCGCGTAACCATAGTTCAGCGAGTTGGCCAATTACTTGGTCGCGAAGACCAGGATGTGGCCGAGGCCGTTCTCAACGTCATGAAGGAGGACGGAATCGATGTCTTCCTTAATGCTGAAGCAGTTCGCGTCCAGAAGGACGGCGTACAGATCAATTTGACGGTGCGTACTACCGATGGCGAGCAAACGCTTAGTGGATCTCACTTGCTCGTAGCGGTTGGTCGCAAACCCAATACCGAAGATCTGAATCTGTCAGCAGTGGGAATCGAAACGGACCAGCAGGGCAATATCAAAGTTAACAACAAGCTCGAAACTAACGTCCCCGGTGTCTACGCGCTTGGCGACGTGAAGGGCGGGCCGCAATTCACGCACATCTCTTACGACGATTTTCGAATCATTCGCACGAACCTGGTCGAAGGCGGCAATGCCACCACCGATGGACGACTTGTGCCTTACACGGTATTCATCGATCCGCAACTGGGCCGCATCGGTTTGAGTGAGACCGAAGCTAGAGGCAGGAACATCAGGGTGGCGAAGTTGCCGATGACCCATTCCGCCCGCGCCGTCGAGATGAGCGAAACACGCGGCTTTATGAAAGCGATTGTTGACGCCGACACGAATCAGATTCTGGGCGCGGCGGTGTTGGGCGTCGAAGGCGGCGAGCTGATGTCGATGTTCGAGATCGCGATGTTAGGCAAGCTGCCTTATACGGTTTTGAAGGACGCGATCTTCTCGCATCCCACGCTGGCTGAGTCTTTGAATAATTTGTTTATGGCGATGGATAAGTAAGGTCGTTTGAATGCTGCTTGGCTAACCTAGATGAAGTTCGAGTTAATCGGTAGAATTGAGAGTGTCGAGATAATTGCTGTCGGCCGGCAAATTCACGATCTTGCGAATCTGCGGAAAAAGCATGGCAGGGGACGATGGCGAAAGCTGAAGGGAATTGGTCGCGTGCGCTTGGCTGACGGCTACGAATGCGATGCTGAGTTGCATTGGTATGAAGCGCACGGAATCGGCAAGAAGGAAATGAAAGTCAAAGATCTCCTCCACTAAAGAGTCATGAAAACTGAAAATCGATTCGCGATTTGTGTGCAGAACGAAGGTTATCCCGCCTCGCTTGAGTTGTGGAAGGTTTACCGCGTTCTTCCAGACAAAAAGGCGGCGGAGCATCACCTGGTCAGAGTCATCGATGAATCGGGTGAGGATTACCTTTACGATGAAGGTTGGTTCGTGCCGATAAAATTACCGCCGGCAGCTAAAGAAGCAATGCTGGCAGCGGCTGCCTAAATGGACGAAAACACCTCACTAATAAATATTGGCGAACTCTCACGACCAGCCACAATGCTCGTTGAGAAGATATCCGATGCCGTTGGCGGAATATTCAAGCCTTATCAGATCGTTCGAGTAGCCAAAGCTGAAGCACAAGCCGATCAAGTAAGGGCTGAGAGCCAGATTGGGATTTCTGATCTTCAGAGACGAGCATTTCACCGCTTTCTTGAAGAAGAAGGCAAGAAACAAAAGAACATTGAGGACATCACCCAGAAGGCGCTACCTCTGCTTGAAGAGAATTCAAAGCCTAACGAGGTTGAAGATGACTGGATAACTAATTTCTTCGATCGGTGTCGTCTCATTTCTGACGACGACATGCAGAGTCTTTGGTCCAGAGTCTTGGCCGGTGAAGCAAACTCGCCCGGCACGTACTCAAAGAGAACGGTAGGTTTTCTTTCTGATCTGGACAAATATGAGGCGGAACTGTTCACAAGGCTTTGCGGCTTCGTTTGGCGAGTGCGAGAACTGGTTCCACTGATCTATGACGAAACCCAAGAAATCTACAACAAGCACGGTATCGACCCTGGTGCGGTAATGGATCTGGAAACTATCGGACTCATACAATACGAACTTGTTGGATTTCGCAGGGTGAAGCTTCCAAAGAGATTCCCTGTATCGTATTACGGAACAAAGTTAATACTGAATCTTCCGCAAGAGACAGGCAACGAACTCGACGATGGGAGAGTAGTGCTTACGAAAATTGGCCTCGAACTGGCTCCGATATGCGGAAGCAAACCAGTTGAGGGCTTTTTTGACTATGTGACTGATCGGTGGAAGAGCTACGGATATATCATCGACCCGGAGAAGACTTGAGTAGTGAGACCCCGCGCTCCAGGTCGAATCACGATGCAGTGCTGGGAAACAAGATTAGAGAAGAATATGGCTTCGACAACGACCCACCCAATATCTGCGACGCAATCGTCGTTGGCAGAACTCTACCGCGACGTGCGTGCGCGCACCCTGGAGATCGTCGCACCGCTCGAGATCGAAGACTACGTGATCCAAACCGCCGACTTCATGAGCCCGCCGCGCTGGCACATCGGGCACACCTCATGGTTCTTTGAAACCGTGCTGCAAAAATATCAACCCGGATACAAAATCTATTCGGAAGAGTTCCTCTTCTACTTCAATTCCTATTACGAGGGTTTTGGTCAACGGATCGAGCGGCCAAAGCGGGGCACGCGCTCGCGGCCTACGGTCGCCGAGACGAAACGCTATCGCGCACAAATCGATGAGCAGATGACGCAGTTCATCGAGAAGATTTCGGATCATGCCGATGCGGAGGAGATTCTGGCAATCGTGCGGCTCGGACTCGAGCACGAGATGCAGCACCAGGAACTTCTGGTCTACGACATCAAGCATCTGCTGTGCGATCAGTTCGACGCGCCGATTTCGCCTGCGCCGGTGTCAATTGAAACCGTCACCGGCATGGCTGAAGTTGAGGGGGGGTTGTTTGAGTTGGGATATCGAAGCGCCGGCAGAGATGCCGGCGAACCGCCCGCAGGGATGCGGGCGCTCCAGTTTGCTTTCGATAACGAGAAGCCGCAGCACAAAGTTTTTCTGGAAGACTTTCTAATCGATCGCGCACCGGTGAGTAACGGGGACTATTTAGAGTTCATCAAGGCCGGCGGCTATCAGGATTTTCGCTGGTGGCATTCGGCCGGGTGGGAGAAGGTCAATCAGGAGCAGTGGCAAGCGCCGCTCTACTGGGAACGGCGCGACGGCGAATGGATGATTCGCGACTTTGCGGGTTTGCATCGCGCCGCCGGCAAACTCAACGAACCGGTGGCCCACGTCAGTTTTCTGGAAGCCTCGGCTTATGCGAAGTGGGCGGGCAAGCGTTTACCGACGGAAGCTGAGTGGGAAAAGGCCGCTTCGTTTTCACCTGCCCTTGATTCAAAACGGGAGTTTCCCTGGGGCGATGCTCTGCCCGATGAACACCTGGGAAATCTTTTTGAGAACGGGCTGTGGAGCGTCGCTCCGATTGGCGCATTTCCGTTGGGCCAGAGCGCTTACGGGTGCCAGCAAATGATTGGGGATGTGTGGGAGTGGACGACTTCGGATTACACACCTTATCCGGGATTCAAGTCTGAGTTCGATGAGTACAACGACAAATGGTTCGTGGGTCAGAAAGTCTTACGCGGCGGTTCATACGCCACGCCGCGCACGCACATCCGCACGACCTATCGAAACTTTTTCCATCCCGAAGAGCGTTGGATGGTTTCGGGCTTTCGGTGTGCGAAGGACAAGTCATGAAAGTGGCATAGGCTTCAGCCTGTGATTGGTATGTTCGAAATCACAGACTGAAAAGTCTGTGCCAGTCAAAGACTGACGAGCAGCTCTTGTGCCTGCTCTTCCCAGCGCCACGCGGCTTCTTTACCTTCAAGATGAACGCCGCCCAACCATTGGTCGATTCCATTACTCCTAATAAAGTCTGCCTCACCGGCCAGCACTGCTTTGCCGTACTCAGTGATTTCAAATGATGAGAGCAACATCTGCGCCGCGTCCTTATGACCTCGACGGTCAACGCCGCTCAGCTTCAGCAACGGAGTCGAAGCGCCGGCCAGTCGTTTCATTTCGAGATACAACTGAGCATCGCCAAAACCGTATTCGGGTTCGCGCTTGATAAAAGCCGGAAACAAGGATTTGAAGTTGCCGAAACCTTTGGCGATTAACTCCAGGCTCACGTTTCCGATTCTACCGAGTCCGTTATCCGTCGAAGGAAAGCGCCGCAGATGTTTGACGAGCGCGGTCTTCAGGAACGGTAGTGGTGAAAGATCTGATTCAAGGAGCGATTCAATCTCTTTCGGGTTAGACGAGGAATACGCAGCCCAGGCTTTTGATCCGAGCTGCAATTGCGCCGCGGTAACTCTCTGACGCTGAGGATACAACGAAGACAGTTGCTCCTCGTTCAACTGGCCCAGACCGCGAAAGTCTGCAATCCCGGGAAACTCGCCGATAAAAATCAGACTCAACCTGGTCCGGCCGAGGTCGCGTTGAGCCAGCCAGTTGAGCAAGAAGATCAATTGAACCTGGCAGAACAGATCGTGTTCAAACCAGAGCACGACTTCTTCGTGATCAGAGAATCGCGCCAGGGTTTCTTCCTGCGCCTGCAATTCGTGCTCGCACTTTTCAAAATCCACACCATAGGCATCTGCGAGGTGCCTGGCCCGAACCCTGCGAAACTCCTCCTCGGACAGGCCGCCCGGCGCCGGCCCGCAAACGAGTGCCTCGCGCCACGCCAGATGCTCGCCGGGGATATCAGTTTTCTTCGCGGTTCCGGTGGCTGAATCACCGTTATGAATGTGAAGCATTACGGGTTCCTTAAGGGGCATTGATCTCACCGGGGATTCTAACACCGTTAGCCAGGGCCCTGCGTGCCGCAGTTTCGGTTCTTTTGCGAGATCGAATACAATCAGCGCCGGCCCGGTTCCCGGGCCAGGTGTTAACAGGAACATTGAACCGCAAGGACACAGGAAGGTGTCTTGACTCTACAGGCGTTAGAGTACCAACTTTAGTTGGGCTTTTCTCGAGTCGCAAACAGCCCGACTAAAGTCGGTACTCTAAACGCCGTTAGCGAATCGTTCGCTTCTTTTTGGTTTTCTAATTGGTCGTAATGAAGACTGACCTGCTCGTCAACTACAACGAATTCTGGGCGCGGCTGAGCGAAGACCTCCGCGCAGCGCGGCGATCCGTGTTCGTGCAAACGTTCGCATTAGAAGGCGACGCGGTGGGCAAGCAACTGTCGGTTGCCTTGTTGGCTTCGGCGGCGACGGACAAGCGCGTGCTCGCCGATTCATTCACGCGAGTCGTCTTGAGCGATCGCTTTCGTTACTCGCCGGTAAATTTCTTTGATGAGGAACTGCGGCACGAAGCGCGGGAAACCGCGGCCATGATGGGCGAACTCGAAGGCCACGGAGTAGAAATCCGCTTCACGAATCCATATGGTCTTTCGCCGCGCCGGCTCTTGAGCCGCAACCACAAAAAGCTAATCGTGCTTGATGACGAGACGGCTTATATCGGTGGGATCAACTTCAGCGGGCACAATGCCTCCTGGCACGACATGATGCTGCGCATCGAAGACGAAGCAGTCGCTGCGTTTCTGCGCGCCGATTTCCTCGCGACGTGGAATGGACGCGATCGAGTAGCGCATGAAAGGTTCGATGGGATCGAGTTTTTCACGGCTGACGGCCGAGCTAACCGTGCGGCGTTCCAGCGCGTACTGGATTTGATCGACGGTGCTCAGCAGTCGATTTTTGTTGAGAGTCCGTACATCACTTTTCCATTCTATGAGAGGCTGCGCGCGGCTACGCGCCGGGGCGTGCCGGTGAAGATTGTCACTCCCGAGCAAAACAACTGGCGATTCTTTGCCAACTATGCGCGGCTGGAGTCAGCGCGGTCGGCAATCGATCTGCGGCTCTTTCAGGGCGGGATGAGCCATTTGAAGGCCATGCTCATCGACGGCGAACACCTGATCGCCGGATCATCAAACTTTGATTACCTCAGTTATAGAATTCATCAGGAACTGCTCGCGGTAATCACGAATCCAGAGATCGTGAGCGATTTCAGCCGGCGCGTCATGGTCCCGGATCTCGCGAATGCCCGCAGCGTCGAATGCACCGCCAGCACGCTCAGCAAACAATGGCTCAGTTGGAAAATGAAACTGCTGGATGCGGCGATGGAAGTGCTTACCTGACCGCGCGCGATTAATCGTCCTGGGACAATTTCCTGCCTTTTCTCATTGGCACTGAAAAACGCGAACTAAAACACGACTCCTTTCTGGGTACTGGTGCAGTTTCATTTAGTTGATGCCATTAAGCAGCATGGGCGAGTCGGTACAGAACCGCGAGCGGTAGCCACCGGATGCTACATTCAACCTGCGATCGACAATTTCGCTGGCGGTAAGAGCTTTAGTACCCGGTTGAGTGCTTGCATCCGGTCGCTACCGCTCGCGGTTCTGTAACAACCAGGCGTTGGCAACGCGGCTTGGGCTCCGGTCTGATTACAAACTGAACCAGCCCCCTCGGGCGTCTCTTTCTAATCCGTGCCAATCCGCGTTACTCTGCGGGCCTACATGCCTGAATACCCCGACATCGTGGTTTACCTTGAAGCGCTTGAAAAACGAATCCTGGGTCGAACGCTCGAGCGCGTTGACATTGCTTCGCCCTTTCTTTTGCGCACAGCAGTACCGCCCATCTCGTCGGTGTCAGGCATGAAGGTAGTTGAGCTGCGCCGCCTGGGTAAGCGGATCTGCTTTTGCCTCGAAGAAGATTATTGGATTGTCTTGCACCTGATGATCGCGGGCCGGCTTCATTGGAAGGATCGTCTGGTTCCCGACAAATCCACCCAGGCTAAACTTTCCAGGCGGGACCTCGCCGCTTTTCAATTCGACAACGGAACACTTTCACTGACTGAGGCGGGCACTAAGAGGCGTGCTTCGCTACACCTGGTTGAAGGAGAAGCGGGTCTTCGCAACCTCGATCCGGGCGGCTTGGAACTGTTTCAGAAGCCCGACCGTAAGGGAGGGCCGGATCGCATGAACGTTGAAACTTTCACCGCCGCGCTCAAGTCCGAGAACCATACCTTGAAACGAGCGCTCACCGATCCGCGTCTGTTCAGCGGCATCGGCAATGCTTACTCAGACGAGATCTTTTTTGCGGCGCAGCTTTCTCCCATAAAGCTCACGCAAAAACTGACTGACGAAGAGATCGAGAGGCTTTACCTGGCCACATGCGCCACACTCACCGGCTGGGTTGAGCGTCTGCGGACTGAAACAGGCGATCGATTTCCGGAAAAGGTGACGGCATTTCGCGAGGGCATGGCGGTGCACGGCCGCTATCGTCAACCCTGCCCGCGCTGTGGCGCGAAGATTCAACGGATTCGCTACGCCACCAACGAAACCAACTATTGCCCTATGTGCCAGACCGGCGGCAAGCTGCTCGCCGACCGCGCCCTCTCGCGCATTCTGCGCGAAGATTGGCCGAGGACGGCTGAAGAACTTGGGTGACGCGATGAAGGGTATGAGGTTAGTACCATCTGCGTAAGGGCGGGTCAGACACTTAGCACAAACGGAACGCCGATCCACGCGGCTGGAGTGCTGGTTTGCGCGACCGGCGCTCCAGATAGTGCGACCGGACTACTAGTTCGCACGGCCGGACTACTAGTTCGCACGCCCGGAGTCCCGGTTCGCACAGTCGGCCTCTTGGTTCGCAAGCCCGGAGTGGGGGTTCGCACGGCCGGATTCCTGGTTTTGCACGCCCGGAGTACCGGTTGCATGGCCGGACTACTAGTTCGCACACCCGGACTGGCGGTTCGCAGGAGCTATTCGGCTGAAACCGAAATGGCCTGAAGCGTACTTCAAGCTGGGCCTGGCATACTTCGCGACTCCGATTGCCAGTGGCGGTACGGGAGAAAACCTCAAAGCCGCGCTCAAGGCGTTTGAGGGGCGGTTCGACTGAAACCGGATTGGCCGGACGACTCGTGTTGCCCAAGGGTGAAGCTGTATAAGAGACAAGGTTTTGCTGCAACGGACTGAGGTTACTTCGCCGCACTACACTTAAAAGCCTCCGGATACGAAGCCACGTAAAACCTCTCAATTGCAGAGAGGGTCTTCAAGACGTCCGTGCCGTTGAATGATCGCTCGATTAGATCGCGGTTAGCCTTGCGCGTGTAGTCGGTAAACTTCGCGGTTACGTCGCCGCTGTCCTTTGCATTTATGTCGAACATCTTCACCGTCGTGCCGCAGGAGTAATCAAAGGCCTTTGTGTCGATCGATTTGATTTGCGGACTCTGCAAAGTGCGGAAATAAATCTTGCCGCGCCTTTGATCGTAGACAATGCTCCACTGGGTATAGTCCTGCTGGGCCACGTTGCTCAAAATCTCGAACGCATAGTTAACGGCTTCCTGTTCGGACCTGGGCTGCTTCGCAAAGCTTTCCGTCTGGTGCGCGGCACGCACAAAGCGGTCGAGCGAACCTGCGCTGGTGGCTTTCGCAACCGGACTGGTCCGCTTGTAGTTGACCGACTTTTCGTAAGTGTCATTCGTCAAGGCCGGCACGGTGAGTTGGTCGCCGGCATGCACAACCATCTTGCCCGCTACAAACTCCAGCGCGGCTGTGTTGCCTGCTTTGTCGCTGATCAGGTAGTGAACTTTAACGTCGGTAACGATGCGGACGCCTTCAGCATTCTTAACAGCTTCCGCAGTCGTCGCAGAATTGTCGAGCAAGTACTGAATCCATTCCTGCGTGCCCACGGTTGGACGCGAATCGTCTTTCGGATACTCGGTCTCGTCGAGCCACATCTCTTCGACGACCACTCCCATCTCGTTCATGCCACCGGTGGGATTTTCGCGCCCGTACTGATTGAAGGTGACGCTGCCGTATTTGGAAACCCATTTCGCGGAATTGGGCGAGTCACCAATCGTCGCGGTTTTCACTACGCCGCGTTTGTTGACGAAGATCAGCGCGTCGCCGATGCTCCAATCATAGTTTCTGCCGAACAGAACCTCGCTCTTGCCGCGCAGACAGAAAGTCGTGCAGGCAAACGCCTGATTGAGAAATAGACAAACGAGAGCGAATGCTGAGCAGGCAAACTTCTTCATTGTAATTAGTCTCCTCGCGTCATGGCGCCAGAGTCCTTCGCGATTTCCGGTTTACGAAATCGTCCGTGCGAGGGGAGAGTTGGCCATACAATAAATGAAAAATCTCAATTTGAAAATGGAAGAAGGAAAGTCTAAGAGGCTGCCAGTTGCTTTGACATCTCGATGAAATGGCAGGGCAGCTTTGTTTCTATATCCGCAGGGAAGGGGGAGGTTCCAGTCTCGATGTAGCCTCGCTGGCGATAGTAACCAAATAATTCCTCGCGCAGGTTGACGACGTTGATGTCCATGAAGCGGCATGCCAGTCCCCGGCAATACTCTTCGGCCGCATCCATCAGCAGAGATCCCAAGCCGGAATGCTGGCGCGCGGGGTCAACTGACAACAGACCAAGATAAGCGCGGTCATTTCGCTGCTCAACATAAACGCAAGCAGCAACGACACGATCACTCTCACCCAGCAGAAACTTTCCCGTTTCGAAAAAGTCCCGGACGTTTTCCAGTTTGATACGATCCTCGTCAATGAAGAACTCCTCGGCGCGTCGAAAGGCACAATTGATCAGGGTCGTGATTCTTTCGGCGTCCGACAGTGCCGCCAGTCTTACGAAGTTCGCCATAGTAGTAAAAGGCTTCCCGGTAGATACCGGATTCAAGTTTCAACCAGCGTCAGTATAACGAATCCTCGATTCGCTTTCTCGACACGCCTGCGATTCGGTAGTGTCCTACTTTGATAAGCAGTGTTCAGAGTACCGACTTTAGTCGGGTTTTGTTAAGCAAGAAAGAACCCAACTAAAGTTGATACTCTAAACGCCGTTAAATTAGGATACCAATTAGTCAGGCGCTGATCGTCCTTCTCAAACATCTTCCTTCGATGTATTTTGTTGTCGTACGAACTTAACTGGTAAGGAACAAATCTGATGTGTCGAAATATTAAGACCCTGCACAACTTCAAGCCGCCGGCAACGGAGGAAGAAATCCGCGCGTCTTCGCTCCAATTCGTGCGCAAACTCAGCGGCTTTGCCAAGCCCTCGAAGGCCAACGAGGCGGCCTTCACGCGCGCGGTGGATCAGGTGACGCAAGCAGCCCACGAACTTCTGGATTCCCTGGTGACGAACGCGCCGCCGAAGGATCGTGAAACTGAAGCTGCCAAGGCCCGGACCCGGACGGCGGAGCGCTTTCGTTCTGCGGCTGCGGAACCGGCGCCATGACTATCCGCAGATTACAAAGTCGGCGTAGCCGACGATATGTCAGTAGCCCACAGCGCAAGCTGTGGGTTAGGAGGCACTGCTCCAGATTTTTATGACGCCCGCTTCACGGGCTTACTTCTCGATGGATAACTCTACCCACAGCTAGCGCTGTGGGCTACTAATATGTCGTCGGCTGCGCCGACTTCGGGCGCCCTCTGGCGCTCGGGCTACTGACCCCAGCGGTTCCATTCACCAAGCTTTTTCTTCTCGGCGTAATCTGTGTAATCTGTGGACCCAGTTCTAGCGAGTGCACGTTTGATTATTGATGCGGAGGTTAATAAGCGATGAAAGTCGAACGCCTGACTCCTATTCTCAACATCTCAAACATCGCGGAGAGTTTCGCCTGGTTTGAAAAGCTTGGCTGGCAGAAAGGCTGGGACTGGGGCGATCCGCCGACTTTCGGTGGCGTATGCAACGGGGAATGCGAGATTTTCCTCTGCCAAAACTGCCAGGGATCTCGCGGCGGCCCAATGCCTCAACACCCGGGAGACGACGACACCGGCGGGGTTTGGATGACCTGGTGGTTGGCGTCGCCGGCCGAGGTTGATGCGGCACATCAGCTCGCACTTGAGCATGGCCTGATGGTGACCTGGCCGCCCACGGATGAGCCCTGGGGTGTCCGGGAGTTCCACCTCCGGCATCCTGATGGCCATACGTTTCGCGTGAGCGCGAGCCTCGAAGAAGAATAGAGCTTTGTGTGCAGTTGATAAAGAAACCGATCGTTTTCCATTTGTGATCTTAGTGGCACAGACTTCAGTCTGTGATGCCCGGTTAACTGTAAGACGCAATCACAGACTGAAGTCTGTGCCACCAATTGACCACTTCTTGTCCAGGAGGCGCCGTATGTCTGCGAATCCAAATCTGCTGCGCAGCGCACCATACTTTCCCGTCCACGAGGTGGAACGGTCGGTCGAGTTCTATGATCGAGTGCTGGGCTTTCGCTGTGAGTATTCGGCCGGCGCTCCGCTGCAGTTCGCGATCTGTAGCCGCGATGGTTTGGCAATCATGCTGCGCAGGGTTTCATCTGCTGACGTCATTGTGCCAAATGAAAAGCAGGGTGGAACATGGGAGGCGTTCTTCTGGGTCAACGACGTGCTGGCTTTATACTCTGAGTTCGCTGCCCAGGGTGGAGAGATCGTTTACGGTCCGTTGATCCAGGAGTCATATCAGATGAAGGAGTTCGCGGCTCGCGACTGTGATGGCCATGTGCTGGGCTTTGGACAGGCGCTATAAAGTTCTTCTTAGCGCCTTGGCGTGAATTAATTTCTCGCAAAGGCGCCGAGATGCAAAGGCCGCAAAGGCCGAACTTTCAACGCATGTCTATGGCTTAATCGCGACCTTCAACACTCCGTCCGATCTATCTCCGAACAGACGGTACGCATCCTCGATTTTTTCCAGCGGAAAAGTGTGCGTCAGTAGCGGAGTCAGATCGATGCGCCCACTCCTGACGACCTCCATCAATCTGCGCATACGCTCTTTGCCGCCGGGACACAGCGTCGTCACGATGCGATGGTCCCCCAGACCGGCAGCGAAGGCCTCATACGGAACCTGCAACTTGCCGGAGTAGACTCCCAGACTCGAAAGCGTTCCTCCCGGCCTTAGGCAGCGCAAAGCGCTTTCGAATGTCTGTTGCGTGCCAAGTGCTTCGATCGCCACATCTGCCCCGCCACCGGTCAGTCTTTGCACTTCAGCCACTACGTTCACCTGGCGGTAGTCAAGCACAACATCTGCGCCCAGGCGCCGGGCCATCGCCAAACGGCTATCATCACCGTCTATTCCGATGACCAGTGTCGCCCCCATTAGTTTCGCGCCCGCGGTCGCGCACAGGCCGATCGGTCCCTGCGCAAGCACGACTACGGAATCGCCGATCCGGATCTGACCTGACTCCGCGCCGGCAAATCCGGTCGACGCGATGTCGGCCAGCAGCACGACTTGCTCGTCCGATAACTCGTTCGGAATTTTTGCGAGGTTCGCCTGCGCGTTCGGAACCAGAAGATATTCCGCCTGGGCGCCGTTGATGGTATTGCCAAACCGCCACCCACCGATTGCTTCATAGCCTTCACCATGACCGCATTGCGATAGTTGGCCCCACAGACACGCGCGGCATTGCCCGCACGGAGTGATCGCCCCGACCAGAACCCGATCTCCGATTTTGTAGCCGGTCACGGCAGCGCCCAGTTCCTCGATCTCTCCCACTGGTTCGTGTCCAATGATCAATCCGGATTTGACCGGATATTCGCCACGCAGAATATGCAGATCGGTTCCACAGATCGTCGTCAACGTAACGCGGATGACAGCATCGTTCACACCTGCTCGCGGACGCTCGACTTCTTCAACGCGGATATCGTCTTTTCCGTAAAAGACGTTGGCCATCATCTTTGTCATTTCTACTTCTTCTCCGCCTTGTGGCCTTTCAGCATTAAGATTCACCGCTAAAGCGACGGTGCCAATGAGACAAAACCAAGGTCCCGTTCCTTATTCATCGCGCGTCCAGGAATATCGTCCACTCCTTGATGTCGCCGGCGACCAAAATGTCCCGCCGCGCCCACGGGTCCTCTCGAAAGATTGCCCGGGCCGCCTCAGTGCTCTCGGCCTTCACGATCACCAGCGACCCGCTGCCGTCCGCGAATGGACCCGCCAGGATGACGGTGCCGGCTGCAAACAGCGCATCCACGAAGCGTGCGTGCTCGTCCCAGTACGCTTGTTCTCGAACCGGCAGGTCGGGGTTCCACTGCGAGCCATGACGCTGGAAAATGGCAATGGTCTTCATTCCCTCTTTTGGTAGGATCCTACTTTGATAAGCGGTGTGTAGAGTACCGACTTTAGTCGGGCTTTTGTTAAGCAAGAAAGAACCCAACTAAAGTTGGTACTCTACACACCGTTAAGTTAGGAGACCACCTTCCCTCTTTATTCCTTCCCCCGTGGGCTTTTCTCAAAATTAAACGCCGCGGAGTTCATGCAATAGCGCAAGCCCGTCGGCTGCGGTCCATCATTAAAGACATGACCGAGATGTGAACCACATCTCTGACACTTCACCTCAGTCCGCGCCATCCCCAAACTGCGATCGGTTTCTTCAATGACATTTGCGTCAGAGGCCGGCGCATAGAAACTGGGCCAGCCACTGCCGGATTCAAATTTAGTATCTGAGCCGAACAGCTCCAGGCCGCACGCCGCGCAGTAGTAGACGCCAGGCTCGTGATTGTCCCAGTAGGCGCCAGTGAAAGCCCGTTCAGTCCCGGCCTGGCGCAGCACATGGTATTGCTCCGGCGAGAGTTCTTTGCGCCACTCTTCGTCGGTTTTTTCTATCTTGTCAGTCATCGCTGCTATCTCCTGTCGGCTTAGTCTCCGATGATCTTCACCAGCACGCGCTTCTTTCGGCCGCCATCAAACTCGCCATAAAAGATTTGTTCCCACGGTCCAAAATCCAGACGCCCGGCGGTAACTGCCACCACTACTTCGCGGCCCATGACTTGTCGCTTAATATGCGCGTCCGCGTTGTCCTCACCGGTGAGGTTGTGTCGATAATGGCTGACAGGTTCGTGCGGCGCCAGCTCCTCGAGCCAGGTCTCGTAGTCATAGTGCAGACCGCTTTCATCATCATTGATAAAGACTGAAGCGGTGATATGCATCGCGTTGACCAGCGCCAGGCCTTCGCTAATTCCGCTGTCTTGCAAACACGACTCAACCTGCGGCGTAATGTTGATAAATGCCCGTCGGGTTGGTACGTCGAACCAAAGTTCTCGTCTGTAGCTTTTCATTAGAGTTGAACTTGCGCGGGCTAAGGTCGCGGCCAGCGCTCCATGTTGTAGACGCGTTCTCCGGCGGGCTTATCTTTTCTGGCCGGCCAGTTCAGAACTGCTTTCCATGAATCTGCCGTCTCGCGTTGCCAGCGGAATGAGTTGCGCGCTTTGGTGACGGGCGCGAACTGAATCGAGTTCTCATCGAGCGCGGTGGCAACATAGCGCGACCCCTCGCTGCCGCCGCCAAACTCTCCGTTCCGTAGTTCAAAGCGCGTTGTGTCGGTAACCTTTTCGCTTTCGATGGTGTCGACGGCGAGCGTGGTCTCGTTCTCGAACCTATAGCGTTCAAAGAAAGGAGCCTGGTCGACGCCGCTGCCGCGCCATGAGCCTTCAATCCAGCGCAGTTTCTGAAGATCGGCGGTGGTGATGAGTTTTGGTTTCGGTGGTTGAATCTGTTGCCCGGCGGCGCAACTCGCGATGCACAAAAGTGAGAGGGCGATTAGATAGCGAAGTGATTGCATGCTCAAGAGTTTAGACGATGAATAGTGAATCGTAAATTGGCGAAAGGACCAGGGCGGTGTCTTAGTTTGAGAGATTTGCTGCTTTAGGTAAGACGATCCACGAATCACACGAAGGGGAACTGGTTCTGTTCGTGCGGTTTCGTGGATCGTTCTTGTCCGAGCGGGAAAGAAACGCGAAAACAAACTATCGCTTCCCATGCACCGAGCCGCTGATCTTCTTGCGAGTAGTTTGGCCGGTGTGCAGCACGGGAATGGCCTGATCAACTTCGCTATGAGGCCGGGCGATGACGTGTGTCGCGACGACTTCGCCGACGCGCCGGCCAGCGGCCGCGCCGGATTCGACGGCGCTCTTAACGGCGCCGACTTCACCACGTACGATGCATGTTACGAGACCGGCGTCGATCTTTTCCCAGCCGACCAGCACCACGTTCGCGGACTTCACCGCCGCATCCGCGGCTTCGATCATCGCCACCAGACCACGACATTCGATCAATCCCAGGGCTTCTCGTTCCATAATTAGTCGTCTCCGAAATGGGGACGTAAGAATAGCACAAAGGTGGCACAGACTTTAGTCTGCGTTATTGGTTCCGTCACGGCGTGACGAGCCGCAACCCCGGGAGTGGAAGGGATTCACATTCAAGCGGTCATGGACATTCTGGCGGACTCTTCAGTTACCATTGGCGCGGCGGGGTGCTCGAGGGCCTCGAGTAAAGCCGTCTGGTGCCGATAAACGAACTCGTCGCGCATGGTGATTAGATCATCAAGGACCCGTTGTCGGAACGTTTCCACCTCAGCCGCATCCCATGGGTTCTCTTTACCGTCCGAATACACGTACGAGAGATCTTCGACGACGCTGAGCAGCAGGTGATTACTCGTTTTGGTAATCTCGCGGAGCTTCTTCTTGTATCTGTTCATTCCCGGTAAAGCCGGACCGAGCCGTTCCATCACTGTCACTTCGTGCCAGGCCCAGTCAAGTTGAGAAGTGACGGCCTTCAGACCATGAATCCAGCCGTTGACGTTCACCACGCCAGTCAGTCCTTTATAAAACTCCTCCAGCCGTGGATCCAGAAAATCGTAATCGGGATCGCAAACGCCGCCGCGCAAGCGTCCGGTCCGTACGAGTTCATCCTTAATTGGTGTGCCGTCATAGGGCACCATGCGACAGAAGGTTACGGGAAGGCATCCATCAGCGAGAATTATCCTGAGAAAATTCAGGTTCTCACGAACCGTCTCAAACGTGCTGGATGGATCGAGCAGCATGAATCCATATTCGAATGTCAGGCCAATGCTCTTTAGAAGTTTCACTGCCTTGATATTCTGCTCGACGGTAATCTGTTTGTGAAGAGTCTCCAGTCCCTGCTCGCTGCCGGATTCCAGACCCATATAAACCAGATAGAGTCCCGCATCTCGCATAGCGATAAAGAGTTCGCGGTCTACGGCATCAGCCCGGCAGTTTATTTTCCAAATGACTTTTCCGGGTAAACCGTTGCGATGCAGTTCGTCGACGAACTCGCGCGCCCACCGCCGCCAGACGGTCCCAAAGAGCGGAAAATCATCGTCTTGAAAAAGGAAGACCGTGGCGCCTCGCTGTTCATGCAACAGGCGCATCTCGCGGACCACTTCCGCGGGCTTGCGCGTGCGCACTATTTTTCCTGGGGCGGCGCGATAGAACGTATGGATAGAACAAAAGGAACAGGTGCGGGCACAGCCACGGCTGGCAAGCACGGGCATGATACTTCGTCCCAACACCGTCTCGGCCTCATAGTTGCGCTCCGGATACGGCAATTGGTCGAGGTCTTCGACCAGAGGACGCGCAGTCGTTGCGATTACCTGGCCATCGCGGCGATAGGCAATCCCATGAATGTCGCGCCAGTCCTTCCCGGTGCTGACAGCATCAGCCAACTCGACCAGCGTCGCCTCGCCTTCGAACCGGACGACGCTATCCAGTTCGGGGACAAGTGCCAGCGTTTGTTCGTAACTCAAACTCGGAAAGTGTCCCCCCATCGTGAAGTGACAGTCGATCCCGAGAGCGCGCAGCCCGTACAGCAACTGCGCGTAACGATCGATAAAGAATTGGAAGATCAGGGAAAACCCGATCAAGAGTGGATTGAGCTGCTGCGCAATCTTGAGGATTTCTTCGAAGTCCTGCTCGATGTCCACGACCTGCACGGAATAACCGTACTGGCGCAGGACCGAAGTGAGATAACCGAGACCCAGATTTCCCTGGTGCTGAAAGCCGACGAGCATAATCGGACGCGACGTGTCGCGTTCGCGCTCGGCTTCCGTGGGACCCTGGAAAATGCGTAGCGGGATAGGCTGGCGCATATGTCCTCCCAAGCCGGTATTCTTAGCAACCGATTCCGTTGGGGAAGTCGGTCGCTACGGATCGTTCAATACGAAGCTGAACTCTGACTACTACCCCTGACGTCTCGCGATGATGGCCTTATTAACAAAATCGGCGAACTCCTTCTGGGCTATCGTGTCCAGCTTGTTAAAGAAACGCGGTGGGGGATCTCCACCCCGACGCGGATCCCATCGCAGTACCGCCGCCACGTTAAATGACTTAGGAGCCGTCTTCTTTGTGGCTTTCTTCTTTGCAGCTTTTTTCTTGGTCGCCATTTTGGCCTCCTGAAGGATCGACTTTTGAGATCAGCGAAGACCAGCAACCGCTACGGACCTGGCCGCCTTAGAGTCTCCACTGAAAGAAATTAATGCTGCCTAATATACACCGAGAGGGAAAGGTGTCAATAGCAATCTTGCAAGCGCATTGTTCTCTTTTCCTTGCGTCATTTATTCGTTTGCCAGGGAATTGGATATTGATTCGCGGATGTGAACAGTTGCCGATATGTTCCAAGTAGATTGATGAAGTACGCAACCTCGGAAGGGAGGGATGCGCTGGATCCGGGTCCCGTAAACACTCCCCTTGAATAGCGGCCTGGGTTCTACTCTTGCGGCCTGCGCCCTCTTCAAAACTGAACAGCTTAGGTAGGGACATTCACCCTAAGCTGCGGATTCTTAGTGAATCCCTAATCACTGACTGTTTAGTCTATGGCACTAATTTCGCAACGAATGCACTGGCGCGGGAATCCGGCCGCCGCGGCGAATGAATTGGTCGGATGAAAAGCGGTTCACTGCCATGATCGGCGCGCTCCCCAGCAGGCCGCCGAATTCAACCATCTCGCCCACGTCGCGGCCGGGCACGGGAATGATGCGCACGGCGGTCGTCTTGTTATTCATCACGCCGATGGCCATTTCATCCGCGATGATCGCGGCGATCGTCTCGGCGGAAGTCGATCCCGGCACGGCGACCATGTCGATGCCGACGGAACAGACGCTGGTCCAGGCTTCCAATTTCTCGAGGGTCAAAGCACCTACGCGCGCGGCTTCGATCATGCCCTCATCTTCGGAGACCGGAATGAACGCTCCGCTCATGCCGCCGACCGAGTTGCTGGCCATCGCTCCGCCTTTCTTGACCGCGTCGGTCAACAAGGCCAGCGCCGCGGTGGTGCCATGCGCGCCGGCGCGCTCGAAACCCATGGCTTCGATAATGTTCGCGACTGAATCGCCGGGCACGGGCGTCGGCGCCAGCGACAGATCGATTATGCCGAACGGAATTCCCATACGGCGCGCGGCCTCGCGCCCTACCAGTTCGCCGGCGCGCGCCAGTTTGAAGGAAAGCTTCTTAATGATTTCCGCGAGTTCATGCAGCGGGAGATCCTTCGGCGCCTGCTGCAACGCATGATTGACAACGCCGGGCCCCGACACGCCGACATTCAGGACCGCTTCGGGTTCGCCGATGCCATGAAACGCTCCGGCCATAAATGGATTGTCTTCGACCGCGTTGGCAAAGCAGACAAACTTCGCGCAAGCCAGCCCCGAACGTTCGCGAGTGCGTTCGGCCGCGTCTTTGATCAAGCGACCCACCCGCGCGACTGCGTCCATGTTGATACCCGCGCGCGTCGTCGCCACGTTCACTGAAGAGCAAAGCCGTTCAGTCAAAGACAGCGCTTCCGGAATCGAGTCGAGAAACGCGCTCTCTTTGTGCGTGAAGCCTTTGTGCACCAGCGCCGAGTAGCCGCCAACAAAATCTACTCCCACCGCGCCCGCCGCTTCGTCAATAGCCCGGCCCAGATCGATTGGATTGCCTGACGCTCCCTCAGTCAAAATCGAAACGGGCGTCACCGCGATGCGTTTGTTGGCGACGCGAATTCCGATTTCGTTGCCGATTTCGTTAACTGTACTGACGAGGTTCCCGGCCGTCCTGCCGATCTTCTCGCGCACGCGCGCGGCGGTGCTGTCGATCGAATCGGTGGCGCAGTCGCGCAGGCTCAAGCCGAGCGTCACGGTGCGAATGTCGAGATGTTCCATCTCGGTCATGCGCACGGTTTGCAGGATTTCAGCTTGGGTATATTCCATAAGAAGAACAGAAGTCAGAGGTCAGAGGTCAGCGATCAGGTGGTCTTTATCTGACTTCTGACCGCTGACTTCTGACCTCTGCCTTTCTATCCCATCACTTTGCTGAGCACCAGCAGGATAATGAAGACGACAAACAGGCCCAGCGCCACCAATACAAAGCGCAGGCTCGGATCGTAGTGGGCTTCCTCAAACATGGCGGTCGAAACGTGATGAATCTTTTCCACGCGCTTGACGTTGTCTTCAAGGGCGCCGCGCGCCGCCGTAGCCGCTCCGCGCGCGGCAGTGGAAGCGCGTTGCAATCGCTCTCTCGTTCGTTCGCGCGTACCGTGTCCGAAACCTTTGTCATCCGGCTTGTCCGTCGCGTTTGCGACCGTTTCGGGATCCGCCGCTGCCGAGGCGATCTCAATTGGCGCGGGCGACGCTTGAGCTTCCCGGTCGGCAACGGATTCGGAGGTGGTCGATGACTGCGAAGCAGCCTCTGAGATTTCGGTCGCGGATGGTGCTGTCTGAGTCGAAGCCGCCGCCATCGGTTTGCCGCACTCAGGACAGAACATCGCCGGTTCGCGAACCGCCGCGCCGCACGACGAACAACGAAGTGAGATTTCAGGTTGCATTGAGTTGTTGTAGATTGCCGATTGCCAATTGCCGATTTGAAAGTCCGGTATTCTTGAATCCCATTCTTCTGTGCTCGATAGGATGTTCGGCAATAAATTTATTAGTAGCGTCAGTCAACTCACAAAATAAACCGACCAATCGGCAATTGGAAATCGAAAATCGGCAATGCTCAGATTCGATGCATCGCATTGAACAAGTCTTCGCGCTGAGCATAGATATGCACGCCCAATTTCTCGCCCTCGGAACGCAGCCGATCCTTCAGTTCAGTTACCGACAACTGCGAACGCGAGGTGTTGGCGATAATCACCATCGCAAACTTTCCCTGCACGACGGTTTGATTGATGTCGACGATACTGCAACCCGCCTCGGACAGAATTTGCGCGACGCCGGCCACGATACCCGGATGATCCATGCCGAAAACCGAGATGATTAGCCGGTCGGCTGAGCCCTGGCCGGGGCTGGCTTCGCCAGGAGACGACAGACCGCCGCGTCGGGCCGCGCCATTTGTAGCCAGCGCCGGCGCGACTGTTTGATAGATATCAGTGACCAGTTGCTCAACGGCACTCTCATCCGCGGACGAGCCGAGCCGCTCGTAGATGGCGCGAGTGATGCGGTAGATCAACTCTTCGTTAGCCATGATCCATTTTCGATTGCCAATTGCCGATTGCCGATTGGAAATGTGGAGCTGTCTTCAATGTCTGCTCTGAGGTTGATCCGGGGGCTCTTTGATCTCTGGCGCATTCCTTGACGGGCGTCCGTTATTTTGAAACTCAAGAATCGAATCGGCAATCGGCAATCAAAAATCGGAAATGTCCTATCGCTGTCCGTTATCCCGACCTAACGTGCGCGCAACCTCGCGCAGCTCTTCCGAATTGCTGTCGGTCAGGTCAACCCGGTCAACGATGCCGACGACCGCGGCTTCAATTGACATGTCCTGATTACCGATCGCCGTGCGCGCCGCCTTGCCGTAGGCGCACATTACTGTTTCTCCCGGACCAGCGCCCAGTCGGTCGGCCACCACGACGACGTTCTTCGTGGGCTCATGATCCAGGTCGTATGGATGGACGACGAGAAAACGCACGCCCTCGAGATCGGGCGACTTCTTGGTTGACCAGACTGTGCCGACGACTTTGCCTAAAAACATGTTTAGAGTTTCGAGTCCAGAGTTTCGGGTTTCGAGTTGGGGTATCAGTTGAGTTTTTCAACTCGAAACCCTAGACTCGCAACCCGAAACTGCTAAGCTTTGGCAAACACCTCTGCCGGATCGCCGATGTCCCGAGCTGAAGGCGTGATGATCGTGCGCGGACCGACGTAAATCTTTTCACCTTTTTGAATTGCCTGCTTCACGTCGTCTTCGCTGACAAACTCAGCCGGCTTACGTCCGTTTGCCGTGGACTGTGAACGGGCGTTCGCAGGTTCGCGCGCGCCTCCGCCATTAGCGCCGGCGCCAATCGAACCATCGGGTCGTGGGGCCTCGGGAGCTGCAGGCAGGGAAGTTGACTCAGGCTGACGATTCGCCAAAAAGCGATCTACGATCGCGGCAATCTCCTGACGACTCACCTTCGGAGCTCCGGCATCGGGCGACGTGGTCACCGCTGACGCGGATCTAACCATTGCGGGTTGCTGCGGCATTGCCGCGGGCTGCGCCGCGACTGCGGGACGCTTGCTTGCGACAGGGCGTGTTTCGAATGCGACCCGTTTGATATCCATCAGATGCAACGGCGAAACATTATCGGAAGTCACGTTGCCGCCCCAGGACCCACAACCAAGCGTCATTGATGGTGACAGCGCGGTCGAAAAGCCAATGGCCCCGTGCGTGGTCGGCGTATTGACGGTGATGCGAGACGCGGGCATTTCGCTGCCGTAGTGCACCGCCGCTTCACGCGAGCGAGTATGAATGCCGGCCGTGTGGCCCATACCTCCATAATGCAGAACTTCGTTGCATCGCGCGGCGCCACGCTCGAGGCCGTCTTCGACATAGAACGCAAGAATCGGCGAAAGTTTTTCCATCGATAACGGATAATCGCGGCCCACTCCGGCGACGTCCGCCATCAGGCAGCGAGTTCCCGGCGGCACGCTGATGCCGGCCAGGTTCGCGATCACCTCGACTGATCTGCCGACGATGCCGGGGTTCAAAGTTCGCTGCGGCGTCGCCACAACCTTAGCCAGCAGGTCAGCTTCCGACTGGCTGACGAAGTAAGCGCCTTGCAATTTGAACTGTTCGCGCACGGCCATCTCGATGGGCGCGTCCACTACGACTGCCTGCTCGGACGCGCAGATCGTCCCGTTATCAAAGCATTTGCCGGTCAAAATATCCTGAACGGCCTTGGGAACATCGGCACTGCGTTCGATGAACACCGGCACGTTGCCGGGGCCGACGCCAAACGCGGGCTTGCCCGATGAATAGGCCGCGCGGACCAGGCCGATCCCTCCGGTGGCGAGAATCACCGCGGTCATCTTGTGTTTCATCAGCGCCTCGGTGCCTTCGATGGTGGCGGTCGTCATGCAGCCGATGGCCTCGCCGGGTAGTCCGGCTTTCACTCCCGCGTCGCGCATTACTTTGACGGTCTCGTTTATGCAGCGCGCCGCCGAAGGATGCGGCGAAAGGACGATCGCATTGCGCGATTTGATTGCGATCAGAATCTTGAAGATGGCGGTGGAAGTAGGATTAGTAGACGGAATAATGCCGCAGACAACGCCGCGCGGACTGGCAATTTCGACCACATCTTTGGTTTCTGAAACTATGCCGACGGTGCGCAGGTTCTTGAAATAATTCCAAACGTCTTCGGCAGCAAAACGATTCTTTTCATGCTTGTCGGCCGCGACGCCATAACCGGTCTCTTCGACCGCCAGAGCTGCCACGCGTGGAGATTCCCGCAACGCTGCCTGGGCCATCGCTTCGCAAATGCGATCGATTTTCGCCTGATCGAAGCGTGCCAACTCTGCTTGTGCGCGATGCGCCGCTTCGACCAGGTCGCGGGCCTGCTGCACGGAAATTAGATCTTTGTCGGCCGACATAACTCCTCCCGATTTCTGATCTTAGATTTCAAATCTGAAATTGTTCAACTGCTTCCTTTCGCTTTTGAGGCACCAGCCCGCCGCGTTGGAGCTCCGAGCCAAGTCTGTCGAACCTTCGATTTCAAATTTGAAATCTAAGATCAAAAATCGGCAATGCCCTTACTTGGATCTTTCTCTGGCGCTTTCTCTGGCGGTCAACGAGCGGCCGGCCTCGCCCTGGCCCAACTGGCCGCGGGTTCCGCCCGCTAACTGCGATGATTCATCGGGGCTGAATCCCGTGGCGCCGTTGACGGGCAGGACGCGCTCGACCTCGGCATGTGGTCGCGGAATAACGTGCACGCTGATCAACTCACCCACGCGTCTGGCCGCGGCTGCCCCGGCATCAGTCGCTGCTTTCACGGCGCCCCCGTCTCCCCGCACAAACACGGTCACATACCCGGCGCCGATATATTCCTTCCCCAACAGTTGCACGTTGGCTGCTTTGACCATGGCATCGGCCGCTTCGACAGCGCCGACAAAGCCTTTGGTCTCGACCATTCCGAGTGCTTCAAGAGCCATCTCTGTCAGACCTCACTTTTCAAGATTGTAGAAGTTAAAAACAAAGCAGATAAGTTTCTGCGAACGACTCAAGCTACCACCCTGCGCGATAAGAATCAAGACGGGTCAAACTTGAATTCAATAAAGTTTGACAACGTTTGCGAGCGGGCGTTATAGTGCGGCCAAAGAACAGCTTGGATGGTGCCGGTAGGGTTCTGATGGGGACGGCATTTATTCATTTTAAGAGCTGTTCGACCGCCTCGCATGATCAGCGTCGTCTGGGACTGGCTCAACTGAAAATGACGGAGAGCATCGGAGAAAAATTGCGACTCGCACGCGAGACGCGAGGGATTGCTCTACGCGATATCTCGGAACAGACCCGCATCTCGATGCGCTACCTCGAGGCCATCGAGGCAGATGACTATCGGCGTTTACCCGGCGGCATTTTTAATCGTAGCTTTATTCGCGCGTATGCGAAGTTTGTCGGCTATGACGAGGACCAGGCGATTGACGACTATAGTCGCACGCTGCGGGAACTAGGTCAGCCGGATGAAGAATCGGAACCTAAAACTTTTAAGTCGCTGGTCTACACTGACGATGCCAGTCACCGATCGCCACTGAAGAACCTGCTGCTGGCGATTGTGATATTGGCAATTTTGACGGCTTGTGTTTTCGGCGGTTTACATTTCTATCGCCGAAGATTGGCGCCAAAAGTGCGGCCGGGAACCGGACAGCCATTTGCACCGAGCCAGCCCATCGCAAATCGGTTGATTCATATTCCGGGCGTTCAGACAAAGGAGGGCCAGCACGTATTCACCGTGTAGAAGCGGCCGTAGGAATCATTCTGCGCGAGTTCGCTGTGCGCTGAAGCTGCGTCGTTTAGTGAATTGTCGTCGCGATGAGGTCAGTACCGAGAGCGGTAGCGACCGGGTCTGGTCCTCCCGATCTCGAAACGCGTGGAGTATTGCGGCCCGGTCGCTACCGCTCTCGGTACTGACCTCATCCGGCTGTCCGGGAGTCTCTCAAAACAGGAAACGTCCGCGACCTGCGGGCGTTTTCTTTTTGCGTTACAGTTAACTAAGCAAAATCCAAGGAGTAATTTTAGAGAGCCATGATAACTGAGAAGATTCCCGAAGGACTTACTTTCGATGATGTTCTGTTGGTGCCGGCACGTTCGGACGTGCTGCCCACGGAAACCGACACCTCGACCCAATTCACGCGCGGCATTCGCTTGCAGATTCCGCTTTGCTCTTCGGCGATGGATACGGTCACCGAAGCATCGCTGGCAATTGCCATCGCCCAGCAAGGCGGCATCGGCGTCATGCATAAGAACCTGAGCATCGCGCGCCAGGCTGAAGAAGTCGACAAGGTGAAACGTTCCGAATCCGGCATGATCGTGGATCCAGTGACCATCTGGCAAGACCGGCCAGTGCGCGAAGCGCTGGACGTAATGCAGCGTTATCACATCAGTGGCGTGCCCGTGGTCGATGAAGACGGGCACTTAGTCGGCATCATTACGAATCGCGATTTGCGTTTTGAAGAGCGCTTTGATTTACCGGTTTCTGAGGTAATGACCAAGCAGCCGCTGGTCACTGTGGCGGTGGGCACCACACTGGATCAGGCCAAGCAGGTCCTGCAAAAGCATCGCATTGAAAAGCTTCTGGTGATTGACGAAGACAAGCATCTGAAGGGCTTAATTACGGTCAAAGACATTCAAAAAGCGATCAAGTATCCGACCGCCGCGAAAGATGATCTCGGTCGTTTGCGCGTGGCGGCGGCAATCGGAGCCACGGGTGATTTCAGAGAACGCGCGGATGCCCTGGTGCAGGCCCGCGTAGATTGTTTGGTGATCGATACGGCGCATGGCCATTCTTCACGCGTGATCGAAGCCGTGCGTGAGATCAAACGCCGCCACTCAGACACTCAACTGATCGCCGGCAATGTCGGCACGGGCGAGGGCGCTCGCGAGTTAATTGATGCCGGCGTTGACGGAGTGAAAGTTGGCATTGGCCCGGGATCGATTTGCACTACGCGCGTCGTGACCGGGGCCGGCGTGCCGCAAATCTCCGCGATTCAATCCTGTGTCGAAGCCTCGCGCGGCACCGGCGTCCCGATCATTTCCGACGGCGGTGTAAAGTTTTCCGGCGACATGGCCAAAGCCATCGCGGCCGGCGCCGATGTGGTAATGGTAGGATCGCTTTTCGCCGGCACGGAAGAGGCGCCCGGCGAAGTCATTCTCTACCAGGGCCGCAGCTTCAAGATGTATCGCGGCATGGGTTCTATCGGCGCGATGCGCGAGGGTTCGCGCGATCGTTACTCGCAGGAAGAGATCGCGAGCGAATCGAAACTGGTGCCCGAAGGAATCGAAGGCCGCGTGCCATATCGCGGCACGCTGGCAGAGATGGTGACCCAGCTCGTCGGCGGGCTGCGGTCAGGCATGGGCTATACCGGCTGCCGCACGATTAGTGAGTTTCAGGAGAAGACGCGCTTCCTGCGGATCACACCCGCCGGCTTGCGAGAGTCGCACGTGCACGACGTGGTGATTACGAAAGAAGCGCCGAATTATCGTTTGGAGTAGTTGAAAACGCGGACATCGTGTCCGCATTAGCAGGAGCGCGACTAATTCGCGCTTCATCACTGCATCGCCACCAACACATCCGTCAAGCGACTAACCACGCTAAGCAGCTTGCGTCCGGCTTGATCGAAATGACCGGCAGCGGCTTGCGCTTCGCCGTCTGCCGCTCCGGCTGCCGATCCGGCCAGCTTCGTGTAATACGGTTGTAGTTCAGGCGTGCTGCGAAAATATATCTCGAGTTGATCCAAACCTACCCTGAAATCCTCGAAACTTGCTTTCAGCGTAGCCTTGTTGCGCTCAATCGTAGGCGACGCCTCGCCGGACTTCGCGGCTGCGTCCAATGCCTCAAGGTTTTTCGCGACGCCGCCCAATAGGTAAAGGAATGTTGTCAGGTTCTTTATCTGGTTCGCTACTTTCGTTGCGCCCTCAGTCTTCATTACAGCCGCGGCTGGAGTCACCGAGGTCTTGGTCGTTTTTGAGGATGCTCTACCGCGCTTCGTAGTGGTGCGCGAGCGTGTTTGCGAGAATGCGGCGGTTGACAGAAACAGAATACAGATCGGGACGATAAGCTTCTTCATCATGCGCTCCTTCGAGTCTCAGATATCTTTTGCGTTCAAGCCTGCGGCATTCGCTGAACGCGAGTCAAGTCGAATCAGACCGTTTCGCCAACGGTGTTCAGAGTACCGACTTCAGTCGGGTCTTTGCGCTAAAGAAAAAGCCCAACTAAAGTTGGTACTCTATACGTCGCTTGCTCGCGTTTCGAATATTGACTGCGGAGGCTGTTACAATTCGTGATCCTACAAAGCAATCAATACGACTGCCCGCTGTAACTCGCATGCAACCGCGAACGCTAAAAGTCGAACGATTGGGCCGCGTCGAATACGGCGCCGGGCTCGAGCTGCAAAAGCAAACCGAGCGCGCGGTTTTGACGGGCGAACAGCCGGACACGTTGCTTTTGCTCGAACATCCGCACACGTTGACGCTGGGCCGGCGCGCCACTGAAGGAGCGATCATCGCTCCCGATGAAGTCTTACGAGCACGCGGCGTGACGGTGTTTGAAACCAATCGCGGCGGCAAGGTCACTTATCATGGACTGGGTCAAATCGTCGGCTATCCAATTGTTAAGTTGAGTCCGCATCGCGAAGACGTGCACCGCTTCGTGCGCGATCTGGAAGAAGTGCTGATTCGCACGATGAGCGACTTTGACATCGAAGCGTTTCGCATCGCCGGCCTGACCGGGGTGCACACGCCGCGCGGTAAAGTTGCCGCCATCGGTGTGCACATCGCGCGCTGGGTGACGACGCACGGATTCGCCCTCAACGTGAATACCGATCTCAGTTACTTTAGTTTGATTATTGCCTGCGAAGGCGAGCCGGTAACTTCGATGAAAGAACTGCTGGGACGCGAAGTTGAAATGAGTGCGGTCGAAGATCTGATTGTCGCGAACTTCGCGGACGTGTTCGAAATGTATTGTAAGCCCGACCGTGAGGGAGGGTTACTGGGAGTCCCAACAAACCCTCCCTTACGGTCGGGCTTCTGATACGCTGTTCACTCGGGTTGCCAATGGGCTGAGCCAACCGGCTGGACCCACTGTGAGTCATCTTGCTTGTGAAACAACGGCGGGAGTGGCGGCATCATGCGCGTCACGTCGACCGCTTCATAAGTGTTTAGCTTGAAGGTCGCGTAGACCATCCTGGCGCTGCATCCGAGCCGCCACAGCAGCACCAACGGGATGAAAAAGTTCCCACGGCCCGCGATTAAGAAGACCAGGAGATTTGCAACTACGCTTAGCAGTGTCAGCAGCGCCAGCATGATAGCTGCGACACGACTCTTGAACTTGAACGTCAAATAGCTCAGTCCGATATTCAGGACCGCGTCGACGATCATTAATTGCCCGATGAAAAGCCAGGCCAGGGCTTGTAACCCTCCAATGAAGTAGAAGAGACGCGAATCTTTCTTGAGATTGCCAAGCAATCGCTCTGCGTCAGCCTCTGAGATCTGACTACGAGGTTTAGCGGGTGAAAACGGGGCTGGCTGCGCGTAAGGGTCCGGCTGGGCGGTCGGGTCATCCGCCGTAACTCCGCATCGTCTGCAGTTTTCGGCCGTGCTCCAGTAAACGAGTCCGCACTGTGGACATTTGACGCTGGTCATGTTCGTTTCCTTTTCCGAAGATGTCTGGTTCGAGGATTGAGGCAAGCAGGAAAATCTTGCAAGATGCCGAGGGCTCTCGGTTGGTGCGATCGAGCCACCGAAGTCGATACTATAATCTGGCGGCACTCGCTGACAAGAATTATTTGAGAGCTGCGACGCTAGTACGGTGACAAATTCTGTCAGGCTCACCAGAAAACAACGAAAGGCCGTTCATGCTGACCTTAGATCTCATTCGACAAGCACAGGCGCGGGTCGCCGGACGCATTCACCGCACGCCCGTAGTGACTTCGCGATCGTTCAACCAGGTTGCCGGGCGCGAGGTGTTTTTCAAGTGCGAAAACCTCCAACGCGCCGGCGCCTTTAAGATTCGCGGCGCTACAAATCGGATTCTGGCGCTGACGGATGATGAAAAAAAGCGCGGCGTGATCGCGGTCTCTTCCGGCAATCACGCACAGGCGGTCGCCCTCGCCTCGCGCGAGGCGGGCATTCGCTCAGTCGTCGCGATCCCGGCTGACGCTCCCAAAGCAAAGGTCGAAGCGACGCGTAACTACGGCGCGGACATTCGCTTTTTCGATCGCCAGAAGGACGATCGCGACACTTTCGGGCGCGACATTGCCGAACGCGAAGGCCTGGTGATGGTGCCGGCGTACGATGATTATCTAATCATGGCCGGTCAGGGCACCTGCGGTTTGGAATTCCTTGAAGAGGTCCCGGATCTTGATTCCATTCTGACGCCCTGCAGCGGCGGAGGACTATTTGCCGGAGTGAGCACTGCGGCAAAATCAATCAAACCGTCGATCCGTTGCTTTGCGGTTGAACCCGAAACTGCAAACGATACTCAACAATCGATCACAAAGGCTGAGCGGGTCACGATTCCACCGCCGCCAACGATTGCCGATGGTTTGCGAGTGCAGACACCGGGCGCGCTCACTTTTCCAATTACGCGCGCGAATGCCGAAAACGTCTTGACTGTAACCGACGAAGAAATCACCGACACAATTCGGTTCATGTTGTTTCGGATGAAATTGCTGGTCGAGCCTTCGGGCGCCGCGGCCGCGGCTGCGGTATTTTTCAAAAAGTTGCCGGAAGGTATGAAGCGGGTCGGCGTGGTGCTGTCGGGAGGTAATATTGACAGTGATATGTTGGCGCGGTTGTTGACCGAGGGAGAAAGGGCTTGATCATTCAAGTTATCTTCCTTGATGTCGCGCCGGACCCTGCAGGTACCGGAGTGTTGTTGGCGGTAATCCTCCTGGTGATTGGCTTCATTGTCTTGATCGCCTTTGGACTTGTTTTGTTTCTCTGGTATCGCAAACGCAGAATGAGCCACGTCGAAATGATTCGTCGGGACATTCTCCCAACCGAGCCCGCACAAACGAGCGAACTGAACTAACTGTAAATGTACGTTCAATGGCTATTGACTTGCTGAGATAACTAACGTAAGAAGAAGGGACATTAGCTAATTAACCGAGGGGGATTCTCGTGAAAAGCGCTGATCGGTTGCCTCAAGCTCGAACAAGAGATCTCATGATCCGCGAATTGGATGACGAAACACTTGTCTATGACACTGAAAGAGACAAGGCTCATTGCCTCAATCGCACTGCGGCGTTGGTCTGGGAGCAGTGTGATGGGAAGACCACCGCACGGGAAGCCGCCAGGTCCCTGGGCAGCGAGTTCAGTGTGTCTGTCGATGAAGACGTCGTCTGGCTGGCCGTCAAACAGCTCGAGCGTTTCCATTTGATCGAGCCTGGCCCGAAATCATCTTCGGTATCACGTCGAGACCTGGTTTTGAAGTACGCGCCTGCCGCACTTGCCCTGCCGGTGATCATGTCGATTACCGCCCCTACGCCCGCCGGGGTGTCTAGTTGCGGCGGACAGGGCGCTCCCTGTGGGGGTGCGAACCCGCCCTGTTGTCCGGGCTGTAGCTGCGATGGAAGTTGCTTTTGTGGTGGGGCTTAACGTAAAGTCACGGGCCGTATTCATTGTGCAGCCTCGACAATCTTCTTCAACCCAGCCATCCGAACCAGCCATAAGCATTCAGGATCTCGCCGCCGAGAAATGACGCCAGATTCGCGACGATGATCGCAGTGAAGTCCCGCCACATCGACGCCTTGCCCACTTGCTCTGATTCGCCGTAAGCCAGCCAGAACAAAACGCACTCAGCCACCGGCGCGAACACTTCCGCCACCACTAAATAGCCGGTTCGTGAGAGGTTGGCCAGGGCCAGCGGCAGGACGAGCACGACGATCGGATAGGTACAGGCAGTCAGCCAGATGCCGGCCCACACTCTCCGCCTGATCGGGTGCCGGGTTGAAAGACCGATCAGGAGCACGGGGGTCTCGATCAGAATTGAGAAGAGATAACCGAGTGGAAAGAAGCGCCAGAGTTCGGTAGGGGAAATTGGCACAGGAAAATAAGCAGATCGCCTGCGGCTTTGCCGCCTGATGTGCGGTAAGGCTCTGCCTTACCGATCAAGTTCACCAATGGATTTTAGGAGGCTATGCCTCCGGTTCGAGGCGGAGCCTCTCAATTCCCTGAGATGAATTGACGGAAAGGCTAAGGCTTTCCGCACATCAAGCGGCGAAGCCGCGAACAGGTTCTTCAAATCATTCTCAGTAGAAACGGCGCCTCAGCCAGTACGTGTGCGATCGCCACCGCAAAATAAACATCGCGCATAGCCGGATAATTAACTGAGAATCCGAACCAGAGCAATGCGACCACGAACAAACCGAAAATGAGAACGGCCGCGATCAACCTGGGAAAGCCGCCGCGACGCCGGGCCAGCGGAATCGCGCTTACGTTCCAAACTGCGCCGGTCGCACCGATCAGCGGCAAAGCAATAATCCACACACCGTAGTGAAGCATCTCGAGGAATACATGCAGAGAGACCAGCACGTGGCTAGATACGCTCGGAAGAATGTCCGCCCCGGCATGTTGCGTGATGCGCCAGAATAATCCGTTGTCATCCTGAAGCGACGACGTGCGCCCAAGTTGCCAAAGCATTCCGGCGATCAGCAGCGGAACGAGGATTAGACAACGGTGATAAGCGCGCAGCCACTCTGGCCGCATGCGGCGCAGATGTCGATCCAGGAACCAAAGAGCAACCAACGGATGAACGTAGACAATCGCCAGACTGAAAAGCTGTGGCGCCAGCCAGTTCAAGGCGCACAGCGTAAACACGACCGGCAGTGTCCAGAACCAATCACGTCGCGAGCTCTGTTTGGATCGCATGATCACGAGCGCGCCCAGCCACAGCAACAGGAGCGTGTTCCACGTCGCTATTGCATCGGGCCAATTCGCTCCCGACCACACTTTCGCGTAGTAAAGCGCGGGCATCGCAAGGTAAGCGATGGTGAGGGTGAAAATGCCCGCGAAGGCTACTGCAAAGAAGTTACGAGAGCGGCCAAACCTTGCCGGCAGGCGGATTAAGAAATAGCGCAACTCGAACCAGTTGTGAGGGCCGGCAAAAAGAAACACGGTGAAGATCGAGACCTGGAGCGGCAGCCAACCAGCGAGCATCGCCAACAGGCAAGCGCTCGCGACGAGGATCGCAGCGAATAAGCGTGCCGATAGTCGCGCGTGATCGGTAGACCTCGCGCCGGGCCACGCGGTCAGGGAAATGTTCTCTGCTCGTTCCAATCTATTCCTCGCCCGGGTTCTGCGTTTTTCTCAACGGCACGATCAACGTAATAGTGCTCTCGTCGCCCGGAACGATTTGAATGTCAACGCCGCCGCCAGTGGTTTTTCCGTCTTTCAAATTCTGCGGCAAGCCTTGCCAACGAACGTATCCCGGCGGGCCGGCATTCGCGCGCACAATTACGGTGGCCAAACCAAACACCGTCGCCAACAGGATCGCTGCCGCCACTGCCTTGCTATTCCGACGTTGGCTGGATCGAGCAAACCAGACCCCCGCGAATGACACGGCCAGGAACATGAATAGTCCGGCCATAATTGTTCGCGCCGAGCTGTGCATCACGCGTTGAGTCATCGACTGGTCGGACGACATGTTCGCAGCCTCGCGAGCGATGCTCTGGAGCGTGCCCTGCGAGATTTGCAGCCGCGCTTCGGAAGCTTTCGCGTCAGGCTTCACCGTCATGCTGGTGTAAAGCACTGTCTTGCCTTCCGTAGCGGTCGGCGTAACTTTCGGTCGAGCAATGTCACCGAACGCGTAGATGGCGCTGCCGATCAGCAATAGAACTGTGGTGCAGAGAACAACTGTTCGTTTCATAGGCTTCCTCCAATGGCGCAAGTCGAAGAGCTCGCGTGAATAGGTTGTCAAATGTTGGGGAGTATAGCGCAGAACCGGAGAGTTCAGAGTGCTGACTTCAATCGGACTCTATGCCGTTGCTTGGGCAGTGGCCTAAAGGAATTTTCTGTTCTCAGTGTTCTCCGTGGTGAATTCCTGTCCAAAATTAGACTCACCACGGAGACACGGAGAACACTGAGAAAAACTCAAACAGGACACTACTACGCTTGCCCTCAGATGCTGAATTCCCAAAACGAATGCTAGAATGATTTCTCAAGCAAAGGGGTAAATTGATTGGCCCGCGAACTTCACGTTCTTAACTCAAAACCTCGTCAGCCAAAGCCCGAATGGCTGCGCATTCGTCTGGGTGATCCGACGAATCAGAACCATCTGCTCAAGCTGATCGAGGGTCTGAATTTGCACACCGTCTGTCAGGAAGCGAAGTGTCCCAACATCTTTGAATGCTGGTCCGATCGCACCGCCACGTTTATGTTAGGCGGCGACATCTGTACGCGTCATTGCGGCTTTTGCGCGGTTGGGAAAGGCGAACCCGGGCAGCTTGACGCGGAAGAACCCCGTCATGTCGCGGAGGCTGTGCGCCATTTGAATCTGGCGCACACGGTGATTACTTCCGTGAATCGTGACGACTTGCCCGACGGCGGCGCAGCGCATTGGGCCGAGACGATCCGCGAGGTGCGCGCGTTCAATCCGGAATGCAAAGTCGAAGTGCTGATTCCGGACTTCAATGGTGACGAGGCTGCCTTGAACACAGTGCTCGATGCCCAGCCGGACGTGCTCAATCACAACACCGAAACCATTGCCCGGCTTTATCGTCGCGTGCGACCCGATGCCGACTACCAGCAGTCTTTGACTTTGCTAAAGCGCGCGGCCGAACGGCGCGATCGCGAGCGACGCGGCATGATTACCAAGAGCGGCATCATGGTCGGCCTGGGCGAAACCTTCGACGAAGTCGTTGAGTTGATGAAGGACCTGCACGCCGTTTCCTGTAACGTCATGACCATCGGCCAATACCTGCAACCGCAACCACGACGCTTGCCCGTCGAGCGCTACGTCACTCCCGCAGAATTCGATCGCTGGCGCGATCTTGGCCTGGCGATGGGATTCAAACATGTGCAGTCCAGCCCGCTGACACGCTCGTCATATCACGCGCGGGAACAGGCCGCCGGCGCGAATTAGTAAGGCGCCTTTACTTCTCTTCAAGCACTGACAAAATATTGCCGGCAGGATCTTTGAACCAGGCGACGATCGGGCCTACTTCGCCGCGGTGAATGCCCTTTTCGTCAGTCTTGATGGGTTCTTCATACTGCTCAAACACCACACCGAGTTTAGTGAGTTCATCCACCGCTTTTTCGATATCGTCTACCTGAAAGTTAAGAATCGTAAACGTTGCTGGAGTGTGGTTGGGCTTTGGATATATGAATATCGTGGCGCCGCCCGCCACGTGCAGGGCCAACCCCTCAGGGTTTTCAGAAACTTCGAGTCCAAGTGTCCGGCCATAGAACTCTTTCGCCTTTTGCAAATCGTTAACCGAGAAACCGGAAAACGCTTTCGTGTCTTTGAACATAGCTCACCTCGCTGGCTAATCTTGACCTTCCTTTATGCTCCTTATTCATCACGACCGTGTGCGCGCGATCTCTAATAGTTGCTTCGTTCACATAAGATCGAATCGACGCCGTCCCGACTTGTGTCAACATGAAAACGATCCACGAAAAAACACGAAGCGAACAGTTTTGTTCGTGCCCTTTCGTGTGATTTCATGGATCGTTTTTGTCCGCACGGAAGGAAAGCCGAGAAACCGACAGCTTCCTTAAGCGAGTGATCCCGATCCGCATGAACCGTTCAGTGGTGATCGCGGTAATCGCAGCTTAGCGACGGCGGCTAAGAAACCCGCTCAGGAATCCCAGCGTGAGCCCAACTCCCAGGGCCACGCCCACAGACTGCCACGGATGATGTTTGATGTAGCGCTTTGATTCGTCCAAATAATCTTCTCCGGTCTCATAGCCTTTTCTCACGATCCGCTGCGCTTTTCTTTTTCCGATCTCAACCAGATCTTCCGCCAGCATCTTCCCTTCCGCGGCTTTGGCGGTCAGGTGCGCAATTTTGAATGCGGCGGCCTTGCCATTCTGGACTGCTGTTGTGGTTGGCATTTGTTCTCCTTCTCGCAATGGTTGCCTGTTTGAGAGCATACAACCACGGATTCGTTGCCTCGGTTTCAAATCTGCAACGTTCCTGTTGCCAAAAAGCGTTATCAAGGCATTTTGTTATCCGTTCACTGTGCAGACAGTAATAACAGATCCTCGAGACCAGCGCTAAGTTTCGTCTTGCAAGCAGATCGAGTGGAGACGGGCGTTCGATCGAAACGCAAAGGGACGCAAAGGGATTCGCAAAGGAAAGCTTTTAAAGAAACTGACCTTTGCTTCGTGTGGATTCGTGTGATTTCGTGGATCCGTCCTTCGTGGGCATAGACACGATCCACGAAATCACACGAATCCACACGAACAAGAAAGCATTTCCGCTCCGTGTGTTTTTGTAGATTGTTTTAGCTTGCAATCCCCCAAAGAGAGGAGGGCCAAACTATCATGATGACGAGTTGCGGCCAAGCGCGGCGGCGATCGAACTCACCAAACTCTCCGGTTCGATTGGTTTGGGCAGATGCATTTGAAAGCCGGCCGAAAGCGCCAGCGATCGGTCTTCGTCAGTGGCGTAAGCCGTCAGCGCCAGCGCCGGAATCTGTTTTGCTCGCCTGGATTTCAGCTTTCGCAATCTCCTGATCAAGCCATAGCCATCTTCGAGCGGCATGCCGATGTCACTGACCAGTAGATCCGGATTCCATTCCTGAAAAGCCAGCAACGCGTCGGCGGCTGATTCGCTGCATCTGACTTCGCTGCCGCAGCGCGTAAGAATCGTCCGCACCAGGTCACGTGTGTCGGGGTCGTCATCAACCACCAGAATTTTCAGGCCGTCCAGGATTCGTGAGGATTTGATTAGCAGGTCTTCGTCTTTGATTTGGGTGGCGTCCCCGTGACCGTTCGAATGATCTGATACGGCGACCGCGATCGGAAGTCTTACGGTAAACGTCGATCCAAGTTGCTTGCCGTGACTGTCCACCTCGACTTTTCCATGATGCAACTCAACCAGATGGCGCACGATCGCCAGCCCTAAACCCAAACCGCCGTGCGCGCGCGTCGTCGATCCATCAGCCTGACGGAAACGATCGAAAATGTAAGGCAGGAACTCCGGACTGATGCCGATGCCCGAGTCGGTCACGTTGATTCGAATCTCTGAGTCCCTGCGTTCGGAGGTGACTTTGACTTGTCCGCCCTTCGGCGTGAATTTGATCGCATTGGTAAAGAGGTTCCAGAAGATCTGCTGCAAGCGATTGGCATCACCCAACACGCGGCAACCCGATTCCACGACGGTTTCCAAACTGAGCCCTTTCGCGGCCAGCGCCGGATGGATCGATTCGATGGCGGCCTCGATAACTGCTGAAAGGTCGACAGTAGAAAACTCTATTTGCAATTTGCCGGTGACAATCCGCGAGACATCCAGCAAATCATCTATCAGTTGCGATTGCGATCGAGCATTGCGCTCGATCGTTTCCAGCGCATGAACAAATTGCGGCTCGCGCAGCTTGTTCATGCGCAGGAGATGACTCCAGCCGAGAATGGCCGTCAGCGGTGTCCGCAACTCGTGGGAAAGTGTCGCCAGGAATTCGTCCTTGGTGCGATTGGCGGTTTCGGCTTCGGCGCGCGCGGCCTGCTCGCGAATCAACATTTGGGCGCGTTCTTCCTCGGCCTGTTTTCGTTCAGCTACCTCCAGGCGCAATTCGGTGGCGTGATTCTGTGCTTCGGTGTAAAGCCGCGCGTTCTCGTAAGCGACTGCCAGTTGAGTCGCCAGCGTGGCCGCCAGCCGTTCATCGGCTTCGCTGAAATCATCGTCGTCATTTTTGTTAAGCAGGTAGAGCCAGCCCGAAACTCCCAGGGGCGACAGAATCGGGGCCCCCAGGAATGATTGAATCGAATCGGACGCAGCCTGCGTGTCGCTCAACAAATCGTCTGCTTCACTCAAGCGCAGCGGTAGCTTCTCTGTGACGAGGCGTTCGATGGCCCGCTCGGCGGCGGCGGGAATTCCGTTGGGCGAAAGAGTTTCTTTGTCTGAGCTGGACTGGAAGAAATACTGAAGTGCCTTGCCGTCATAATCCAGAATGCCGACCGCGCCTTCCTCGGCCCCGACAATTCGGCGGGCCGAGCGGCAGAACCTGGCCAGTACCTGAGTGGGATCGTGTTCGGCGGCCAGTTCCTGTCCCAGGTCGATCAGCATGTTGAGCCGGGCCAGATTCGCATCCTCGAGCTGGCGGTTTTTCTCTTCGAGCAGTGCTGCTTGCTGTTTAATCTCCTGGTTCTTCTTGAAGAGTTCGACGAAGACGGCGACCTTCGATCGCAGGATGTCGGCATCGACCGGCTTGACGATGTAATCCACCGCACCCAGCGAGTATCCGCGGCTGAGATGGCTGACGCCGGTGCTGTTTGCAGTCAGAAAGATGATCGGGATATCGCGCGATTTTTCACGGCTGCGGATTAGCTCGGCCGTCTCCAGCCCATCGATGCCCGGCATGTAGACATCCAGCAGCACCACGGCCACGTCGTTATCGAGGAGATAACGCAGTGCATCCTCGCCCGAAGATGCGCGCACCAGATTTCGATCCGGCATCCTCAGAATGGACTCGAGCGCCAGCAGGTTCGTGGCGCTGTCGTCGACCATCAGAATATTGATGGGTTGGTCTGTTAGTAGATCATTCACAGGCTTTCATCCTGCCGGTACAACCAGACCCGCAATAGCGAGAGCAACTGATCGATATCCAGCGGTTTGGAGATGTAGTCTGAGGCGCCCACTTCCAGGCAGTGGTCGCGATCAGCTTTCATCGCTTTCGCCGTTAAGGCGATGATCGGGAGCCTGTTGAATTCTTCCATGTTACGAATGGCGCAGATTGCTTCATAGCCATCCATCTCGGGCATCATGATGTCCATCAGGACGGCTTCGATGCCGGGCGTGGCTTTCAGCAGCTCGATTCCTTTCTGACCGTTTTCAGCATGGACGACATCCATGCTGTACGCCTCGAGCGCGCTGGTTAGCGCGAAGATATTTCGGACATCGTCGTCTACGATCAGGACCTTGCGGCCGGCCAGCACCGGATCCTTTCGATTCAGGTGTTCGATCATCCGCCGCTTGGACTCGGGCAGATTCGCCTCGACACGATGCAGGAACAACGCCGTGTCGGCCAGCAGGCGTTCGGGCGAGTCGGCCTCTTTAATGATGATCGAGGCGGCGACGCGTTTCAATTGACGTTCTTCTTTCCGCGTCAGCTCCTTGCCGGTGTAAACGATGATCGGCATATCCGATCGGCCGTTTGTCTGTAGTTTCTCGATCAATTCAAAGCCGGTCATGTCAGGCAGCTTGAGATCGAGCACCACGCAATCGAAGTCTTCCTGTTGCAGCTTGCTGAGCGCCTCTTCTCCGGTCGCCACCGCCGTGGTGTTGACGTCGCCATTGCCAATTAGCTCGACGACGCTCATGCGCTGCACGTCATCATCTTCGACCACTAACAGTTTCCTGGCGCTGCGCTCAGCGAACGCGGCAATAGTGTCAAAGGTGATCGCGAGGTCTTCATTTCTGACGGGCTTTTGCAGGTGCGTGAAAGCACCTTGCCGCAAAGCTCGCCGGCCATTTTCTTCGACCGTGATGATGTGGACCGGGATATGTCTGGTGCGCGAATCGTGTTTCAGTCGATCCAAAACGGTCCAGCCGTCACGATCGGGCAGCTTGATATCCAGAGTGATCGCCGCGGGACTGTATTTGTGCGCCAGTGCCAACGCCATATTTCCCGTAACCGCAACCAGTCCCTTGAATCCTTTCGCGCGCGTCAGGTCCAAAAGGATCCTGGCAAACCTCAGGTCGTCTTCAACGATCAAGACGACCCGATCACCCTCCTCGATTTCGTTGCGATCGTCGAGAATTGCCGGCGACTCGCTTGAAAGCTGGGCCAGTTCCTGACTGTCGAAAGTCTCAGCAGGTGTCCAGGCGGCTTCGATTGCTCTGAAGTCGCGCCGTGAATTCTTGTTTGTTGGAGCCGCCACTGCTCTGGCTGCTTCATAGGTGCGCGGCAAATAGAGCGTGAAGGTGCTGCCTTCGCCGGGCATGCTGGTCACGCGGATCTCGCCGCCCAGCAGCCTGGCGATTTCGCGGCTGATCGACAAACCGAGGCCGGTGCCGCCGTATCGGCGATTCGTCGTGCCGTCAGCCTGTTGAAAGGCCTCGAAAATGATCCGCTGCTTTTCCGTGGGTATACCGATGCCGGTATCGCTGACAGAGAATGCAACTACCTCCTCGGCGCGGTTGAGCGATTCGAGATCGTATCTCTCATCTTCGCGAGCGGGGGCAATCTTCAGGACCACGTTGCCTTGCTCGGTGAATTTGAAAGCGTTGGAAAGCAGGTTCATGAGTATTTGCTGCAGGCGCTTGTCATCAGTGAGCACGGTCGGACTGAGATTTTCACCGGTCTCAATAAAGAAGCCGAGGTTCTTGTCCTGAGCGAGTTGATGGAAGCTGCGTTCGATTTGGTCCGTAATGTCGTCGATGGAGACATCTGAAACCTCGATGCCCATCATGCCGGATTCGATCTTCGACAGATCGAGAATGTCATTGATTAGTGAAAGCAGGTCGGAGCCCGAGGAATGAATCGTCTCGGCAAACTGCACCTGTTTATCGGTCAGATTCGTCTCGCCGTTCTCGGCCAGTTGCCGCGACAGGATCAACATGCTGTTGAGCGGAGTGCGCAGCTCGTGCGACATGTTGGCGAGAAATTCCGATTTGTACTTGGAAGTCAAAGCAAGCTGCTCCGCTTTCTCTTCCATCTCCCAGCGGGCTTCTTCGACCTCGCGGTTCTTGGCTTCGACTTCCGCCTTCTGCCGCGCCAGCAGCGCCGCCTTGTCCTGCAATTCTTCGTTGGTCTGCTGCAGCTCTTCCTGCTGACTCTTCAACAGCTCTTCGGATTCGCGCAACGACTCGGCCTGCTGCTCGAGCTGTTCGTTCGTTTTCTTCAGCTCGTCCTGCTGGCTCTGTAGCTCGGCGGCGAGTGATTGTGACTGTTGCAGCAGATCTTCAGTGCGGGTGTTGGCCTCGATCGTGTTGAGCACGATGCCGATACTTTCCGTCAACTGATCGAGAAAGGTCAGGTGGGTGTCGCTGAACGTGTGAAAGGTTGAAAGTTCGATCACGGCCTTGGCTTCACCTTCAAACAACACCGGCAGCACGACGATATTGTTGGGCGCTGCTTCACCCAGGCCTGAGCTGACATGTACATAGTTGCCGGGAACGTTCGTTACCAGAATCCTTTCGCGTTCGAGCGTGCACTGCCCGACGAGACCTTCGCCGGCGTGAAATTCATTTGCCAGGTTCTTGCGTTTGCTGTAGGCGTATCCGCCAAGCAACTTCATTACCGGCTGGCCGTTGTCGCTTTGGTTTACATAAAAGACACCCTGCTGGGCGTTCACCAGCGGCGCCAGCTCAGACAGTACCATCTGCGCGACGGTCTTCATGTCGCGCTGGCCCTGCAGCATTCTGGTAAATCTCGCGAGATTGGTTTTCAGCCAATCCTGCTCGGTGTTCTTCTGGGTAGTGTCTTTGAGATTCAGAATCATCTCGTTGATGTTGTCTTTCAACGCCGCGACCTCGCCCTGCGCTTCCACCGTAATCGATCGGGTCAGGTCGCCTTTGGTCACTGCCGTCGACACTTCAGCGATGGCGCGCACCTGGTTGGTCAGGTTAGCGGCAAGTCCGTTCACGTTATCAGTCAAGTCGCGCCACGTTCCGGCCGCGCCCGGGACGTTGGCCTGGCCGCCGAGTTTGCCTTCGACGCCGACTTCGCGAGCGACTGAAGTAACCTGGTCGGCAAAGGTCGCCAGGGTATCGGTCATGTTGTTGATGGTGTCGGCGAGTTCGGCGATTTCGCCCTTCGCTTCCACGGTCAGTTTGCGTTTCAAATCACCGTTGGCCACCGCGGTAACTACGCGAGCAATACCACGGACCTGATCGGTCAGGTTACTGGCCATCGAATTCACGTTGTCCGTCAGGTCTTCCCAGGTTCCGGCGACGCCGCGCACGTCGGCCTGGCCGCCAAGCTTTCCTTCGGTACCGACTTCACGGGCCACGCGCGTTACTTCCGACGCGAACGAGTTCAATTGATCCACCATTGTGTTGATAGTGTTCTTCAATTCCAGAATCTCGCCCTTCACGTCGACGGTGATTTTCTTTGACAAGTCGCCGTTGGCCACGGCCGTGGTTACTTCAGCGATGTTGCGCACCTGACCCGTCAGGTTGCTGGCCATTGAATTCACGTTGTCGGTTAAGTCCTTCCAGGTTCCGGCGACGCCGGGCACCGACGCCTGGCCTCCCAGTTTTCCTTCCGTACCTACCTCGCGGGCAACGCGAGTCACTTCCGACGCGAACGAGTTCAACTGGTCCACCATCGTATTGATCGTGTTCTTCAGTTCCAGAATCTCGCCCTTCACGTCCACGGTGATCTTCTTTGAGAGATCGCCATTGGCCACCGCCGTGGTTACCTCAGCGATGTTGCGGACCTGGCCGGTCAGGTTGCCGGCCATGAAATTCACGTTGTCGGTCAGGTCTTTCCAGGTGCCGGCCACGTCCATCACCTGCGCCTGGCCGCCAAGTCGGCCTTCGGTTCCGACCTCACGCGCCACGCGCGTTACTTCTGAAGCGAACGAGCTAAGCTGATCCACCATCGTGTTGATGGTGTTCTTCAATTCCAGGATCTCGCCCTTCACGTCCACAGTGATCTTCTTGGAAAGATCGCCGTTGGCCACGGCCGTCGTGACTTCAGCGATGTTGCGTACCTGCGCCGTCAGGTTGCCGGCCATCGAGTTCACACTGTCGGTGAGATCCTTCCAGGTCCCGGCGACGCCTTTCACGTCGGCCTGGCCGCCGAGTTCTCCTTCCGTTCCTACCTCGCGCGCCACGCGCGTCACTTCCGAAGCGAAACCGTTAAGCTGGTCCACCATCGTGTTGATGGTGTTCTTCAATTCCAGAATCTCGCCCTTCACGTCTACAGTGATTTTCTTTGAAAGGTCACCATTCGCCACGGCCGTCGTCACTTCCGCGATATTGCGCACCTGGCCGGTGAGATTACCGGCCATCAAGTTCACACTGTCGGTCAGATCCTTCCAGGTTCCGGCGACGCCTTTCACGTCAGCCTGGCCGCCGAGTTTTCCTTCCGAGCCCACTTCACGCGCCACGCGCGTCACTTCCGATGCGAAAGCGTTGAGCTGATCCACCATGGTGTTGATGGTGTCTTTGAGTTCGAGAATCTCGCCCTTCACGTCCACCGTGATCTTCTTAGAGAGATCGCCGTTGGCTACTGCGGTCGTTACTTCCGCGATGTTACGCACCTGGCCGGTAAGATTGCCGGCCATGAAATTCACGTTGTCAGTTAGATCCTTCCAGGTTCCAGCCACGCCCATAACCTGCGCCTGGCCGCCGAGTTTTCCTTCAGTACCAACTTCGCGCGCCACGCGCGTCACTTCCGAAGCGAAGGAATTCAACTGGTCCACCATCGTGTTGATGGTGTTCTTCAATTCGAGGATCTCGCCCTTCACGTCCACCGTAATCTTCTTTGACAAGTCGCCATTTGCGACCGCGGTCGTTACTTCAGCGATGTTGCGGACCTGACCGGTAAGGTTGCCGGCCATGAAGTTCACGTTGTCGGTCAGGTCCTTCCAGGTGCCGGCCACGCCGATCACCTGCGCCTGGCCACCGAGCTTTCCCTCCGTTCCCACTTCGCGCGCCACGCGGGTCACTTCCGAGGCGAATGAATTCAACTGATCCACCATCGTGTTTATGGTGTTCTTCAATTCCAGAATCTCACCTTTAACGTCGACTGTGATCTTCTTTGAGAGGTCACCATTGGCCACGGCCGTGGTCACTTCGGCGATATTTCTTACCTGGCTCGTCAAATTGCTGGCCATTGAGTTGACGCTGTCGGTCAGGTCTTTCCAGGTGCCGGCGACGCCTTTGACCTTCGCTTCGCCGCCGAGCTTTCCTTCGGTGCCGACTTCGCGGGCCACGCGCGTCACTTCCGAGGCGAACGAACCGAGCTGATCGACCATCGAGTTGACGATCTTTACCGTGCGCAGGAACTCGCCTTTCAGTGGCCGGTTGTCCACCTCGAGCGCCATCCGTTCTGACAAATCGCCATTGGCGACCGCGCCGATCACGCGCGCCATTTCACTGGTCGGGCGTGCCATGTCGTCGATCAGCAAATTGGTCGAGTCAACCAGCCTCAGCCACGAGCCAGCCGCCTGGGGCACGGCGGCGCGGTGCATTATCTTGCCCTCTTTACCCACGACGCGGCTGACGCGTTCCAGCTCTCTCGCGGTGCGGTCGCTCAATTCGATGATGTCGTTGAAAGTGTCGGCAATCTTGCCGGCCTCGCCGGTCCAGTCGCCGGGCAAGCGGGCCGAAAAATCGCCCTTCTTAAAAGCGAGTAGGGTTTTCAAAAGTAATTTTGTATTTAAGGAGTCAGTTTTGACGGTTTGGGTTCGCATTGGTTTCCCCTTTGAAAGTTTCCCGGTTCACTGGGAAAAGTTCGACTAGCCTTGTTGGACAACTCCACGTCAGGCGGACAGGTCTGGGAGACACTCCGCGCCAACGCGGACGGTTCACGAACTGAGAAGGGGGACTATTCAGTTTAGGGGGAAAAGAGAAACGCCCGGGGGAGCGTTGCTTTCATATTATTTATACTTAGCCTGCACGAATCTGTAAACCCTTTTCTGAGGGGAAAGCCGAGAGCAGGGGGAAGCGAGCGTCGACGTTTTGGTGGGAACGGGGTTGAGGGAGCCATTGCTTTGGTAGGCCAGATTCACTGTTTTCTTCAGCATTTTCGACGACAACTGGTAGTTTGATTCAGCCGGTATTCGTATGAAATTCTCTGAGCTTCCTGTGGCAGATGACGCTGCAGAGGTTTCACCCCGTTTAGGGATGAGATGTTTATAGGACGCAACGCCACATCCGCTCTGGCTCCTTCCAACGGAGCCAGTCGCGGGGCAAGACTCAGGGTCTATAAACATTTCAAACCTACCGGAGTGAAGGTTTCCACCCGTCCGGATAACTATTTTGTTTGGAAAATCACGCCGAAACACAGAACGCGGCGATTACCAGAGGAAGATGGAAAAGGGAGCTCACTTCTTGGCAATGACGTCGATTTCGCTATAGAAAGTGTTGCCGAATTCGTCCCCCGTTTCAGTCACGTAGCAATCGAATAGCAGGTAGCGGAACTTGCCCAGACTGCCGCGCGAATCGGTGATGCTCACCCCAAACTGGCCGCCATCATCACCATCCTTCGAGCGAGTGTCCACAACCGTAATCAGCTTCCAGCCGTTCTTGGCCAGATCGACATTAGTCTTGGGAGCGGGATTGAAGCCGGGATCGGCGCCGTCGCTGGCCCAGAGCCGGTACACCTGCGGTCCGCGAGTGTTCGGGTGCCAGGAATAAGTATTGACCTGCGCAATTTCGATCACACTTCCCAGATCCATCTGAAAGCGTCCGCCGCCGGTCCCGGCGTTCCAGAAGAAGTTAGCAGCCGGCTGATCTTCTTCAGTGGGCAGCGCGCCGTCGGTGAGCGCGCTGAGATCCGCGCCGTTCCCATCAGCCTGACCTTCAATCAACAACAGTTTGGCCCTCGCGGCCGCGTCATCCTTTGCGGGTGAGGGGACGTTTTTGAATTTGAAGGCGCTGGTCGCGGAGGCGTTCGGGTTGTGATCGAAGGTGACCTTTACCTGGGCTTGAGCTGCGGACGTTAAGGCCAACAGCGTCGCGGTTGTGAATATGAAATGGCCTAGAGTTCGTATCACGTCGGATAACCTCAGGCGGCGCGTTTTCTCTCCGTCGGCTTACTCTTGCGTTTTGATCGTGAGATGGCGGGCGCGTGTCGCTTTGCCCGAGACATCACTCTATCAAAATCTGCGGGTTTCATGCGGTGGTATTCAGTTTCAACCTTTTCTTGCTCTGCCTTGGAGAGCTTTGCGAATTGTTTCTTCATTTCTTTCTCTTCTTCGTCGGGTTCAGTTCCCATCCACTGAAGACTCGCGCCAGGCCCCTTCCTTTGTCTTGAAAGATTAGCCTCAGCCGTCGACCGCGATCGGTTTTCCCGTCGAGCACATAGACGTCGTCAAAGCGTCGATCGTCGGGCGCGAACTCATAGTCATGAAAGAAACATTCCTCAGCTTCCTGGGGTTCGATATCGTGATCCCGTAAATGCTGGATGTTTCCATTCTTCTTGTTCTCGTCATCCCAATCGAATCTATCCCAGTGGGGGCTGGTCATAAGCCACTCCAACGCCACGATCAATAAGAGCGGCGATCAAAAGGTTCGTATCGAGGACTATTCTCACTAGACAAGATCAAAAACGTCCTCATCAGTTAAGGCGCGCCCCGCTTGAGTCATCATGCGCTGTCGGAGACTGCGAAATTGCCGAACAAAAAGATAGTCCTTCAGCGCCTTTTCGATAAGGGCGCCTTCCGACATCCCTTCTTCAAGCACAGCGCTGTCGAGCGCAGCTTTGATGTCTTCCGGTAACTCAACTCTTATGGTGGCGCTGATATGAAGTTCCTACCTCACATTCAGAGCATAGAGAATATCACAACCCTGGTTGCTCGATAGTGTGCATGTGGCTAGCGTGTTATCCGCTCCGGCAGCTCCGCCGAATACAAGGCTCTCGCCGGCCAAAGGTGATACGGGACACGCGCGGCAGTCATGGCAAAGATCCTGATCCGCGGATCGCTTGGCAGACGCACTGCGCGCGTGCCGGGCGGCAAATCGATCGCGTAAGCAAAGATGTAGCTCGCGATGTAAGGCTGATCGCCGTCTGGCCCGTGTCGATGAGTGCCTACCCAGGCAACCTCATCGCGTTTGACGAACCCCGGACGGATTTGATCGATGCCACTGACATTTCCCGTCGCGGGATCGTAGCTGACGACCAGGTCGTCCTGGATCGCCTCAGCCGTCCACGACTGTCCGCGGGTCATTGGCGCTACGAAGACTTCGCGTAACTGTCGAGGTTCTTTCAGCCGGCTGTCCCACTGCCCGATCGGACCCTGCCACTCGCGCACATTGATCTGCTGCGGCGTTTTTGCTCCGACATCGATCGTGGTTGTCGCGTCACCTCCGACTGCGGCCGCGAGCACGTAGAGCCGGTTATACTGGCCGCGTGGAATCGGTATGTTCTCACCCTTCGGCACCAGCACGTTCAGAGCGCCCGGAGCACTCGGGCCCAGCTTAAACTGAATGCCATCGAGCGATAACTCTGGCGGTAGCAACTCGCCCGCCAGCGTTTGCTTCTTTCCGTCAAAGTCGCCGTCCGCACGATTCGCGTCAGTCGACACGCCGTCAAGATTAAAAGGCAGATCGAGCACTGTCGAATCAAATGATGCAGGCGCCGGTTGAGTTTTCAGACGCACTGCAATCGTGCGCGGTTGATAAGGCTTGAGGCCAATCAGCAGACCGTTGGGAGTAAATGATAGTGACCCAACTGCCTTCTCTTCCGCGGCATTGATCTCCCGTGCGCTCCGAAACGGCAGGCCGAACTTGATGTTCGTCGTCACCGGTCGGCCGTAAAGTTCCTGCACCCGGAGCACAATCTCGTCAGAATCTTCCGCTTTCTTGAGCGCCCGCACGGCAATCTGGCCTTCGTTGTCGGTCAGGCCTACGATTGAAAACATTCGACCGAGCTCACCCGGGTGCGCTTCAGTCTGAAACGCTATCGGCGGCTGATTGAGTTCGGCTGCGCGCGTCGGTACCGATGCTTCGCGTTCACCGCGCCAGTCGCCGTGATGCCCGGCGATGGAGTAGACAAAATGATGATGACCAAGATCGTTGCTGCTCTGATAAGGATAAGCCCGCGCTTTACCCGTATGGAGCAGCGTCAAGCGCAGCACGTTGTCCGCAGGTTTGTCCCAACCATATTTGCTGTCGTTCAGCACGGCCACGCCAAACGCGCCGCTCGTATCGGTTATGTCCGCCCACTGCTGCGCCGGCACCTCGTAATGATCGGGAGTATTGTTGCCTCGCTGAATTGTTCCCAGACCCAGATCGTAAGTCGCTTTCGGATTAGACGCCGTGAAGGGAAACGAGACTTTGAGCAGCGAGTTCGGCGACTTCCAATCGACGAGGTTCTCTACATCGACTCGCTGGCCGCGCTCGCTCAGCATCACGCGTTGCACAAAAGTTGAACCGGCCGCTTTTCGTGTGATCTCGATGGCCACGCGCACCGGCCCGCGCTCGACGACCCGAATCTCCGGTGCTTGCACATACTCGCGCGGTGGAGAGTTCACCGTGTCCCAGAGAATTCGCCAGGCGGGCTTATCGGGAGAAGGATCGTTTCGCAGCTCCAGCCGGATTGGCGCTTTCAATAACTCGCGGCCTCTGAGATTATCAAAAATAGATGAGATATCGCCGTTCGCATCGATCCGAACCTTATAAAAAACGTTTTCGAGTGACGACTCCGTCACCCTCAACAACGATTCACCACGCGTCGTCGCTGCGCCTTCCATTACCCGAAAGACTTTGAAGGTGGTAGCCCAGACACGGGCCAGGAAAAGAATCCGCGCGGTGTCGCCATCTCTTTCGAGTATCTGCGCCGGCACGTTTTCTTTCATCGCGGTGTCAAACACATGGATGGTCGCAGGCGCCGGACCTTTGAATTTCACCGTGGCCTCGACTGGCGCCTGGTTGGACCAGGCCAGCGGGTTGTAAACGATCAGCGGGATGCCCTCGCCCCGCGTGTCGAGCCCGCCGGCAACCGCCGCCGTTGAGCTCGCCAGCACACCGGCGAATTGGTTCGACGAAACCAGCTCGTCGTTCCACGAGAATTGGTAGGCTTGCGGAATGCTGGTGCCGGTCAGGTCATCATGAAACTGGTGCCATAGCACGCGAATCCAGGCTTCGCGCACGCGCTCTCGCGGATACGGGAGCCCAGTCAGCAGTTCAGCCGCGACAGCGGTTTGCTCTGCGGCGTTGGCAAGTAGTTCGTTCTCGCGATTGAAGCGCTTCATCGCCGCCTGCGACGTGTAGCAACCGACACCGTGCGTCTTCATCGTCAGCTCGCCCTCGTATTCAGGCAACGATGCTTTCTCTTCCGCAGTCAGATCTTTCGCAAGTTGATCGGCCGAGGTGTTGCGGATGGCGACGTTTCCATTCCGATTAGTCAACGATTTCTCGAGCCAGCTTACAGATTCGTCATCAGGCGCGCCGCCAATGTCTCCGGTGCCAAATAAGCGAAAGCCAACTTTGCGGCCGTTACCAAGCGAGGTGAGATCGTTCGACCATTTTGGATCGATGGAAATGTCGCTCCGGATCTTCGTTACATAGTCGCCGGGATTCAGGGCCGCGACCACAGAGTTTCCGTCCACGCCTTTCCAGCGACCAATCGGAAATGGAATTCCGTATGACGATCCCCAGGTTAGCTTCTGCGTCGTAAACGCCGACAGGCCGGAATGCGTGGCGATTGAGGGCAGCGCAAACCCGAAACCAAAACAATCAGGCAGGTAAACATCCTGACTTACTCTGCCGAACTCATGCCGGAAGAACCATTTTCCATAGAGCGCCTGGCGCATCAGAGATTCCGGCGCGGGCACGTTAACGTCAACGGCATTGATCCATGAGCCGGAGATTCGCCAGCGCCCATCGGCGACATACTTCTGCACCGTCGGCCATGCTTCCGGGTGATACTCCTTGAACCACATGTAGTGAATGGCGCCTTCATAGTTGAACGTGTAATCGGGATATTGCTGGAAGCGTTTGAAGTTTTCGAAGAAAGTGTTGGGGACGAACTGGCGAATCGTGTCCTGGACGGTCCAGTTCCATTGCGAGTCCAGATGAGAAGTGCCGACGACGTATAGCACCGGTTTGGGATCTTTGGGAGGTGGTTGGGCTTGAGCGAGCAGCGTGCTCAGAAAAAGTACAGAGAATGTCGCTGTAACCCGCTTGTATGTTAGAAGGAACCGCATCGTACCTTCGTCCTATTCGATAAAGAGCTTATAAGAATGTCACTGTAGACGTTCCGATCAACTTCAAGCTGGGAGCGCGGGCGCCCCGCCCGCCATTGTGCTCGTTAGCGCGAAAGTGTTTTTGTCACCGCGGTTGAGGTTTTCGGTGCTGTACGGGCGCGGGCGCCCGCGCTCCCAGTAACAAGTCGCCCGTTACCTAATTACTCCAAGTCGCCGGCTGACGATCCCAGCGATGCTCGGTGAGTTCAGCCAGGAGTTCATCAGAGAGCCGTCCGGCATCACTCGTCGCGATATTGGAATCGACGTGCGTAGGCTTGCGCATGCCCGGAATGATCGTGCTGACGACCGGGTGGCCGAGAATGAATCGCAGCGCCATCTCAGGCAGGTTGATTCCGTTGTGTTCCGCGATCGGTTTGAGGGCATCGACGCGTTCGACAGTGGGATTCAGGTTGTCAGACACGAAGTAGATGTTGCGCCAGTCGCCCTCCGGCCACTTGCTCGACTTTGTAAGCGTGCCCGTCAGCGAGCCTTCATCAAACGGCACGCGCGCAATCACTGCCACGTCCATCTCGACGCAAGCCGGAAAAAGATCGTCTTCGGGATTCTGATCGAAGATGTTGTAGATCACTTGCACTGAATCAATCAGACCGCTCTTCACCGTGCGGACGCCATTCCAGGGTTCCCAACGATTGATGCTGATGCCGACAGCTTTGACTAATCCGGCGCGGCGAAGTTCGTCCATCGTTTTCGCCCACCGATCGTCTTCGACCCACGCATCCTCCCAGACATGGAACTGCACCAGATCGAAACTATCCAGACCGGCATTTTCCAGGCTGCTGTGGACGTACTTGTCTATATGTTCAGGAGGAAAGCAATCGTCAAGAGTTGAGCCGCGGCGGCTGGGCCACTGCAGATTCTTTGGCGGGATCTTGGTGGCCGTGTAGAGTCTCTTGTCTTTATTAGCGCGAACGATCTGGCCCAGCAAGTTCTCGCTGTGCCCTTCGCCGTAGGCCCAGGCCGTATCAAAAAAATTGCAGCCCAGATCGACCGCGCGCTGCAGGGCCGCGAGCGACTCTTCATCGTCTGAGCCGGTCCAACCACCCATGCCCCACATGCCATAGCCAATTTCGCTGACTTTCCAGTTGGTGCGACCAAAGCGTCGGTAGTTCATAGCAATTTGACTCGAATTCGGTTACTCGTGATGGTGTGAATAATTGCTAACAGCGACGGCAATTATTCGAGGAATAATATACTTGACTCGTCAGGAAACACGGAATAGGCTCCCGAGTTAAGAGATTCACGTGATGCCAACTCACCCTGTAACTACCGAACAACTTCAGCGACAACTCGAAGAGTTACAGCAAACGTTCGAAGCGACGACCAAGCGCGATGCGGAGTTCAGGCTCGAGGTGGAAGCATTTCTCAGACAAAGAAAATCTATCGTCGAGATACCTGAAAAGGAAACTCAGTCTCCCACGGGCGTTTTCGCATGGCTTACCCCCCTATTACAAGGCATAACAGTGGTCGTGGTCATCGGCTGTGTCTTCTGGATGGGGCAATTGATTGGCACGGTTAGCACCAAAGTCGATGCCCTTCAGAAATCTGTCGATAAGATTATTGACTGGAAAGACGGCGCCGCCGTCTCCATCGGCTCCCTCAATACCAAAGTGGACGGCATTAACTCTAAATTGGACGACCGATCTGGCCCCAAGGGCAAGAAGTAACTGCCCGGCATTCGAGGTCAGTTTCGTTCCAGCGTATCGTAGAGCGGCTGAGCAGGTCTGATTGTTGCCGGCTCGTCAGCTACCGTGATCGCCAGAATGCGAATCCTGTCATTGTCCGGCAGAACGAGCGTGCGGGCACCGGCCGGCAAATTGATCACGTAAGCGAAAAGATAGGAGTAAGCGTAAGCTTCGGCGCTGCCGTCCGCGGCGTTGCGATGCGAGGCAAACCACGCGACGTCGGCCCGTTTGATAAAGCCTGGTCGCAAACCCAACATCTCTCCATAGACGTTCGTGCGAGTTCGCGGCGGCAGCGCTCCGGCCGGCGGCGCAGGAGCGCCGGGACGTTGCGCGATCTGCTCTTCGGTTACTTTCCAGATGCGGTCATCCCACTGTCCGATAAATCCAGTCCAATCCTGGATAGTCAGATCAAAAGATTTTTCGCCGGCCCGAAATGTAGCTTTCTGATCGCCGTTAACCGCGGCGGCCAGCAGGTAAACGCGATTGTATTTCCCCGGCGGCAGAGTGATCGTCTGACCATGCGCCACCACCGCGTTGGCTTTTCCTATATCGGCGGGCGCCAACTTGAAACGGATGCCGGCAAGACTTATTTCGCGCGGCAACATTTCTGCCGGCAGAGCTTTTCCCTGCGGAGCACCCTGATTGTTTGGAGCCCAATCAAAGCAGCCGTCCGCGGGCCGGTTGCGCCGCGAGGCGACCGACAATTCGTAATCCAAGGTTACCGGTTGAGATTGAGTCAAAGGCGCCTTCATATTCGGCGCGGCAATCTTCAACGCGAAAGTCCGCGGCTGATATGCGCCAAGCGAAGTTACCAACGCGCCGCTTTCTATCTTTGCAGGTCCGATGGGTTGTTCCTGTCCGTTGACTTCACGCGCCGCGACTACGGCGGCCGGAAAGTTGAAACGAACATTCTCGGCCGGCTTACCATCCATCTCAACCACGCGCACGATCACTTCATTCGTGAGTTCGGCTTTCTTCAACGCCAGCACGCGCACGCGATCGTTGTTGATTTTTAAGAGTGAAAAACTCTTCCCCAACGCGCCTGGATGTTTTGAGCTTTCAAAGGCAATCAGCGGCTGATTCAAACGGTAAGCTTGCCAGTCAGTTCCGGCTTCGCGCCAACCATTTCCGTGCCCAGCGAGCCCGAAGACTATTTCATGACGTCCCAGATCCTGAGTTCCCTGATCCGCATAACCACCACGCGTCCCCGGCGTGCGCACCAGAGTCAGCCGCACGGTTTTGTCATCGGGCTTATCAGAACCGTTCTTGCAGTCGGTGAGTATCGTCGCGCCGTACGCGCCGGACTGATCCGTCAAGTCGATCCACTGATGCGAAGCGACTTCGAATTGTCGCTCTTCAGCGTTCGGTCTTTGCACCGTGCCGATGTCCCAGTTGTAAGTGGCGAGTTTGTTTGTGGCCGCGAGGGGAAAGGTCGCTTTCAGATTCGCTTGTTTGGTTTTCCAGTCAATGACGTTGCGAAATTCGACGCGATTGCCGGCGTCACCGGTCGACAGGCTAATCGTCTGCACGAATTTCGAGTCTTCGGTTTCGCGCTCGACCTCAATCGCCACACGCACGGGACCGTTCTCGACGACTCTGGTTTTTATCGCGCCGCCGACATAAGCGCGCGGCGGTTTTTGCTCGTCTTCAAAGTCCATGTTCCACGCCGGCCATTGGCGCGGGTTATCAGTCGATATCGCCAGACGGATCGGCGCCGACAGAAGCTCGCGGCTGATCTGTTTATCAAAGATGCTCGACACGTCGCCGTGCTTGTCTATTACTATTCGATAGCGATTGTTTTCGAGCGAAGACTCAGTCGTTTTAAGATCGCTTGATGAGTTGCCGGCGTCGGCTGGTTCGACGTTGTAAACCGCGAAGCCGACGGAAGGGACCTTGGCTAGGAACAAGACTTTGCCATTGCTGAGCTGCGCCGGCGCTTCCTTGCCGTCTGGACCGAAGACGCGAACAGCATTCGGCGCGGCATTACCAGGAAAGGTGACCGTCGCTTCGACGATGTCTTCACGCTGAATGTTGAGCGGATTGTAAACGACGATCGCGTTTCCTTTGGTGTTGGTTTCGAGCATTGAAGAGACTGCTGAAGCAGCGCTGGTAAGCACTCCGGCAAACTGATTCAACGCGATCACATCGTCGTTCCAGGCGAACTCGAATGCCTTCGGAGTCGCGGTGCCGGGCAGGAGGTCGTGAAACTGGCCGCCCATCACCAAAGTCCACGCGTTGTTCAAACGCTCAAGCGGGTAAGGACGGCCATCCAGCCAGTCTGCCGCGACTGAAGCCTTCTCAGCCGCGTCGGCCAGCAGTTCGTTCTTTCGCATCCAGCGCTTTTGATAAGCCTCTGATGTAAGCGAGCCGGCCGAGTGATTAATCAGCTCGAGGTCGCCTTTGTAGCGAGGCATTCGATCCGTCGCGCAACAGTTGGCGATGTCCTGGAACATCTGATCGGCTTTGGACCAGACGACTTTGACGGGACCATCGCCGACCTGGACCAGCGGACCGGATGGGGTCGTGCTGGGTGGCCCGAACTGAAACATGGGAGGCAGCGTGGTCTTGCTCTTTGAAGTAATCGCCTCCATCAGACGCACCGAGCTTTCATTCGGCGAGCCGCCCACGTCACCGGTCCCCACGTAATGGTAGTCGGCAAAGACTCCCGTCAGATCGCCGTTCGTTTGAATTCGCTCCGCCCAATCCTCCTGCCCTCTCGAGCGGGTCTGATTCTGTTGTGCGGTCAGACTTGGATCAGGCCCGGGCGGTGGCGGCGGAGTTTTGCTGAGGTCATAGGTGACCTGGCTGCCATAGCCAAGCGGATTCAATGCGGCAATGATCGTCTTGCCATCGGGACCTTCCCAGATTCCGACATTGAAGGGAATGCCCGACGGCGTTTTCTCGGGCGAATCAGGCCCGCCGACGTGCGGCGCAGGCTGCCATCCGGAGGAAAGCTTCTGCGTCGAAAAACCTTTGATGCCGGAATGCGCCAGGATGCTCGGCAGTGACGCGGGAAATCCGAAACAGTCGGGCAACATGTATTCGTCGCTGGCCATTCCGAATTCTTTGCGAAACCAATTATTGCCATACAGAATCTGGCGAACGATCGATTCGGCATTGGGAGAGTTCACGTCGCCTTCTTCCATTGACGAACCCGCGGGGAACCAGCGCCCCTTGGCGACGTATTGTTTCAGCCGCTCAAAATCCGAAGGGTAATACTCTTTCATCAAACGATATCGATTGGCGCCGGTGAAATTGAAAATGTAGTGCGGATACTTTTCGAATAGCGCAAAGTTATTGCGCATAGTCTTCGTGAGGTACTCCTCAATCACCTGGGGATACTCCCAGCGCCATTCGGTATCAAGATGTGCGTAACCGACGACGTAGAGAGTTGGCTCTTTCGCGAGATTGGGGCCGGGGATGGCGCCGGATTTCTTTGCGCCCGATTTGCTCGCATCGCGTTTGGAAGGCTTGTTGGTTGAAGTTGGTGAGGTTACGAACGGCTTGGGTTGCGTGTAGGTTCGAGGGATCTGCGAACCAGCGAACTGCGCGAACCCGATCAATATCAGCGCAGCAATTGCCATCTTGGCGAACGGGGCAGTAGCCCGACCGTCAGGGAGGGCTCGAACTCTGGCGAATTGGATATCCATGAGCGCGCTACTTCTAAACGATCTGCGCCAAGAAAGCAATAGCCTCCACATGCTTTGCTCCCGACATGTTGAGCCCTCCCTCACGGTCGGGCTACTGCCCCGTCGCAATAGGCAATGGTTTTTCCGAACTAACTCTTGACACGTGTTCCAAACCGGAGTAATAAGACTTCACGCAAGGCACGATTGCCTTGAGTTCTTTGAGGTTTTCTATTTATTAGGAGCTAAACATAAGATGCTTATTAACTTTAAGGAGCAGTGTTCAGATCCGCGGTGCAAGTCTTGGGTTATGGCGGGTCATCTTGATAGTCACGTTCACTACTTTGATCGAGATCACGAAAACGATCCTATTAAGCCTGAGGAAGCTCATAGAATCAGTCCGAAGAAACCAGGAGATTCTTGCAGGTGTGGTGGTATGAACCCAAGCTGTCCACGTTGTGGAGGTAACGGGATAATACCTTAGTTGAATATAACAACTGAATAGTCCGCACAGAGGCCCTCGGAACGAGGGCTTCTTAGTTTAATCCCACTCACATCTAAGAAGACTGAGGTAGCCGAGAGTTCGGGGCAGCAGCCCGACCGTGAGGGAGGGCTCAGATCGATGGCTTTTATCTATGCGTGACTTCGACGATAACGAGTTTCCGCTGGCCTACCTCATCACATTTCGCTGTTACGGTACGTGGCTGCATGGTGACCAACGGCGCTCGATGAATCGCAAGCAAAATATTTACGGAACACCGCGCATTGCCCCGAAACCAGGACTCGAAAGCACCGAGCGTGATCAATTACAACATGAGCCAGTGACGCTCAACGCGGAGCAGAGGTCCGTAGTAGAGAAGGCGGTTCGTGAAGTCTGTCTGCATCGCAAGTATCAACTGCGCGCGATCAATGTCAGGACCAATCATGTGCATACGGTTGTCTCAGCGGTTCGCGAACCGGAGCCGATACTGGATGCGTTTAAGTCATACTCTACAAGAGCGCTTCGAACGAGTGGCCTTCTTAACATCGGAGTTAAGCCGTGGGCTCGTCACGGTAGTACGATCTATTTGTGGAAAGAGCGTGATGTCGAGAAGGCTGTTGAATACGTGTTGTTAGGACAAGATGGTGATTTACCGCCGTTTACTTGAGCCCTCCCTCACGGTCGGGCTAGTGCCCCGATTGACCGCTTGATTGATTGCTAAGACAGGATGGTGATTTACCGCCGTTTGGCTGAGCCCTCCCTGACGGTCGGGCTAGTGCCCCGATCACAGCGGGCTACTGCCTCCGGTCCCGGCGTGATTGTGATAAACTGCACGCCTGAAGAAATGGGTCAGAGTTGCAGCTCACGTTACTCTCCTGATGGCATCACGCACACGTGCCTGTTAAGCAGTCAATCAAACTTATCGCTTTCCCCTTGGAGGTCGTCATGAAAAAGTTTTTCTTTCGTTCCCTGCTGATGGTCGCCCTGGCGGTGGGCTTGAGTCTGACCGCGTTTGCCGACACGATTCGCCTCAAGAACGGCAGCGTCATTCGCGGCCAAATCGTCAGTTTCAAGAATGAACAGTTCACGATTGTCGTTGGTGGCGGCTCGCGTGGGCGCACGACCCGCATCACCGTCTATATGGAAGACGTCGAATCGATCGAGTTCGACTCGGTGGGCAATACCAGCAATTCCACCGGACCGAACGATGACACGGCGAACAATAATCAACCTCCTTATCAGCCGCCGGTAAACAATCAACCGGCAAATAATCAGCCGACTTACACGCCGCCGACTTCAAACAATCAAAATCCGCCAACGTTCTTCCAGGTCAACGTGCGGGTGCGAGCGGACAACACGAGTAATGGCTGGACCAACACCGGGTTGGTGGTGCGACGTGGCCAGCGTCTGCGCATTACCGCCTCAGGCCGGGTGAACCTGGGCCAGAACCGTTTCGCGACTCCGGACGGTCTGGCGAATATTCCCGACCGCGACAAACTGATGCGCAACCAACCCACCGGCGGCCTGATTGCCGTCATCGGGGACGATAACGACGACTTCATTTTCGTGGGCCGCAGCCGCGACTTTGTGGCCCAGCGCGACGGCGTACTGTTTCTGGGCGTGAATGAAGGCAACCTGAGTGACAATTCAGGGCTTTTCGAGGTGGTCATCGAAGCCGAGGCCGCGAATCCGCGTTAGCGGTTCGGAGTATCGCCCCCAGGCGGAGGTGTTTTTGTCTCGAGGAATTGCCGCTCCTCATAAGTTAAGACGATCCACGAAATCACACGAAGCGGAACTGGTTTTGTTCGTGCGTTTCGTGTGATTTCGTGGATCGTTCTTGTCCGAGCGAAAAAAATACGAACCAAACTAAGACAGTGCTCAGGCCTAAGCTTCCTTGGATCGAGCCGCCTAAAGGCGGTACTCCGAACGATCCGACGGGAAACTTCCTCAAACGGCCTCGCATCAGAACTGCGGGCCGCTATCCAACAACTTGACCGCGCTTCCGCCGTAGCCATATAGTTCGTTCCTATAGGAATTCGGCCTGCCTCAAGTCGGAAAGAAGGTTCCGGAGTTCAACCTTTCGGGTTGCCCGCATCGGTAAACAAGCTAAGCTTGAACTCGGAACAGCAGTAAAGGATCGTCATTATGAAAAGCATTAGTCTTTGCCGCCGGCTCTTGGTTCTGATCGCCGGTATAGCGTTTTCGTTCGGCGCTGTCGTTCCCGTCTTTGCCCAGGCGCGCCGCCAACCGCCATCATCTGATCAAAAGAAAAACAAACGCCCGCCCGAGGGCGGCGAGAAAACCGACGAGCAGAAGCAGGAGCCGCTGCCGCCGGAAATTTTGGGCAAGCCCCAAGATGCCGAGAAGGTCAGCGTCACCACCAACGTGGTCAATGTCGACGCTGTCGTCTACAACAAAGCAACCGGTCAGCCTTCGCTTAATCTTAAGCAGGGTAACTTTGCCATCTTTGTGGATGGAGTTAAGAAGGACATCACGAACTTCGCGACCCCGGAGGCCCCGATCACGGTTACGCTGGTCGTGGAGTACAGCAAGTTGGGAGAGACCTTAGGTCTGTATGGCAGCGGCGGTATGGAACCGGGTCAATTCGAAGTCATTCGCCCGACGGCGATGTTTCTTTCGCGATTCATCACGCGCGAGGATTTCGTCTCGGTGATTGCCTATGATATGCGGCCCACGCCGCTGACGGATTTCACGAACGATCCGAATCGCATCCAGCAGGTCATCAGTCTGTTGGTGCGGAATAGTCCCGCATTTAGCGAAAGCAATCTCTTCGATGCACTCAAGTTGACGTTGGTCGGCGGTCGCGCCGACTCGGTAGTGCTCGAGGATTCCAAGTCAGAGAAGTCAGACTACGCCGGAATGGTGGCGGTGCCGGGTGGTCGCCGTAAGGCGGTCCTGGTCGTTGGTTCGGGGCTTGATACTTTCAGCAAGATCAACATGGATCAGGCGCGAAAAATCGTGCAGAACGCCGGCATTCCAATCTACATCATCGGTACCGGACAACTGTTCGTTAAGAAATACGGCGATGCAATGGACCCCGGCCGGGGCGCTAGTATCCGGGGCATTCCAATTGATCGAATGACGTTCCTGCAAGCCGACAATACGATGAAGACCTTTGCCAAAGAAAGTGGTGGCGCTTTTTATCCGGTTACTTTTGAAGGCGAGTTGCCGAGCGTGCTCGGTTCAATTAATGCACTCCTGCGGAGTCAATATAGTCTGGGATTCAAACCTGATGACGTGGCCGACGGCAAGTCGCACAAGATTGTCGTTAAGGTTGACGTCGATGGCGACGGTCAATATGACGAGAAGGCCTATATCGTGAAGGCGCGCGAAGTTTACAATTCGCCGAAGCCGGACGCGGCCAGCAGTAAAGCATCAGGCGGAAAGCAATAGGCAAGAGCGAACGGAGCAGTAGCCCGACCGTGAGGGAGGGCTCACGCACACAGCGGAGACTCGATTGATCGAGTGCTCCGCTTTTTCATTGGGACGCCCACGATGTGAAGTGCGCAAGAAGCAAATGGGGCAGTAGCCCGACCGTCAGGGAGGGCTCACATTAGATTTCATTTTCAGCTCAACTCCAACCTGGAGTCTTGAGCCCTCCCTGACGATCCGGCAACTGCCCCATCTGCTTACTGACTGCTGCCTGCTTGTCTTCTGCTTGCTCTGGCACAGCGGCGGCGTGTAAAGTACGGCGTGTCAACCCCGCATTCTCCCGGTTTTGCAAACCTAGTCGGAGGCCAGTAACTGATGTCCGAACGCATAGACCCTGTTGAGGCCGCAGCCGCGGTCGAGTATCCGGACCGCGTAGGATTCAAACCTGACAATCCCTATCTCGAGAGCTTCCGACCGTACATACCACCCGGGGTTCGCCTGCGTGAACTGACGCCTATTCCGCTAATCATGGGCACCTTGCTGGGCATGGTGTTTGGCGCGTCGTCGCTTTATCTGGTGTTGAAAGTCGGGCTGACCGTCAGTGCTTCGATTCCGGTAGCAGTGATTTCGATCACATTGTTCCGGCTGTTTTCGAAGGTTGGCCTGCGTGACGCCACGATTCTCGAGAACAACATCGTGCAGACCGCGGGCTCGGCGGGAGAGTCGATCGCTTTCGGCGTTGGCGTAACCATGCCGGCGATCATGATCCTGGGACTGGATCTTGAGGTCACGCGCGTGATGCTGGTGGCCCTGCTTGGCGGCCTCCTCGGCATTTTGATGATGATTCCGCTGCGGCGAGCGCTCATCGTGGCCCAACATGGTTACTTAAAATATCCGGAAGGCACCGCTTGCGCGGAAGTTTTGAAGGCCGGCGCTTCCGACGAATCGCGACAAGCCGCGGCGAAGGGATCGGCACAGCACGCTGGAGCGATGGACGAAGCAGAGGGCACTGGAGCGAAGACCATTTTCGCCGGATTGGGAGTAGGCTTTCTTTATCAGGTGCTGATGACGGGCTTGAAAGGCTGGAAGGACACGCCGGAAAAAGTATTCGGCGCGCCTTTTAAGGCCGGGTCGATCTCGGCCGAGATCTCTCCTGCGTTGCTGGGTGTTGGCTACATCATCGGCCCGCGCATCGCTTCGATTATGTGCGCCGGTGGCGTGCTCGCTTACCTGGTCCTGATTCCGGCAATTAAGTTTTTTGGCTCGGGAATGACGACGCCGCTGGCGCCGGGAACGGTTCCCATCAGCGAGATGGGTCCGTCGCAAATCAGGGGCGCCTATGTGCTCTATATCGGCGCCGGCGCGGTCGCCGCGGGTGGAATTATCAGTCTGTTTCGATCGCTGCCGACAATCTGGCATGGACTTAAGGGAGGTCTCGCTGATCTGCGAGGCGGCCAGGGCGCCGCGGCCAACACGCCCCGAACCGATCAGGATCTGTCGATGAAGTTTGTGGTCTGCGGGATTATCGCTTTGGTCGGCATGATTATGGCCTTTCCACAGTTGGGATTGCAGGTCAATATCTTCGTTGCTTTCCTGGGCGCAGTGCTAATCATCGCCTTCGGTTTTCTTTTCGTGACCGTGTCATCGCGCCTTACTGGCGAGATTGGATCATCATCAAACCCGATTTCCGGAATGACTGTCGCGACCTTGTTGCTAACCTGTCTGATCTTCCTTCTGCTCGGTTGGACGGGCCCCAATTACTACATCACGGCGCTTTCAATCGGCGGCATCGTTTGTATCGCTTCTTCGAATGGCGGGACGACTTCGCAGGATCTGAAGACCGGATTTCTGGTTGGTTCGACGCCGAAGTATCAGCAGATCGCGATCCTTATCGGGGCTTTTGCCTCCGCGCTGGTTCTGGGCCCGATTCTTTTACTGCTCAATGACTCGGCCACAGTCTATGTGCCGCGGCTGAGCTTTGAACCGGCCACCAAAAGCGTAATGATGGATCCAAGCAAGGCGAGTTCTTTACCGCCCTTCATCGATCAAATCAAGCCTGCGACGCCGGGCAACTATCGAATCCTGAAGAATGACGCGGCAGCCCCGGTTGTAGCCGGACTGGATCCGGGTGAGTACCTGGTCGACGGCAACGGTAAGGTGGCTTACAAAGTCGCAGAGAATTTTCCGCCTACACTCAAAGTTAATCCGGCGCAGGCTGGTCAACCAGAGAAACTAAAAGGTCCGCAAGCCAATTCCGACCCGGGCCTCTATCGGCCCTGGCATAAGACCGATACCGAAGGTGGGCCGGCCGGGCGTTACCTGGTTAACGATCAGGGCGTGCCGGTCTATCTCGCTGATCCGGGTATCAACGGCATTCACAAAACGAGGCCGGACGGATCGCAGGTGACTAAGTACGACGCGCCCAAGGCGACCCTGATGTCTTACATCATTAAGGGCATTCTGAATCGCCAGTTACCGTGGGGCCTGGTGCTGTTAGGAGTCATGATCGCGATCGTTCTGGAAATGAGCGGCATTCCTTCGCTCGCTTTTGCGGTGGGCGTCTATCTCCCGCTGTCTTCTTCGAGCCCGATCTTTATCGGCGGCATGATTCGGTGGGGCGTCGATAAGTATTTGCGGAAGAAACTGCAGCATAAGAAGCTTACCGAAGATCAACTGGTGGCTGAGACTGACAAGAGTCCCGGCGTGTTGATGGCTTCGGGTTACATTGCCGGCGGCGCGTTGGCGGCCATCGTGATCGCGATCCTCCAAGGCGTGCCCAGGCAGGGATTGGCGAACTTCAACAAGGCCGTCGAGGACTGGGCGACCGCCAGAAATCCTTTGTTCGGTGGCGGGAATGCGGACATGCTGTCGATGATTCCGTTTCTTATTCTCATGCTCCTGCTGTATCTGGTAGGCCGAGAGGTAATTCTTCGCTCGAAGAACGCGGCCCGCTGAGTTACCAGCATGGTCAAACTTTTTCGCTGATTTCGGAATCTGAGTCTCATGAAGTTCGAGGCGCGCTTGCAGTCGACCACGGAGCGCGCCTCATCTTTTCGTCTTAGCTAAAGGATCGACAGTCCATGCTTCATTTAAGGTTTAATGGTCGCGCGGCTTTCTTATCGGTGATTCTAGTTTTGGGCGGCGGTCTCTCCACTTCGGTCGCCCAGACACAGCGCACGCCTTCAGACGTGGTGCGCGAATTCTACAAAGCCATGCATGAGCATCGTTTCAAGGAAGCGTGGGCCTTGACGATTTATAAGCCGGCCGTCGACGGCCTGAACCCGGAAGAGATGGAAGACCTGCGCCCGGACTTTGAAGAGAAGGCGGCGGCGATTCCCGACCAGGTAGAAATTTCGGGCGAGCAGATCAGTGGCGACATCGCCACGGTCTTCGTCAAGGTTCCCGTCAGCGAGAGCACGCCGCAGAACATCTCCCAACCGGTCACCTTAATCAAATCAGGTAACGGCTGGATCATTGGCGACGCAGCCAACCAGGCAATCGTCAAGAAGGCCGGTCGCAGGTTTTTCCTTGATGCGCTGATTATTCAGCACCACAGCGACATCGAAGAACTGCTGAAACGCGTCATCGCGGTTCAGATCGTTTACACACAGCAGCATGGTGGCTTTGGAGACTTGCAGGCATTGGTTAATGCCGGGCTGGTTCCCAAGGCGGCCGGCGACCCGAAAGATCTCGGTTACAACTTTCGCGTCACAGTTGGGAAAGACGGCAAGACCTATTTGGCCGGAGCGGAGCCCACGCGCTACGGTCACAGCGGCAAGCTTTCGTACTGGATGGATCAGACCGGCACCATCAAGAGCGTCGACAACGGCGGCAAGCCGATGGGGACGCCGAAGTAACATGCGCAATCCGGGAACTTCAGATTTCAAATTCGAAATTTCAGATCTGAAGATCTGAGATCTGAAATTATCTGAAATATCTCTAAGAGCTCTTACCTCCTGTCCGCGCCCGTCCGTTCCGTCGACCCAGCCATTCCAAAAGTCGCAAAAACTCGTATTCAAAGCGATTTTCGCGGTTTGTGCTAACTGCGGGCAGGGACGCGCGCGCTCTGCAATGAAACGTAGCCATACCATTTGAGTTGAACCGCAACCCGCTGGAGAAATCTATTGCCCGCGGTTGTTCCCAGCGGTTAGAATACCAAGCGAACGCGCCTGCGTTCATTCTTGCCGTTCCCCTCTCGATTCAATTCCAGTCTTCTCCGCGTCTCGCGCTCGAAAGAGGTTGAAAAATGCCAGAGCTAATCCGGTCAGTAGTCTCCCGGATGCGGACCTATGTTAAGGATCGCCGGCGGTCGCCGCGCCTTCGTGTCCGTCTGCTGTTCTCGGTCTCGGTTTGCCGCAAGCCGAACGGCAATGGTTTGCGACGCAGCGAGCGCCTTCAAAAAGGGCACACTCGCGATATCAGTATCCATGGATTGGGTCTGAACGTGCCGCAGATACACGTTGACGGACATCATCTTGCTGCCGAAGGAAGCGAACTGGAGTTGCGACTCGAATTACCCGGGGGAGCGATTCCGATGCGTGTCGTTCCCAGGCGTTATGAACGGCTGGATGAACCGGAGCTCGGTTGCAATTATCTGGTTGGAGTTCAAATCGTGCACATTGATGAGGAAGACCGTCGGCGGTACTTGAGTTTTGTTGCGCAGGGACTCGACGGAAAGTTCTGAGTCTTTCGCGGCGAGAAAGCGGGCAGTAGCCCGATCGTGAGGGAGGGCTTGAGCGCGCTTTGCGCGCCATGGGGACAGGATGTCCGGGCTCCTTACTTAAATACCAGCCAGCCAAAAACCTGCGGCACGTGAAAGTTGGCTTCCTTCGTGCGCGTCGGCTGCCACGTGAGATAGCCACGCCCCGGATCCGTACCGATACAACGAAACAGATTGACGCGCCAGCGTTCGTCACGTTGCGGCTCGTGAATCCAGTGGTTCCAGGGAATGCGCATCCCGATAGTTATTCGATCTCGCTCGACCTGCGACGCCGTGGTCATGTGGGACTGAAACTCCCAATCTGATTCGCGCTTCTCAGGCGTCCAGTGAATCGCCACGTCCAGCCACTCTCCATTCGGCGCCGCCTCAAACTCGAAATAGCGCTCAACCACATTCGAATCGGGCGCAATGAAAATCTCGCACACGTCGCGATCCCAAAGGCCCATGGTCTTTGCCGCGGTTTGAGGCGTAGCGCTGACAACCAGCGGTTCGGCCTGCCGGCCGACGAAGCGCAGGTGCAGGGCTTTGCTCGACCAAAGAATTCTGGCCTCGCAGTGACGAGCAGCGGGTGCAGCCTCTCCTGACCAGTAACGATCAATCTTGACCGGCTGTGCCTGGTTCCAAAGAGCGCTCTTCAAATCAGCGACTGGCAAATCGGTCGCGATATGATGTGCCTCAATGATTTGTTTCTCGTCTGACATTCCGTTGTTTTAAGTGCCAGCGGCACGAGATGTTTATAGCACCGGGTTAACTTTTGATTCAGCCCATTTATGGGCGAGACTAAGGACATTGCGCTCCTAACGGAGCTGGACTTTAATTAGTTCTTCTCCCCTATAAACATTTCATCCCTAACGGGACTCTGTCTCATTCGCTGAATTGCACCCGCGGCGCCGGCAGTCGATACGTTAGCTGCTCTTCCTCTTCTTCCTCTTTGGTCGGGATCAACCGCGACGGATCTGAATACTGCAACTTGTAAAGCTTCCAGTACAACCCCTGCAAGGCGAGCAAGTCCTGATGCGTGCCCTGCTCGCGAATTTCGCCGTGGTGCAGCACGATGATTTTGTCCGCGCGCTGAATCGTCGACAAGCGGTGCGCGACCACGAGCGACGTGCGATTACGCATCACTCGATCGATGGCCTGTTGAATGAACTGCTCGGTTTCAGTGTCGATTGAGCTGGTGGCTTCGTCCAGAATCAGCAACGCCGGGTCAAAGGCCAGCGCGCGCGCAAACGAAATCAACTGTTTCTGACCAACTGACAATCCAGCGCCGCGCTCGCGCACTTCCGATTTGTAGTCGTGCGGCAGGCGGCGAATGAAATTGTCCGCGCAAACTTCAGTGGCTGCCCAGCGAATACGCTCGTCGGAAATATCTTCGCGGCCCAGGCGGATATTGCTTTCAACTGTCCCGGTGAAAAGAAAGATGTCCTGTAAGACAACCGCGAAGTTTTCTCGGAGCGACGGCAACTCCCAATCACGCACGTCTACGCCATCCAGCAGGATACGGCCTTTCTGCACGTCATAGAAGCGCATCAGCAGATTCGTGATCGTGGTCTTGCCTGAACCGGTATGGCCGACCAACGCCACGGATTGCCCGGGCGATACCATGAACGAAACATCTTTCAAAACCCAATCATCGTCTTTATAAGCAAACCAGACATTCTCAAATTCAATGCGGCCTTCCGCGCGACCAGTCTTCAGCGGCCGGGCGGGAGTGGTGATTGCGATCGGCAGATCGAGCGCCTTGAAGATTCGATGTGAAGCTACCACCGCGCCTTGCAGCACGTTGTACTTGTCAGAAATATCGCGAATCGGCTGAAACAGAAATCCAGAGTACTGAATGAACGCGACCAGCGCGCCCAGGCTCAGCGCGTGATTCATCACCCGGTAACCGCCGTACCAGATAATCAGCGCGATGCCCGCGGCGCCGATGAAATCCACCAGCGGAAAGAAGACGGCATAATAGAAGATTGTGTCGATGTTCGCTTTGCGATGCTGGTCGTTGATGTCGGCAAAGCGAGCCAGCGATTTAGCTTCCGCGTTGAAAATCTGCACCGTCTGCGCGCCTGAGAAATGCTCCTGCAGAAAGGCGTAGATGCGGGCCACGCGGGTGCGCACCAGGTCATAGCCGCGACGCGCGCCCTTGCGAAACCACGTGGTAGCGGCGACCAGCATCGGCACCGTTAACAGTGTTACCAAAGTCAGTCTTGGATCCTTCCAGGCCATCACCGCGATGATTCCCGCGATCATCACCAGGTCACCGAGCAGGTCGGTGACACCGGAAGTAAACAGTTCGTTCAGCGCGTCTACGTCGGCGGTCAGTCGGCTCATGATGCGGCCAACCGGATTACGATCGTAATAGGCGACCTCCTGGTGTTGGAGCTTGTCATAGAGTTCGCGGCGCAAGTCGAACATGACGTACTGGCCTATGGTGTTCAAGAGCACAACCTGGAAATAGGAAAAAATAAACCGAGCAAGCTGAACGCCGAGATATATCAGCGCGAACAACACGACAGTCACCCCGAAGGAGCCGAGGAAGTGTTCGCGGAAAGTTAACGGCACCACGGCGACTGTCGTCTTTGGCAGGATGTAGCCGTCGATCGCCCATTGGGTGAATTGCGGTTGCAAGAGAGCCAGCAGATTCAACAGCAGCGTCAGCACTAAGGCGGGAATCAACAGCCGCGTATATGGCTTCAGATAGCGCAACAGCCGCCGCGCGATCTGCCAGTCGTACGTCTTGCCAATGGCTTCTTCTTCGTGAAATTGTTTGACGGCTACGGACATGCTGTTCTCAAAGTTGCCGGTATGAGGACGCGTTCATTAAGTTTTGCTTTTGCGGAAAATGCAAAAGCAATCCAATCCCCGCGATCACAAAAGCGAAGTAGGAGTAGCGCGAACCGGTCGTGAAATTATCCACCAGACCCAAGAGCGCGGAACTCTCGCACAGCGCAAACGACAGCACATAAGCACTCTGCACCAAATCAAGCCGTTGGGTCGCGACTGATTTAGCCAGCGTTTTTTGCTTGAGGAGAAATGACAGCGCGACCGGCAAGAGGCCCATGGTGTTGAGCGCCAGCGTTAAGTTTCGATTCTCAACGGCTGCTACTGACGCCAGGCGGGTTAAGGCCAAAAACATCAGCACAGACATGCAGATGGTGAACCAGAGAATCAGAAGTGTGCGATATCGCGCGTCAATGTCCGGTTGATCTGTCTCGGTTGGTTTCATATATCTCCTTCGCGCTCAGGTCGCGGCCAGTTCTTCTTCCAGCAACTGTCGCTCGTAAAGATCCTTGTACTCGCCGCCGCGGGCCAGCAGTTCTTCGTGCGTGCCTCGCTCGATGATGCGGCCCTCGTCGAGGACGCAGATCAGGTCGGCGTGTCGCACTGTCGAGATGCGATGCGAGACGATGATGCTGGTGCGTTCGCGCATGACGCCGCGAAGCTGTCCCAGAATCTTTTCTTCCGTGTAAGTATCGACCGACGACAACGCATCGTCGAGAATCAAAATCTTTGGCTGGCGCAGAACGGCACGCGCGATCGCCGTGCGCTGTTTCTGTCCGCCCGAAAGAGTGATCCCTCGCTCGCCGACGAGCGTGTCAAAGCCGTCAGGAAAATCGCGCACATCGTCGTCCAGTCCGGCGATCGTGGCCGCTCGCTCGATCTCTTCGCGCTCCGCCTGGTCCACTCCAAAGGCAATGTTCCGGTCGAGTCCGTTGCTGAACAGAAATGTCTCTTGCGGCACATAACCAATCGCTCCGCGCAATTGGGCCAGGGGATAGTCAGCGACCGGAACGTCATCGACGAACACGCTGTTCGGCTCGGCTTCGAGCACCCGCGGAATCAAATTCACCAGCGTCGATTTGCCGCTGCCGGTGCGGCCCACGAAAGCAATCGTCTGTCCGGCTTCGACGGTCAGGTTGATATCCTCGAGGACAGGTTCGCTCGTCGGATGATAACGGAAAGTCAGATTGCGAAATTCTATGCGGCCGGTGATCGGAGGTTGCTTTTGGACGGACTGTCGATCAGCAATCGCAGGCTTGATCGTCATGATGCTCTGCATACGCTTCCAACTGGCGGTCCCGCGCTGATAGAGATTGACGACATAGCCGATCGCAATCAACGGCCAGATCAGCCGCAGCAGATACATGTTGAATTCGGTGAACTGCCCGACGCTGATTTCACCGCGCACGGCCAGCGGCACGCCCGCCCAAATGATCAGCACGAACCCGATGCCAATCAGGAACGTCATCAACGGCCTCATCATGGCGTCGATGCGGACCAGGCTCAGGTTCTTTTGCGCGTACTCCCAGTTAAGTCGATTGAAGGCTGCTATCTCTGCGCCCTCCTGTGCATAGGCGCGCACTACGCGGACGCCGGTGAAGTTTTCCTGCGCGCGCGCCGTGATCTGGGCAAAGAAATCCTGGATATTCTCAAACCGTGTATGCACCTGTTGGCCAAAAACCTTCACCGTCAGCGAGACCAGCGGCATGGTCACGAACAACAGCAGCGTCAGCTTCCAATTGATCCTGAACAGCAGCGGCACCAGCACGACCACGGTGAACACGGTTTGCAGCGAGTACATGATCATCGGGCCGACGAGTTGCCGCACGGCGCCGAGATCGTTAGTCGCGCGGGCCATCAGATCGCCGGTGCGATGCTCCTGGAAAAACGATAGCGGCTGATCGACCAGATGGGCGTAAAAGTCCTGGCGCAGGTCGTATTCAATATGACGGGAGATGCGATTGATGATGCTGCGTTGCAGAAAAAGAAAGCCACCACCCACCGCGCTGAGGCCCAGGACCTTCAATGCGGCAATCGTTAGCCTGGTCCAGTTTACATCCGACCAATTGGTATCAATGGCCTTGCCCACGACCAGAGGAATGCTGAGATTAAAGAGTACATAACCCAGGATGCAGGTGATCGCGATGCTGAGCGAGAACCGGTACGGCCGAAAATAGCGGACTAATTTGCGCAGATCATTCATGAAGCAAAGACCGCAGAGCTGCGGCCTCCTATAATCAAGCCCGACAGTTCGGGGTTGAGTTTAGCAGGAATCGATATGAAGTTCTGAATGGGGAATTGGGGGTGAGATTACTCAGACTGGCAAAGGGTCTGACCCTTAATGGATCCTATGTCGAGAGATTGCGGCCCGGTCAGGTAAAACGATCCACGAAAACACATGAAGCCGAACCAGCTTTGTTCGTGTGATTTCGTGGATCGTTCTTGTCCAAGCGGGGACAGACACCAAATCAATCTGAGAGATTGATGTGTGATTCGCAGCGCGGTTTAGACTTGAAGCTTTAGCTTGTGCCTGAAATCAGCGCTCGTTACAGAACCGCGAGCGGTAGCGACGGGATGCTGGACTTAACCTTGGAATCGGCGAAGAGACGCGTAGAACGCAGTTGAGTGCTCGCATCCGGTCGCTACCGCTCTGGGTTCTGTAACGACTAGCCGCACGTTGGATTGAAACTGGAGCAGGACAGATCCTTTGAGCCAGCCCGTTTCACATGCTCGACTCGATCGACTCAAGGGCTTCGGCAAAAGGATCGCCGGAAGGAAACGCCAATTTTCCGTTGCCATCGACTGTTTCAAAAACGCAAACGCGATTTCGCCCGGTGCGTTTCGCCGTGTAGAGGGCGGCGTCGGCAGCCACCACCAGATCTTGTCGGGAAGCGCCCTGTAACGGAAAAGTCGCGATGCCCATTGAGGCGCTGAGATTTCCGAAACCCGGTATCTGAATCTCTGCGATGCGCGCGCGCAAGCGCTCCGCCACGATCAGCGCTCCTTCCGCATAGGCCTGCGGCAGAATCAGGGCGAACTCGTCACCGCCAAAGCGAGCGGCGGAATCGACTCCGCGCAGTTCCTGCCTGAAACAATCAGCCAACTTTCGCAGCGCTGCGTCGCCCGCATCGTGCCCGGCCGAATCGTTCAACTGCTTGAATCGATCCAGGTCAAGCATGATCAAAGACAAAGGCTGGTGCTGCCGTCGGGACACCTGCATCTCGCGGTCGAGCTGCATCTCAAAGGAGCGGCGGTTATAACAGCCGGTCAGGGCATCGGTCAGCGCCTGCTGTTGAATCTGGGCGAACAAGCTCGCGTGATTTACCGCCACGGCCACCTGATTGGCCACCGTGCGCAACAAGAGAATTTCGTTTTCGCCCCAGACCCGGGCCAGGTCGTCGGCCGTTACTTGCAAGACACCGATCAAGCGCTCCTGGAAGATCAAGGGCACGACTGCGGTCGGAAATTGTTCGTCGCCAGAGGCCGTCTCGTCGTCAGCATCCTGAATAATCGTATCCGGGTGTTCAGCCAGGCGAGAGCTATGGTGACTGAGTTCGCTGATGATCTGCTCCTCTTCCATGGTCGCGCGTTCTGAGTCGCCGGCAAAATAGAAGTAATTCAACGCTTGCTCTGCCGGCTCTGCTTCGACGCGCAAAGCACAACTTCTGACATTGAGTGCAGTCCCGACTTCATCGACGGTCTTTTGCAGGATGACCCCCAACTCGAGCGATTCGCGAATAGCGGTGGCGATGCGATTGACTGCAATCTCGCGGCTGGCCTGCTCCTGCAGCAGGTGCGCGAGCTTCGTCGTCACGCTCACCGTCAGTTGCAGCGAGGTGGCCTTGGGCATTGAAGTGCGCACGGCTGCTCCGAACTCCGCCGCGTGATAAGGGTGCTGAGCGCTAACTCGGGCCATTAAATACTCGAGCGCCGAGTAAACAATGTCAGGCTCAAAGGTCCAGAAGACTTCGTCGCCTCCCGAACGGCCTTGATCGGTTCTGCCGCGCACAGTCGCCAGCAAAGCGGAAAAGCGCGCATCCGCGATGACTACGAAATGTTCGTTGATCTGGTTGTTCTTAGCCTGCGGCAGAATCACCGGAGCGGCCACCGACTTTGGTCCCACGCCGGTGACCAGTTCGTTGAGGGCGTCAGCCTGATCGACGAAAAAGAAAGCGCGCCGTCCGCCACGGGCGAGATCACGAACGCGGGCCTTCTCTCGAGCCAGCCGCTTGGCGGACAGTGGCAAGCTCTCAATGACCAGCGCGTTAAGACTGTTTTCCAGCACCACATCTTCAAAATAACGATGCAACTGGACAATCGTCGAATAGGCGCATCGGACAGGCGTCAACTGGCGCGCATGTTGGGTCAGAAGTACGTCGTAAAGTGAATGCATCTGGTAGAACCTGCTTGGGTAGTGGGTAGAAGCGGCTTTGAGGAACCGAGCCAAGACTATTTTTGCATTTTCAACGGTGTGTTGTCTATGAAATTCTCGGTGGGATATGTTGGGTTTCGCCCGTTTTATTGGAGTTTTATGTAACTTGTCACTGCTGTTGCCACCAGGATCTGCTGGTCGTTGGTGACTTCGACCGAGAGGACGAACAAACGTCGGCCGCTCCGGACAATCCGGGCCTGGGCCGTTAGGCGGCCGGAGCTGGCGGGGCGCAAGTAATGAATAGTCAGATCGGTGGTGGTAACGCGCTCGCCAAAATCGAGCTGAGTGAGGACGGCAAACGCAGCCGCGGTATCAATCAGCGAAGCAACCGCCCCGCCATGAACTACACCTTGATTCTGTCTCAACTCGTCGCGGACGTTCAGATGAATACTGACTGCGCCAGAGCTTACCTCGCCAAGTTCCAGACCGAGTAACCTCGCATAGGGAACTGAGGCGAAAGCTTCGCGTGCTCGCGCGACGCGGGCGGGATCCAAATCATGCTCGCTCATTCGCGGTAACCGGAATCCGTGGGCTCGACGATGACCGCCGTGCCGTAAGCGATTACTTCAGTGACTCCGGTCGAGATCTCAGTCGTGTCATAGCGCATGCCGATGATCGCGTTGCCTCCTATTTCCGAAGCATGCTGGATCAAAATGTCGAACGCGTCCGACCGGGTCTCTTCGCACATTCTGGTCCAGATTGTAATGTTGCCGCCAACCAGCGTTTGAAATGTCGCGCCGAGAGTCGCAAACAGGTTGCGCGATCGGACGACGATGCCACGCACCACGCCGAGGTTTTGCGTGATACGAAAGTTCGGCAGCTCAAACGCCGTGGTGGCCATCTGATGCGACACTGAGTAGCGGCGCGGACTTACTTCGTACGGCGTGCGTTGGGCCAGGGGATTGTTATTCATGTCTTTGTTCCTTTGGTTCGCTTTAGTTTTGGAGTTCCGCTGCTCGGACGCTGCGACGGAACTCAAACAACTAACGTCGATATAACGCGGTGCGGCCTTTTGCGGTATCCGCTTTTCCGATCTTTTTTGAATTGGGATGCCAGATGAACATCTCGAGGTCGCATTTGCCGGCGCTGAACTTCACACCTTCCGCTTCCAGCATTCGTTGTTGTTTGTCGGTGGGCAGAACCACACCACCCGTCGAACAACGACCTTGCGAGTTGATGACCCGATGCCACGGCGTTTGTTCTTCGTTCGCGCCGTGCATTACGAAACCGACGGTGCGCGGCGTGTAACCTTCGCCCAGAATGACGGCAATCTGCCCGTACGTCATCACCCGGCCGCGCGGAATCCGACGAACGAGTTTATAGACGCGTTCGCGATATTGTCGGTCAGGTTTCGCTTTGGAGTCGGCGTTCTTCATCTGGAATATAGGTCCTATACCGTCCTCAATATCGCGCGCGCCGGCGAGCCATCACCGGAGCCGTCGGCAATCTTCAAAGGCAAACAAATCAATTCGTAGTCGCCGGCTTCGATCTCACTCAGGTTCAGTCCTTCGACGATGACCACATTTTTCGAAAGCAAAGCCAGGTGCGTGCGATGGTGTCCGGAATGAAACTTTTCAATTGAAAGGTAATCAGTGCCCACCAGTTTCACGCCCAGGTCAACAAGTCTCTCGGCGGCCTCGGGCGAAAGATGAGTAAAGTCTTTGCGAAAACCCTCGCTCCAAAGACTTGAATTACGCGTATGAAACAACACGCGCTCAACCTGATCGAGTTCACATCTGGTCACAAAGTCCGGATCGATCTCCGTCACGTCATCCGGCACGCGAATCACGCGGGCCGGGCCAATCAAGGTCTCCAGAGACAGCGCATCGATCTTGCGCGCGCCTTCGATAAAATGGGCGGGAGCGTCGACGTGTGTGCCGGTATGGGCGCCAAAATGCAAAAATGAAACGTTGGAAGAGTCGCCCTTGGCGAGCGCCGACCAGGCTTTGATTTCGATGCCGGGATCGCCTTCGTAAACCGGCATGCCGGATCGAATGGGAACTGAAATGTCGTAAATTCGCATAGTTTAGTGGTCGCCGACAAATATAGACTTAAAGTGAGGAAGGACAAAGCCGAATGCAGGTTCAGCTTGAGTTAATCAAGACCTGCGGTCGCATTGAGTTTTGCGGCTCTGCCGCAGCACAGTGCGGAAAGCCTCCGGCTTTCCGGTAGATGTAAGTTTTTCCAGGGAGGCTCCGCCTCCGCGGTCGAGACGGAGGCATAGCCTCATGATAATTTGGGTTAGCCAACGGTAAGCCAGAGGCTTACCGCAGTGTGCGGCGGCAGAGCCGCAAGGCTCATCTCGCGCCGTCTGCAAAACGAACCATCTTCCCTTCAATTGAGCCAAACACAGATTCCGTGTCGTATTTTGCCGCCAGGTTTAAGTGCGCTAGGATTCGTCATCCATGAATCAGACTTCTCAGAACCGGTTACCCCGGATCGCCGCTTCCAGCTATCTCAACACCGCCCCGCTGATTTGGAGTTTCCTCTACGGCTCAAAACAGGGCGGTGTGGAATTGTTTACCCACAAAGCTCCGTCGCGCTGTGCCGAGATGCTCTCCAACGGTGAAGTCGACGTCGCCCTGGTTCCGGTAATCGAATATCAACGGATCCCTGACATCGCGATAGTTCCCGACGTTTGCATCGGCTCGCGAACGGCCGTGCGCAGTGTGGTGATCGCGAGTAAGCAAAACAACCTGAAAAAGATTAAGCGGGTCGCCCTCGACGATTCATCACGCACGTCGGTGGCGCTCGTTAAGATTATTTTTCGTGAGTTCCTGGGATTTGAGCCCGAGTGGCAAACATCGCCACCGGATCTGAGGTCCATGCTGGAGCGCAACGACGCTGCTCTGATCATCGGTGATCCCGCAATGAAGATTCCGCGAGAGAAGTTCCGGGTCTTTGATCTGGCCACACTCTGGCATGAGTTCACCGGTTTTGGGTTTGTGTTTGCGTTGTGGATGGCCCGCGCTAACGCTGCTCAGCAAGTTCGGGCGATTGATTTCAAGGCCGCGCGCGATGAAGGACTTGCGAACCTGGATAAGATCGCAACGCAGTATGGCGATCAAACCATATCGGCTGAAGAGATCAAGGACTATCTGACTCGGAACATCGCGTTTCAGATGGACGAAGACATGGCGAAGGGCTTGTCCCTGTATTTTGAGTTAGCAAGCAAATATGACTTGATCCAACAATCAAATCCTCTAGAATTCACTGCGTACTGAAAAAAACATCATGTTCTTCAAGCGTATTTAGTCTCGTCCTTATCGTCGTCATGCTAGGGCCAGGGCGTTTAGTTCACTCACAAGTAAATTACACAAAATGGGACAATGGAATCGGGCATTCATCGTGGGACGTGGGAATGAGTTCCGATGAGATGAAATCGATGTTGGCTCTCTGGGACTCGATTGGCAAGGACCTGGAGACGGAACAGAATCCGTTGGCCGGCACGTATTTTAAGGGAGGCTACGACGCCGGTTACTTTTTGAGATGGTCAATAAATAAAGGCTTTGTCTTAATTCCATATTTTGACGAAAACCTGATCACGGACTACAGCTTTGGCAAGATAAGCTTCGATGATCCTTCTAGAATCATTTTTACCCCTGACAGAGATTTGAAGGGCGGCCGCAGCGTGGGAAAGACGCCCCGTGAGTGGACGGCGATCTGGAACTATCTTGTGCCTGTCGAAAATTTGAAAGAGTTTGGCGAGTTCCACGCGGGCCTTGGAGTCTACAATGAATTCAATGGACAGTGCTGTGAGTTCGCCCCTAACTTTCTTTCTAAGAAGATTGATGCGAAAGGAAGCCAGCCTTCTTATTCTGTGCCGGCCAGATATGCGCACTTCATCAAGGATCCAATAGAAGGGCAAATCACTTTCGTTGGAAGAAAACGAAAAGTAAAGAACTGGGGCTATCAGGGTACGCTCTACGGTCAGTGGATGGAGAGTGCGATACTGATTCCCGTTCGGGTTGATTTGGGACGAGATCGCAGAGTCAAGAAGAACATGCTGTTCCGTTTGGTGGGAGAACCCGGCTTCGTTCAATACTTGCAGGTTATAAGACCGGGCATTCGAACTTCAATGGGTTACGTCGTCCGTGATGTGTCATTCGGCGCAAAAGAAACCTACCACGATTCAGACACTGACCTGGACAAGCCGCTGCCGCCGATTCGCATTGGCATAAAGGTTACGACGAAACCGTTGGTTTACTGACTGTTCAGGGCTCGATTTTGATTTTCACCTTGCGGGTAGAGCGTTTGGCTCGATTAGCAGCACGAACCGGCGCCAACCTCTCCTGAACATCGCGCAGCCTGGCAGCAATCGCTAACTTTTCGGCAACAGGAAGTCCCGCGTAAGCTTTCTTACGCTCCTCCATTCTTCGGTAGAGTTCTGTACAATCCGGGTAAGTCCTCATCGCTACTAATTCGCCATCAGCGCTTCAATCTCTTTCGGATCCTTCGGCACCTTGTTAGTCAGCACGCGCGCGCCGTTCTCAGTCACCAGCACGTCGTCTTCGATCCGCACGCCGATGCCGAGGTACTTTTCCGGCACGTCCTGGTTGAATCCTTCGGGAATGCGCGTTGTATCAGGCGAGATGTAGAGCCCCGGTTCGATCGTCATGACCATGCCAACTTCTGCCGGGCGCGATTCGCCGTTGAAGTAGTAACGTCCCGCGTCGTGCACATCGATGCCGAGATAGTGACCGAGGTTATGCATGTAGAACTGCATGTACTTCTTTTCTTCGATCAGTTTCTTTGGGTCGCCCTTCAACAAACCCAGCCGCACCATTCCTTCGGTCAAAATTTCGATTGAGTGAGTTTTCAAATCCTCAAGCCGCACGCCGGGCCGAACCATGTCGATGCATGACATTTGGGTTTCCAGCACCAGGTCATAAATGTCGCGTTGCGCCGGCGTGAACTTACCGTTGATCGGAAACGTGCGCGTGATGTCCGAAGCGTAGCCTTTATATTCGGCGCCGGCATCCACCAAAAGCAGATCGCCGTCCTTAAGCGTGCCCATGTTGGTGATGTAATGCAGCACGGTGGCGTTAGCGCCTGAGCCGATGATGGAAGTGTAGGACGGACCGGCAGAGCCCTGGCGTCGAAAGACCGCTTCAATCAGCGCTTCTACTTCGTATTCTTTCATGCCGTCGCGCACGGCCTTCATGGCTTCGACGTGGGCTTCGGCGGCGATGTCGGCCGCGCGTTGCATGATCTCGACCTCAGCGTCGCTCTTGAGCACGCGCATCTCATGAATGATCGTGGTGGGATCGATGATCTTCGCGGGCGGCTCGAGCGGTTTGCGATTGGTCTCGCGCATCAGCGAGAGTTGCCGGATGATTTTGGTATCGAGCTCAGGGGTGCCGTTCCCGAATGCGTAGTAAAGACTCGCCGGCCCGTCGAGAATCGCGGCCAGCTTCTCATCAAATTCCGCTACCGCGAATGCCTCATCGGCTTTGTAGTCGCGCACTGCGCCCTCGACGCCGGCGCGATAGCCGTCCCAGATTTCGCGCTCGGGATCGCGCGGCCGCACGAACAGCGTGAATTTCTTTTCGCTGGAGGGGGCGATGACGGCGATCGCGTCCGGCTCTTCGAACCCAGTCAGATAAAAGAAGTCAGAGTTCTGGCGATAGCGATAGTTCGTGTCATGCGAGCGCACGGCCTCGCGGGCGGCGGGAATGATGGCGACGGAATTTGGATCCATGCGGCGCATGAACTCAGTCAACTGCGGTTTGAGCATTTCGGTCGGTCTCCTCTATGCGTTCAACTTGGGAGCCGTATTGTAACTGACAGTCAGCATGCAGCGGAAACCGGGTTGGCTCTGCGCTTAAGTGGCACAGACTTCAGTCTGTGATTTCCCTTTTTACCAGGATGAGGATCACAGACTAAAAACCTTTTGCTCCCTCTCCCTTTGGGAGAGGGTTGGGGTGAGGGATTGAGAGCAGATCCTTTTCTTGGTTATGTTGTGTGGGTAAACACGACCTGGGTTCAAAAAAATTTGCGCTAAGCTGCGCACCCTCCCCTAACCCCTCCCAGAGGGAGGGGGAAAAAACCACGCCGTTGAATCGCAGACCAAAGTCTTTCCAGAGATTCTTCTTTCATTGCCCAAGCTTCTGCGCGATAATCGCCGCGATGGCCCAAACCATTTTAGCTAAGTCCCCCGGAGCAGAACTCGTCTCACGCAATCCCGCCACCGGTGAAGAGATTGGCCGCGCGCCGCTGACAATGCCCGAAGATGTCGCCCGGGCCGTCGGTCGCGCCAGAGATGCGCAACGCAAGTGGGCCGAACAATCATTCCAGCAACGCGGCCGCCTGATCATGAAGGCCCGCAAGATCGTTTTGCAGGAGATGGAAGAGATCGCACAGCTTATCTCGCGCGAAACCGGCAAGCCCGTGGCCGAAGCGATCTCGATGGAACTCGCGCCGACGCTCGATCTAATGCAGTACTTCGCACGGAAAACCGCGAGCATGTTGAGACCGAGAAGAATCAGTGTTGGGCTGTATGGGTTGATGGGCCGTTCGTCTTACGAGATTTACAAACCGCTCGGGGTTATCGGCATCGTTTCCCCCTGGAACTTCCCCTGGGCCACGCCGCTGGACGAAGTTGTGATGGCGCTTCTGGCCGGTAATGCAGTCGTGCTCAAGCCGAGCGAACTGACGCCGCTGACCGGGCTCAAGATTAAAGACGTTTTCAAACGCGCCGGATTGGCTGACGGAGTCTTGCAGGTGGTGACCGGCGACGGCTCGACGGGCGCGGCGCTGGTGGGCGCGGGTGTGGATAAGATCATGTTCACCGGCAGCGTGGCCACCGGCAAGCGTGTCGCCGAAGCGGCGGCGAAATATCTGACACCCGTCGTGCTGGAACTAGGCGGCAAAGATCCGATGATCGTGCTGGACGACGCCAACATTCCCAACGCCGCGCGCGGCGCCGTATGGGGCGCCTTTGCGAACGCGGGCCAGGCCTGTGCGTCGGTCGAACGCTGCTATGTTCATGAAAGCATCGCGGAGCGATTCATTGCCGAGGTCGTTACAGAAACGAAACGCCTCCGACAAAGCATCGGCGCGACTGCCGACGTTGGTTCCATGACGAGCGAGCGCCAACTGCTCACGGTGCAAAGGCACGTGGACGAAGCGATTGATAAGGGCGCGACTGTGCTTACGGGCGGCGACCGGCTCGCCGACTCGGCCGCACCTTTCTTTGCGCCGACGGTCCTGGTCAATGTGAACCATGACATGGACGTAATGCGCGAGGAAACCTTTGGTCCGGTGCTGCCAATCATGCCCTTCAAGACGGACGAAGAGGCGATCCGTTTCGCGAACGATAGCGTTTATGGTCTGACGGCGAGCGTCTGGACCGCCAACCTTGGGCGTGGTCGGCGTCTGGCAGAGCGGATCGAGGCGGGCACCGTGATGGTCAATGAAGTTCTTTACACTCACGGCATCGCGTCAACGCCCTGGGGTGGAGTTAAGCAAAGCGGTCTGGGCCGCACGCATGGGCGCGCCGGATTGCTTGAGCTCGTGAGCCCGCGGCACATACATGTGAATCGTCTCCCGTTCATACCCGATCTCTGGTGGTACAGCTACACGCCGGATGCCGGCCGGCTCTTTCGTGGCTTTGCGCAAAGATTTGCCTCGGGTTCGATCTTCCAAACCATGCTCTTGCTGCCGCAGATGATTCGGCGGTGGACGGAACGGCGCTTCTGATAATTTGGGAATCGAATCCAATCGATTTAATCAAGAAACCACCGGTAAACTTTTAAGGTCTGCCAGTGGTTATTGTTTTGCCCCTAAGGACTCAAAGGAAAACTTCGCATTGGTCACATTCGGAAGCGCATGTTCGAACCGAGTACTGTAACGTCGCCCGGCCGGGTCCGCCCATCGTTCTGCCTCATGAGATATAAATCAAGGCTGAAATGTTTATTGAAGGCATGACTAGCGCCGACTGAAAATCTGTTACGCACCCAGTCGTGTTGACTCCAATCGTAGAAGACTTCGTCTGCGACGTAACCGGTGAACTTCGCTTTTCTGATCTGGAAAGGATGTTCGAGTTGAATGCGGTTGCGATAGCGCCAGGCATCAACCTGCGGCGCGCGCCAGCGCCGCTCTAACCAGTTGCGTTCGACAAGCGTGAACTTCTTAACCGGATATCGAACCGTCGCGCCCAACGTCAGTCGCTCTTCCCGTTCTGGTCTCCCGTTTGGTGGCTTGGCCTCGCGATGAAAATAGAAGGGGTTGAAACTCAGATACTTGTTAACTTTGAATACCCAACCAAAGCCCCATCGTCCATCCACCGCACTTTGGAAGTTACTGCGAATTCGCCCGGTGCCTTGAATTACAAAATCGACTTTCTTGCCGAACGGGACCGCCAGACTGGTGTCGTTCCAGAATTGAACGTCACTCTTCGGGACGGGTGGCTTGGCCTGGGCGCTGACGCTTAGGACCGCGCACACGAGCAGCGTCGTCGAGGACAAAACACGAAGGTAAATGGGTTTCACCGTTGTCTCGCGAGGGTATAGTTCGCCAGCACGCTGAACGAAGTAAGACCGATAGCCACGCGATCGCCGGCTTTGTACTTCGTGGCATTAGCCTCCGGCTTAGGCCGCGTCACCATAATCGGAACCCCGGTCATTCTTTCAGGCGTGTTGATAGTCACTTGATAGATGGGGGCTTCGTTCTCTGCTTGCTGACGGTGGGTGAGGTCGAGACGAACGTTCAGACGTTCATAAGCGCCGACAAAATTCACTTCCTCGATCACGCCGTTCGCCAGCCGGCGACATCCTTCGGGTAGATTCGCGTCCTGGCTGACACAGACATCTTCAGGACGAAACACGAGCTTAACCGACTGTCCTTCACGAAATCGTTTCGTCTCCTTTGCGGCGGGCAAACGGGCGCTGCCGATTTCGATGCAGCCCTCAGTTACTACGCCAAGCAGCAAGTTAGCGGCCCCCAGAAAGGTCGCGACATATTCGGTGGCCGGCTGGTTGTAAACTTCGTCGGGTGTGCCGATCTGTTCCAGGTGGCCATTGTTAAGCACTGCGATGCGATCGCCCAACTCCAAAGCTTCTTCCTGATCGTGAGTGATGAATACTGCCGGTACCTTGACCTGTCTCAGGAGGGCGCGAATCTCGCGGCGAAGTTTCACGCGCGTCTGTGCATCGAGCGCGCCGAAAGGTTCGTCGAACAACAGCACCTGCGGCTTGTAAGCGAGCGTGCGGGCGATCGCCACGCGTTGTTGCTGGCCGCCGGAAAGCTGCCAGGGATATTTCTTGCGATGCTCTTCCAACTGCACCAGCTCGAGCAGCCGGTTGACGGTTTCCTTTCTTTCTTTGCGCGGCACGCGGCGAATCTTCAATCCGAAACCGATGTTCTTCTCGACGGACATCCGGGGAAACAGCGCATAGGCCTGAAAGATCACGCCGACACCGCGCTCGCGCGCCGGCAGATCGGTCACATCTTTTCCATGAAGAATGACCCGGCCGCTGTCCGGTAGTTCAAGGCCCGCGATAATCCGGAGGATTGTAGTCTTGCCGCTGCCGGAAGCGCCGAGCAAAACCAACGACTCGCCTTCCGCCACGTCGAAGGTGATGTTCTCGAGGACGCGCGACTTCTTGAAGCGCTTGCTGACGCCCTGCACACTGGCGGCTACGCCCGGTCCCGCGTCACGATCCGGAGCCCAGGACACGTGTAGTTGATCACTGTCGGGAGCCAATGCCGTTTTTGGAGTCATGCTTCCTGTGATTCCCATTCCAGCCAGTCGCGCGCGAAAAAGAGCACGCTGAAAATAACAAAAGAGAGCAGCGCCAGCACAATTGCGATCGCATTGGCGGCTTCGATCTGTCCTTCATTGAACTTGGCAAAGATGTAGAGCGGCGCCGTCTGCGTACGCTCGGCCAGGTTTCCCGACACCAGGATGGTTGAGCCGAATTCGCCGACCGCGCGCGCGAAAGTCAGCAGCGCGCCGCCGACAATTGCGCCGCGAAGACTGGGCAGCGTCACGTACCAGAACGTTTGCAAGCGGGTGGCGCCGATGGTGGCCGACGCTTCTTCCATCGAACGGCTCATCGTGTCGAACACCGGCTTAATCACACCAAAGGCGAGCGGAAACGTGACAAAAATATTGGCGAGGATGATCGCGTAAGGCGTGAACATCAATTGCACGCCCTGCGAGTTCAGCAAGCGTCCCAGCGTGGCGTTCGGGCCCCAAAGCAGCAGCAACGCAAAACCAGCGACGGCCGTAGGTATCGCAGTTGGCAGAGAGATCGTAACGATCACGGCGTTGCGACCCCAGAAGTCGTAACGTGAAAGGACGTAAGCCGCGAACAGTCCGAAGATCACATTAAAGACCGTGGCCCAGAAGCTGGTCACCATCGAAAGCTTCAGGGCAAAGATGGCTTCGGGCGCAACCAGCGCCGACCAGAACGTGCCCAGCCCCTTGTTCGTTCCATAAATAAAAATAGAGAGCAGGGGCAGCAGCACCAATGGCAGCATGATGCCAAGCATGACCCCGATGCTGATGGGTCGGGCTACGTCATAACCACGAACGTGTCTGATGGCTCTAAGCTTCATCGCTATGTACGCCCTCTCCCTTTGGGAGAGGGTTGGGGTGAGGGCTTAAGCGCGCTTCCTCACTTTGATCTCAAGTTGTCTATGACTAAACACGACCATAACCAAAAAGTTTCGTCCTACGCTTTGCGCCCTCATCCCCAGCCCTTCTCCCAGAGCGAGAAGGGAGTATTACTTGCCCTCCCTTACGGTCGGGCTTCTGACACTACTTTCTTTTTTGTACTTCATCTCGAAACACGCCTTCGATTATTTCCGGGTAAGCTTTGTCCCAGCCGTGGAAATAGTCCACCGTGAAGGGATACTTGATGGTTGCGAGTTCCTTGTTTTCCTGATTCAGGGCCTCGCTGGTGCTGGAGCGGAAATGGAATCTCACAAACGCGCGCTGCACCTCTTCGCTCCACAGATACTGCATGAAGGCGTCGACTACGGGTTTGTCAGCGGCCGAGACGTTACGGTCAACGACGACGGCGGGATGCTCGCTGAAAATCGTTGCTTCCGGAATGATGATTTCGGCGTCGGCTTTGGGGTTCGATTGCTTCATCAGCAAGCCGTCGAGTTCATAGGTAATCAGCGCGTCGCCATAACCGCTTTCGAATTGCGTGCGTGCCTCACGCGCCGAGCCCGGCGTCGAGATCACGTTGTGCCAGACGGCTTGCAGCATTTGGAGAGCACGGGCGCGATCGGCTTCGCCGGATTGTTTTTCCGACTTCACCAGTTCCGAGCCATAGATAGCCAGGATGGACCACTGCGCGCCGCCGGAACTGACGGGATCGGGATGGATCAGCTTGATGCCCGGCTTGGCCAGGTCTGGAAAGTCATGGATGCCCTTCGGATTTCCCTTGCGCACGAGAATGACGAAGGGGGTCTTGTTGACTATTCCTTTCTGCGGCAGTTGATGCCAATCAGAGGTGACGAAGCCCTTTTCTTTGAGGCGTTGCGCATCGCGCTCAATTGAAAGAATCGCCACCTGCGCTTTCACGCCCTGGAGAATTTGGTTAGTGACAGTTTCTGATCCGGCGAAGGACGAAGTGAACCGGACTTCAAAGCCATGCTCTTTTCTTACTTTGGCTATGAACGCTGGATAGATATCTTTCTCCAGTGACTCCTTCATGATCGAGAAGCCATAAAGGGTGATGTTAACGGCGCCGCCCTCTGACGACGGTTTTGGCAGGCAAGCGTTTACCGCCAACAATGCAAGGACGGTCAAAACCAGAATCAAGGTTCTGTTTTTCTTAAGCCACATATCTCATTCCACACTCGAAGACAGTTTTGCCCTGGGGGGCACCGGGGAGCGGATTCCTCAAAAAACCAGCGTCCGCCCAAAACGCGGACACTCAAACGCCTATTCTGACCTTGCTTGATTTTACAGTGGTCACAACTTTAGGATGAGTCACTGGCGATCTGCAAGAGCTTTGGGCAGGTTTTCAGACTTACGGAGGCCAATTTGTTCGGAAGATGGATGCGCGCCCGCGAAATCGCATACACAAAGCGGGACAACAATCGACTAGTGCGGCCGTTTGCGTGGGGCCTGGAGTTCGTCCGCGATCACGCCAACGGCGCCGATCCGCGGGCTATCTTCCGCGAACATACCGCGCAGACGATGGCCCGGAGCGAGGAGTTTTATGCACTGCCGGAGATTGAAGACTGGCAACTCACCGGGGATCAGTTGACCTGGACCAGCGCCGTCGACACGCCTTCAGCAGAGAACAATATCGCGCGCGCGCGTCTGTTTCCGGCCCGCCGTGAACGCAAGCGAAAGCCACGGGCCGCGGCGGTAGTCCTGCCGCAGTGGAATGCTCAACCTGACAGCCACGTCGAAGCCTGTCGCATTTTCAACGGCCTGGGCATAACCGCGCTGCGCCTCACGTTGCCGTATCACGAAGAGCGCCGGCCGCCGGAACTGGAGCGCGCCGATTATCTCGTCGGCTCAAACATCGGCCGCACGATCCAATCGATGCGCCAGGCGGTTTTGGACACACGCGCGGCCGTGCGCTGGCTGCAAGGTCAGGGATTTGAACGCATCGGGATTCTCGGGACCAGCATTGGCTCGTGCATAGGGTTTCTGACCTTCGCACATGACCCGGCAATCGACGTCGGTGTTTTCAACCACGTTTCAGGTTACGTTGCCGACGTAGTCTGGCAGGGAATCTCGACGCAACACGTCCGCGCCGGAATCGAAACTGATCTGACGGTCGACGAGCTGCGCGAATTCTGGACCCCGATTAGTCCGGTGCCCTTCATTCCGCGTTTGCGCGACATGAAGCAGCGTCCCATGCGTTTCATCGCGGCGCGCTACGATCTTACTTTTCCGATCGACCTCACCCATCAAATAATAGCCGAGGTAAGAGCGCACGGAATCGATCTCGATCTGGTGTGGCTGCCGTGCGGTCACTACACGACTGCCGAGATGCCGTGGAAGGCGATCGACGCATGGAAGATCGCGACGTTCTTTCGGAAACATTTGTGAGCGTCAGAAGCCCGACCGTGAGGGAGGGCCAGTTTAGTTGGAGGCCCTCCCTGACGGTCGGGCTTCTGACACAAAGGCTTTAATATCGGTGGCCGATGACTAAAACCCTCAGTAGCGTTCTTGCTGACCTGGAAGATCGGAAGAGACGCTTCGGCGACGGCGATGCGAAGATTCTGCGCGCACTCGGAGTTCTTTCGAAATCCAAATTCACCGACGGCGGCGAACTAATCCGTTTTCACGAAGCCTTACTATTTTTCCGCGCTTACCCGCCCAGCGCGAAAGTCCTGAAGCAAGTCGAAGCAATCCTAAAGACGTTCGAGCAGCGAGTTTCTCAACTTCGCGAGACGGATGTCGATCTTTCCCCGCTCGACGATCCGGAGGTTTCAGGAATCGCGGGAACAAGTGTGACCAGCAATTTCAGCTACGCGATTGTTTGCTGGCTGGCCGCGAAATATCCCGCGCAGCTTTCGATTGATTGGGATTGGTTTGAGGAAGAAGAGCGATTCGGCGCGAACATGCCGCGCCTTCTGCCCATGCTTGAGGAAGAAGCGATGGTCGAAGCGCACGTGCCTTATCGCGATTACTTGCGCGCCGCGAGAGGCCGCGCGAATGAAGTCGTCTGGTTGATCGAACGCTTCAGGTCACTAAAGATTTCAAAGAAGGAAAAAGCCGAGCGGTATGACTCGCTGAAGATTCATGTGAGTTGGCAGTTCGGCGTGCGCGCTTCACGCACCGCAATGAAACTGCCCGCGCGGAAGATTTTCTTTCACAACCGTCCATTGATCGCGCGCCGTGAAGTTTCGCTGGCTGGTGAACTGAAGTCGCCGCCAATTCCGGTTGCGAAGTTGCCGCCAGCGTTGGGTGAAAAGATTCTCGAGATGGCGCGCGAGACTTCCGCCGTAAGGTACCGGGAGTTGCATGGTTTCACCTTCGGAGATTCGCGGCGCGTGCTCAGAGCAGACCTGGGACGGGGCACCGAAGCCTTCGTAATGGGTGTACCGGCGGAGAACCGGCTGCCGCTGCGTGCTTATCACGCCGCAATGATTTTCAAAAACGGCGTGGCGGTTGGCTATTTCGAGGGGTTGTCGATTTTTGAGCGGATGGAAAGCGGCTTCAATCTTTACTACACCTTTCGCGAAGGCGAGACTGCCTGGCTATACGCGCGCATCTTGCGTTTGATGCGGCAGCTTCTCGGTGTCACCGTCATCTCGATCGATCCCTATCAGATCGGACATGAGAACGAGGAAGGGATCGAGTCGGGAGCGTTCTGGTTTTATCGCAAGCTGGGTTTTCGTCCCGTCCGGCCGGACTTGACGAAGTTGGCACTGTCGGAAGAACACAGGATTTCGACCGATCCGCGCCGGCGCACTTCCGCCCGGACGTTGCGAAGACTCGCGGCGGGTCATATGTTATTTGAGTTGTCGGAGACGAGTGCAACGCCCGGTAAAGGCGAATGGCATCGGTTTCAGGTCCGCAACGTTGGACTCGCCATTCAAAAACGGATGGCCCGCGAGTTCAACGGCGACGCGCAAAAGATCCGCGCTCACTCAATAGACTTCGTTACACGTAGTCTGGGTTTACGAACAAGTGACTGGAGCGATGGTGAACGCGCCGCTCTCGAAAATCTCGCACTCCTGCTGGCAATGACACGGATAGACCGTTGGGAACAGTCAGAGAAGCAACTTGCCGCTCGCATCATCCAGGCGAAAGGAAGCGGCGACGAAGCGCTTTATCTCAAGCTGATGCAAAAGCATTCGCCTTTGCGCGCTGAGGTGATTCGGTTGGGATCTTGATGGATTGTGTGGTGTTTCGTGATTGTTCGTGTGATTTAGTGGATCGCCTTGCCGTGGGGGCAAGGACTCGATCCACGAAATCACACCAAGCCACACGAAAGGAACCTCTGTGAAGTCGATTGAGGGAACTACACTAGCGGCTTGTACTTCATCCGCTTGAAAGCTAGATAGGCGCGATGTCCAGCGCCCGAACAAAATCACGATACAGCTCGTTGTAGTGGCGCAGTGAAACCTCGAGTGCTTCGGGCAGTTGATCGACGTCGGAAGGATTCATGACCAGGTTGACGTTGTGCAGAAAAGCCGCGTGCAGATCCATCGTGCGTACGCCTGAAGTTAAATAGACAAAGAACAGCCGCCGCCGTTCGGACGGCCGCAACAGACGTACTTCGCGCGTGATGAACGCCACGCCTTGCTCAAGCGGATCGAAATTGGCATCGAGGATGATGATGTCCATCCGCTCTTCGCGCATGCGTCCCAATCCCTGGGCCATGTTCTCGGCCACGAACACGTCGTAATCCTGCTCAGCCAGCGGGCGGGCTATGACTTCGCGATAAGCGGGACTGGCACAGACCAAGACTTTGCGGCGATCCCATGCCGGCCGGGTCCGGCCGCGGCCAGCCGCAGCGACACCGTCAGACTGGCGCATAGCTTCGGCCAGAAGCTTCGCGAGATCGTTTAAGCCCGGCAGCGTTCCGGCCTGACTGACAGAAGCTGTTTCCGACTCCTCGACGGGCGGCGTGAAACGCGGTGCGGTGGCCGGGCGTTCAAAGAGAGTACGGCCCGAAGGAGCGTCTGAAGTAGCTGCGTCAGAAGTCCCTGCTTCAACTGTCGCAGCAGTCGCAGGTTGAACGTTGACACTGGTCTGACACTTGGGGCAGCGGACCGTGAACGGGCGCGATGGAGCCTTGGCTTCGTCCAGTTGCAAACGCGCTTCACATTTCGAACAGATGAGAACCATGGTTGTCTTTCAAGTAACTTGGCTAGTTGGTGAGTTAGTCGTTGAGACTGAACGCGAAGGACTGCCCGGATAAATCGCCGGCGACGGTGTTTTCTGACTGGGTGCGGATGAAATCTTCTCCTGAAGTCAGACCCTTGAGCGAGAGCAGCAGGTTGTTCTGATTGGTCGCAAAGCCGATGCCGTCTTCAACCGAGACTACGTTACGTTCGATCAGATCTTTGATAACGGTGTCAAAATCCTGCATGCCTTCGAGCTTTCCATCACGCATCGCATCGAGCAGTGACTTGCCCTCGGCTTCGCCATTCTCGACGTACTCGCGCGTGCGAGGTGTCGATTTTAATATCTCGACCGCGGCAACGCGGCCGCGAAAGTCCGCCCGCGGAACCAGACGTTGGGACAGGATGTAGCGAAAAGTTTGCGCCAGGCGGGTGCGAATAACCGGCTCTTCATTCTTCGGGTAGAGACCGATGATGCGGTCGATCGTTTTTGACGCGTCGATCGTGTGCAGGGTGGAAAGTACCAGGTGTCCGGTCTCGGCGGCCTCAAGCGCGATCTCCGTGGTTTCATAGTCGCGCATTTCACCGATCAGAATCACTTTGGGCGCCTGGCGCAACGCGGCGCGCAGGGCCGAAGGAAAATCTTTCGTGTCGTGGCCGACCTCGCGCTGATTTATGGTTGAGTTCTTGTGCGTGTGCAGGTATTCGATCGGATCTTCGATCGCCACTACGTGATAGTGTTTGGTTTCGTTGATGATGTCGATGACTGCGGCCAACGTCGAACTTTTTCCGGATCCGGTTGGACCCGTAATTAGCACCAGGCCGTTTCGCAGTTCGGCAATCTCAGTCAGTTGCGAAGGGAGTCCCAAAGTCGCCAGCGTCGGTATGTCGGTCGGAATAACGCGCATCACGATGGAATACACGCCGCGTTGCTGAAAGATGTTGCAACGAAAGCGAGCGCGCGAAGGAAGTGAATAACTAAGATCGGCCGTGCCCGTCTGCACCAGCCGTTCGGCTGCTTCGGAATTCTCCTGGAGCAGCGTCATGGCGATGACTTCGGTTTGATAAGGGGTCAGCCTTTGCAGGCCCAGCGGTTGGACGGGCGTCAGCTTTCCGTTGATCTCAACCTGGGGCAATTGACCAACTGAAAAGTTGAGGTCGCTGATCTTGTCAGAGACCATTAGCATACGTTCGATGACAGGTGGCAGATCGAAGAAGCTCATGCCTGGCGGCGCTCCATTCTAATTCGAGAGGTTCGAGTTTCGGGTTAACGTGAGGGTCTGTAGAGACCTGCCGCGCACATTCACGGCGAAACCATTTTCGCTGATGGCACGGATAAACGCAAGCAAAAAATGTTCAACTTGCGCTTGACTCGTTGGGCAGCGCCGAGGTGGCAGCCAGCATTTTGCTCATATTTTCTGCGATCTTTGCAGGAATAGCTACTAACTCAGCGATCACCGCCAGGGTATCTGCCCCGGCTTTGAGGACCTCAACCGCGTTTGCGAACGTGATTCCACCAATGGCTACCAGCGGCAAGGACCCTTTCAGAGCGCCGACTTCTCGCAGCACGGACAGGCCCGTGACCGGGTCCGGTTTCTCTTTGGTTGAGGTCTGAAACACGGGACCAAAGGCGAGATAATCCACGGGAAATGAAATCGCGAGCTTTGCCTGTTGAATATTATGCGTTGAGAATCCAATGATGGCTTCTTTGCCGAGCAATCGGCGGGCGGCGTCGGCGGGCATGTCCGTCTGGCCCAGGTGGACGCCGTCAGCCTTTAACGCGAGCGCGATATCGACCCGATCGTTGATGATCAATCTAGCGTGGTGATCGCGAGCGACCTTTAAGGCGGCCGCGGCTTCGCGATAGAACTCGCGCGGGGCTGCATGCTTATCGCGGAGTTGAATCAGCGAGGCCCCACCTTCGATTAGCCGCGCGACCTGTTCGGCATGCGACAGCCCGGAAAGACAGGTATCGGTAATCGGATATATTTTTGGCAGATCGAGAGTCACTCGGATTGCGCTATGATTGATCACAATGAGCGATAAGCAAAACCCCGCGTCGGACAAAGATGAGTCGTTGCCGGAGGCAGACGAAGAGTCTAGGGACCAGAACGAATCGCCATCGAAGAGTTATTACTACGACGATGCCACCGGCTATGAGATCTACAAAGAGGAAAGCGACGGCGACGATGAGGAATAGAGCTAAAAACACGATCCACGAACTCACACAAAACAGCACGAAGCACGAAATTTGGTTCGAGTTATTTCGTGTGAGTTCGTAGATCGCTTTTCTGTTGTCATCACGAATCTCGTTCGACGACTTCAAACCCGCACTGCTACCGGATAGTGATCTCCTTTTATTGAGCGGTGTTCAGAGTGCCGACTTCAGTCGGGGTTTTGTTGAGCGAGAAAGAACCCAACTGAAGTTGGTACTCTATACGCCGTTAATTAGACGCGACCTATTACCCTTTTCTCCAAAATCCCTGCAAAAAATCCAGGACCAAAGGAACGGTTGCTTCCGGCCTCTCCTCTTGCGGCACATGCCCGCACTGATCGATCCACTCGAGAGTCGAATTTGGAATGTCCTGGTCCAAAAGCTTGCCAGCTTCGGGCGAAATGATTTTGTCCTGCCGGCCCCAAATGATCAGTGTCGGCACATTGATGTCTTTGTATTTGGCGACGAGTTCGTCGATGTTTGGCGGAATGATTTGCTTTCCGGTTTCCAGCAGCGCGTGTTTACCGCCGGGTGAAGCGATGGGCGCCGCGTAAGCTGCGATTTGTTCCGCGGTGATCTTTTTAGAATCAAAGTAAGCCAGCTTCAAAATGCTCTTGGCCATGCACCAGGCCGGCGTCACATATATCGCTAAGGCGCCGATAAGCGGAAACCCGATAAGTTTCACGTACCAAGGGATGTATTGCTTATAGGCTGCGGAATCGATCAGAACCAACGCGCGTAATCGGCCGGGCGCTTTTTCCAGGAGCATGATCGAGAGCAGCAGGCAGAGTGCGCCGCCGAAAGAATTTCCCACCAGCGTCAGATTCTTCAGATCATGGTCCAGAATGAACTGGTAGAGCAGATCCGCGTGATCCTGGGTTGAGTATTTACTATCAGGCGGCTTGGGCGAATCTCCTGAGCCTTTGAGATCTATCAGAATCAGCTGGTAGTTCTGTGAAAGGGGAGTGACGAAGTTCCGCCACGAGAACAGGCTCGCCCCAAAACCGTGTAGGCAAAGCACGGGATTGCCGGCGCCGTACATCTTGTAATTCAGGTCGACCGAGGCCGTGGGGCTTGGGTTGCTCATTGGGTACTCCTTCGGGAGATTTTTCGAATGTTGGCGACAGCGTATCTGAAGCGGCCATAGGTGACAAGATTTACTGGGTTAGCATCGGCTAAGGACGACTTTGTTGTGAGCCGAGAGTCAGTGACTTTCGCTTGGTAAGGGCGTAAGCCTTCCTCATCCTATTGCTCTCTGGCGGAGGATCAATCGATGTATAAGGGACTCTTGTTCTCGGCGTTCCTAACTTCTTCAGTCCTGCTTTCCGCAAGCGCTCAGAAGCCGTCCCCGCCTTTGCCCCCGCCGGCGCCTCAGAGCAACCTCGCAGTGAAGAACAGGAGGTGGTTCGGATCACGACGAGTACGTCCTGCAGATCATCGTCACTGACAGTCTCGCCCGCGGCCTCTCTTTGCCGAGGTATCGCGTGATTAAGTAACGGGTAGGTGGTCGTAAAGGTGGGGGACGGTGCGAGGTGCTAATGAGATTACCCTCTTCACACATTATTCAAGATCGACAACGCCGTGCCTTCGAATATCCGCTGCTTCTCATCATCAGGAATATCCAGGCTTTCAATTGATGAGACGGCGCGCTCGATTGATCCCAACAGGTGCGGATAGTCGCTGCCCAGCACCATTCGATCAGCGCCGATCATTTCGCGCACCATCTTCAACATGTGCGGATTGAAATTCACGGTATCGTAATAGAGCCGTTTTAGATAGGTGCTTGGCAGGTCATCGATGTTCGCCCGGCATTCGGGAAAATCGCGCCAGCCGTTGTCCATGCGCTCCATCAGATAAGGCACCGCGCCGCCCAGATGCCCGACGATCCAACGGATATCCGGGAACGCGCGCAGCATTCCGTCAAAGCACATGCGCGCGACGGCCAGCGTAGTGTCGAACATGAAACCAACGATGGGGCCGAGAACGTACTCGCGAAAAGGTGCCGTGTTCCCCGGCAGCATCGGATGAAGCAGGATGCAGAGCTTCAGTCGATTGGCTTCGGCAAAGAAGGGACGATACTCAGGCGAGGTCAAAGGCCGACCACCGATGTTGCTCAAAAGGATCACGCCATTCAATTTCAATTCATCAATCGCTCGATGCAATTCCTTCAATGCCGCGTCCGGAGCGTCCATCGGAATTGAAGCGAAGCCTTTGAATCGCGCCGGGTATCGCGCAATCAATTCGGCATAGGCGTCGTTCGTCATGCGCGCGATTTCGGGTTGGTGTTCGGCGTCAGTAAAGAAAACGTTCGGCGTGGATAGTGAGACGACTTCCACATCGATGCCGACGCGATCCATGTCTTCCAGTCGTTTGGCCACGTCGGTCATGGGCGGTGTCACGCCAAAGAAGCGAGCACCGCGATACTTGATGATCGTTTGTCCCGAAGGGCTTTTATCGAAAGAGAATTCGGAAGGCAGGTCGCGAATCTTTTCGAAGTAGATCGGCGGATAGTAATGAGTGTGGAGATCGAGTTTGCGGTTGGACATTTGCTTTTCTGGCAGCGTCAGATCTGGACCGGGACACCTGGACCAATGACGGGCATTACCTCTCCAGCCAATCTGGACTGGATTATTTAGTTAACATTAAATCGTCTTTCAGAATTGCCTTCTAACAGGCGCGCCGAGCGCATCCCCTTTCCGTTGAAAGAAGGACACACTGATTGCGTCCGGCGCTATGTCCATGCGGCCAAAGTTGTCGGTTGAGAACACTTCGGACGGATTCACTACCACGTATTCGTTTGCGGAATTTGACTTGATCCTGCCCGCCAGAACGAACCCTCCGGGATCCATGTGAGGGTAGGGCCAGAAAAAAGAGGAGGAAATAATTGAGATAACCTTAAAATCCGGATCCTGAGATGTTCTCAGTTCGGCACTCATCGAGCAGTGCACGTCGCCTGACACAAACACGACCTTGCGGATTTTCTTCTCAAAAATGAAATCAAGGATTTTGGTCCGCTCAGGAACAAACCCAGTCCATTTGTCTTCGCTGTCTGATTTGAGATCAGGGAAGAACGGCACCGATGACACGATCATCTTTACCAGTCCCGAGCCATCGGAAAGCCACTTGAGCAACGCGGTCATCTGTTCGTCGCTCACCATCCGGCGTTGGTTCACGTCGTCGGCCCAGGAGCGTTCCGTTCTCACGTCCATCACGAACCAATCACAACAGCCATCCTGGAACCCGTACCAGAAACGATCGGGCGTCCCCGTGACGCGGTTCTGCTGATCAAGTCCAAACAGCGGACTGTGGCTGCACTGGTAGATTTGATACGAATGCATCGCAGAAGGATAAAGGATCACCCGATCTTTGTCGGTGGCCTTGCTGGGCCAGTTATCTTCGATCTCGTGGTCATCCAGTATCATGTAAGTCGGGACCTGACTCATCAATTGGCGAAGATTTGGCTGAGAAAAGGTGGCCCGGTAACGCTCGAGGAATTGATCAACCCCGACGTCAGGTGAGAGGAAGTTCAGATCGTCCGCATAAATCTGATCTCCGACCATAATCAGACCGTCAACCGGACGGTCCTTAATCTGCCTCAGGATGCTACTGAACGTTTTGTCGCCGCGCTCGTCGAAGATCAACCCGCCGAAGAGCTTTAACAAATACCGGCACGAGCCGATTACATAGGATCGGATTTTCGAGTCGTCGTCGGTACCCGTGCGGAAGGTTCCTCTCGCGGCCTTCGACCAATTCAGTTCCTGCGTCTCATCGAGATTATCAAGCTCGGTTTCCGCAAAGAACCATCCGGCCTCGTAATCGTACAGTGTTTCCGGCTGCAGTTGAGTGAAGGCACACACGCCGGTCATGTCGAAGTACGGCGCGAGTTTTATGTAACGCGGCGGCCCGAATTTGGTGTCGTTGGGCCCTTTAAGATGCGCCACGCCGAAGCAGCGCCGGTAGCCGTCCGGAGTCGGCTGAAAATCCCCTCGGAGCCAGATGCGGACTTGATCGGCAGGGGTGTAACCCACGATAGGGCCAACGGTCGGTGGTTGGATGTTCATGAGAGGTCTCCCAGTTAAAGGGTTTTGCGAGCTTCAGTGCGGGTGCCACATGAGCATTTAAGGTTGGCCTTGGAAGAGGCCATCCCCTCTGGCAGTCCGTGAAGTGCCGACATGCTACCCGAAGAGGCGTTTCCTGCCAAGTCTTTTCGAGAATTATTGGGCAGGCGATGAAGGTATCGCTTGCTCATCGGTAATCTGTTGAGGTTCCGCCTTCTCCCGCTCGTTACGCATGTATAATATAAAGGTTCTCATTATTACTGGAAATGAAAAGGAGAAGTGGATGAAGCTAAGCTACAGATTTGCACAATTCGTACTGGTGGCGTTGGCGATCTCGCTGCTCAGTTTTTCAGCAACCGCGCAAGAGAGAAAGATCACCGCCAAGCAGGTGCCGGCCGCAGTCATTGCAGCTTTCAAGACTTCGTATCCGAACGCCACCATTCGCGGCTACGCTCAGGAGAAGGAAAACGGCAAAGTGTTTTATGAGATAGAGAGTGGCGAAGGAACGACCCAGCGCGACGTCCTCTACAACTCTGATGGGACGGTTGCCGAGATCGAAGAGAGCATTGCCCCTACCGACCTGCCCGCCGCCGCCCAGGAAGCAATCCACAAAAAGTATCCGAAAGCGGTAATCTCGCTGGCGGAAAAAACGACCGCCGGTGACAAAGTGGGTTATGAAGTCGCGGCGAGGCAGGGGAAGAGGCGCATCACTATGGAGTTCGACGCCGACGGCAAAGTACTTAGCAGCAAAATCAAGTAGCCGCTTCGCCCGCGTCAACCAATTCTCATAGGCTGCGGCATAGTAGTGAGCAGCAAAATAGAGTAGCGCAACCACCACGCCAGATCCCGATGCATCCCGCCCGTGCATTCTACTGCGCGCTAACTTTGAAGACCGGGTGTAGCTCCCACGCCGCTCCTTTGGTCGAGTTACAGCGCCCATGGCCTGCCGGCAGGGTGCTCGTCGCATGCCAGCCGTCCCAGAAAGCCAGCCCGGTAAATCTCACCCGGATTGGCGTAGTAAAGTCCGTGTCCGCCAACTGGCTTACGGAAAGGAGCGCCGCGAGATCGTTCCGCGCTTTGTTGAACCGCGCGCTTAGATCGGCCGGCGGAATTTCTACCACCAAACAATCTGTGACCGGGTCGTTGGCCTTCTGGGTAATCTCGACATGCACGTCTCCGTCGTTTGCTTCCGTGCGCGTGCGTCGCACCCACCCCTGCACCGAAAAAGGTTTCATTTCCCGGCCAGAGCGGGCTTCGCACCATGACAGCAGATCGTGCCCGGCAAATGGTAGCGGGGTCCAGTTAAGCGCCGCACTAACGCTGGGCTTCGTCGGTGTTTGAGTGAAGCCGGAGGTTGTAATCTTCGCGCTCCAACGATAGTGCCGCGCCGGACCGCACATCGGAAACGCCGCCGCTGTCGTCGCCGCGGCTGTTATCGTTTCGGCGCCGAACGGTTTCTCCTGAATATCGGGCAAGAAGAGGTATCTGCCGTGCACCCATCCCGTCTTACCATTCCCGAGCCGAACCTTGAAGAAGCTACCGCGGCGTGCGCGAAGCTGCGTCACGGTGCTGCCCGGAGCTAAGCCATCAATCCGTTTGCCGCCGAGTGCAGCCGTCTCGTGAACCTTGACTCTGCGATCGATGGTTAGAACAACCTGTGCCGACGCGGTCGACGGGAAAAAAGCTAGTAGCAATGCGCCGGCGAATCCGGCGCAGAATAAGTTCCGAAGGCTTGGTAGATGTGTGATGTTCATGGGGTTCCTTTCTCTGTGGTTCCGGGGTTTGGGATCATAGTGAGATGGCCTGGTCTGGGCCTCCTAAATGCCTTATGACTTACCACCGTCTGCCGCCTGCTGTCCACTCTTTTTCAACGGCTGGCGCCCTCTATCCGATTGCCGCCGATACAGATCACCGAGCTTGAGTCATAGTTTGCCACTGACGTGTTAGGGGCTTCTCACCCGTGATTACGCGCCAGGTGCGCTTGCGATAAATCAATCGGCGCCATTGCTCAGGCGTGTCACGCTTTGAGTATTGCTCGCCAAATTAATAGACTAGGGGCGTGCAGGACATTCAGACGATTCTCGACAAGCCGCTCGCGGGAGAGCGGATCACCGCCGGCGAGTGCACGACGCTGCTCGAGTCTTTCGACATCGCGCGCATAGGAGCGGCGGCCGACGAGATTCGCCAACGGCGCCACCCGGACAATATCGTCACCTACATAATCGATCGCAACGTCAATTACACGAACGTCTGCAACGTTGTCTGCACGTTCTGCGCGTTCTATCGGCGGCCCGGCGCGCCCGATACTTACGTGCGGACGATCGACGAAATTTGCGACAAGATTGACGAGACGATTACGCTCGGTGGCACGGGCGTGCTAATGCAGGGCGGACTGCACCCCGACTTTGGCGTCGAATGGTACGAAAATCTGCTGCGCACCTTGAGCGCGAAGTATCCTGGCTTTCAATTGCACTGTTTCTCGCCGCCAGAGATTCACAACCTTCACCTGATCTCCGGTTTGGATTACGAAACGATCATGCGGCGTTTGAAAGAGGCCGGGCTTTACAGTCTGCCTGGCGGCGGCGCGGAGATTCTTGACGACGAAGTGCGCAAGCGAGTTGCCACCAAGTGCACCACCGACGAATGGCTGGCGGTGATGCGCGCGGTCCATCGCGTCGGCTTGCGTTCCAGCGCGACAATGATGTTCGGCATCGGTGACCGCATCGAACATCGCGTGCGTCACCTGCAACGCATACGTGATTTGCAGGACGAGACCGGCGGCTTTACCGCTTTCATCCCCTGGACCTTTCAACGCGAGAACACCGCGCTGGGCCGCCGGATCAAGGACGAGCCCACCGGCATCGACTATTTGAAAATGCTGGCCGTTTCCGTTTTGTTCCTCGACAACATCGAGAACTTCCAATCGTCCTGGCTGACGCAGGGCTTGCGTCTGGGCCAGGTCGCCCTTCGCTTTGGCGCCAACGACATGGGCTCAATCATGATTGAAGAAAACGTAGTCTCAGCGGCGGGTGCGAAGAATGAGGCGGATGAAAAGATGCTGCGTTATTTGATTAGCGAAGCGGGATTCATTCCTCAGCAGCGAGACATTCTTTATCGACATGTCGATCGACCGAAAATTGAAGCAGAAGTAAGGACCGAGCCAGCCGCGGTCGCGGCGTTAAGCTGATTTCGAATCTCGCTTTTTCCGGGACCCTTCAGCGAACTCTCTCTCACGGTTGGACTTTTGACTCTGTTGCGGGACCCTCTCGGGCACCTCAACCAAAAGCGGCTCAAACTTTGAAGCATTCACCAGCAGGCCGGAACCCTCGGCTGTGGGTTTTACTTTGGAGAGCAGCACGCGGCTGATGCGGCGGGGAATTAGCAAGGGAGCAACTGTCGCTGCGGATTCAGCCAGGGCGACGATGTCGCCGCCGCCACGCCAGTGTTCGCGCACGACCAAATCGTCCGTGCGATCGATTAGCCGCAGGACGGTCATCGAAATTAGAAACAGATCATCGATCTGCCCGACGAAAGGAATCATGTCGGGAATGAAATCGAACGGGATGATCGCGTAAATCAATGCGCCGGCGAACAGCGCGCGCTCAGTTCGCGGCACACGCGAATCCAGCATCAACTTAGCGGTCAGAATGATCATGTTCGGCAGAAACATGAGCAGGTTCTTCATCCGGCTTTTGAGTTCACGTTTACGCATTCTTATTAATCCGTTGTCAGTAGTTAGGCGTTAGTCTAGCCGACCTGTGCAAACGGGAGCAAGCTTTGGTACTTGAGGGTGCTGGTTCGGTTTGACTCTCATTAGCACCTTACTTCAGTCAGGTGACCAAGGCAGTCGTGATAAAGGTTGTAGCCGTTTTCAAACGGCTTTCCGAGAAAAACCGCTGAAACGATTTCCATACTAACGAGAGTCGATAACCACCTCACTGAAGTGAGGTGCTAATGAGACAGTCGTATTTGAGAGGTCTCCTATTCTCGTTTCGGGCTTTCTTTCCACATCAAAAACGAGAACGATCCACGAAATCACACGAAACCACACGAACAAGACCCGTCACTTCGGGTATTTCGTGGATCGTTTTTACTGGACGAGAAATCTCTCAGAGCAGGACAACGCTGCCCAAGCTTTCGGGTCAGCGCATCTCGTGATAAATTGCTGGCCACTGACGACTAACAACACTGTGTCCATACTCGAGCAAATTCGCCAACGCGCCGCCGCGAACCCTCAACACATCGTTCTGCCGGAAGGGGAGGATCCACGCACCGTTGCCGCCGCCGGCATGGCTGCGCGCGAGCGACTCGCTCGCATCACGGTCCTCGGCGACGAAGAGAAAGTGCGCGCCGCGGCCCGTCAGGCTGGCGCCGATCTCGGCGGAGTCGAACTAATCGATCATCTTCGCGCCAACGATTTCGACAAGATGGTGTCTCTGCTATATGAAGCGCGGCGCGCCAAGGGCCTGACTCTTGACGAGGCGCGGAACGCCCTCCGAGATCCACTCTACTACGGCAATCTTATGGTCAGAGCTGGTCGCGCAGACGGCTCGGTAGCGGGCGCGACCAACACGACGACGCATACGGTGCGAGCGGCCCTGCACTGCATCGGCGTGCGACCGGGCTTCAAACTGGTGTCCAGCTTTTTCTTGATGGCCTTGCGCGATCAAAGTCTCGGTCACAATGGCGCGATGATCTTCGCCGATTGCGGCGTGGTGATTGAACCCAGCGCCGCTGAGCTGGCAGAGATCGCGATCGCTTCCGCTGACTCCTGCCGAGCATTGCTCGGTGCTGCGCCGCGCGTGGCCATGCTTTCGTTTTCGACCAAAGGCAGCGCGAGTCATCGTCTGGTTGACAAAGTAGTTGAAGCGACCCGAACCGTCCGCGCCCGCACGCCTGAGATTGAGATCGACGGCGAGTTGCAAGCCGACGCCGCACTCGTGTCCGCCATCGCGCAATCCAAAGCGCCGGGATCGAGCGTGGCCGGACGGGCCAATGTTCTAATCTTTCCTGACCTGCAATCGGGAAATATCGCTTACAAGTTAACCGAACGCCTCGCCGGCGCGACCGCGATTGGTCCCATCCTGCAGGGTTTGGACGCACCGGCTAACGATCTCTCACGCGGTTGTAAGGCGGAGGACATCGTCGACGCAATCGCGATTACTGCGGTTCAGGCGCAGGCGCGAAAAGCTGCCCGCTGAACGTATGTGGCACGGGCGTCCCGCCCGTGAATCAGGTGCAATCAACCCGCAACCGCAGTGTCGGGATTTGACGCGGGGGGCGAGCGGACGCACCCGGGTGAATATCTCACCTATTAAGTTCACGTCAGGCAACTTATCCTTGGCCGAGTAGGCATCAAACCCGCACGCCCTGGACTTGTCCGGAAAATTACTCGAGGTGAATTAAGTTTGAATCGATCATTGATTGCCGTCTGCTCCCTGATTTTGATCTTCTTTGTCCCTGTTCATTCATCCGCCCAGACTTCAAAGCCGAAACTTAAGCCCACTCCGCCCGTCGAACCCAAACCCGAAGATCAGGTAAAGGTGTTTACCGAAGAAGTGCGCCTGCCGGTAAATGCCACGGATACATACGGCCATTACGATCCGACACTCGAGGTTGAAGACGTGTTGGTGCTCGAAGACGGAGTGCCCCAGCAAATCAAAAGCGTGCGCCACATTCCGGCAAATGTTTTGTTGATTCTGGATACGGGCGGCGACTCGAACGGCCTGAGTGGCTTGTCGAAGAAAACCAGCACTACCCGCGATGTCGCGCTCCGGGTCGTCTCGCGACTGCGCGAGGGCGACCGGATCGCTGTACTCCAATCGTCCAATCAGGCTGAGTTACTGCAACCATGGACTAATGATGTGGACAAAGTTGTGCGCGTGCTGAAGTGGAAGTTGTTTGCGACCAAGCGTTCGCGGATTTTCGAAACCATGACCAAAGCCACGCAGTTGCTTGCCGACCAGCCGGAAGGCAGCCGGCATGTGATTTTGATCACTGATGGAGTCGAAAGCCCCGGAGGCAAAGTCGCCGTCGATGAAGCGATCAAGCAAATAGTTGCCGCGCGCGCCGTTGTGCACATCATCAGTTACACCGAATTCGTGCGACAGGCGAACGATAAGCAGCCACCGGATATCACCGTCGGGATGCGCCCACCATCTTCGGATCCAATCGCCGCGAACGATCCCACGAGGCCGACCGGAACAACGCGCACTCCCTCGTTCGGCGTGGCCATCAGGTTCGACCCGGCAATGAAGAGAGTGCGAAAAGCGTATGAAGCGGAAACCCGGAAGAGTGAAAAATGGCTGACCGAACTCGCCGCTGAAACCGGCGGCCGAATCTTTTTGCCTATATCAACTGAAGAGATGATTGCGAAAGGCGAAGAAGTCGCGCGCGACATCGGCGCCGAATACGTAGTTACGTATCGACCCAAACGTCCACTGGCTGAGGCCGAACCCGGGGAATATAGAAAAGTGGAAGTTGCTTCGCGGCGGGTTGGTTTGTACTTAAGAAGCAGACGAGGCTACGTGGTGCCTAAATAACAGAGTTCAGAGTTCAAGCTTCAGCTTGTTTTCCAAAAGCAGCCTGAAGGCTGAACTCTAAACTTGATTAGCTGATCGGCGCATTCAACTGCGACTCGATGGCGGAAGCAATCGGCTGCCATTCAGACTCGGCCGGTTTCCGCATCAGCGATCGACGCCGTAGTTCGTCCCAATCATCTTTTGGCACTCGGTGGAAAGCCTCGACAACCTTCGGATCAAATTGACGGTTCGCCCATTGTTCTAATTCCTCGGCCGCGGCTTCGTAAGGCCGGCCCTGCCGGTACACACGATCGCTGGTGATAGCGTCAAATGCGTCCGCGACGGAAAAGATACGCGCGCAAATGTCAATCTCTTCGTTTTTCAGTCCCAACGGATAGCCCGAGCCGTCCCATTTTTCATGATGCTGAGCCACCACCTTGGCAGCGCCTTCCAGGAACTTGATCCCGCGCAGAATCTGTTGGCCATGCATGGGATGCTCGCGCATCCGCACCCATTCTTCGTCCGTTAGTTTCGCGGGCTTGCGCAGGATAGCGTCGGGCACGCCAATCTTTCCGATATCGTGGAGCAGAGAACCGAACTCCAAAGCTTTCATCTCCCGTCCGCTGAGTCCGTATTCGCGTCCGAGTCTTAAGCTGAAAGTCACGACCCGCTCAGAATGTCCGTGCGTTTCCGCGTCACGCGTCTCGAGCGCGGCGGTCAAGGCCTGCAGGGTCGTACGATATGCGTTCTCGAGTGAATCCAAAGCTTGATCCAATTCGGCCGTGCGCTGTTCGACCAATTCTTCCAGATGATTTTCGTAACGTCGCTTGGCCGCCACGAGTTCGTGATGCTCGAGCGCGCGAGCCACCGCGGCTTCCGCCTGGCGGAGGTCGAAGGGTTTCATCAGATAATCGAATGCTCCCAGACGCAGCGCGTTAATCGCGCTCTCAATCGTTTGCATGCCGCTGATCATTACGATGACCGTGTCAGGAGAGGCGACCTTCACATGCGGAATCATTTCGAGGCCGGTCATCCCGCTCATCGTGATGTCGCTGATTACCAACTCATAATTCGTCTCTCTGAGTTGGGCCAGCGCTTCTTCGGCTGAGGCTGCCTCGGCGCATTCGTAGGTGTCGCCCAGGAGGTCGTGCAGTACGCCGCGGACTTCGACTTCGTCATCGACAATCAGTAGACGGGGCTTTGCGATTGGTTCGAGCATAATCAGTTAGCGGTTGCAGTGATGCTCTCGGCTAAAACGTTAAGGGAAGCGTTTTGGGGTTGTCACTCGCCGATGGGGGACGTACGACAATTCGGGCCAGTCTCAACTGGCTTGGCAATTGTATAACAAGATGCCTCGATTGGCAAACACTCTTTTATTGGCGTCGAATGGCCTTTTTGACGGGCGTTTTTCACTGGTTTAGGGCTGGGAGCGCCAGAGGAGGGGAGGTGCGGGCGAAGTTGACGCTGACCGCGTGCTGCCTCTAATATGGCGTGTCAACTTCACGTTTGGCTGTGCCGGAGTGGCGAAATTGGTATACGCACCAGGCTCAAAATCTGGCGAGGTTCACTCCTCATGTCGGTTCGAGTCCGACCTCCGGCACCATCACTCTCGGCAAATTACGCTGCTGAATAATTCGTACACATGATTGTCTGGCTGCTGAAAATACTGGCTTTGATAATTGGTTCTTTGATCCTGCTGCTCGTTTTCATCAAGCAAACGTCCATTGGAATAGGAATAAGGACCACTCAGAACATCTTCACAGACCATATCGCCAATGTCTCAATTTTTACCTGGCTCCTGGTCATTCTTCTCTCGATCGAAGTAGTCATTGGTCTTGTCCTATTCGCTCTTCGAGGAAACCCTTTCTTTGGCTAGCGTTATTTTGATCGCTTGGTTGCATCTGGTATCGTGCGCATCGTGGCGACGCGAGCGACGACACATGCAGGCAAAGACCGGAACCGCGACGACGACTCATCCGCACGACGCGCCAATCCGCCATTGAAGTGGGCCGGGGGAAAGCGCTGGTTAGTGCCGCACATTGAACCGCTCTGGCGCCCACATCACCAGCGTCGTTACATCGAGATGTTTTGTGGAGGTTTGGCGGTGGCGCTGGGTTTGCAGCCGGAGCGCGGGGTGCTGAATGACCTGAATCCTCACCTAATCAACTTCTACGCGCAGCTCCGGCGCGGGCTGGCGATGGAGATCGAGACGCGCTACGACCAGAAACTTTTCTATGCGCACCGCGCGCGCTTCAACGAGCTCATCAAAAACGGCGGCGCAAGAACTGTTGAAGCCGCACAACTCTTCTATTATCTGAACCGCACTTGCTTCAACGGCCTCTGCCGCTTCAATCAGAGCGGCGAGTTCAATGTTCCGTTCGGGCAATACAAGACAGTGAATTACGCGACCGACTTTCACTCGTATCGCAAACTATTCCGCGGTTGGTCATTTACGAACAAGGACCTAGCGCAACTTTCGATCGAATCAGACGATTTTATTTACGCTGACCCGCCCTACGACGTGGAATTTACTACCTACAGTGCCGGCGGATTTTCATGGAACGATCAGGTGCGGACGGCTGAGTTGTTGGCCCGGCATCGCGGACCCGTGCTGCTTTCCAACCAGGCGACCAGGCGCATTGTCTCCTTGTATCGAAGTCTGAAGTTTGACTTGAGATTTCTGGACGCGCCGCGAAGGATCAGTTGTAATGGTAACAGAGAGACCTCACGTGAGGTGTTAGCGACGAAAAACCTGGGCTAACGTGGAAAACTACGCTGCGGTTCTCAGGGTTGGGCGATTGTGACCAGAGGATTGTCGAATAGTATTTGAGAGATGAGGTGCTCGAATGAAGCAAGCGAAGACTACTCAGTTGACGGTTTTTGGGATGGCGTTGATGTTGTTGGCGGTCGCCTCGACATTCGCTCAGTCGGAATCACAGTCAACGAAGAAGCCCTATCACCGCAACGGAAGCGAAGGGAGTTTGACGGGTACGGTTTCATTATCAGGGGCTGCTCCTAAGCCGAGACAGATCGACATGAGCGCCGATCCGGTCTGCTATGAGAACAACCCGAAGCCTCTCACGGAATCCATCGTTGGCACGGATGGCCACTTGGCAAACGTCCTGATTTATGTGAAGACAAGTGCGGCTCTAGAGGGTTTAAGTTTCGAGGTACCAGCCTATGTTGGGGTTTTCTCGCACCCGTTCTTTGCGGTCAGCGACAGCAAAGGCGCGTTTACGATTGAAGGGTTGCCTCCGGGCAATTACACCTTTGCGGCCTGGCACGAGGAGTTCGGCGAGAAAAGCTTTGACGTCACCATCTACCCGAACTCGCTTCAGAATCTCGATGTTAACTTTGATATGGCTGACCGAGGGGCGCAATCGCGTTGAAACCAACCCAACGAACTTATTCGCCCAGATAGGCTTCTTTGATCCGCGGATCGTTGGCGAGATCTTTCGAAGGACCTTCCATGGTGATCCCGCCGGTTTCCAAAACATAAGCGCGATCGGAATGTTTGAGGGCGGCGTGGGCGTTCTGCTCGACCAAAAGGATCGTCGTGCCTTTGCTTCTGATTTCGTCGATCGCTTCAAAGATCGTGTGCACGACGAGCGGCGCCAGGCCGAGCGAAGGCTCATCCAGCAGCAGCAGGCGCGGGCGCGACATCAGGGCGCGACCCATCGCCAGCATTTGCTGTTCGCCGCCAGACAGCGTGCCCGCCTTTTGCGTCTCGCGCTCTTTCAAACGCGGAAACATTTTGAAGCAGCGATCCATGTCGGCAGCGATCTGAGCGCGGTTCTTCTGTAGATAGGCTCCCATTTGCAGGTTCTCGCGCACGGTGAGATTTGCGAAAACGCCGCGGCCTTCGGGTGACATGGAGATGCCGCGCGCGACCAGCTTATGCGTGGGCGTGCCGCCAATCTCTTCGCCTTCGAAAGTAACGCTTCCTTCGCGCGGCTCGAGCAGTCCGGTGATCGTGCGCAGCGTAGTGGTCTTGCCCGCGCCGTTGGCGCCGATCAGCGTGACGACCTCGCCCTGCTCGACCCGCATCGAGATGCCGCGCAGCGCTTCGATCGCGCCGTAGTTTACTGAGACATTCTTCAGAACCAGCATACGTTTTGACTAAGAATTCCGGGCTCTAACTCTGTGCCATCTCTGTGATCCCCTGTGTCTCTGTGGTGAGTCTTTGTTACGGTATGTTCACCACAAGAGACACAGAGGACACTGAGGCCGCACAGAGAACTACCTAATCTCCCAAATACGCTTCGATCACTTTCGGATCGTTCTTAATTTCATCCGGCACGCCGAGCGCGATCGATTTTCCGTAATCTACGACCTGAATGCGCTCGCACACGCCCATGACGACTTTCATATTGTGCTCGACCAGCAGAATTGTCAGACCAAAGCGGTCGCGGATTTGCTGGATCAGGGCCATCAAATCTTCCTGCTCGGAAGGATTCAGACCTGCGGCCGGCTCGTCCAGTAGCAGAAGCTTAGGTCGCGTGGCCAGGGCCCGAACAATTTCCAGGCGTCGCTGTTTACCATAAGGCAGGCTCGTCCCGCCTTCATCTCTGAGGTTCGCCAGCTCGAAGATCTCCAGCAGCTCGAGCGAGAAATCCCGGTGCTCGCGTTCGTCACGTTCGAATCGCGGCGACCGCACCACTGCGTCGAACAGATTCTGACGCGCGTGAATGTGACACGCCGTCATGACGTTTTCCAGCACCGACATTCCCGGAAACAGCCTGATGTTCTGAAATGTTCGCGAGACACCGCAACGAGAAATTTCATAAGGGCGCTTACCGTCGATACGCTGTTCTTCAAAGTAGATCTCGCCCGACGTTGGTTCATAAACTCCGGTCAGCAGATTGAAGATGGTGGTCTTGCCCGCGCCGTTGGGACCTATCAGTCCATAGATTTCTCCACGCCGAACATTCATGTCCAGCGCGTTGACGGCCACCAGGCCGCCAAAACGGATCGTGGCCTTATTGGTCTTCAGGACCGGTTCGCCGCTCTTGCCGGCAGGTGTCGTGATTGCGTTGCCGTTTCCGCTGGTCATCCTTTTTCCTTCTTAGTCGCGGTGGTTGACTCTGCAATCGGGGTTTCGCCTTCCCGCCTGCCACGAAGTCGCGCGCGCCACTTCTTAAAGACATCAGTCTTTCCCAGCAAGCCCTGCGGCCGCGTGATCATCAGGACGATCAGCAGCAGTGAATAGATCACCATCCGGTACTGAGCAAAGCCGCGCAGCGCCTCAGGCAGGATCGTGAGCAGGATTGCGCCCAGCACCGAGCCGACGATCGAGCCCAGTCCGCCGAGGATGATCATGATGAGAATTTCAAAAGACTTAATGAACTCGAACGACTTGGGATTGAGATAACCATCAAAGTGGGCCAGCAGCACGCCGCCGGCGCCGGCCATCGCCGAAGAGATCACGAACGCCATTACTTTGTAGCGCGTCGTGTTGACTCCCATTGCTTCCGCCGCCAGTTCGTCTTCGCGGATGGATATCAAGGCCCGTCCGAAGGCCGAATGAACGATGTTATAGACGATGACGATGGTCAGGATGGCAATCAGAAAAATCCAGAAGAAGCTCTTGACGATCGGGATCCCGGAATAACCACGGGCGCCGCCAATCGCATCGATGTTGTTCAGGAACACTACAATGATCTGGCCAAAGCCCAGGGTAACGATGGCCAGATAGTCGCCCTTCAGACGCAATGACGGAACTCCGACGACCAGGCCCGCCACGGCGGCGCAGGCCGCGCCGACTAAGGTGGCGAGCAGGAGGGCTACCATCCAACCCAAGGTGCCGTCGCCGAGCGCCGCAGCAATTCGGACCCCATAGTTGACCGAGAAATATGCCGACGAGTACGCGCCCACCGCCATAAAGCCCGCGTGTCCGATTGAAAACTGTCCGGTGAAACCGTTTATGAGGTTTAGCGATACCGCCATCGTGATGGCGATGCCGCAGAGCATCAGGATGCGGCTGAAGTACGGGCTGATCATCCGCCCCGCAAAAACGAAGTTCAGGCCGTAAAGGACGGCTAGCACGACCAGGGTGATAATCAGATTGCGGATGTAGCGAGACATAGGAACCAGAGGTCAGAAGACAGAGGTCAGAAGTCAGAGATCAGAAGTCAGGTTCGATTAAGCACATCTGAACTCTGACTTCTGATCTCTGACCGCTGGCCTCCGTCTTTTCAGACTTTCTCCTGCACCGTTGATCCCAACAGACCGGAAGGACGAAACAACAGGATCAAAATCAAAATCGCAAAGGCCACGGCGTCCTTGTAGGTTGAAGACAGATAACCCGCGACCATCGTCTCTGTGATGCCAATCAAAAAGCCGCCCAGCACCGCGCCCGGAATATTACCGATGCCGCCCAACACAGCCGCCACAAATGCTTTCAAGCCCACCAGGATTCCCATGAGCGGATCGATACGCGGAATACGTATGGCCACCAGCACGCCGGCGGCCGCGGCCATCGCTGATCCCAGGGCGAAGGTAAACGAAATGATCCGGTCCGTGTTGATACCCATCAACTTGGCTGAATTTAGATTGAAGGATACGGCGCGCATGGCGCGGCCGGTCTTCGTGCGAAAGACAACCAACTGAAGAAAAATCATCAGCGCAAAGGCGATCACCAGAACGGCGATGTCGGCGGTATTGATGCTGGCCCCACCAAAGAGATCAAGGTTGCGTTTTTGGAACAGCTCCGGAAAGAACTTCGGGTCCGCGCCGAAGACTACCTGTCCGCCGTTTTCGAGCAGCAATGAAACGCCGATTGCGGTGATCAGGGCCGTCAGGCGTGAATATTTTCGGACCGGCCGGTAAGCCAGGCGTTCGATGATCACGCCGAGGGCCGCGCAGATAGCCATGGCCAAAAGCATGACGACCAATGCGGTGATCAAAGACGGTTGCAGCACTCCCCCACCGAGTAATCCGTGGGCCAGAATTCGCCCGAAGATATTCGCGTCCGGATTCCCCATCAGCATCTGGGCGCCGCGAATGCCAATGCCGCCCGCGACGTAGTAGCCCATGAAGGCCCCGACCATGTAAATGTCGCCGTGCGCGAAATTAATCAGCCGCAGAATTCCATAGACCATCGTATAGCCGAGCGCGATCAGAGCATAGATCGCGCCCAGCGAGATGCCGTTGATTAACTGTTGGAGAAACGTGCTCATTCAGTCGAGCTGGTTCGCAACCTCCGCGGCTTACTTGGGGGTCGCGGACGGTTTCGTAGATGCTGCCGGTTTTGCGGATGGCTTGGCCGATGCAGTCGGGCTGGCCGGCGCTGCTGCAGGCGTGCCGGCCGCCGCCGGGGTGGCAGTCAACACGGGCATCGCGGCGCCTTCAACCATGACCCGTTCCTTCACCGCATAGATGCCGCCGTCTTTGACCTCGATCATGACGATCGGTTTCACGGCGTCGCGGTTCTCGTTGAACGTAACTTTGCCGGTTACGCCGGGAAAATCTTTGGTGGCTGCCAGCGCATCGCGGATGGCTTTACCGTCGAGCGAGTTGGCGCGCTTGATCGCGTCGAACATTATCCGCGCGGCGTCGTAAGCGGTGGCCGCGAGCGCGTCCGGGATCGAGTTGTATCGGGCCTTGTAGTCATTAACGAACTTCTGGACCTGCGGATCGGTGTCGTATGGTGAGTAGTGATTGCTGAAGAAAGAACCGACCACCGACTTGCCGCCGATGTCGAAGAGTTGTTTTGCGTCCCAACCGTCTCCGCCCACGAGCGGCGCAGCGACGCCCTTGTCTCGGGCTTGTTTGGCAAACAGGGCGACGTCGCCATAATAGCCGGGGACGAAAATCACATCGGGATTCGCGCCTTTGATCGAGGTAATCTGCGCATTGAAATCCTGATCGCCTGCTTGATAGGACTGAGTCACGACCATTTGTCCACCCAACTTGGTGAACGTCTGGCTGATGAACTTCTCGAGTCCGGTCGAATAGTCGTTCTTGCGATCGACCATGATCGCGGCCCGTTTGGCGTTGAGCGTGCGCGCGGCGAATTGCGCGATGGCTGCGCCCTGTACGGGATCGATAAAGCAACTACGGAAAATATAGTCGCCCTTCCTGGTTACTTCCGGATTCGTCGAGGACGGTGTCAGCATCGGAATCTTGGCGTTCTGCGCAATCGGCGCCGCGGCGATCGAACGCGAGCTGGCGACTTCGCCGAGAATGGCATTCACGCCGTCTTGCGTCACAAACTTGGTGACGATAGTAGCCGCCTCGGATGGGTCAGAGCGATCGTCCTGCACATCGAGTTCAATCTGCTTGCCATTGATGCCGCCGGCGGCGTTGGCCTCGTCGGTGGCCATCTTGATGCCGTTCACGGACGAGATGCCGAAGTTGGCCGTGTCGCCCGTCATAGACATAAAGACGCCAACCTTGACCTTGTCGCCGCCTCCGCCTGGTTGACAGGCGAATGCGGTTAGCAGGCTGGCGATAATGATTGTGCTTAGCAGGATGCGCTTCATAGTGTTCCTCTCAGACTGTTAAGGTTCGGCCCTGACGCTGTCACTCTCGGTTTCGGTGGACAGCATGATAGCGGCGAGCCTTGGAATTAAGCAAACTATTGGGAGAGATTTAGCCGAGCCCCGGCATTATAGCGATTTGCCGGCTCGTGTCGAGAATTCTCCGCGATTCCCTCAGACTAACTCCTGAAGCCGCAAAAGCGAAGACGAGATTCCGTCGTCACGTTGGTCGAGTTTGGTTTTGTATCACGTGACGATCATGACACGACGCGAGGCTGTGGTTAGCACCGATTTCCCTCGTGGCCAGCCGCATGGTCAACGCAAACGAACGAGCGTAACCTTCTGATTTGGGTAGGCGCCCGCGCGAAGGTTGTGATGACAAAGAAGTAAAGAGCAACTAACGAGAACAATGGCAGTAAGGCGGAGACGAAACGCCGTTCAATTCAAGACAGCTAACGAAAGAGCCTAGTTGAGGAAAATGAGAATAAACAAAGCCCCCTTGATCATAATAGTTTGTGGTTTGCTCGTAACCGGATGCAAACCTCAGATCGAAACTTCGGAGACTCCGTTGGCTGTAGCGTCGCCAACCGGCTCGCCCGGCTTGCCGGCGCAATCCGCGGCGGTCCCAATCACGCTGCCGGTGCTGGACGCACTGTTTGCCGACGAAGTCTTCAAGGCAGATCTAAAGTCGAAACTGCAACTGACCGACGAGCAGGTCAGTGGCCTTAGAAAAATCTCCGGCGAAGCCGTGACGAAACTTCGCCAATCAAATGCTGAGAATCAAACCGGCAGCGCTGAGGCCGCGCGCCAAAATGCCATTGAGGCGATCCGCGGAGTGATCGGCCCGGATAAGTCTGAGCAACTATTGGCGCTGGCGCGCGACCACTGGAACAAAGGCAGCGAGGAGTTAGACGCCGCGATAGCCAAAGACGCAGAGCCGGTGATGCTGCCAGGCCCCAACGCGGTGCCCAGGGACACTCGCATCGTAGTCAACATTCCTGCCTTTCGCATGGATGTCTTCGCCAACGGCTCGCTGATCAAGTCGTACAAGGTAGGCATTGGCTATCCACAGTTTCCTTTGCCGCAGGGATTGCGCAAAGCCCAAATTATTATTTTCAATCCGACGTGGACTCCGCCGGATTCACCCTGGGTCGACTCGATGAATGTGACGCCCGGCGAAGTAATCGCGGCGGGAAGCAAACAGAACCCGCTCGGTCCTATCAAGATTCCGATTGGCTCGCCATCGCTGATACACGGGGGCAAGCCGCTGGCAAAGATTGGGACGTTCGCATCGCATGGCTGCGTGGGGATGACTAACGGGCAGATCAAAGATTTCGCGAAGGTCCTGGCCCAGGCTTCGCATACCGATCTGACCGAACAGACGATGTCTGCGTATCTGAAGAAGCGAACCAAGACGCGAACGGTCAAGCTGGACCAGTTGGTCCCGGTGGAACTGCGATATGAAACGATCGTGTTTGAAGACGGCCGGCTGCACATCTATCGCGACGTCTATGATCAGAACACAAACACTGAAGAGAATCTGCGGGCGGTGTTCGCGGCCCACGGCGCCGGCTTTGATAACCTGGGCGAAGAAGAGAAGGCGCAGGTGCTGGAGGCGCTGAACACAATGTCGCGGCATCCGAAGAAACAGCCTAAGCCCACACCCAATCCCGCGAATGTGGCAATGCAGAATTCAGCGAACAAGGCGGGCAGCGCGATCGACCGAAAGGCCGAAGGCGAGCGCCGGAAGAAACTGCGAAACCAGAAAGAGATTGTGATTGAGATTATCGAGCTGGCGGGTAAGGGTTATCCGGCGCCGGTGAATCTTGATAGCGGACTGGGAACGCAGGTAAGTGCGGTTGCGACGCCGTCACCTAACACACCTTAATTTGGGTGCAGAACCGCGAGAGGTAGCTATAAGCCTGTCTAGTTTGCGGTTGCTCTGGTCTTCAGTCACGGAGGGACGAAATGTTTATAGAACCAAGAGCCCAAAGAAGTTTGAAGCTCCGGAGGAGCGAAACACTTGGCCCTGCTGAAGGCGTGTTCCGCTCCTCCGGAGCTAGAAAACTCTTTCCGCGACCTGAGCTATAAACATTTGGCCGCTCTGCGGCTATAGCCCTCCCTGACGGTCGGGCTTCCGACACTTCGTCATTGGGCCGTACTGCCATCAATCGACGGTCGCATCTGGCCGACAAAGGCATCGAGTTTCGCAATGCTATTCAGCACAACTCGGATTGAAGCTTCGGGAAAGCCGGACTCGAGCGTGAAATTGTATCCGGCAAAGATATCGCCTGAGCCATCTGCTCCCCAAAACAGAAAATTCTGATCGCTGAACCGCACCATTTGTCGCATCAATCCCTCGGTGCTCTTGACCTTATCAATGTTCAGATAGGCGCCGCTGTAGTGCGGAAAGATGCGGAAGTGAATCGTTTCCTCGGCGCTTACCGAAATGACGATCTCGAGCGAGTCCGCATTCTTGAGACCGGTTTTCATGACTCCGACAAAGTTGTAAGGCTGCTTGTCGCTCTGGCGGAAAGAAACATTAATCTTCGGACCCGCGGTTTCGAAGAGCGCGCGCAACTTTTCCCGGTTGGCGTCACGCGTAGTCGTTTGTTGCGTGGTGGCCGGTGTTTGAGTCCGGGCCGGAGCTGCTGACTCAGTCCCATGTTGTCCATACGCAGCGGTGCTTGCCGTTACTGCCAGGAGAAATGCGAGCGTTAATCTGTTTCGGTTCATTTGGGGGTCTCCATTAAGAATAGTTTGTCGACGAGCGAATGGGCAGGTATCAGAGTTTGTCTCAATCAGGATGCGACTGCCGAAACTTCACAAGAATCCAGCACCGGAGCTTCGATTATTTCACCGGGATTTCCTGCTTCACCGAAGTATTGCCGCCCGGCAGAGATCGTTTCGAAGTATTCGCAGATTCGATCGAGAATCTCTTCGACTGAATGCGAGTGGTACATCGCCGTGCGAAACAACGCGCCGCCATGAAGACCGCGCGTGAATTGTCCGGCCAGTTGTTTCATGCGGCCAATGGCTGCCAACTGCGGCATGTCTTCGCGCAGCATGTCAAAGTATTCAAGCAGCACTGCGCGCTTGTCTTCCAGCGAGGGCTGAAACGGTTCGCGGCCGTGCATCGTGTCTTCGATCTGGCGAAAGATCCAGGGGTTCTGCATTGCGCCACGGCCGATCAAGACTCCGTCACAACCGGTTTCGCGAAAACGATTGAAGGCCTGTTCGATAGTGGTTACGTCACCGCTGCCGGAAACCGGCACGCCCACAGTTTCCTTGATCTGCGTCACCAGGTCCCAATTCGCCTGGCCGCGGTAACCCTGTTCTTTGGTCCTGCCATGCAGAGCGATGTGCTCCGCGCCGCAAGCTTCGGCCAGCTTTGCCGTGTCGACCGCATTGATGGTGTGGTCATAAAAGCCGGCGCGAATCTTTACGGTCATTGGGATCGTGATGGCCTTTTTAATCTCTGTCAGGATCGCTTCCAGCCGCTCGTGGTCCTTCAGTAAACCCGATCCACCACCATGCTTCACAACTTTGGGAGCCGGACAGCCGCAGTTCACATCCAGAATGTCCGCGCCGACTTCTTCCGCCATCTCCGCGGCCATGCGCATGCGTTCAGGTTGGCCGCCAAAAATCTGCACCGCGAACGGGCGCTCGTTTTCATAGAAGCGCATCTGGCGTCTCGATTTCGGATTGTTGCGCGTCAGGCCTTCGACGGAAATGAATTCGGAAACCGTCAGGCCAATGCCGCCGCGCGCCTTGAGCAAGCGGCGAAACGAAATATCGGTCACGCCCGCCATCGGTGAAAGCACCAGCGGTGGATTGATTTCGATATCGCGAATCTTGAATGGTTTGATCATTTTCGACTTTCAGTCTGCAAATCAAACCTTCTTGTTCCTAGCCTTTGCCGGCGGTTTCGCTGGTCGCGTCTTCCGTTCGCGCGAAGACTCGAGAACGAAATCATGAAGCATGTCTGGGAGATGCCGCACTAGTCTAAATATTTCGTGATCACTTTTGTCCATCATGTCCATAATCAGCGGATGGTGAAATGAAATCTCAGTTGCTCGGGAGAATCTCTCTACTGCGGCCGCAACCTCGTCAGGCCGACCACGCTTCATTACTCGATAAACATCCATTCCCGGCTCGTATAACCAAGGGATGTCATCCCGCAAAAAACTCAGAAAAATAGACCAGGCCGCGGCGCTCAGGTCCGGATCACCTTTGCGTAGCGCCATGTGTAACATCTCATCAAGCATAAATGGATGAAACTTTCGGCGACGCCTCACGCCGCGTGAACTCAGCGCTTCCGTTAACTGAACATTCAGAGTATCCGGCAGATCTCCAAGGATCACTTTTATTTCCTCGAATAATTTTGAGACCGCGTTCGGGTCTTCAGCTTTTTCCACGGATTCGTTCGATGCAGAATCAACCAGCGATTTCACGTTATCTCGAAAAGCATTTACCTGACGTCTAACCGCCTCTTCGCGAGGTTCCGCGTCCGAATTCCGGCGAATCAGTTGAAGAACCAGCTTAGTTAGGGAGTCCCCGTCATCACCACAGTTTTGAAATTGCGCAAACGGCCCTCGGCTCGCTCGCTCTAACGGTATTCCCACTACAACTCCTGATACCTGCTTGTTTAGTTTTCCCTTCGCGACTCCGGCTTCATATAGAATCCAAGGTCGGTCGATGCTGTTAGCAGTGAGTAGCGCCACAACATCCGTTGCATCGTCAAGCTTGCTCATGATTGCGTTGTACCATTCAGTTCCGAATTCGATCCCAGCGGTTCCCTTTCGATCCGAAGAACGAAACGACTTTAGAAATCCGCCGCTTGCATCGGTAAGCAGATTTGAAAAGGTCTCCGCCAGTTCAGCATCGCGACTATCGTGGCTTACAAAGACCAGGGGACGAAACGGTGCTTCGTTCTTCGCGGATGTCGGTTCTGGGGTCTGGAAAGATTCTTCTGAAACTTTAGAGTGGGGCTTCACAACACGTTTTGCCATTTGGGTATCTCCCGGGCATTGGAGGATGTTGAACTCTGCGAATTATAACCGCGCTACCTTATCATCACCAAGACACTCTTTAATCGTAAACATCCTTGCGGTGACCGATGGTAGCAAACAGTACGGTATCTGAGTCGACAAATAAGAAGAGGACTCGATAACTCCGAGTTATTCTAAATGAAAAGGGAAGTGGGTGGTCTTTTAGCTTCTTGACTTTGAGTCTGGGGTCGCGCCAGTTTTCCTTGAAAATATCTTCCTGCTTGCGGTACAGACGCTGGACGTTGACCGGGAGTCTCTTGAATTCTTTCGCGAATTCCCTGGCGTAAACAATCTTCATAGCCGGGTCTGAACACGGCCAGAACGCCAGTCACCAAGTGCGCGTTCAAAGGAATCCTTAAGCGCCCCTGCGTCCTCGTAATCCTCGAAAGACTCGTGAGGAAAAGCCTCCTCCAGTTCAACGAGCACTTTGCGGGTGAACTCAGGCAAGGATAGTCCGTAGCGCAGAGCCAACCGGCTCAACCGTTTCATTTCCGTCTGGTTTAGTTTAATGGTAAGAGTTTGACTCATACGGCTTCGGATATCGCCTTAATATTACCGTATGCCTCCGAAATCTGACAGCCCCGTTACCAATTAACCACCAGCTTCTCTGCATTCTCCCAAGCCGGCACGTCCAGCCGCAACGCTGCTCGCTGTAGCTTTTCAGGTTCACCCAGTAGACGCCCCGCGCCCAGCGCCACCGTCGTCAACGGATCGTCAGGCACGCTCACGCGCAAGTTCAGATCGTTTTGCAGACGTTCGGCCATGCCGCTGAGCAAGGCGCCGCCGCCGGTCAGGGTCACGCCGGAATAGTAAATGTCCGCCGTGACTTCGGGTTTCGAGTCTTCAATCACGCGCCGCACGGCGGAAATGATTTCTGCCAGGACGGGTTCGATCGCTCCGCGCACTTCTCGGGAATTTATTGTTATCGGCAGGGCCATGCCGTTGGCGAGTTGCTTACCGACCACTTCCAACTCCATCTCGGTTCGTTCGCCTGATTCTGTCTGCCAGGCGAGACCCAATTCTCTCTTCACGCGTTCCGCGGTGCGCTCGCCAATGTGTGCGGCATGTCGCACGCGCAGGTAATCCTGGATTGCTTCATCCATCGAATTACCGGCGGCCGGAACGCTGACGGAACTAACCACACCCCCGGATGCCAGGATCGCGATGTTGGTAGTACCTCCGCCAATGTCCACCACGAGGTGGGCCTGCTCGTCTTCAAATTCCAGACCTGCACCCAGCGCAGCCGCCAGGCCTTCGTCGATCAGATCAACGCGGCCCGCCTTTGCATCGCGCGCGGCGTCTTTCACCGAACGCCGCTCGAGCGGCGTAGATGATCCCGGTACCCCGATGACCAGATGACTACGCTTCGGATGATCGTTGTGCTGGACTCGACTGATCAGCGCCCGCAGGAACTCTTGTGAGATCTCGAAGTTGTCTATGGCGCCGCGGCGAATCGGCCGGTACACCTCGGTGTCATTGGGTTCGCGTCCCAGCAGCTTTAACGCCTGTGACCCGACCGATAGCACTTCGCGGCTGTACTTGTGCAGGGCCAGCACGGAAGGTTCGTTAAGCACCACGCCCTGCGTTGGCGCGTATACGATCGTGTTAACTGTCCCCAAGTCGATCGCCAAATCGTCGCTGAAAAACCCACTCAGCATTCCCATTTCAATCACCTCATTATTATCGAATCCGAAATTTGCGGACGGATACTGCAACCAATATGCCAACACATAGCCACGGTCTGTCTTCTGCAAAGGAACTAGTGTTTCTGCGTTTGGGAGTTTTTCCGGGTTAGTCGACTCTCCCGACTATCGACGATATGGGTTATGACTGCGGTCGATAATCGGACGGATGCGTGGGATGATTTACCCGAGTTAAGTGAGGCCCGAAGGGCCGGTATTAATAGCCACGCCCGTGAGGGCGTGGATCAGGAACCGACAAGATGAATGAGCGCCGAAGGTGCGGCACCAACGAAGTGACTGGTGGAAGACGCATTGCAAGAGTGGCGGCCGTTCGGGCCTCGAAGACTTATGAGGACTCTCAACCACGCCCTCACGGCCGTGGCTATTGAATACCGGCCCTTCGGGCTTGGGACGTTCGTAAATGGGTTTGTCTGTGACATTAAGGTTCTATCGTTACCGCTGTGCCAACATTTACGGCTTTGAACAACTCGCGAATGTCTTCGTTTTCCAACGCCGCACAACCCCAGGTCCAATCACTCTGCGCGCCGTTGCCATGGATGTAGATGTCGCCGCCCAGACGAGTATTCTGCGGCGGGCCCTTCTTTGCCCTTAGCGCCCCCATAATCGAGTCGTACTGCGCCTTCGTTATCAAGCCATCCCGCAGACCGCGTTCGGCGTGCGTGGCATTCGGGTAACTGACACCGAGCGAAAGATAGAAGGCACTCTTGTCATTCTTTCTGAAGATGTAGAAGTCACCTTCCGGAGTGCGCCGATCTCCCTGCCGCACTTTGTCGCCGACCGGGCTCAAGCCCAGGCCGATGCGATATGTGCGTACTAACTTGTCTTGGGAAAACAAGAGCAGTTGCCGCTGACCTTTCTTAACGATAATTCTCGGTTTCACGAGTGGTAACTTCAGCGGAGAACGGTCGCCGGTGTCAGCTATCGTAAGCGGCCGGCGCGCTTGTTGAGCGCTAACCGGTGAAGGAGACAAATTGGACTGGCAAGCTGAAAAGAAGAGCGTGAATGTGAGGATCAATACCGAGACCCCAGAGTAGAGTCGGAGCGCGGACATCCTGTCCGCCTGAGCGCGAAGCGCGAACAATTTCGACGGGCGACGACCAGGGCCTGAGCGCGCTGCGCGCGCTAGCGGGCAAGATGCCCGCGCTCCGCTTCGCCCCGTGCTAAAGAGAAGGTGGTTCAAATAGGCTGCTCGCTCACAATCTCAACCAACTGATCTGCGTCGCGTCGGGAAACGTTGCGGGTCGTGGGCGACTTGAGCACACGCGCGATTATTTCGCGGTCGCGACGTCGAATTTTGATTTCGTCGCCGGCTTTGACGGCATGTGCAGATTTGACCGGCCGCCCGTTGAGCAAAACAAAGCCCGCGTCGCAAAGCTCCTGGGCTAAGGTGCGGCGCGGGCAAAGACGGCTTACCTTCAAAAACAAATCAAGACGCATTTAAGACAGTGATGAGTGATGCGTTATGAGTGATGAGTTAGGTTACGGTTACTCATTTGCTCATCACCCATCACTTTGCTTTAAGGCTTGTTCTTATCCTTCTTGTCTTTCTTTGAAGGCCTTTTGGTGGCCGCGGCGGGCGGCACAATCTTAAGCAGCGGCTCGACCGCGGTCCGATAGTTCTCGGCGATCTTTACATAACCATCGTTGCGCAGTCCCTGTAGATAATCCTCCCGCGCTTTGGGTGAACGCTCGCGAGTAATCACTTCGCGGACAACGTTCTCGATAAAGGTCGGCGTGTTGCTGCCGGCCGTTCGCGCATCCACGCGCAGAATCTGATAACCCTCGTCAGTTTTCAACGGTTCGCTGACGCCGCCGGGATTCACACTCTTAACTGCCGCGGCAATGTCGGGGCGCAGATCGGGCACCTGAAAGAGACCGACTTTGCATGGCTTCTTTCCGGCGGTTGCCGGACGGTCGGTATAAGCCGCGGCCAGCGTGCAGAAGTCAGCCCCGCCACGCAACTGGGTCACCAGTTTGGTGGCCTGGGCTTTGACGTCCGGTTCCTGTTTGCCGGCTAGTCCCAAAAATATCTCCGAGATCTCGACCGATTCGGGCTTGAGAAAAGTCTGCTGATGGGCGTCGAAATACTTACGCAGTTCGTCCTGACTGAAGCTGTAAAACAGTTTTGAGTCGACCTCGCTCTCCAGGACGGCCTGTTTCATGATCTCAATGCGCATCGTCTGGCGAATCCCAACCGGATCAAGTTTCGCCTGGCGCATCGCTTCGTCCAGCTTATCAATCGACGTAATACCGTTCTCCTTGGCCACATCGAGCATACGCTTGTTGACCTCGCCTTCAACTCTGTCCGTCAACTCGAGTTCTTTACCCTTCTGAATCAGCAATTGCTCGTTGACCAGGGTGGCGATCAGTTCGGCTTTGTGCTTTTCGACTTCGAGGTTGGCCTGCTGTTCGGTCATTCCATTTTGTGTCAGCGTTTCGACCCGTTCCTTCATCTCGCGCTTTAATTGCGAAAGGGTAACAACGCCGTCGTTTACCTGCGCGATCACTTCATCGACGACGACTGGTTCGCCTTCCTGCGCGCGCGCGGGCGAAGGCGAGGCGACGAAAGCCGCTATTAAGAACAATGTGGCTATAAGAAGTCTGAATTTCACGATTTAGTTACCTCGTTGATAAAAGCTCCGGAGGAGCGAAATGTTTATAGTTCGAAGTCGCTCGATTATGCTTTAGCTCCTTTAGGAGCGGCATGTGTCGCTCCTAAAGGAGCTAAAATAAGAGTACCGAAGACGCGCTATAAACATCTCGCACCTAAGGTGCTGGTTTGCAATGACTGATTCTAACCGTCAGCCCTGATTTGCAGCAACACGCGGCGGGCGACTGCCAGGGCCTGGTCCTTCTCTTCTTCGCTTAGTTCGAGTCGCAAAACGCCGCTGGGGGTAAAGGTCGCACCTTCTCGCGCCGTAATCAGCTCCATCAGCTTTTCGGGTGCGACGCGGGCCTTTTCGGCCAGCTTAATGGCGATTCCTTCGCGGGTCCGGTCGATCGACAAGACGCCGACAGTCTCAGACGCCTGTCGCAAACGTGCATAACCAAACAAGTCTTCGACCGGCTCGGGAATGCGTCCGTAACGATCTTCGGTTTCGGCGCGAATCGCGGCCAGCGCTTCCTCGTCACGCGCCGAAGAGACTCGCTTGTAAGTCCGCAGCCTTTGGCCCATGTCGGCGATGTAGCTTTCGGGAATCGCCACGTCGACGCCAAGGTTGAGCGAAACCGTCGGCTCGTCTTCGACCTGCTCGCCCTGCAACTCGGCGACCGTGCGTTCCAGCATCTGCGTGTAAAGATCAAAGCCGAGCGCATCCATGTGCCCCGACTGTTCGCCGCCGAGCATGTTGCCCGCGCCTCTCAATTCCAGATCGAGAGCCGCGATGCGAAAACCGGCGCCGAGATCAGAGAACTCGCGAATGGCCGCCAGCCGCCGCCGCGCAATCGGCGATAGTTCCTGCTCTGCCGGAATCAACAGGTAGGCATAGGCTCGTCGGCTTGAGCGGCCCACCCGGCCTCGCAGTTGATAAAGTTGAGAAAGACCGTAATTGTCGGCGCGGTTTATGATGATCGTGTTAGCGCGGGGGATGTCTATTCCGTTCTCGATGATCGTCGTCGCCACCAGCACATCGTACTTATAACCAATGAAATCAAGCATGACGCGCTCCATTTCTTTTTCGTTCATCTGGCCGTGGCCGACCGCCATGCGCGCCTGCGGCACCAAACGCTTGACCAGCGCTGCGATGGTCTCGATCGACTCGACGCGGTTGTGAATGAAAAAGACCTGTCCGCCGCGCGCCAATTCAAGGTCGATGGCCGACTTGATCACCGCGTCCGATGATTGAACGACCTGAGTTTGAATCGCCAGACGATCGCTGGGCGGCGTTTCAATTAAAGACATGTCGCGCAGTCCGCTCAGAGACATATTCAGCGTGCGCGGAATGGGCGTGGCCGAAAGCGTCAGCACATCGACGCGCTTCTTTAGTTGCTTCAAACGTTCCTTATGCGCGACGCCAAAGCGCTGCTCTTCATCGACGACGACCAGCCCCAGGTCGCGAAAGCTTACGTCCTTTGAAAGCATGCGATGCGTGCCGATCACGACGTCGATCTCGCCCGCTTCAACTCGCTTAACCACGTCCTTCTGTTCTTTGGTGGAACGAAAGCGCGAAAGCAATTCAACCTTGACGGGAAACGGTGCGAAGCGCTGGCGGAAAGTATCGAAGTGCTGATAAGCGAGCACCGTCGTCGGCGTCAGAATGGCGGCCTGCTTGCCATCCATCACCGCTTTGAAGGCCGCGCGCATTGCTACTTCCGTTTTGCCATAGCCGACATCGCCGCACAATAGACGATCCATCGGCGTCGGTGTTTCCATGTCGTGCTTCACATCTTCGATCGCGGTTTCCTGATCGGGTGTCAGCGTATATTCAAAGCCTTCTTCGAATTCGCGCTGCCACGGAGCGTCGGTGGGAAACGCATGACCCAGGACCAGCTTGCGCTCGGCGTAAAGGCGCAGCAGCTCATCAGCCATGTCGCGCATCGCGCGTTTGGCTTTCGCCTTCGTCTTCTGCCAACCGATTCCACCGAGACGATCGAGCGACGGTTGATGACCTTCGGCGCTCGAGTAACGCTGCACCAGATCGAGCCGCTCGACCGGCACGTAGAGCTTCGCTTCCTCCGCGTAGTAGAGCAGCATGAACTCGCCGCGCGGCGTAGGTGTCAGCAGCCCGCGCGTTAGCAAGGGCTCAGTTGGCCCTACGTCAAGCGTGACCAGCCCGCCGAATCGCGCAATGCCGTGATCGATGTGCACGACATAATCGCCGACTTTCAAATCGCGAAAGTCGGAAAGAAAAGCGGCGGCGCGCGCGCGTCGCTTCTTCTCTCGTTTAATCGCCGTCGTGCGCCGTTCGAGAGCGGGCTCGGCGGCTTCGTCAAACAGATCTCCTTCGACGTGTACCACCAAACGCGCCGAAGGAAGCTCGAACCCACCCGAGAGTTTTCCGGCGGTAACAATTGCGTCAGACGGCGCTGAGTAATCCGTCTTATCTACCGGCGAAGTGAGACGGACGTTCACTTCGTATTCGCGCAGGATTTCCGCCACGCGTTCCGCGACGCCGCTGCTGGGCATCACGAAAAGTGTGTTGGCTTGATCGTTGGCGTGCCGCTTGATTAAGTCAGCCGCGAGATCGGGCAGGCGCCCGTGATAGCGGATCACGGATTGGGCCTTCCATTCGACTTCAGCCGGGAGCGCGGACGTGCGGGGCCCTTCGCGGGGCAGCCCCGCTGGGGTGTTCGACCCGTCCGCATTTGGAAACAAAAACAAAGGCTTTCGCTGCGCGCGTTCCTTGCCGACTGAAACCTTCGGCGCCTCCGCATCCAGCGCGATTTCCTGATCTATCCTGGCGTCCGTGCGCCCCAGCGTCCGCAGTTCGATCCGCTGCAGCGCATCGATCCCGGCACGTAACTCTTCAGCCGTGAGATAAAGTTCCTGGTGCGAAAGTCCGAGGTCGTCGGCCGCATCGGTCTCGGCATAACGATCTGCCAAAGTTTGAAAAGCAGTTACCAGAAAACTCTCGACGGCAACCGGCTCATCGACTATCAGCACGGCGTTGTGCAAATACTCAAACACGCTGGCACTGTCTTCCTGTATCAGCGAAATCAACCATTCCCACCCGGGAAAGTCTTCGCCTTCGTCAGCGAATACCGTGCGGTCGCGCAACGATCGAGCAAAACGCGGCTCGCGCCAACGCACGCGCGCCCGGGCGGCCCATTCGCGAAAGTCGCGCGCACTGACCGCGAGTTCGCGCATCGGCGGAATCTCAATCTCGGCCAACTGAACGGTGGAGAGTTGAGTTTCCGGATCGAACTCGCGAATTGAATCGACGGTGTCGCCGAAAAACTCTACCCGTGCGGGAGCACTGCGGCCGGGCGGCCAGACATCCAGGATGCCACCGCGAATCGAGAACTCGCCGATGGCCCCAATCGGGTCTTCGCGCACATAACCACTCGCGACCAACTTGTCGACCAACTCTTCCGGTGAATGATCTTCGTCCCGGCGGAGCACCGCGCCCGCTTTCAAAACTTCAGTCGGTGACCGAGTACGCCGCGCCAGTGCCTGTGAAGTCAGCAACAAAAAATCGCTAGTGGCACGCGCATCCTGCGCGTGATTCACGGGCGAGACGCCCGGGCCACTTTGTTTGCGGCGCGCCAGGCGCCACAGCGCCAACGCGCGTTTTTCCAAAGTCTCAGTGTGCGGCGAACCGCCCGCGTACGGATCGCTTTCGGAAGCGGGCAGGACCGTTACCGCGTCTTGGCCTTCGGCCACGCCGCGCAACGCGCAGTACCAGAAATTGAGGTCACGTTCCCACTCTTCCAGATCGCGCTGGGCCGGCACTACTACGGCAAATTGCTTCCCGGTTTCACGCTGGAGCGCAGCCAGCGCCAGCGCCCGCGCGGGGCCCGCGACCAGCCCGCTGATCGAAACGACGCGCGCCCCGCGCTTGATATCGTCGAGCACACGCCGAAATTCAGCGCTCTCAGTAACCGAGCTCAGCGAGTTTTGAAGTACTGAGGTTGTTTCCGTGGTCGTGCTCATTCAAACTTGCCGCCAACTCAGATCGACGCTTAGTGGTTTTCCACTTCCGTGGCTTAGCCACCTGATGTGCGGAAAGGCTTCGCCTTTCCGTTAGTCGCGATTCGGATATCGGCGAGGCTACGCCTCGGCGATGCAGAGGCGGAGCCTCCTTAATATCTTATATCGCAACCGGAAAGGCAGAGCCTTTCCGCACATCAGGCGGCAAAGCCGCCTCCGGGCAGTAGCCCCGACCGTGAGGGAGGGCGTGCATCCAGGTCAGACGCCCTCCCTGACGGTTGGGCTACTGCCCCTTCTTCTTGATCCGCTCAATGATCGCGCTCGACGAGACACCCTCGACGAACGGCAGACTCACCACCCGCCCGCCGGCGGCTTCAACTTCTTCGCGACCATGAATCTCGTCGAGCGCATAATCGCCGCCCTTGACCAGAACGTCGGGCAACAGTTCGGCGATCAAAGATCGCGGCGATACGTCATCGAAAATTGTTACGTAGCTGGTCGCGCGCAATGCCGCCAGAATCTCAGCACGCTCGTTTTCGTTCACCAGGGGCCGGCCCGCGCCCTTCAATTCGCGCACCGATGCGTCGCTATTGATCGCGACCAACAGCGCGTCGCCCAGCGCTCGCGCCGCTTCCAGATAACGCACATGCCCGACGTGCAGAATGTCGAAGACACCGTTAGTGAAAACCAACTTCTGCCCCGCGGCGCGCAGACGCGCGCGCTCAGAGAGAAGAGCGTCTGCAGAAAGAATTTTGGCGGTGGCCATCTGCGAACAATCTAGCATGCGAGGGCTTGGGAAAATAGCGGGGGCGCGACTGTCATGTCGGATCGCGGACATCCTGTCCGCTTGAGCGCGCAGCGCGAACAGCCTCCGAATAAACGTCTCGGGCGTAAACCTGAGCGGGCTTCGCCCGCTGGCGGACAGGATGTCCGCGCTCCACCTGCCATTTACGATTTGCCAATTACCATTTACTATCATCGTTTCCGATTACGGCGCTCTTATGACTGTACCTTTCCTTGAAGACAACGATCAGACGCAGGCGCGGCGCGAGCACCTGGAAGCTTTGCGCCGGCTCGTCGGCAACGTCTATCCGAACAAGTTCGAGCGCAGCCACGTCACTGAGAACCCTTCCCGTGAAGACACGATTACTTCCATTGTCGATACGTTTAAGAAATTCGAACCTCAAGTGGCCGAAGGGCAGAAGCCTGCACCCGAGGACCTCGAGTCTGCGAATACTCTTTTGAACAAGACTCGCGTGCGGATTGCCGGGCGCATTGCCGCGCCGCCGCGGGTGATGGGCAAGGCGGCGTTTGTGCACCTGTCGGACGGCACTTCGCGTTTGCAGATCTACGTGCGCCGCCAGGACATCGCCGGGGTGCGCAACGACGCGGATGGTGGCGAAGTGGACGGCTGGGAACTTTTCAATCTGCTGGATCACGGCGACTTCATCGGTGTCGAAGGTTATCTGTTCGTGACCAGGACCGGCGAATTGTCGGTGCATGTGGAGAAGTTGCAGTTTCTAGCAAAGGCTTTGCTGCCGATGCCCGACAAGATGCACGGGATTCACGACGCAGAGATTCGCCAGCGGCAACGCTATGCCGATTTGATTGCCGGCAGTTTGAAACTTGAACGCGAAGAAGGCGATCTGACCCCTCGCGAGGTGTTCGAGTTGCGCTCGAGAGCCGTGCGCGAGATTCGCCGCTTCCTCGACGAACACGGTTACATCGAAGTTGAAACGCCGATGCTGACGCCTCTGGCGACTGGCGCGGCGGCAAAGGCGTTCGAAACGCACCACAATGCGCTGGACATCAAGTTGTACGCGCGCATTGCACCCGAACTCTATTTGAAGCGGCTGGTCGTCGGCGGCTTTGAAAAAGTCTATGAACTGAATCGCAACTTTCGCAACGAAGGCATTTCGACCAAACACAATCCTGAATTCACAATGCTCGAGTTTTACATGGCGTACGCAGACGTGAATCAGATGATGGATTTCGCAGAGAAGCTTTTGCGTTCAGTGGTCTACGTTGCCCTTGGCCATACGCACGTGCGCTATGGCGAGCACGAGATCGATTTCTCGCAGCCGTTTACGCGGATGACGATGAAAGAAGCGATTGCGAAGTATTGGCAGTCTAGTGAGCTGAGCGATCACGTTGACGAGCAGGTCGACTTGACGTGGCTAGGTGTCAACGAAAATGTTTTCTTCTTTTCTGAGTTTCTCGCTTACTGGCAGAACCACGGGTACCCGAGTTATCTCTTAGAGCTTGGGGCTAGTACTGCAAGTACTCCAGAAGAAGTGAGTTCAGTACTCAGTGTCGAAGTCCGTCGTGCGTGGGAGGAATACTCGAATATTGTAAGAGGGCGAGGGCATGGTTCGGCAGAACTGACTGCGCAACTGACAACACAGATTTTCGAGAGTTTGGCCGAGCCACACTTGATTCAACCCACTTTCATAACTGACTTCCCCAAACCGATTTCGCCGCTCTCGAAAGCCTCGCCTGCGGATCCATCTATCGCCGAACGCTTCGAATACTTTGTTGGCGGGCTCGAGTCAGCCAACGGCTTCTCGGAACTCAACGATCCCGAAGAGCAGTACCAGCGCTTCAACGAACAGGTGCAGCAGCGCGAGCGCGGCGACGAAGAGGCGATGGTAATGGACGAAGACTACATCCGCGCGCTCTCTTACGGCATGCCGCCGGCGGCAGGAATCGGCATCGGCATCGACCGGCTGGTGATGCTGCTCGCCAATAAGCAGTCAATTCGCGATGTGATCATGTTTCCACACATGCGTCCGGAGAAACGAGCGGACGACGAAGGTTGATTTCGGCAGTAGCCCCAAAGAATCCGAGAGATTGCCGCTCTGGGTAAAACGATCCACGAAAACACACGAAGTGGAACTGGCTTTGTTCGTGCGGTTTCGTGTGATTTCGTGGATCGTTCTTGTCCGAGCGCTAGAAAACACGAAACGAAGCCAGGAAACCCACCGGCCTCGCCAAACTGGTGGAATAATCTCAAGGGTGTGGTACCATGCGCTCTCTTAACGCAATAGAAGTACTCGAACCAAGGAGACCCCAAATCATGATCCGAAAGATGTTCCCTCTGATAGTTGTCCTGGCTTTGATGGCCGGAGCGTTGCTCGCTCAGGACAAGGGTGTGACCCTGACCGGCTATCTGATCGATAACAGTTGTGCCGCAAATCATGCCAACGACAAGACGTTCGCCACCTGGGTAAAGACCCACGGGACGAGTTGCGCGACGATGGACGCGTGCGAGAAGAGCGGCTACGCGGTTTTCGCCGGCGACAAACTTTACAAGTTCGATGACGCCGGCAACGCCAGCGCGGCAGAACTGCTGAAGAACACCAAGTCGAAGAAAGGCCTGCACGTGAAGGCGGAAGGCACAGTCGATGGCGACACCCTCAAGGTAACGAAGCTAACCGAAGTTACGGAATAGGGAACCAAGGTTCCAGATCGGCACCACCTGGTAGCCGACAGATCAGAGCCCGCGCGACGAAGGATTCACTTCGCCGTCGCGGGCTCATTTCTTTCCGGGTGATGTTGAAGCGGGAGGGGATTGATCGGCTCGCACCCTGAAGGGGTGCCGGCTCGTCCGCGTCCCCAGTGCCTAACGTTTCTTAGCGGTCTTCTTACTGCTGCCCCTGGTCAGGCCCGTGGCTTCGCCCGCTTCTTCGGCCGCACCCTTGATCGCGCCAGTGGCCGCGCCTTTTGTAGCCGCTACGAGTACGTCGCCCACAATCTTCTTTGCCTTATCCAAAAGACCCTTGGCCGTGCTCTTGCCGGCGGACTTTTTCTTTGAACTCTTGCCCGCCGCTTTAGACTTGGAAGAAGACTTAGAAGATTTGGAAGACTTGGAGACTCCCTGCCTTTTTTTCGCCGCTTTCTTTGTTGCCATGTTTCCTCCTGGTTGGTTGAATGGTCGATGTCTTAGCTTCCGTTCTGATTCACTCGCCTCTTCGTTGAGCCTTTCGTTCTCTTCCTGGCAGTGCTTTTTCTAGTGCGGCCTTTCCTGTTGACACGGCTCTGGGCCTGGTCTATCTCGGCCAACAGATCGGAAAAATCAAAACCGAACAGCTTCTTAATCCTGAGGTTGAGCGTAGGCATCACCATTGTCTTGCCAACGGTGGATAAGTCTTCAACGAGATTATTCGTAAAGACGCTGATCTCGGAATGTTTGCCCTTGCCCTTCATTTCCTTGTGCGCGTATCCAGTGGTATAGCCGAGGGCAAAGCCGGCCGAGAGCGCGCCGAGACTCCAGACCAGCGGTTCGTTCTGAAACTGCTCGCGAAAGTTCATCACGCCGCCCACAGTTTCTTTGACCGCTTCATACTGTTCGGTGACGGTTTCTCGAATATCATCGACCGTCTCGGCCATCGATTCGCGCGTCTTTTCCATCTCTCGCTGCAACGCAGCCTTGGTCGGCGCCGGTTTCGCGGCGCCGGTCGCCCGAGCTGTTCTTGATCTGCTTTCAGTCATTGGCTTCCCCAATCGTTATCCCTGGATCACACTCTTAACCAGTTGTTTGTCATTTTCGAATTCCGCGAGGCTGCGCTCGGGCAGAAGTTGCTGCGACGCAAGCCTCCGCTTGGTCACGACGATGATGATCCCACCCGCTACCAGGTAGACGAGCCCGGTAACCATAAACCCGAGCCCGTACTTTGCAGATTGGCTCAAGTGAGTGTTCGCAAACAGCGTCGACATGAAAAAAGAAAACGCTACGTTGGCCAGAGCAAAACCGACGGCTACGACTATTCCGCCGATCGCGATCGTTACCGCGCGACGGACGTAGGCGTCGAGATCTTCCCGTATTTCGACCTTTAAGAGATTTAGTCTCAGGTCGACCAAGGTGGTTAACTCGTCGCCCAAACGTCCAAACAACGACGGCAAGCCCTCGTTGCTGTCCTGGCTATAAGCCTTACTCCGCGGCGCGGAAGATCTTTTTGCTGCCGTGTCATTCATAGATCTTTTGGCCTCTTCGCCTGCTCGGATCTATTCCGATCCAGTGTGCACTCGGGTGTTCACCAGCTAACGAAACGTAGTTTCCAAATACACTCGCCAGCCCATTGTTCGTTAATGGAACAGAACCGGTGTCGAATTGAGCTGCCAGATGAGGACTGCAAAGACAATGCCGCAGACTTTGAAGTGCAGTGACTTGTGAGAAGATCATTACCACCTGGTTGCTGACAGATTGAAGCCCGCGCGACGAAAGATGTACCTTCGCCGGTGCGGGCTTTTTGGAGTATGGTGACCAGTCACCACTTTGGAAAACGCTGACTAGTCAGCGCTATCCATAGATGTTGGCTACTTCGCAGGTGTCTCTTGATGAGAGAACGCCCGCCATCTTCCGCCGCTCTTCACCCAGACACTGCTCGCCCAAACCGCCGGTATCGGCGTCCCAGCGCAAGTCCCTTCGGCCACGCCTTTGTATGTGACCACGGCCGCGTCTGAATCGATCAAGTTGATTTTCCAATCGCTCAGCGCGAACGATTTGACTTCGCAGGGCATGCCGACAATTCCTTCGACGACGGTGTCTTTGTCGGCAACCCCGTTGTCGCCAATCATCACGCTGTTCGCCGCCAGCGTAGCTTTGAATGGTTTCGGATCCTTATTCTTCCAGGCTTCCCACAACTTGTTTTCGCTGGCTGACAGTTGCTTGAGAAGCTGGGCCTTGCTGACTCTCGGCCTGGGCTTCGGAGCGGGCGAAGGGGACGCGCTGGGCTGAGGCTGCCCGACACATAAAGAAGCGAAGGCTATGACGAGCATAGCCGCCAGGGGTAGATATCTCTTCATTCTGGGATCTCCTTAGAAACTTCCGAATCGAATTGATAGATCGAATGTGGGCACGTTCTACTACTACGCGCGGTTGTCTGTCAATCGATTGTGCGGGGGACTAATACAGTGTGAGCGAGAACGTGTCAGGCGGCTTCGCCGCAGCACATAGCGGAAAGCCTCTGGCTTTCCGGAGGGATTATTTTCAATGGAGGCTCCGCCTCAAGCATTGATGCGGAGGCATAGCCTCCTAATTATTTTGGTTCGCGCAACGGTAAGCCGGAGGCTTACCGCCATGTGCTGCGGCAGAGCCGCAATGCTCATTGGCGCGCACTTATCGAATTATGACTTCAGTCGCGGCGCGCCGGCCTGACTATAGGTAAGAACCGTGCCGCCGAATCCGACGGCCCAGCCGTGATTTTGATCGACAAAGAAGAGACGTTCGAGGGCGTGTGAGGTGCTGCTTCCTGTCGCGGTCCAATGAATGCCGCCATCTCTGGTGCTCAGGACTGTTCCCTGGACGCCGACGGCCCAGCCCACAGACGGATCAATGAACTTCACGTCCAGCAGGTCGGCATCGACGTTTGAGCGTTGCTCGAACCAGGTGCGACCGCCATCAGTGGTCGCAAAGACTCGACCTGCCGTACCGACCGCCCAACCTAAACTATTTCCGACGAAGCTTGCCGCCGTAAAGCGCGCGCCGTCGCCGTCGCGCACGTTGCCAATTTGCCAGGTCATGCCGCCGTCGCTGGTTTGCTGGATCGTCGCCCCGGCGCCCACCAGCCATCCATGCGCATAATCAATAAACGTTCCGCCCAACAACAGATGTTTTGTCGCCGAAGCCTGGCGGAACCAATGTGCGCCACCGTCTCGGGTAGCAAAGACGATTCCCGTTTCGCCAAATACCCAACCACGATCGGCGTCGGCAAACACCGCCCGAACCAGACGCGCATTGACATCGGCTACGTTCAGGAACACGCGTCGCCAACTGAAACCACCGTCTTCGGTTTTCAGCAGGTAAGTGCGCGGCTCGTCATTCGTTTTCAGCTTGAGCACATCACGCTCGGCTACCAGCCAACCGATCTTTTCGTTGGCAAAGTAAACGTCGCGGAGATTGTCTTTGGTGAGTGGGTAGAGCCGGCGCCAGTGTTGGCCGCCGTCGATCGTTTCCAACAGCGTGCCGCCACTGCCGGCGACCCAGCCCCGGTTTTGATCGAGAAAATAAACGCCTCGTAGCCAGGCCATCGTGCCCGTGGGTTGGCGGGTCCAGGCGGCTGCTGAAGCAGTGGGCAGTGAGCAGTGAGCGGTGAGCAGTAGGAAAAAGAGACTGAGTAGTGAGCGGTGAGCAGTGAGCAGAATGCGAGGCCTGGGCGCCGTTGATTTCCGATCGCCGCGTTGCAACGAAGTGTTTGTTGTCCCGTGCATTGAGATGTCTCCAGCTGGCGACCTCATGCTGTCTGCTATCTGCTTAGAAAATTCCGCCGCGGAACAGATTCGCAAAGCTCAGCACCTGAGTGAAGCCCATGATCGTCTGTAGTTTCTTCAGCGTGTTACCGGGCACGACGACCTGATCGCCGGGCACAAGGTAAACCGAGTCGGGCGCCTGTCCGCGATAGATCGCCGAAACATTCACGGGGATAGGCGTGAGCACGCCGTTCGCTTGCCGGCGCAGCACGAAGATTTTGCTGCGGCTACCGGTTTGCAGGACGCCGCCGGCCTCGGATATTGCCTCAGTCACCGAAAGGCGACGCGACATCAGTTTGATTCCCGGCTGGGCCACGTCACCGATGACGCTGTAGCGATATGAGCCGGCCTGATCGAGCGAAACCGATACTTGCGGATCGATAATGAACTCGTCATAGCGCTTCTTGATTAGCTCAGCCACCTGGTCGACGGTTTTGCCGTTGACGAAAATGCCGTCAGGGATCAGCGCCAGTGAAATTCGTCCACTTGGCCCAATCTTTATGTTGCCTTTCGAATAGCGATCCTGGCCGAAAACCGTGACTGAGATCACATCTTCGGGCCCGAGACGATAGGTCGTAAAGAAGTTATTGTAGTAAGGCACGATTGCCTCTTCTTCTGACTGCTGGTCTCGGCGATTGGTTTGACCGTCGGCAGTCACTTCAGCCAGCGCTTTGCTCGCGTCCTTACTTTTCGTCTTGTCACTTTTTGAGGTGACTGGCGAGACAGTTGCCGGAGTTGGCTCACTAAACGGGCCGGTGTTGACTGCTCTAGAGGGGGCAGATGTCTGGCTCTTGTCCTTGTCGACGGACTTGGACGGATCATCGTTAGGCTTAACCTCAGGCGCGGTTTGAGCGCCGGCGGTGACGCCCGGGCCAGATGTCTGGCTCTTGTCCTTATCAACGGCAGCGTCGTTCGTCATAGCCGGATCACTGTTAGGCTTCACCTCGGGCGCCGCTTGTGGCGCGACGTCGGTAGTAGCCTTTCGTTGACGGGTGACATTGGCCGGCGACGTCGGCGACTGCGCGAAAGCGCTCGCAGTAAGCACCAGCGCCGTCGCCAGGATAAATGTTTGAGTTAGCAGCTTCATGGTTTTAACCTCCGACTTATGACTCGCAGTTTAGAGTCGGGCTACTGCCCGACTTTCCTTGCCGGCGGGCAGTAGCCGCCGCTAAACGATTTCCTACCGTCCTCCGCGACCCAGCAGAATCGTCTTGACCGTCTCGAACATAATCGTTGCGTCAAGCGTGATGCTCTGGTTCTTGATGTAGTAAAGATCGTATTCCAACTTCTTTCGGGCGTCGTCGATTGACGCTCCGTACGGATACTTGATTTGCGCCCAACCGGTCAGGCCCGGTGCGATCAAGTGCCGCTGCTCGTAAAACGGAATCTCCTGCGCCAGTTGCGCGATGAAGTGTGGCCGCTCGGGTCGCGGGCCGACAAAGTTCATGTCGCCGCGCAGGATGTTCCAGAACTGCGGAATCTCGTCCACGCGAATCTTCCTGATGATGCGGCCGACTCGCGTCGTGCGTTTGTCTTCTGCCTGGGCCCATACGGGTCCATTTTTTTCAGCGTCGACGCGCATGGAGCGAAACTTCATCAGTTCATAGACGCGGCCGTTCTTGCCGACGCGTTCCTGCCGGTAAAAAACAGGGCCGCGCGATTCAAGCTTGATCAGAATTGCAGTCACGATCGCGATAGGTAAAGACAGGATGGCGCCAAATAACGCGACGGTCCGGTGCATGGCTGCGCACGTTAGTTCATTGAGCCGCGCGCGCCGGCCTCGGCTGGAAAAGATCAACCATGATGGCCGAATCAGATCCAGCAATACTCGGCCCGTCAGCCGTTCATAGAAGGAAGCACTCTCCTCGATCGAAACGTCGCCCGACAAGCTCAAACGCAGCAGTTCCTGAGTAGGAAACTGGCCGCGCCGGTCGCCGATGGCGACTACGATCCGATCGATGTGCTCGCTGCGGACCAGCGATCCCAATTCTGAGGTCAAGCCAATTACTTTTGGATTGATTAGGCTCTTACCGACCAGGGCCGGATCGTTGTCGACAAAGCCAACCACGCGAAAGCCCGCATCAGGGCGTCCAAGTGTTTCGCGCGCGATCTCTATGGCGAACGGCCCCGAGCCGACGATCAGAATGCGCTCGCCGATTTCCGGATGGCCGAGGACCCAGTGAATCGCCAGGCGCCAACCAACCATCAGTAACAAAGCGAGCGGCAAAGAGATCAATGACACGCCACGACCAATCATCACTTGCGGCATGGCGTAGAAGATCAGCGCCAACGCTACCCAGGCGAGACCCAGAGCTTGCAACAGACGCAGCACCAGTTCGCGCCGGTCGTGCATGACGACGAAATCGTAAAGGTCGAGGAGATAGAACGACGCCAGACAGAAAACCGTGGCCAATCCAGCTTTGTAAAAACCGTTACGCGTGATCAGAGCGTCTTCCGCATCGACTGCGCCCAGACGCACGTACACGGCTACTATCAAGCCGCCGAAGAGCAACATCGCCTCGGCGAGCAGTAACAGAACCATGCGTGCGTTGAAGCGCGGGGGTTTCAAGAAAGAACGTCCTCCTCGATGTAGATCATGCCGGGCTCGTTAGCCTGATCTTCAGTTTCTGCGACAGCCTCGGGCGCCAGACGCAGTTGGCGTGGCTGATAGTAATAAGCGTTTTGGTCGAGCTTTATGTCCGCCCGATTGAGCACCACGCCGAGCATACGCTCGCGCGGCAACTGCTCGAGCAGACGATCGACAGCCGCATAACGAGTCTTTGAAGCACGCACGACCAGAATTGCCGAGTCGGCGCGATTGATCAGCAGATTGGCATCAGTGAAAACGCCGAGTGGCGGCGCATCGATGATGATGTAGTCGAAATGCTTCCGAGCTTCATCAAGCAGACGGCCAAAGCGCGGACCTGAAAGCAACTCCGCTACATCCTCACGAGCGGCGCCGCCCGGAAGTAGATGCAGGCCCGAAGGCTCCAGCTTTACGATCGCCTCGGTAAAACGGGTCTGTCCGGTCAGCACCTCTGATAGACCGAATTCAGTTTCAATGCCGAAGTAATCAGCGGCGCAGGGCTGACGCAGATCGGCGTCGATGAGCAGCGCTTTCACGCCATCGGTTTGGGCCAGCAGCCAGGCCAGGTTCAAGGCCGTTAAGGTTTTGCCTTCACCGACGCCGGCACTGGTGATCACGAAAGCTCTCTTGCGCTCGCGCTCGCCGGCCTGTAACAGACGAGTTCGCAGAGAGCGAAACTGCTCGCATTCAGGCGAGCGTGGTTCGGTGACAGCTACGAGATGTGGTTCGACGCGCGCGGCCAGGACTTCGCGTGATGCGAACTCGACAGCGCGCGTCGATCCTACAGCGTCCAAGGTTGCCCCAGCATCACGGGAAGCTGGTCCGCCGGGGAGTGCCGGCCCGCCGGTCGCCTCGTCCGTGTGCGCAGTGGACGCTGAGTTGAATGCCGCGGGCATGGCGGTGAAGGGCGAGCCCTCCCAAGGATGTTCGTGACCGTGCTTCGGAACGAAGTACGAGACGTTGTCCGAGTTGCCGTTGCGGCTAACTGAAGACTTTGTAGGTTTGAGATTGCGTGGCGCGGATTCGGCGCGCTTCAGCGCATCATAGACTCTGCCCATTGTTCCCCCTCCCAAGACCTGAGCGACTGAAAGCCGCTCCCAGCTCTTCAATGGTGGTTGGCGATTCGCTCAATCGCGGGTACTCGTTAATGATGATGTCGGATTCCGGAGTAGTCGCGGCGGCGGGAATGCGATCCATCGAGAGCACATCGGCGCCCTTACTTGCGCTTCCGTTGCCGTTACCATTCCCGTGGCCATTGCCGTTCCCGTTTCCCTGGCCGTTGCCGGCGGCCCAAAGTTCCGCCCGCCCGGCCGCGTGGAAAACTCGCGCCGGCGCTTCGTGCTCTTCAATGCTCTGCACGCGCGGCAAGACGTCGAAAGTTTCGGCGACTTCCTGCACGGCGGCGCGGCTGATGATCGGCTCACCTGCGGCGAAACCATTGAGCAGAGCGTTGTCGCAAAGGTTGTTGATGTTGCGCGGGATGCCTTCCGAGCAACGGAAGATGTAATCGACGGCCCCTGGCGAAAAAATATCGGCGCGCTCGGCCCCGGCAACCTTAAGACGAGTATTGATGTACTGCGCCGTCTCTTCGACGTTGGGCAGCGCCTTAACGTCGCAGCGCAGGGCCACGCGCTGTTTGAGCTGGCGCAGATCCGGATTGTTCAGTACCGTGCGCAGTTCCGGCTGGCCGGTCAAAACGATCTGTAGTTGCTTGGCCGTGTCAGATTCGAAATTGCAGAGCAATCGCACCTCTTCCAACACGCTGGTCGAAAGACCGTGCGCCTCATCCACGATCAGAACGGTGCGCAGGCCGCGGCTGTGACGCGACTCGAGCACCTTACCCAATTCGATCAAAAGATCGGACTTGCTTTCCCAGTTCTGAATGTCGAAAAGCTTGGCCAGATGCTGATAGAACTCGGGCACCGACAGACGCGGATTGAAGATATAAGCAACCAGCACCGTGCGATCCAGGCGTTGCATCACCCAGCGCAGCATCGTGGTTTTTCCCGTGCCGACTTCGCCGGTGACCACGATCAATCCCTTGCCGCTTTCGATGCCGTAGTGCAGGTTGGCCATCACTTCGGTGTGCGACGGGGTGAAATAGATGTAGCGCGGATCGGGTGTCAGCGCGAATGGCAATTCTTTCAGTCCGTAGAATTCTGAGTACATATCTCCTCCAAGGGGCGAGTAGCGCAAATTGGAATTTGCGCCACTAAAGCAGGAATTTCTCCAGTACATGGGTAAACCGCAGCACGAATATGAGCGCGGGTACGGCGACAAAAACTGCCGCAACTCCGGCCGCCATCGCGAGTGCGTGACGACGGGGAACGGCGCGAGCTTCGGCCGCGGTGAATAGTTCGGGGATTGAAGCCAGCACCGGCAGATTCGTGTAGTGCTTCGCGTCCTCAGTAGTCTGAATTGTTAGTAGCTGTCGCAGCTCAACTCCAACCGCGAGCAGCAAGCCCAACGCTATGCCGATGCCGAATCCGGCGACCGTCAAAGCGAAGCGCTTGGGCGCGACCGGCCGTTCCGGCAGGTTCGCGGGATCGATGACCTGAATGCCACCGTTCTGAAAATCTTTGGCGGCGTCGGCGCCCACGTCGATCTTCTGTTGCTGGGCCAGCAGGTTGTCGTAGTTGAGTTTCTTTGTCTGGTATTCGCGATCGATGGCTTCCAGGCCGACCTCGGCGTTGGGAATCGCGTTGATGCGACCAGTGAGATCGGCAATCTGCGCGCTCGTTTCGCTGAGCAGCTTTTGGGTCCGCTCGGAATCGCTGTCGACCATGGTGATCTGGGTCCTTAGCGACAGAATCCGCGGATCGGTCAAGTTCGTCAGCTTATGTTTTCGTTCATCGATCCGCGTTTTCCAGTCTGCGATCATCTCGTCCTGCGAGCGCTTGACTGAATCGATCTGCAACTGGTTCGCGATCACGTCCGGATGCTTTGGCTTGTACTGCGTCAGCAGACTTTGCTGAGCGGCCTCGAGTTCTGAGCGGCGTCTCACCAGCTCCGCCCAGGCCTGGGTTGTCTTTGGATCAGTTGTGTTTTCCGCCGACAGAGCAATCTCCTGCTCGTAACTCTTGGTGATGTCCGCCAGTTGGCTGCGATAGGCGGCACCCAGATCACGCTGGCGACCCTGTTCGGCAATCAGCGCTTTCTGTTCTTCATGCAGTCCGGTCAAACGGCCGACCAGGGCCTGCGACTGCGAAGGCAGATTGTTCATGTTCTGCTGTAAATAGGTGAGCCGCTGGTTGTCGATGGTATCGAGTTCCTCTTTGGCGGCTCGCACCTGTTCTTCGATGAACTGTTTAGCGGAGGTGCCGGCATTGACAGTGCCTTTGGTTTGCTCGTCGATGTACTTACTGGCGAGTTCGGCGGCGACAATCTGGGTCGATTTCGGATCGCGCCCGCGATAGGTAATATTGAATCCATTTGTGATCTCGTTGCGGGTGGTATTCACCTCAACCTTGATTTGCTTGCGCATCTGATCGATTAACAGCTCCATCGGCTCGCCGCGCAGACGCTCGTCGTGGTAGAGGTCGTACTTTTCCATCAGAGGTTGCAGCGAACTGCGGCTGGTCACGACCTGAGAGATACTGGTCAACTCGCGCGTCAGGGTTTCTTCGGCCACCGTCGGCACGACCGTGTTGGGCAGCGTCGATGGTTTGACGACAATCAGCGTTACCGATTCATAGACGTCGGGCAGGCGATACACCGCATAGGCGATCGATAGTCCAATCGCAATCGTGGGCAGCAGGATGAGCCACTTGCGCTTGCGCACGATGTTCGCGTATTCGCCAAGTTTGCGCGGTCGAAATTCAACACTCATGATTGGTGCTCCTTAATCATCAGCCACAGAGACGCAGAGACACAGAGACGGTTAAAAGGTGGTGCGTTCTTGCTTGGCTTCTTCATTTTCTCTGTGACTCCGTGTCTCAGTGGCTTAATTTTTCTTTACAGCATTGCCAGCGCTTTACGCGCCTCGTCGGCTTCCGCGAAGTTTGTCTTCTCGCCCAGGCGCAAAGCGGTTTCGAACTCGCGGCGCGCGCCGGCCTTGTCGCCCTTGGCGGCCAGGGCCACGCCGAGGTGAAACCGATACGTCGGCGAGGGCACACCGTTGGTCATGCGCACGGCTGCTTCGTCAACCGACACGGCCTTCTTCAGTTGCTCGGCGGCTGCGCCATACAAACCTTTTTTGTAGTAGACCCAACCAAGCGTATCGACAAAGCTCGCCACTTCGGGACTGGCTTGCACGGCGCTCTGGGCCAGCCGCACGGCTTCGTCCATGTTGCCTTTGCCATAGACCGCGTAGAGCCACGCCAGATTGTTTGCCGCGAAAACGGCGTTCTCGTCTTTGGCCAGGGCCTTGCGGTAATAGTCAGCCGCCGCGTCGAAGTTCTGACGGTTCATTTCGAGCATGCCGATCAGCGTGTAGGCAGCGGCATTCTCCGGACGGCGCTCGACGATCTTCTGGTATTCCTGAATCGCGCGTTCCTGTTGATTCGTATTCACGAACAGCGCGCCCAACGCCGAATAGGCCGCCAGGTAGTTGCCGTCGATTTCCAACGCGCGCCGGAATTCAGTTTCGGCGCCCTGCGCATTTCTATCAAAGCCATAAACCTGACCTTTCAGAAAATGCAGCGCCGCGTTGTTGGGCTGCGCACCCAGAGCTTGATCTATGCGCGCGTGAGCCTGATCGATCTTGTTCTGCGCCGCATAGATACTGATCAGACCGCGCAGAGAATTAAAGTTCGCGCCGTCGATTCCAAGGGCGCTGTTGTAGAAGCTGATTGCTTCGTCGGGTTTGTTTTCCGCCAGGGCCACCGAAGCGAGATTGACGTACACGTCGGTGCTGTGTGGCGCCGCGTCACGGGCGGCCAGAAAATCCTGACGAGCTGTTTTTGTGTCGCGCAACTGCAGGGCCGCAGAGCCGTGCGCGACCAGCGTGTTGGCCCGCAGGTCGGCGAGCATCTGCGGTGACGTGTCCTTGTCCGGCGAGGCTTTCGCGAGGCGCTCTTGCAGTTGACTGGCTGCCTGCAGGGCCGACTTCGCGTCGCCGCTGGCCAGGTCGATTTGCAGTTGCATTAATTTTCCGGGGAGATAGTCGGGATAGTTGCGCGCGAGATCACCGGCAAACGAGCGCGCCTGATCGATCTGGCCCAGCCGGAAGCTGGCTTCAGCCATGAAGAACAAACCCGGACGTGAGTTCGGCTCCTGCTTGAGCACTTCGCGCAAATCTTCGATCGCGGCTTTGAGATCGCCAGGGTCCCCGCTTAGCATTTGAATGCGCGCGCGCAGGATCATCGCCTGACGATCCTTCGCCTCGTTCTTCAGAATGTTGGCGATTTCGTTCTTGGCGCCGTCGATCTCGCCCCGCATCAGCATGATCTCGGCGAGCCGATAATGGCCTTGTTTGTAGTCAGGGGACTTGGCCACAACTTCTTTGTAGATTGCCAAAGCCTCGTCCATCCGGCCCGTGGCCGAATAGAAATCCGCCAGCACCGAACGGCCTTCAGGTTTGTCTTTATCGAGTTCAGCCAGGGCTTTGTAGGCTTCTTCTGCTTTGTCCCAACGCCGGTTGACGAGATAGAAACTGGCGAGAATGAATCGTGCGTCGCGGTTGTTTCCATCACTCTGGACTGCTTTTTGGAACTCAGCCTCGGCGTTGTCCAGACGCTTAATCTGGACCAGGAACTTTCCGTATTCGTAATGCGCCAGCGGCGAGGAGCCATTAACGGAGATCGCGCGCTGATAGATTGATTCGGCAGTGGCCAGGTCGTTGGTCAGCGCATGAAAGCGCGCCAGACTTAAATATGATTCAACCCGCTTGGGATCGATCTCGATTGCCCGGTTCAGTTCGGCGAAGGCTTCGGTCTTGTGGTCCTGCGCGAACAAAACGCTGCCCATCAGGATATGACCTTCGATGTGGTTGCCGTCTTTTTGTAAAACTTCTTTCGCCAGGCGCTCGGCCTCAGAGACAGCCGCGGGCGATTGCTTGCCGCCCATCAAATAATAATTTCCGAGCCGCACTCGCACATCGAGGTTGTTCTTATCAAGCTCGACGACCTGCTTCATCTCTTCGAATGCCTCCTGGTATCGCTGGAGACCTTCGTAGGCATTCGCCAGCCCCCAATGCGCCTCGGCGAGCTTGTCGTCGATTTGTATAGCGTTGCGAAACTCGAGCGAGGCTTCCTGAAACTTCTTATCTTTCAGCAGCGCCTGGCCGCGAGCGACGTGTTGGGCTTTGGCTTTTTCCGGCGTGGTGCACGCGCCCAAAAGGGCAACGGCAATCAGGACGGTGAACAGGGGAAGGGTGTAGAACTTTCGGCGGCACTCGTGATTTTTCATTACGTCTCCGTGAGCGCGGCGGCTTTCGAGCAACTGAAGGCCGTTCGGGCTCGGGCTATATCGCTGGGGCGATTGTCTTCGGCAACGGGCAAAGTCGCATGAAGGTCGCTTTAGCGAAGTTTCTTGTGTCAAAAACCTTGTTTCGACCTCGGTTCGGTGCGAGGCCGCACCGGCGAGTTACAGGTAAGAAAAGCGTAATCCCAGACTTTCCCCAGGAAAAGGTTGCAGAACCGCTGGCGGTAGCCAGTGGGCAAAGCTAATTAGGAACAAAAGCAGGGAGTTTGGCGACGGCCTGAGAGGCCATTTCAACCGCGGCTTTTTGGGCTTCTTCCTGCGAATTGCCCAACGGAACCATGACGCGGACCATCGCTCCGTCTGAGCGACGCCGGCGGACGCTGTCGATTACCGTAAAGACCTTTCCCCAGTATTCGCTGGCCACGGAGCGGCCGCGTCCCTGGTACCAATAAATCATCAGCGCGCGGTCCCGGCCGTTGGCGACGACGAACCGGTTTGCTTCAAAAGACGCGCTGCCGTCCGTGGGAGTGATCGCAATGCGAGCGGGATCGCTCATGACCCAGCCGGAGCCGGGCAGGCAATTCAACGGACTATGGTAAGTAGCGCCGTTGCGTTGCGTTGCGTAATAGCCGACATAGAACGAAGCCATGCGGCCGTTGGAGACAAAATTCCTCGAGAGATAATCGTCGGCGCTCAGGACCTTTTCAGTTTCGTTGTCAAAGCGGATGTCGTCGCCTATCTGACGCCACGCTCCCAATTGAGAAGGAAAATCTTTTAATGCCTGACGTGAGACGCGGGCCTCGCCGGCGCGCTCCCAAACATTGATGATGCCGCCACCAAGCAGAAGCACGGCCAGCAGTACCCAGAAACGAATTATGTTAGTTCGATTTTTCATCGTTGCGAATCAGACAGGATTTACAGGATTAATAGAATGGATTGAGATCTTGTTCATCTTGTAAATCCTGTTGGTGTTTCCAAATCGAGCGAAACGATCCAGAGCCCAGCCGGTGGCGAACAGCAAGACGGCCGCGGCGATGTAGATCACCCAGCCTGAGAACGAATGAAAGAAACCATCCGCGACGCGCGTGCCATAGTAATGAGCCAGCACGCCTGTCCCGCTGACTCGTAAAGCGTTTGTCAGAATTGCAATTGGCACGGCCGCCACGACCACAATCAGCGAGCGCCAAAACGCAAAACTCTTAAGCAAATGTCCGACAAACTTCAGTTTGTCATCAGTAGCATAGACTTCAGCCTGTGACGTTCTTGATTTGTCGTTGGAATCACAGACTGAAGTCTGTGCTACTTTCGGTTTGGTGAAGTACGCGTAAATCACAGCCAGCGTCACCAGCGTCATCAACGAGCGTATGCCGCTGCACGCTTCGACGACGGCGAGTCTTTTCGGCTCGCTCGCCCCAAGCGGCATCAGTTCGATTATGTTTCCCTGTCGCAGCACCGGAATGTTGAAGAACGACATGGCGCCCACGGCACAGCGCGAAGCGAAGAGCTGCAGAGGGAAAGCGATCCGATTAAAAACGATCTGCGGAATCGGGATCGAAAGGATTAGCAGCGACAAAGGCACGGCGATCAAACGCAGCAGCCGGAATCCCCAGAAGTAAATCACAACGCTGGCAATCATCAACACCAGCGAGGCGCGCTGGACGAAAAGCTCAGCACCGGCGACGCCGGCCCACAACAGAATCAGTGATGCTCCGACGCCTGCAGCACCCCACAAAGCAGCGGGGTTGGTTTGCGCTTCAGAAAAAACCTTGCGCTCCTGCCAAAGGATGTAGCCGATGACGAAAGGAATCAGCAGGCCGTGCGAATAGTTTTCGTCGTTCCACCAGTCACCGCCCAACTTCAGCAGTACAGTGAAATAGACAAACGCCAACGCGACGGCGATGGCTAAGGGTTGGTAGAACTTGCGCAGGATGGCGACACTCATGTGGATTCGTCGGTGCTTCGCTTTTGAGGGGCAAATCTCTAAACGAAGCGTCTTTGATAAGGGCCGGGCCATACCGGCTGTCAAAAGAGCGGGCAAACCGAAACTTGTCGGACCCGCCAGAAGGAATAAACCTCTAATTCATCAGGTTTCCTGATTGGGGCAGTAGCCCGACCGTCAGGGAGGGCTCCTCTTTAAGCTAGCCCTCCCTGACGGTCGGGCTTCTGATACCGTACGCGTCGATCAACTGCGCCACGTTCTTTCGCAGGTCGAATTTGGTGGCCACAGTTGCGCGACCGGCCGCGCCCATGCGCTCTCGTAATTCCGGATCATTGAGCAACTCGAGCAGCCGCTCACTCATGGCCGATGCATCGCCGCGATCGACGAGATGACCCGTCACACCATCAGTAATCACCTCAGGGATGCCACCAACACGAGTGGCGACCACTGGTTTGCCGTGGGCCATCGCTTCCGCAATCATCCAACCGAACACTTCTTCCCAGCGCGAGAATTGGCACACCACATCGGCCGCTTGAAAAACTCCCTCACGGAATGGATCGTCGACCATGCCCGTCCAGGTAATGTGATCGTCAAGGCCGAGGGCGGCTGCATCCCTGACGTACTGCTCGCGATCCACGCCTTCGCCCACCAGCACAAACTGCACGTTGCGGTTTTGTCGCAGCACCAGCCGGGCCGTCTCGAGAAAGTCAGCGATCCCCTTTTCCGGAATAATCCAACTCACTTGAGTGACAATCGCTCGCTCCGCGGGTATTGAATATCGCTCTCGGAATTCTGTCGCGAGCCGAGGGTCGGTTTTGACACGCGTAAGATCCACTCCGTTATAGATCATTTGGAAACGGCTTCGGGGCAGCAGATCAACGGCAGTCATGCACTCATAACCGTAGTTGCTGACGCAGACGACTTTGTTGAGTGGCTGATTGATGAGTCGCGCCGCGGTGCGTTTCCAAAACGGAGCTCGAGATTGAACATAACCCGCCGGCCGCGAGTGGTGATCGGTGAAGAACACCTGCCTGGCTGACCGAAAACGCGCGCCCCACGAATAGAGATTCAGAAAACTGACGAAGTGGAGATGCAGGATCTCCGGCCGATGTTTCCGCATGATTGCCGCCAGATTCCGGCGGGCATCCCGGTTGCCATTAGTCGAGTCGGCCAGAACTTCGAATGAGATGTTAGGCAGATCGAGAAAGCGCCGCACCTCTGCCGTCGGTTCGGAGAGAAAGCACAGCACGCTCTGCCATCCTCGCTCACTCAATTGGAGCGACAGCTCGCGCGCGAAGGTTTCGGTGCCTCCGATGCGAAGCGGCTTAACGCCAAAGACCGAAATCAGCGTTGGTGGGTGCCTGGAAAGGTGACCGTTGATGTTCATTGAAATCGCGGAAGACAATTGGTAAGTACTATGAGCGGCGGAAGACTCGCTTTAACCTCGCTACGATCCTCTGTTGCAGGTGTTGAATATGCAGCCGGGCCCCGTGTGAAGTAGCAAACACCTCATATATCAGAGGCGGTTGGTCTTGCCTTTGAAAAGCCGGCTGGAAGTTGGTCTTGTTTCCAAAACCGAGAATGCGCTGGTCGTCTGTTGAAAGGTCCCCGAGGAATGCGGCGTTGAGCAGCAAAGGGTGATAACGATAATAATCGATGTCGTCCGGCTGCAGCGGGATCTTCGGATCATGATAGCCGAAGAAGATGGCCTGGCGCGGTTCGAGGATCGGAATGCTCTGACGATGAATCGCCGAGGTATCAAACATAAATACTGTGCCGGCGGGCCCTGATAATTCGAAGAGATCAGCGAGGGGCAGCGCCCTGGCCTCGGCCTTATTCAGATTGCGAGGATGCTGTTGGCGATGGCTACCTTTGATGAACTTAAATGCTCCGCTCTTTACGTCGGTCAGATACATGCCGAGCTTGATCTCCCTATGGATGGTCTGCTCAATCGCTTGATCGTACCAGGTGTCGCCATGCCAACCATGAAAGTCATACGTCGTGGGCAGTGACTTCCACCCCTTCGCTTCTGTCAGTTCGTATTCCGTTCCCAGGTATCGCGTCAGGATCTCTTTGACCAAAGGATGCAACGCGAGGTCGATGAAACCCTGATCAAGCACGAGGACGTCTTCGACCATGTGCCGATAGAGTTCGGTCCTTTGATAGCCTTCAAAGTTATTCCAGCGTATTCGCCGCAGCCGGCTCTCAAACGCCAACTGCATTCCACGCAACTGCTCCGGACTGACGATGGACGGCAAGACAACGATGCCGTTGGTTTCCAACTCGGCCGCCAGTCGATCGGCCCGTGAACGTTGCCACGGCCGAGGCGGATTCGATTTCAGCGGGATTTCCTTAGCGTTTCTCATTGCTTGGGGTTCTTTCTTTCACGAAGTTACTCAGCAACTGCGCTCTGTGTGCGACGAAGATAAAGGGTCCGCAATAGTCCCGGCGCAACCCGCGTGAGCCAAAGCGCCAGACGAGACTTCCAACTTCGCTGCAAGTTGTTCGCGTGCGCGAACGATTCACGGGCCCGCGCAAAATCTCGCGGGATCAAAAACAGCTTACCCAGTTCATATTCCAGCAGTGCCCGGCGGCTTCTGATAACCGCTGTAACCTCCAGGCGCTCTGCCGGCGTGAAGTCGTACGACTGCTCGATCTTGTCAAAGACAAGCAACTCTCTCTGGTGTGAATTGATCGCGTCGCCTGACAGACTGTTAGCGCGTGAACGGTAGCTGAGAAGCACTTTCCTTTGATACGCGAGCCGCGCCCCATGTCTGGCCAGTCGCAGCCACAGATCCAAATCCTGCGCATTACGAAGCCCTTCATCAAAGAGTCCGACGTCAAGAACCAGGGCGCGGCGGACGACGACACCGGAAGTTATCAAGCTGCGGTCCGCGTTAACGAGTTCGAGAAATGTCAGCCGGCCTTCTGGCGGGGCCGCTTTCATATGAGAGTCCATGTAACTTCGTCCCGCATCCGCGGAAACGCCGAAGATCATTGCATCCGCGCACGCTAGGTCGCAGTCAAAATCGCGGATGAACTTGAGTTGCTCTTCCAGATAGTTCGGCGCCCACAGATCGTCGGCATCGAGAAATGCGATTAGCTCTCCACGCGCCGCCCGCAGCCCTGTGTTGCGGGCCGCGCTGGCTCCGCGATTTTCCTGCTTGAGGTAAACAAGGCGTTCGCGATAAGGCTGGATAGCGCGCTCGAATTCCTCCGTGTCCGGCGAGCCATCGTTCACGATGATCACTTCAAAGTCGTCGAAGGTTTGCGCAAAGACAGTCGTCAGAGTCTCACTTATGTACGGAGCAACGTTGTAGGCAGGGATGACTACACTGACCAGCGAAGCCGCACTATCAAGTGGCACACCGGCGCCGGTCCGCGAAATATCCGGACTCGAATGTTGCGCTGTTGATGTAGTCACTGGCTCCATCTTCTATCTCGTCGAGAAAACGAATTCACCGCCGCACTTCTTCGCGTAAAGGTGATATGTTTGCGCCGCTTCGATGGCATATCGATAATCCCGCCAGCCGCGGGAATGTATCCACGCCGCGAGGCGCAGCTTTCTCTTATTCAAAATGCGGTTCGGAAAATCGGACGCGCGCAGCAGCTCAGACGCTTGCTCGATTACATTTTGCTTTTGCGACGAATCTTCCGCGGCCTGGTAGGTGTCATCCCATTGATAGGCGAGTTCGGTCGGAATGGGCAGCGGACATGGTGCATGGCCGGGGTATGCCTGCCACGGCACTGCCGAGACGGGCGACGGAAAATGCGACAACCACTTGAGATAAAACTTGTGACGTAGGCACCAATCGAGCGGCGTGGAAATTACCGACGCCAGAAACGCGCCGTCGAAAAATGGCAGATGAAATTCCAACCGGTGCAGATCGATGTTCTCAAAATGGTTCGTTAGTTTGCGTCGCTGGTCATTACGCATCAGGAACAAATAGAAGTTTCGACCGGTGTCTTCAGCATGCATTTCGTTTAGTTCGTCGCGTATGCCCTGGACGACAACATCACGGACACACTCGAGAACCTGTGGGCGGAAGAGTTTGAGTGGAACATCGATCTGCTCGCGCTCGACGTATGCTTCGATTGCCCGATCGATTTTACCCGCGCGCATCAACTCGACGATGGATTCATTCAGGTGAACATGACCCAGCAACACACTGCCGCCCTCACCGGACCAGACTAATCGGGGCCGTTCCGCTGCCCATTGATCTTGATTGAGTTGTCCCAACGCCGCGGCCATCAATGACGAATAGTCAGGCACGCTATCGCCGCGTTGCTTCGGAATGCTTTGGTGAATCGAGCCGATCTTTTCAGCGAAATCATTGCCAAAGTAGTAGTCCTGAGTTCCCGGTCTGGCGAAGTTCACTGTGCGTGTGCGCACGCCCGCGTCGCACAAAGCGGCTACTACACAACGCGAATCCAGACCGCCGCTGAGATAGGCTGCAGTGGCCTGGTCGTTTCGATTTCTGCGTTTTGTCGCCCCTTGAAATCGATCGTAGACCCGGGCCAAACAATCTGATTCCGGATCCTTCGACGTTTCAATTTCGTCCCATCGCCAGTAGCAATTGCGCGATGTTCCTTCACTCGTTACCTGTACGATCTCGGCTGATTTCAACAGGGAGACGCCCGTATATGGAGTGCGATCGGCCAGTGGCGCTCCTAACGCCACGACCTCGGTTACCGCGCGCAGATCCATCTTCTTCGGCACGAATGAAAGCCCTTCAAGAATGCGCAACGCGGTCACAAAGACGACCTGCTTGTCGTCCATCCAAAAGTAGAGAGGCCGAATGCCCAGTTTGTCAGCGACGAGCGAGAGCGTCCCGGTTTGCGGTTGATAGTGAACCAGGCAAAAAGTTCCTTCGGCTTCGCTCAGTACACTCCAATTGTTCCGTAGCGCCTGGTTGTGAATGATGGTCAGATCGTGTAGCCGGCTCGAGCCACCATTACCGAGAAGGGGCTCTCCCGCGAGAAGAGTTAATGCGCCGTTCGCATCCATGAACGAGCCGGGCTCACCAAATGCTCCGATGTCCACCTTGGCAAAGAAGCTTCGACCATCACGGAAAGTCTTAACTTCGTCAGCAGGATTGCGCGAGATTGATTGGCGCAGGCCAGCGCAATCAGAGTCTGCCAACGGTTGTCCGTTACGAGAGAAGATGCCCGCTATCAGCGTCATGATGTTCCTCCCGCGTACGCCCGCACGCCCAGACGGCGCTGAGGCAAGGCAGCCGAAACTCCCGTCAGCCAACTTTCAAACTCGATGGGCGACAGGGTGGCGTTGTCCAGAAATCGTGGCAGCAACAACTCATTCGAACTCCGCGAAGCAAAGCCTGATTCGCAGGTAGTTGCGGAAATAACTCCCGCCTCCCGCAACCACGGCAAAAACTTCAGATCATAAACTCCACTGGGATAACAGAAATGTGTCGGGTTCCGATCCGTCATCTCCTGAATGCTCTTCCGGTTATCCTCAATCTCTCTGAGAAAGAGTTGGCGATCCAGCGGAGTCCGATGACGATGAGTATGCAATTGAACATCGATCCCGCCGGCACTCAGCTTACTGACTTCGTCCGGCGTTAGGTTGTGCATCGTTCGTTGCTCGAGCAGGGCCTGATAATCAACCTGAAGGTGTGCCGCCAACGAAGCAGCAAACGCATCTTTCTCTTCAGCAGACAATTTCTGCACGCGACCGAAGGCGCGGATTTGCGCGAGCGCTGCTTCACGGGCGTCGAGCCCTTGCAGATTTGTTTTGAGATCCCGCCCGGTAAGTTGCTGCAAATCCAAAACATTCCCCCGGCCTTTCCAGAGCAGGTAAGAGCACATCAGATCGAAAACCGGCCGCTGGTAATTTGTGTAGAACGTCGTCAAATACAGCGTTACCGGAACGTCGAATTCTTTGATCAGCGGAAAGGCCCGGCGGTAGAAATCGGAAAGGCCGTCATCAAAAGTTATTGCCACCGCTCGGTCAGGCAGATCGTTGGCGTAGAGTCGCCCGACAGCCTCACCCAGCGGCAACACCGCGCACTTTGATCTCTTCAGCAGTTCGAGGCGATCGCGAAACAAGTCCGCAGAGATGAACTGCGAGCCATTAAAGAGATGTTCGTCGGAGAGAGCAATGCCATGATAGGCGAGAATCAAGAGTCTCTGCCGGCGCCAACGACTGTTATGCACCAGCGTCGAGACTCCGGCTGACTTAAGAGATCTAAGTGCGGCTTGTTTGAACTTCTTCAGCATGGTCATTTGGCCGATTCGGCAACAGAAGGATGATTGCGTTTCAAGAGCAGCAGGAAAGTTTCGCTAAGGCTTCGCATCGCTAACCTTCCGGCCGGCAGTGCCGACAAGATTAGGAGTGAAACAGCGACGGTAATTCCGAAGGCAATACTCAAGCGCCCTGGCAGGCTTGGCACGGTGTTCAACCACGGGCGGCAAACAAACAACGTCGCCAGTGAACAAACAGAGGCAGCCGCGACTGGAGCGATGGTGCGATAGAAATCAATTGTTCGGACCGGCCCGCGCCTTCCGACATACCAGAATAGAAGCGGCGTCGCGATGCACAGATCAGCCACTGCGTAAGACGCAGCCACGCCCGTCGCTCCCCAGGGCAAACCGGCGATGATCGAAGCGATCGCTATTGCTCCGCCCAACAGTCCCCAGTGAAACAGTTCTCGCGTGCGGCCCTGCGTCGAGAACAGCCACCACGACGTCTTAGTCACAGGCTGAATCATCGCGGCGATGCCCAGCAACATGAAGATGCGCCCGGTCTCGCGCCATTGCGGTCCTAACAGAAGCAGAACCATCCAATCGGACGTGGCGATCATCAAGGCGCCCAGCGGCATCGTGATCATCACAATCTTTTCGAGAATCTTTAGATAAGCTGCGCGATACCGATCGGGTTTGTCAGCCAGCCGGCTTAGTGCCGGGACGGCAACCGCTGCCAGGGGCGCGTTGATTTGCTGCATCGGCATCAGCAACATTTGATAAGCTCGCGAGTACACGCCGAGTTGATAAGGGCCCCAGAATCTTCCGATCAGCGCGTTGTCCAGATTCCGTGAGAAGAACGTCATCACGTTAAAGCCGGTAAGATTTCCGCCGTAGGACAACATCGATCGGATCCCGATCCCCCGTGCCGGCAATCCCGGACGCCAGCGGCAGACAGACCAGACGCCAATTACCGTCACCACCGTCATCACCAGTTGGTTCAGCACCAGCGACCAATAACCTGCGCCGTACGAGGCGGCGACCACTGCCGAGATAAAACCAGACAGGAGCGCGATCACCTCGACCACGACGATCGCGGTAAACCGCATCTGTCTGGTTAGAATCGCTTCGTGTTGAATGGCGAGACCGGCAAATAGAATTGTGATCCCATAACCGGCGGTGATTCCAATCAGGCGCGGCTCCTTATAAAACCAGGAGAGCAAAGGACCACTGGCGACAGTGATCAGCATGATCGTCACGCTCAAGAACATGTTTACCCAGAACAGCGTGCTAACTTGTTTATGGCTAAGCTCGGACCATTTGACGGTTGCGGTTGACAGGCCCAGATACTGAAACATGCCGACGAAGTTGATCAGAATGGCGACCATGCCAATCAGCCCATAATCTTCCGGTGTCAACAACCGCGCGAGGACGATCGTCGCCACGGTGCTGAAGACAAACTTGAAGCCTTGCGCGGTCATAGTCACGGCCCCACCGCGGGCCGAACGGCCGGCCAAATCGCCCTGTAAGTGATGGGTGCTGAAATGACGATTCTCGTCAACGATCACAGGCTGCTGCTGTTCTGAAGTCACGGGATTCATCTCGGAGCGTATCTCTGAAGTGGGCTCGTGGGTGGGCCGCAGTCAGGAGGGCGGCAGGTTTGCCACCAGCATTGTACAGGATTTTACAGGATTAAACCGTCTCAAATCCAGCTAAATCTGGCCAAATACTGGAAATTTTCTTCGGAATGCATCAATTTAGCCGTTAGAATCAAGCGTCGAATGCAGCAGCAGCCTCGGCTGATTGGAGATTGTCCCTGAAACCACCTGAATCGAACATGCGCGTGTTGCAGTTCGCGCCCAGAGTTTGTTGGCCGCTCGACACCGGGGCAAAGTTGCGTAACTATCACCTCGCGCGTCTCCTGTCCGAACGTGCTCGCGTTTCTCTCCTGGCCTTTAACGACCACCTACCGTTATCTGAGGAGGCAATCGCCGCGTTCGAAAAGACTTACAAAGAAGTCCTCGCCATCTCACGGGATTCAGCCTACACGTTCGCCAAGCTGGTCCGCAGCGCTCTGGGTCAGACGCCTTTGCCGATACGCAACTACACGACCGTCCCGATGAAGCGAGCGCTGAAGCACCTTCTTAGCGTAAACGACTTTGACATCATCCAGGTCGAAAGTATTCATTTGATGTCCTATCTGACGATCATTCGGGAAGCGCGCAAAAAATCCCTGGTGGTCTGCGATTGGCACAACATCGAATCTGAATTGATGCGACGATACAGTGAGCGGGAGCCGAGCCGTTTGCGTCGAGCTTACGCCCGAAGAACTGCGCGACTCATGAGCGAGTTTGAGAAACGCGCGCTGCGGGAGTTTGACGCGCACGTCGTCGTAAGCCACAGAGACGGAGAGCGCCTGCAAGATCTCAATCCTGACGCGCGTATCTTTGTGATCGAGAATGGAGTGGATACCGCGTTCTATTCTGATCTCAGAACCGGCGACGAATCACGAGCGCGCCGGATCGTCTTTGTCGGCTCAATGGATTACCACGCCAACATCGATGGCGTGGTAGATTTCGCGCATCAGATTTGGCCGCGCCTGCGCGACCGCCAACCGGAATTGGTATTTACCATAGTGGGCAAGGATCCGGCGCCCGAGGTTCGCGAGCTCGCTCAAATTGCCGGCATCGAAGTCACTGGGTCGGTTGATGATGTGCGTCCATTCTATCGCGAGGCATTCGCGGCGGTGGTTCCCCTCAAAGTGGGCGGCGGCAGTCGTCTCAAAATCCTCGAAGCCATGGCGGCGGGCGTTCCGGTCGTGTCGACTACGCTGGGAGCGGAAGGCTTGGATGTACAGCACGACGAAAACATTCTGATCGCCGATACGAAGGACCAACTCGTGGAGGCGATTATCAGCCTGGTCGAGAACGAAGCCCTGCGAAATGATCTGAGCGTAGCCGGGCGCGCACTGGTTTCCCGTCGCTATGACTGGTCAAGCCTGGGCGCTGCGCTTTTTCGCGCTTACGAAGAGTTATTAGTGTCTCGGAAATAGTCATTCAAGACGCAGCGGTTTTGCTGGGTGATTAAGTGGATTAAAGACGACGAGTCCTATTCGTGACTTTTCGTGTGATTTCGTGGATCGCCTTCCGCCCGCGAAGACACGGTCCACGAAACCACACGAAATCATACGAAAGTAAGCCTCGGTGATCAGACCAAGAGACTCAGAATGACGGCTATCAAACTTCTGACCATCGTCGAAGCAACGACTATCAACGCCGTCGCTAAAACCGTGCTGGAGTTTTATCGATCCGCGCGCGAACTCAATCACGAGCAACCTGACTTTCCCTTGATTGAAGGCTGTGTGGTCACGTTCGACCGCGGACGGGAGATCAATGCGCCGCCGAACGACTTTGTCGTGGCCGCGCGCGAATTGGGATTGGACGTCGAAATTATTCCCGAGCGCCGCCGTCTCGATCTAAAAGTCATTCCTGCTCTGCGCGGTATCGTCGAGAGTCGCGGCCCGGACATTGTCGTGACTAACTCAGTAAAGTCGCATTTCTTAGTGTGGCGATCACGTCTTTGGCGGCAGCATCCCTGGGTCGCGTTTCATCACGGCTATACCGACACCGATCGAAAAATGCGGGTTTACAATCGTCTCGACCGCTGGTCACTGCCGCACGCTGATCGATTGGTTACAGTGTGCCACTCGTTCGCGAAAGAGTTGATGAGGTCGACCGGCGTTTCGTTAGACAAGATTTCGGTTCAGCACAATGCTATTCGGCGCCAACCATCCGTCAGCACGGCGGACGTCACGGCATCAAGACGTCAGTTCAGGATTGGCGCCGACGAACGCGTCGTGCTTTCTGTTGGCCGTCTGTCGCGTGAGAAGGCCCACATCGATCTGCTCGAGGCGTTCACGCTCTTGCGCGAAACCAAACCTGACATCTCGCTCAAGCTGATTATTGTTGGCGATGGGCCCGAACGCGCAAGATTGGAAACTGTCGCCGAGTCGCTTGGCTGCAAAGACCGAGTGGCCTTCGCTGGTCAGGTGAGCGACGTCCAGCCTTTCTACGCGATGGCGGATGTGTTTGCTCTGCCGTCCCTTAGTGAAGGCTCTCCCAATGTTCTGTTGGAAGCGATGGCGGCAAACGTGCCGATCGTCGCGACGGCGGTGGGCGGCGTACCGGAGATGGTTTCTACCAACGAGAGCGGGCTGCTGGTTCCGCCAAACGATCCGCCCTCACTCGCGGCGGCTCTCGCAACGCTTTTGACGGACAAAGATCTGGCGCAACGATTGGCGAAAGAAGCGGCGACGCTGGTCGATACTCAGTACACGCCGGAAAGCTATGTTCGATCTTTGGTTGAGATTTATTCTGAGGTGATCGAAGGACGACGAACGCATTAGTAGCATAGACTTCAGTCTGTCGATTGCCAGTACCAAAACTCACAGACTGAAGTCTATGCTACCCGATCAATACCGCATCCAGTAATAAATCAATTTCACGTACTCGCCGGCGACGACTTTCCAACCCCAGCGGCGCCACCACCAACGCGAAGGCGCGGGTGTCTGCCATCCGGGCGGCGGACTATCGATTCCGATTTCAATGCCGCTGCCTTCGCAGGCGTGGCGCAGAGACCAAAGCGTGCGCCGCGTATGATACGCAGACGTGACGACCAGCAGTCGCTTCAATTGATGCGCGCTCGCGTAATCTCTCACGCCGAGGCTCTCTTCGTACGTCCCCAAGGCGATATCGGACACCACCTGAATCTTTGATTCGGGAACGCCACGCTTCTGCAACTCTCTCGCGGCCAACTCATAGAAATACGGGTTGCGTTCTTCCTTCCTGTCCCAGCCGGCGATCAGACTGTCGTTAGTTAGAACGACCAGGGGCGCGCGTCCTTCGCGATAAAGCCTGGCTGCCCAATCCGCTCGCTCAAGGTAAGTCGAAGAGCCGCTCATTACGACGATTGCATCGGCCGCAGGCAAATCCGATTTCACGATCAGGAGGTGAGCACCGACCCAGGCGAACATGGGCCACAACACGCCCAGGCAGAGCACCACGACGAGCAAGATACGCCGTCGTCGCTTCGCCCTTTCCTTTGCTTGCGCTTTGACAGCTTTGTTCGCGAACCAAGAGGTCGGCGTTGCCGGGACTTCTATTCGTTCAGTCGCCATTCGTGGCCAATCCGTGATGGAGCAGACTTTGGTGCTGACAGCAACTCGTCATACAACTCGAGCGTGTTCTGTAGATGCCGGTCGCAGGAAAACTTTTCGGCGACAAATGATCTGCCACGCTCACCCATCGCGCGCGCGCGTTTTGGATCATTGAGAAGTTCAATTACGCGCTCGGCCATTTTTTTGTCGTCACCCGAAGCCACGACAAAACCGGTTTCACCTTCGGAGATCGCTTCGCGCGCACCGCCCACATCGGTCGCGACCACCGGGAGCCCTGCGGCCATGCATTCCAGAATCGCATTGGCGAAGCCTTCGGCCTTTGAACTCAGGACGCCGATATCAGAAGCGAACAAGAGATCGGCCACCCGGTCACACCTGCCCAGAAAGAACACGTCGTCCTGGATTCCGAGTTGACCGGCGCGCTCACGCAGGCTCTCCATCAACTCGCCTTCGCCGGCGATCGCAAATCCTGCGTCGGGGACTGCGGCGCGCACGCGCGCAGCGGCGCGCAAGAACATCGGATGGTCTTTCACGGGGTTGCGCAGGTTCGCCACGATGCTTATGTAACGGCGATCTGAAGGCAGATCGAATTCAGCCAGAGCCTCTTCACGCCGAAGACTATCTCGAACTTTTAGGCGATCCAGATCAAGACCGTTGTAATGCTGGATGATTTTTGACGGACTAACGCCTTCTCTAATCAATTGATTCTGCACCACCAGACAGTTGGCGATCACTCGGTGGGACAGACGAAAGGCGGCCCGCTCGGCGCGTTTCTGCATTGGGGTCCTGAAACCATCGGTCTCGCCTTTCGAAGTAACGCGGGCGCGCACCCCGGCGAGAAAGGCTCCCGTCATACCAAAGATGTTCGTGTAAAAGCAGTGCGTGTGAACGACGTCGATTTTGTTCTCTCGAATGAAATGAACGAGACGGCGAAGTTGTTTGACGAAGTTGAGATCGTAGAAACTGTTGAGCGCGTATTCGCGGATCTCGCCAATGCCCAGTTGGTCGGCCTCGGCTCGTAACGAGCCGCGATTCTGCAAACAGGCGAGATGAACCCGGCACTTCCCGCTGGCATGCAACTGCGTCAAGAGCTGCATGGCCTGGCGTTCGCTGCCACCCTGCTCGAAACTATCGATAATGAACAAAACGTTTGGCTTCATCGGTAAAAGTCATTTCAGCGAATCGGTTCCCAACTCGCATAGCGCTGGCCGCGCAGAAACTTATAGCAGCCAATCAACGAGGCCAGATTTGCGAGCATGAAATATTGAGGGAAGGCCAACAGACGGCTTCGAATTCCCACCCGGTCCAGCATCCAGGCGAGTGCCGGGCACGCGTAACCCGCAATCTGCGCCGCGAAAATTAAGCGAAAGAACAAAGACCCCGGCGCCAGAACTGCCGACGAGACGAGCAAGCCCATTAGAAAAAACGGCACGAGGTAACGCATGACTTTGTGCGAAAGAAGTTGGACGCCGTAAAAGCCGCTGCGAACTGGATTGAGCAGGGCACGGTGTCGCCAGAGATCAGTGAAAGTCTGTGCGATGATGCGGACGCGCATCTTCAATTCTTTATCACTCTGCCGATTGGTCTGCTCAAAGCAAACCGCATTCGGTTCATAAACGGCCCGCAAACCCTGCTCGACCATTTTGGTGGCAATGATGAAATCGCTGCACGCTTCGTGGTAGAGCGGAACGTAAGCGGAGCGCCGCACGGCGTAGAGACATCCCGATGCACCAATCAACGAACCCACGCGGCTTTCGTGTCTCTTAAGAAATGTTTCATAGCTCCAATACGAACGCGCGCCGCGACCTACGCGCGAGTCTGACCCATCAACATATTCAAGACGCCCGGCGACGCATCCAACTTTGAAGTCGGCAAAGCTGGGCATTATCGCGCGCACCGCGTCCGGCTGATAAAGACTCGTGGCATCGGAGAACAGAATGATCTCGCCGTGGGCTTTCTCGACTGCCGCATTCTGCGCGGCGGTTTTCCCCAACCGTTCAAATTGGCGATGGAGTTGGACGCCGCGATCGGCGAATCCTTGCGCAATTTCGTCCGTGCGATCACTTGAGCAGTCAGAAGCGACAATTATTTCCATGAGCGCGCGCGGGTAATCGAGGGCCAAAGTGTTCTCGAGCTTCGCCGCCAGATCACGCTCTTCGTTGTAAGCCGTGATGATGATAGTGACCGTCGGCTCACAATCTTCGCGGCGCACTTTGCGAGGTTTCAATGCGCTGACCAACGCGAGCAGCAATGGATAACCGGCATAGGTATAGAAGAGCGCCACGACGCTCAACCAAAAAACTATCTCTGTCGTCAGTCGCACGATCATGTCATTACTGCCTGGCTCTGATCGATCACATTAGCCTCGGCATTCCTGTGTTCTTTGCTTGTTTCTGGAGCCACAACCCTTCCGGTTTCCGATTCGTACAGTCGCCGCAGGCAGACCGCATAACCCACCAGGTAATAGACGTACCAGACGTACGCCACTGACAGGAAAAAGCTGGAAATCAGGTAGGCGATGAGCGACGCCTGCAGTCCCAACGCTAGGTAATAGAAACGTGAATCACGTCGCGTCTCGAAAGTTTCGCGTGCTATCTGGCCCAGTTTCTTAAGCGGCGTAACGATGAACATCACATAGCATGCGAGGGCCGTCATTCCCATCTCTGCGCCCACCTGGGTGTATGAATTGTGCGTAACCAGACCTTTGTAGGACATTTCCGGCTGATAGTTTCCCATTCCAATTCCAAACAGCGGATGGCGAAGCGCTATGTAAATCGATCGGAAAAGCTCTCCCCGCCGCGCGTCGGCAGACCCTTCCGCGTCGAGACTGGGAATAAAGATCGAGAGCAGACGGTTGCCGTACTTATCGGGCGCAAGCAAAACCACGACACCCGCAAAGCCCAGGACTGCGAAGACAATTTCCAGACGACGCTGGCGACCAAGCTTCCAGGCGATGAAGAGAAAAACTACGAGCATGCCGATGAAAGCGCCGCGCGAATATGAAAGCACGATGGCTGAGATCATCACCGCGGCAGATGCCCCGTAGAGAAGTTTACGAGCGGCTCCCTTCGAGCCGAGCATCAGCGCTACCGAAATCGGAAGGATGGTAACGAGGTGAAGCGCCATGTCGTTTGTGTTACCGAAAATGCCCGTGCCTCTGCCGGCTGCGCGATACCCTTCGACCGTCATTAGGCCCAATCGATAGTCGTTGATGGCTTCGGCGCTCAACCAGATACCTGCGAAGATTGCCAGAAAGATCAGACCCTTCAGCCTCGCTTCAGTCCGCACTACGTTAACAATCACGACAAAGATCACGATGCAGCGAATGAAGGTGCCGCTGAACTCAACCCAGGCTTCCTGGCGATTAATCGCGAAGGGAACCGAAAGCAATCCGGTCAGGCAAAAAAGGAGGACCAGGTTTACTTCGCGTGGCCGCGCCGTCAGCGTACCTTCCAAAGAAAGCTGTGTCGGTATGAAGCATCCCAAAGTGGCGATGCCGATCACAAGAGCTATCGACGCGGTTATCGCCGACGGATAGAACTCAGCCGGACGCGCATAAAGAATCAACGTGAAGAGAAACAGCGCGGTGTACGAGAAAGCATGGCCGTGCTTCAGGAAGATAGCGCTAAGGTTGTTTTGATGGGAGTTCTGCGCGTTGGGCTCAACTACACTGTCCTGTTGTTCCGGCCGTCGCGGGTCGTTCGCAGAGTTGGCCTTTGGCTTTACCGCCCACACGTCTAGCAGTGAGGGCTGGGGCTTGCTCACCCTCGATGAACCTGAACGGGTCACTGGCTGATAATCATTCTGTGGTTGTCGCCTAAGCATTTCTGACCGTTGACCGCAACTATGGAAAACAAAGAAAAAGCGCAGGGTGCCTGCGCTTCCTCGGTATATGTATCACTATCCGCAAGTTCAGACGAATTACGCGGACCTAAACGACAGCGTCTTGTTCGTCATCGATTGCCACCAAAGTGCGGACACGTTCACGCAGGGCCAACTCGAACATGCGCGCTTCTTCGACTTCGACAAACGAGAGCGCGCGCAACTCTTGCTCAATCCGGCGCCGATAGTCGGACACCAAAGAGTCAGAAACTCCTAATGTAGAGGCAACTTCCAATTGCGTCGCGTGATCGGGACTCAAATAGCAGTGCCACAGGACGCCCAGCATACGGTTGTACTGCTTAATCTTGCCGCGAACATTGCCACGCAGATTTTTCAGGAAGTCATCCACACAACCGGCGGCCTCTTGCTCTGATTCATGACGCAACAGGCTCTCCTCGGGGTTTTCACGCAGGTCGGCCGGGTCGTAATGCGGACCGTCCGAATCGGGATCGTCCCCGCCCAGCGGCACCAGATAAATATCCATGACCGGCAGGCGTGACATGACCAGGCTGCGCAAAGTGCGAACGTCGGCCGGCGCATCGATAGCGTCGAGCACCGAAACGATCAGGTCTTCGAGATCCGAATTGCTGATTACGATCTGGGCATCGCCGGTGCATCCAACCATGCGCGTGTCGCGCTGGCGAACCGGAATCATGTGGGCGCGTTGCTCCATCTCGTGCGAGCCGCGGCCAGGTTTGCTGTCCGGCCACTCGCTCAATCCGTAGACTCGATCTGCCAGACGCCGGTGCTGCTCTTCAGCCATTCCGCTGCTGTCAAAGCGGCGAAAGTTTGCGCTCGATTGGATTAAGGTGGAGATGCGGCGCGCGAGCCGGTAACTCTCTGGATGGCGTTTGCGCAGCTCCGCCGTTAAAAGATTCGTTAGTTCTATTTGGCCAATCTCACACTCGATCTCGGCGTTGGTCATCGACGTATCCAGGTAATGCTGGAAGCGTGACTTGGTGAGCAACTGCACAAATAGTTCTTGCGTGAGATCGGTGTAGGCGCTTGACGCTCCCTCTTCAATCAACAAGCCGGCGCTGCGAGAAGCGCGAACCAGCGGGTGATTGCTGACGATGCGGTGTAGTTCCGCCCACAGACGGTTTACGTCAGAGTTCCGCAGGCTTTCGACCCAGTGGCCTGCTCTGGCGATGCGTTCGGCAGAGCGACTCGTGCGCGGTACGTCACGAGGCACACTGACGGTGGAATCTGGGGTCGTCTTTTGAGTAATTGATTTCACGTTGGTAGGTTATCCCGATAAGATGAGTGTTGATGCGTGAACTAGTTGGCAACTAGTAACGTGATCGGAGGATCACTGACATCCCTGGTTGGCTGTGCACCTGGACTTCAGGTTGTTCGATGAATCGCTGGGAGGTTTTTGAGAAGCTAGCTGTTGGCAAAGCTAACCCGGCTGAAGACAGAGCGAAGCGACTTCATCAAGACGCGTACAGCTATTTCGGTTTACTTTTCAATCCCGGAAAGGTGCTGCTTGTGACCGACTCTTCTCAGCCGGACAAAAGCGGGTAACTGCGGTTCGATGAGCGCGCTAACTTTCTCTGCGTCATCGAAAAGGACATCAAGGAGTGAATCACTCCTCGATTAACCTGCGGCTATCTTAGCAACAAATTCAAAAATGGGCAACAATTTTTTACACCACACGCAAACTATTGACTTGGTTAGGGAAAAGCGGCTCTGCGTAAGGGTCGAACTCTGGAAATATGAACCCATTGAAGCTTTTGTCCTGGTGGATCGGAGTTTGGGCCGACAGAGATTCATCCTATGTCTTCATCGTGCAACAGTCTGTTTCGCAAGACCGTGGGGTGTCCCGCTTCGCAGACGTTGCTTGCCTACCGACGCTCACTCATGACCTCAAACGAGTTGGTTTACATCGAAAGTCACCTGGAGTCTTGTGACTTTTGTAGCGCCGAGCTGCAACTACTCACGCGCTATCGCAGCGAGGCCGAGGAGTATTCGTTTGCAGAGATGCCGGCGCAAGTTCGGCGGCTGGCTGAAGATTTGTTGACGCGAGGCACGGCGCCTTTTAAAGGATTCGCAGAGCCTGCCGAGAACCGGCAAGCTTTTCACTGAGCCGACGACCTAGCTGGCGGCGTTGGCCGCAAGCTGTGGTTTCCCAACATCGGTCCGCGCTGGAAGCTCGATCGTAAATTTCGTTCCCTCGCCGAAGCGCGACTCGACGGTAACTTCTCCACCATGGGCTTTCACCAAATGCTTGACGATGGCCAGCCCCAGGCCTGTGCCGCCAAGTTCGCGCGAGCGGGCGCGGTCCACGCGATAGAATCGTTCGAACAAGCGATCGAGATGGTGGGCCGGAATTCCTTCACCATTGTCTTCCACGCTAATCTGATCCGCGCCCTGGCTGTCATATTTGATTAAGACTGCCCCGCCATCGCGGTTGAACTTGATTGCGTTGTCGATCAAGTTGGTCAGCATCTGTACCAGTCGATGTGGATCGGCAAAGACTTTTGCTTCGAACCGGACGAGATTCTGTATGACGACGCCGCGGGCTGCGGCTACGGCCGACAAGCTCCCGATCACATCATCGACCAGCGCGTGCAGTTCCACGGCCTCAGGTTGTACCTTTACGTTTCCTGCTTCGATCGCGCTCAATTCCAGGATGTCATCGATGAGCCGGTGCATTCGCGCGGCATTCTTTTGAATGATCGCAAGGAATCGTCGATTGTGTTCCTGGTCGTCGATCGCCCCGGCTTCAAGAGTTTCGGCCAGCGCGATGATCGAGGTTAAGGGCGTCCGCAACTCGTGCGAAACATTCGAGAGAAACTCCTGCCGGACGAGTTCCAGGCGTTCAAGCCTGGTGACATCGAAGAAGACTCCCACCGCGCCATTCGAGCCGCGTCCGTTTCCCGCGCGCAAGGGTACGACGCGGAGATCGAAAATTCGCTTTGCCTGCTCATATGTTTCGACCTTGACGCCAGCCCGCTCAGTACCGCGCACTGCGTCAAGGAATGCATCATAAATGGCCGGGTTGCGCGTCAGTTCGGTCAGACGGCGCAGGTTGATTGCGTCGTCTACATGTGAAAACAGATTGCGCGCGGCCCGGTTCGAAGCTACTACGCGCATCTCGCCATCGATTACCAATAAACCTTCGCGCATTTCGTTGACGGTGGCGTCAAGCAGGTCGGAAGAGAAATCGATAGCCACATGTCCTAAGCGTTTTTGCTTATCGGGTCCGTGTAGTTGACGCGCCGCCCCAGGTCTATGCGTTCTTAAGAAAAGGCCAAGGCTCAACCCCAGGAAAATGGTCAGCGCCGAAACCACGAACCAGTGCGGAACCCCTGAAAAATAATTAGTGAGAACGATTAGCGCGGTGAGCGCAGCGATGAAAAGACCGAAGAGAAAACGAGAGTTAGTCATCCGCGTTAGCAGCGTTTGCTTTCCCGGCAGCGCAGCCTATGAAACGATAGCCGACGCCGACCACGGTTTCAATACAGTCGCCGCACGCGCCGAGTTTTTGGCGCAGGCGGCGAATGTGAACGTCCAGGGTTCGCGCATCCCCGTAATAACTGTATCCCCAAACCTGATCGAGAAGTTGCTGGCGAGTGACAACCCGGCCACGCTTTTTCGCCAGGGCCGAGAGCAACTGAAACTCTTTGTTCGTCAATTTCACATTCGTGCGGTCGCAGGCCGCGCGCACGTCGGCAAAGTCTATTGTGAGCCGGCCATCGTCGTAGCGCTCACCGGCTTCGTCATCGACTCGTCTCAGCACGGCACGTATCCGCGCCAGCAGCTCTCGCACTGAAAACGGTTTGGCAATGTAGTCATCGGCGCCCAGGTCGAGACCGGCGATGCGATCGGCTTCTGATGTTTTTGCCGTCAGCATGATGATCGGCGTGCGTCGAGTCTGGCTTTCCCGTCGCAGCCGCCGGCACAATTCCATCCCATTCATGCCGGGCAGCATCAGGTCGAGCACAATAACCATGGGCGGATTTTGTGGATCGAGAGCGAGTTTCAATCCCTGCTCGCCGGTCGCCGCGACGATCGCCGTAAAACCTGCTGACGCGAGATTGTATCTTACGCTCTCAGCGATATCGGGATCGTCTTCGATGATTAGAGCGGGTTTCGGCATGACGCTGAACGTGTGAGCAGTTGTTAGGGGCGTGAAAAAGTTGCGAAAGCCTAAGCTACTCGGCTAACTATCGCCGAGATCAATCGGATAATGAAGAAGGACAACGCTGCGAACACGGCCGCCGCCGGGATTGTCAAAACCCAGGCCCAAACGATTCTGCCGGCGACCCGCCACTTGACGGCTGAGAGTCGGGTCGTCGATCCCACGCCGGCAATCGCGCCCGTAATAGTGTGTGTCGTGGACACGGGAATTCCGGCTGCAGTGGCGCCAAATAACGTCAGCGCTCCCGCAGTCTCTGCGCAAAATCCGCCGACTGGCCGCAACTTGGTGATCTTTGAGCCCATCGTATGCACGATGCGCCAGCCGCCAGACAGTGTCCCCAGGGCAATCGCCGCATGAGCAATGAGCACCACGTAGATCGGAATCGCCGGCAGAGATCCTTTGTCTCCCATGTGCAAATTGAACATGCCCCCAGTGGCCAACACCGCCGTGATGATGCCCATGGTCTTTTGCGCGTCATTTCCGCCATGGCCCAGTGAGTAGGCTGCCGCCGAAAGCAATTGTCCGCGGCGGAAAGTTTTGTCCACCTGGGCCGGGGTCCAGCGGTGAAAGATCCAGTAGACCGTCACCATCAGCGCAAACCCCATCACGAATCCAATCACCGGCGAAGCGACGATAAAGATGAGTGTCTTGATCCATCCTTCCGGTTTCAGCAAACCACTGACGCCGTGGTAAGCGGCAACTGCGGCGCCGGCATAGCCACCAACCAACGCGTGCGAACTGGACGTCGGCAGCCCCAGATACCAGGTGATCAGGTTCCAGATAATTGCTCCCATTAGCCCTGCGCACAAAACATAGAGCCGGTGATCCTGCTGAATTAAATCGATCCGCACCAGATCGCCGCCGATGGTTTTCGCGACCCGCGTGCCGAAAACCGCGAAGGCTATGAAGTTGAAAGTCGCTGCCCACATCACCGCATAGCGCGGAGAAAGCACGCGCGTCGAAACTACCGTCGCAATGGAATTAGCGGCGTCATGAAAGCCGTTGGTGAAGTCAAAGACGAGCGCGACCAGAACAATAAAGAGAACAAGAATGACGGTCGCATTGATCTCAGGCATAGTCTAAGTTGATTGGACGAAGTGTGCTTCAGGTGTTCTTGATCACGATGCGCTCGACCACGTCGCCCACGTGCTGGCAGCGATCGACCGTCGCTTCAAGATTCTCATAAATGTCTTTCAGAAAGATCACGGCATGCACATCAGTGTTTCCACGAAAGAGATCAGCTATGGCCGCTCGATAGATTTCGTCGCCCTCTCGTTCGAGTTCGTGCAGTTTGAGCAGACGCGTATTGAGCTCTTTCGGCCGATCGAGGGTCGGGACGAGCAGATCGAGCTCCAGCGACATTTGCTGAATTACGCCCGCAAACATTCGCATGAATGACGTGTATTCCTGAACGCCGTACATTACCACGGCGCTGGCGAGCGCATCAATGAAATCAACCACGTCGTCCAACGCGGTCGCCAGGGCGTGGATGTCTTCACGATCGATGGCCGTAATGAAGGACCGGCTCAGCCGGGTGGATATGTTGTGAGTGATTTCGTCACACGCGTGCTCGATGGTTTTGATGTGCGCGGCATAGCGCGCTCCTTCGCCGCCCTCGTCCCCGAACATCTCTGCCAGCGCGTGGGCGGCCTGACCCACAAACGTCGTCATCTGCCCGAGCGAAGCAAGATAATCTTCCTCGACGGGCATTATTCCGATACCAAAGAGGCGCACGCGTGAACTCCTCAGGAATGACCGGGACTCGCCGGATTGGAATGTACGATAGAGAGCCCTGCGGCCACGTCTACCGGGTATGTCCTAAAGTCGCGGAACCTGGTTCTCTCATTAGCATCTCGCTTCAGCGAGGTGACAAGAAAACTAGCAGAAATACTCTCAGCCGTCTCAACGGCCTCTCAGGAGAAAACCGTTGAAACGGTTGTCGTCCCATTTGGCCTTAGAGACGTAAACTTCAGTCTTTCGGGTTGTGGCAACAGAACTCTAGCACACGACCCGCCCATTAGAAGTTGAACCTTAAGGCAAACTGGATTTGCCGGCTGGTGCCGAGGCCCACATCGCGAACTACCGTTTGACGAAGCAACCCGAAGGTCCCGCCGGCCGCTGACTGCGTATAGGCCTGTCCAGGTTGGGCCACGTTGGTCGAGCTAAACGCATAGAGACCGCCGCTGAGACTGACCGTCGGCAGCGCCAGGTTTAAGCGCGAGCCCGGAACGTCGAAGTTCGTGTGATTGAAGATATTGAAAATCTCGGTCCGGAATTCGAGGTTCTTTGACTCTGAAAACTTGAAGCGCTTATTGAAGACCAGATCGAACTGTTTGAAGTCGGGTCCGCGCAAAGCGTTACGCGGAACATTGCCGAACGTGCCAGGTTGCGGCGCAGTGAACGCGGCTGGATTCAGGACCAGTCGATCGTTGGTCAGGTAGGGATTGACGCCGGAGATGAAATCGGGGCGGCGCACGTTGCGCGAGGCGCCGCCACTGGGTGTATTGACCACCGCGATAAATCCCGGCGGCAGCGGGTTCGCAGCATTGATGGTACCGGGCAATTGGGCCACGAAACCATTGGCCATAGTCGTGGTCGCTCCGCCCGCGCCGGTCGGAACTACACAGCCGGCCGCGTTGCGACATTGAATCACGACATCAGGCCGCACGATGCCAATCTCGAGCGGCAAACCCGAACGCCCATTCATGATCGTGCCAATCTCCCAGTTACCCAGGATGGCGTTGGCGATTCCTCCAAAGTCGTACTTCTTACCTTTACCAAATGGCAGATCGTAAAGCGCGCTCAAGTTGAACGTGTGCCGCACGTCAAAGTTATTGTAGCCGAGGTCGTAGTCAAAGTCGCCGATGGCGCGTGCATTGTTGGCGGCGGTCCGTGCCTCGTTCGAGCCGGAAGTATTACCGAACGAACGCGAGAAGGTGTACTGCGCATTCAACGTCAGTCCAGTATTGAAGCGCCGGCCAAGCGACATTTGCAGCGCGCGATAGTTGTCGTGTCCGCCGCTCGTCTTGTCGTCAATCTCTGCATAGGGATTTTGCACGGACGAGGTTCCCGAGACTAAAGAGAATTCACGGATCGTATTGACCGCAATTACCTGGCCGCCGGCGTTCGTGCGATTGACGACGCCGACACCCGTTGGCAGCGTCGTCCCGTCGGCAATCACAGTCTGACCGGGCAGGATGCGGTTGGCGATACTCCGCAGAAAGAGGTTGCGTCCCTGGGAACCGACAAACGCGGCGGTGAGCACCATTTTATACGGCAACTGTTGCTGTACTGAGACGCTGTACTGATAGACCTTCTCAGGAATCGTATATTCCGGCGCGTAAGCGCGCGGCTGATACTGCCGATTGTTTGGGTTGCTGATAAAGGCAGCGGCAATCACGTTCGGGTCTTGGGGAAAGCTCACATTGCTGAGCGTCGAACTGATGCGATTGGACTCAATCGGCTGAATCTGATCTTCAGTCTGTCCCGGTCCGAAGTAGATGCCGAAGCCTCCGCGCAGGACTGTCTTGCCGCCCCTGAACCAGCCCTTACCGGAAGGATTCGGAGACCAGGTCAGCGCAACGCGTGGCCCGAAGTTATTCTTAGCCGCATGCAGCGGATTCTGACTGGGATCGCGCAACTGCCCCGTGATGATGTCAAAAAGAATCTGCCGGTTGTTCGCCTCGCGCAAAGGCGTGTAGTACTCGTAACGCAAACCAAAGTTCAAGGTTAGGTTGGGTTTGATCTTCCATTCGTCCTGGGCATAGCCGATGTAATAGGACTGCTTTGCCAACGCCTCTCCGGTTGTATTGTTGAAGAATGGCGAAGGCGCGGACAGGTCGCCGAGGAACTGCACTGACTGTGCGGTGTTCGCCAGAAAGTTGTTAATGTTCGCGTAGGTGTACGTGATGCCGCCCTGCCGGTCCGTGTAGAGACGAATCGGGCGGACCTCGACTCCGAATTTCAACGCATGATTGCCGCGCGTCCAATTCAGATTATCAACGAACGAGAGTGAGTAGGGCGTGTAGGGTTGGCCGCGGCCGTTCTGCGCGCTGTTAGCTCGGATCAGGCCGCCGGGCACTGCGACACCCGCGTTGGATCCCTGACCGGGTAAGGCAAAGCCGGCGACGCTGCCAGAGATGTTGAACGAGAGGTTCGATAAGTCGATGCCGTTGACGGTTGGCGCCACGCCTACGATGCGAGAGTACGAACCGTTGTAGCCGAACTTGAATTCGTTCAGCAGGTTCGTGCCCAACACCGACGTCAAGGCGGCGACGCCATTCTGCGGTATCTGGCGAATAGAAATTTTCCGGCCGGTTACGCCGTCAGGCTGAAGGTTCGAAGCCTGATCGCGGAAGAACCGGAAGTACGCCGTGTGCTTCTGATTGAATCGAAAGTCGATTCGCAGGGCCGCCGCCGTCTCGTTGACGATGTTGTTGGCTTGCAGTTGGACCGTGTCGAAGAGATCGGGGCCCACGCGCAAGGCTACGGCGCCCGGCGCGCGAAAAGCTGGAATCAACGCGGCGGTCGTCGCATTGCAAGCGATGGTGCCTGAACCAATCGGCGGAGCGCAGATACGAGAGGCCGTTCCGGGAACCGCTTCGATCGAGTTGATTCCGCCGCGCAGACGGTAACCTTCGTACGAGAAGAAGAAAAACGCTTTGTCCTTCTTGATCGGACCGCCGACGGAGCCGCCGAATTGATTCAGTCTCAGCTTGCTCTTTTGTCCGATGACGTTGTCGAAAAAGTTGGCCGCGTCGAGCTTGTCGTTTCTGAAGTACTCGAAAACTGAACCGTGAAAATCTTTGCCGCCGGACTTGGTAACTACATTAATTTGTCCACCGGTGCCTGTGCCTTGTTCAGCCGGGTAGTTATTTGAATCCACGCGGAACTCCTGGACATTCTCGAGTGAAGACTGCAGCCGGAAGGGCGTCGGTATTTCACCGTTCAAGTTGCCGGGCGAAGCATCGATGATCGCCGTGCCTTCGATGCCGTCATAGCGCACGATGTTCTGTTCCACGGCGCGTCCCGAAAAGCGTATGTCGCCAAACGTGCCTGAGCCGCTGTTCACCGAACCTGGCGCTTGCAGGTAAAGCTGCGAAAGCTGTCTGCCGTTTACCGGGAGGCCGGCGACCTCGCGCGGATTCACATTCGCGCCCATGCTGGCTGAACCGGTTGTCACGGTAGCCTCTTCACTGGAAATAATGTTGACCGTCGCCGCGGTGAGGTCTGCGAGCTTCATGCCGATGTTGAGACTCGTCTCTCGACCGACATTAATCTCGACGTCTTTTACGGTAGCGCCCAATCCCGTGTTTGTCGTAGTCACGGTATACGCTGACGCTTTCAAAGCAGGAATTGAAAAAGTCCCATCGGTGTTGGTTGTCGCTGTTCGCTCGTCCCCGGTTCGTTGATTCTTTGCGGTTACGGTCGCGCCGGGAACGATAGCTCCGTTCTGATCTTTCACCGTGCCTGAGAGAGTGCCGGTGTCGCTCTGGGCAAAGGCGGCGACCTGGCCCAACAGCAAAGCTGCCAGAAGGAAAGGGACACGTTTCAGAAAACCAGCGCGCGGTATTTGGTGCAGCATGGAAGTCTCCTTAAGTTTCGTTTGCGAAGGCTTTGAGTCGGCGACTCAACATGGTTTAGGAAAGTACAGCTCTTGGTGATACATGCCCCGGTTGAAAATAGACTGGTACGGAAATTTGCCCGGGGCTGTTGAATCTTAATTTTTGTCGCGTGAGTGGCAAGGCTACCTTAGCAGCGGTTACAGGCAGGTGAACTTGAAGTTAAATCGAGGTTAACTCTATCGTTCACGATTGCGAGATTGTGGCCGCGTGCTAGAATCCGCGCGCACCATCATGAACTTAACGCGTCGAGTTGGGTTCTTTCTTGCTTAACAAAAGCCCGACTAAAGTCGGTACTCTGAACACCGCTTGTCAAAGTAGAACGCTACCCGTGGAGAGTCTAACCTGACAGTTTTTATCGAGGTTTCTTCTCGCCTTTTTTCTTGGCTTCAGGCGCTCCCTTTTGCGCCGCCAGGGCCTCAATATCTGAATTGATCTCGCCCCCGATCAAAATCGATGCGCCGGTTAGATAAAACCAGAGCATGAGGACTATCACTGCGCCCATCGAACCGTAGGTCTTGCTGTAAGAGTCGAAGTAGTGCAGATAGACCCTGAATCCCAGAGAGACTAAGAGCCAAAGAGCAATGGCGACGATCGAGCCCGGCGTCACCCACCTCCAGTCTTGATCCTTGAGATCCGGCGCCCAGTAATAAATGAGTTCGAAGGCAAGCAAGAGAAAGATGAGCACAATCGGCCACTGCAACACTTTCCATCCGACCGTGAAGACCGCGCCAAACCCATAGCCGGCGGCCAGCCAATCAGCAATCTTGCCGCCATACAGGACTAGTATCAACGCCGAAATGATCACAATCGCCAGGACAATTGTAAGTCCCACGGCAGTGAGGCGCTGCCTCCACCAGGGTCGCGATTCTTCCACGTGATAAGCGACGTTGAGCGCTTCGCTAATTGCGCCCATGCCGTTCGACGCGGCCCACAGCGCCGCCAGAATCCCGAAAGAGATTTTTCCGCCACCGCTGGCGTTGCTCACTTCAAACATGGTCGTGCTGACCAACTGAGACGCCGATCCCGGCAGAACTTTGCTCAGATAATTGAAGAGGCTATGCCGCAATCCCGTGCCAGAGCCCATGATCATACCGATGACGGAGGTTAGAAAGAGCAGCAAGGGAAACAGGGCGAGCAGAAAGTAGTAAGCCAGTTGCGCGGCCCGGCCCCAGATATTGTCTTTGCCAATGTCCGACCAAACACGCTTGGCTAATCTCGACAAATCCTGTCTGCGTAAGTTCGAAAAAGAGGCCATCTGGAATAACTTCGCGGTCCTTTCCTTGTATGCTTCCTGAACATAATCATTGAGTGAGGGGCTGGAGGGCAAGGGATGTACCGCTAAGAGTAATTGCCCTGGCGCGCCAAATTCGAATTCGAGGTGGGGCATTTAAAGAAAGAGTGAAATAGAATGGTGTTTCAATGCGACAGGTGCTTAGAGTACCGACTTTAGTCGGGTTCTTTTTCACCTTCACAAAGCCCGACTGAAGTCGGTACTCTGAACACCTGTTTCCAAAGATGAACGACTTACCGATAGCATGCAGTCTCACGGCCCCGGAACTTCAGGCGCGGCGGACTAAGGTTCTGCAAAGGGTTCGCGCCGCTGCTTTGGAAGTGAAGGAAACGGAGGATGGCTTTACCTATCGCTTCCCTTCGAACGAAGATTTGTTGGCGGACCTGTCTACTCTTATCCAGCTCGAGCATCAGTGTTGCCCGTTCCTGAAAATTACTCTCATCGTGGAAGCGGGTAAGGGGCCTGTCTGGCTGGAACTGACGGGACCGTCAGGCACAAAGGAATTCCTCAAGTCTGTTTTTGAATAATCTCACCAGTTCGCGAGGAGAGCGGGGCAGTAGCCCGACCGTTAGGGAGGGCGTAATATCGGGCCTTTGCTCGCGCTAAGGAAAAGCCCTCCCTCACGGTCGGGCTACTGCCCCGACTTGCTTACGGTGCTTTTCCACGCCTCGGAAACGACGCGCCCTTTTTCCGGATCGTCGACCACCAGGATAAGTTGATTCTGATGATCGCTGTAAATGACCTCGATGTTCACGCCGGCCTCTGCCATCAGGCGAGAAATTTTCCCCAATTGGCCGGGTTGATCCTGATTAAGCCGTTGCACCAGCACTTCTCGATCTGCCAGAACTTCGATTCCTTTGTCAGCGAGAGCTTTGCGCGCCGCCGCAGTGTCCTCAAATAGAAAATGTGCGACTGCTTCACCATCAAATAAGAACGCGCCGCCACCTTCGACACTGACGCCGGCACTCCCGAGAGCTTCTCCCATTTCAGCTAAAGCTCCGGGGCGATTTTCTAAATGGATGGTTAAGTCTCGCATTTTTTTGCTCTCCTACGTCGTCGCTAACCGGGCAACTTCTCGTCCAGGCTTTTCGCTAACCGATGCACGTCGGTGTCTTCCGCCAATTCCTGAGCGGTCTGATCCGTGTCCGCCTCAACGCCCAGATGCTTGCCAATTTTCTGCATTAATTTGAGGAGTACTGTCGATTCCTGTTCGGCAAGCATATTCAGTTGCAAATCCAAATGGGTGCGTTTGTCGGCTTCCTTGATCATTCGGTTTTGACTCATCAGCACCAGCAGCGTGAGAAAAATGGCTTCCAATGAAACGACGAGGGTCAGAAAGCTGAATGGGAAAGGATCGAAAGGAGGTAATCCGGGAATCAACCCAACATTCATGATCACCCAGGCGCCAAACCAGATTAAGTGAAGCAGAAGGAACGGCGTGCTTCCGGCAAAGGTCGTGATCTTATCTGCGATGTGTTCGGCATGGGTGCGGCTATGGATAGCATCCCTTTCCAACTTCATTATCGACTCGATGTTTCGTTGAGCCTGCGCATCACTGGATTTCGCAGAGGTATTCTCGTGTGCGTCGCTTCCGACTTCGCTTTTGTCGCTTGCCATCTTGTCTCTCTTTCACCTGGTCTATTACTGAAGTCATACTACAGGAATCCCTGATCGAGCAGTCAACTCCGTGCCTGCTCGCGTCCTCGCCTCGGAGAGGCGAAATGTTTATAGTCCGGGTCCGGCGTAATGGCCCGCTCCGTAGGGAGCGGAACGTTCTGGTTGCGCTCCTACGGAGCGCCGGCCTCGATTAGAGTGTTGGAGCTATAAACATTTGGCTCCTGCGGAGCCGCGAAATTGATAGCTAGCGTAGGTAGTTGTATTACCCCGAACCGTTGCATTCGCGGCTTTGCCGCCGCACACTGCGGTAAGGCTTTGCCTTACCGCCATGTCGGTTCTTGATTTAGGAGGCTGCGCCTCCGCGCTGCGGCAGAGCCACGTATCAACCCTGTCCCATTCATGTTACTGATACTGCCATGACGAACAAACAAACCACTCTCGCATTCATCGACCGCATCAATGCGCACGACGTTGCCGGCCTCGCCGAGTTGATGAGCGACGACCACACGTTCATCGATGCCCACGGCAACCAGATTTCCGGTAAAGAGAAGATGATCGCGGGTTGGCGCGGCTACTTCGGTATGTTTCCCGACTACTACCTTGAAGTAACCGAAGTCTTTGAAGACGCAGGCAAACTGGGTTTGTTTGGTTTCGCCGGCGGCTCCTACCAGAACAAAGAATCCGAAAGCTGGCGCTTGCCAGCGGCCTGGAAAGCCGAAGTGAACGAGGGCCGCGTGACTTTGTGGCAAGTATTTGCCGACACGAAGATTCCGTTTGAGATTATTGAACGGAATACCTAGAAAGAGAATTACTTCCTTTAGTCAATTGCTACGCCCGCAAAAAATCAATCAATAATCGATGTTTTCTTAAGAGATAGGCTGAGTCTGCGGCAGTTTTGAGGTTCGCACCAAATGTTGTGTTCGTCGAAAGGGATTGGTTCCTGGTCTGAGTAAGCGTCGGGTTCCGGAGAGATAGTCAGCGGTTAGGTCGTCCGCTTTTGGGGTTGTGTGATTAAGCCCTCCCTCACGGTCGGGCTACTGCCCCGAACCCACCGTCAAGCCGGCATGAGTTGGCGGAACTCAGGCGGTTCCTCGCCCAGCCACTCCGGATGCTCCGCCGTACCGTCAAAGATTGAGGTTGTTTTGAAAGGCTCAAAGCGGCCGGTCAGTGCAGCCGCAGACGTCTTCGCCAACAACGCTTCGAGCTCTGCCTGGCTGAACGGCTGAAACGTGCGGACCGCTTCTAATGCCTGATCGAGGATCTCCATGCTGTCGATACCCGTGATCACAACCGACGTGGGTAGATTCAGCGCATAGTGCAGGCATTCAATCGGGGTCACAGTGTTCGACTTCAACAGTATGCCCTGGGCCATGCTCTTCATTCCCAGAATTCCGATGTTCCGTTCGACGAGTTCCGGCACGACTTCTCTCGAGAAGCTGCGGTAATGCGCGTCCATTAGATTAAGTGGCATCTGGACCGCGTCAAACTTGAATCCGTGTTTGTCGGCGACTTCCAACATATACAGGTGCACCCGCGGATCTTTGTGTCCAGTGAATCCGATGTAGCGAAGCTTGCCGGCCTGGCGCGCTTCGACCAGGGCGGCATTGGCCCCTTGGTCATGAAAAATTCGATGAGGATCTTCGAAGCGAAGAATTTCGTGATGCTGGACAAGATCGATGCAGTCGACTTGCAGACGTTCGAGCGATTCGTCGAGCTGTTTTGCGGCTTCCTTCTTAGAACGGCCATCAATCTTGGTCATGACAAACGCTTTTTCGCGATAGCCATCGCGCAGCGCTTTGCCCATGCGAATCTCGCTGGCGCCCTCATTGTAGTCCCAACAGTTGTCCAGAAAGTTTATGCCGCGATCAATTGCCGAGCGCACAATGCGAATCGCCAACTGTTTGTCAACGTGGCCCAAGCCAAGATGCCAGCCACCTACGCCAATCGCCGAAACATTCTCGCCCGTGCTGCCAAGTGTTCGATAGATCATTAATAGTCACCTTTCATCTCAGTGGTTCTAAGCTAACGGCGTATAGAGTACCGACTTTAGTTGGGTTCTCTCTTGCTGAATAAAAGCCCGACTAAAGTCGGTACTCTGAACACCGCTTATCGGATGGAACCGCTGTAGTGTCGCAATAGTATGGCGAAGTGACCAACAATCAGTGTGAGCAAAACAGAAGTGAGGATCATATCGTTCGAAAAAACGGGGTTATGCCGGTGTGTAGCTCCCGTCATAACCCCTCAGCCCTTGCTCGGATAGTCTTCCTTCTGAGTCGAGATACTAGTCGGTTGGTGCTACATCCCGGTTAAGCGCGCATTAACTGTTCGTTAATTACGCCCTCCCCTCACGGTCGGGCTACTGCCCCGGTCGGGCCAGAATTAACTTCAATTTCTCTTTTCGTTCACCTTCACTCAACACGTCTCCGCTATAAGACTCTTGAGAATCCCTCGTAGACAACTGCTAACGACGAAGGCAAATCCAACGCAGTGGAAATGGCGGCGATTCAGAGAGGTCTTTATGAATGCAGAACAAATCACTTTCCCGTTTCGGATCAGGAAGCCGGAACGAAACAATAGTCCGAGTGCAGATTTGATTGGCCGCTCGTACGTAGACGGTCACGCAACGATCACCGTCGTCGGCGTCTGTCTCAATGATGACAAAAGGGTGATGGTCGAGCGCGACCTGGATGGCCGTGCCTGGTCAATGCCCGCGTGGCTGATGCGTTTGATCTTTCTGGAAAAGAAGCGCGCAGCCTAGAAGTTTATCGCAGCTTTGAGGAAACAATTGCCATGACATTTCTATTGATTGAAGACGCCCTGTCTGATGAAGAAGAGCTCGCACAAGAAAATGGCCTGACGGTTAAGTGCAGTTGGTGTGGAGAGATAATCCGCCTGGACGGCAAAGAATTAGCGCTGGCGATGTGCCAGGGTTGTTATGCGCGAATGCTGGCAGAGTTCCTGAGGGCTCAGCAGATGAACCAGCCTGATAGTCATGCCAGCGATCGTTGATGCAAATCCCATTACATTGCTCGATTGCGCGTGGCTGAGTATCATGCACGTATGAGCAAAGTTGAGATACTCGAAGAACTGCCTAAGCTCACAACCGAGGAACGAAAAGAAATTCTACTGAAGCTCGCCGAGCTCGATGGTGATTACTGGCTCGACGGCGACGAACCACTGACTGATGCAGAGAAGGCTGTCCTAGAAGCTCGTCTGTTCGCCTACGAAAAAGATCCCGATGCGGGCAGCTCATGGGCCGAAGTAGAAGGTCGCATTCGCTGCAGGCTCTGATTAGGCTCTTGGTGCGCTCGGGGCAGTAGCCCGACCGTCAGGGAGGGCGTATCACTTCTCGGTAGCAACCTCCATATCGTGGTGCGAGATTTTGACGACAACGAGTTTCCTCTCGCTTATCTGGTCACGTTTCGGTGCTACGGGACATGGGTTCATGGTGATGAGCGCGGTTCGATGGATCGAAAACACAACGCCTATGGTTCACCTAAGATTGCGCCGAATCAATCTCTCCAAAGATCGGATATCGGACAGCTAAGGCACGCGCCTGTATTGCTGGACGCAAGGAAACGCTTGATTGTAGAACAAGCCGTAAGAGAAGTCTGCGACTATCGTCGATACGTTCTGCGGGCGATAAATGTCAGGACGAACCATGTGCATGTTGTAGTCACCGCTGCGCGGGAGCCGGAGCCTTTGCTGGAAGCATTCAAGTCCTATTCGACTCGAGCGCTACGCAGAGCGGGAGTCATCTCACAAACATTGAAGCCATGGATCCGGCACGGCAGTACAATCTATTTGTGGAAGGAACGCGATGTGGCGAAGGCGATTGAATATGTAATGCTCAGCCAGGGTGACGAATTGTTCAGGCTCGATAACAGATGAGTAATTACGCCCTCCCTCACGGTCGGGCTACTGCCCCGGATGTCATCGGGCTACGCTGCTCGCGCTACTCATGCCGGTAAGCGGCGACCAGATTGTTCGCTCGGTCAAAAGCTTGTACCAGCAGATCGTTCTTTCCCCGGCGGCGTTTCAGCGTGAGCCTTCTCGTCTTTATCGACCCATCTTCCGACTCGTAAGTTTTGTATGGCCGGTCGGCTACGCAAATATCCAGCCGGGCGATGTTATGGATTTTCCTCCCCGCTTGAATCTTTGATCCAGCGCGTACAGCCACATCTCTGTAACCGTTTTTCCACGGGGAAGGCTGTACCCAAAGGGAATAGATTGGCTTTTGATTCAGGATTCGTACGGCCTTCCTGATTAGATCGTCGTTCGCCTTTAGCAGATCTCGTTTCGTCATGTGGTGGCGGTGGTCCGGAGCGATTCCCAATTCTTCCAGCGGTCTTCCCGCCTGACGACCCACCCGAATGCTGCGGCGAACGGCGACCAATAAATCAGCTCCCTTGGGCAATGGCTTGAAGGGCGAATTGGGCGCAGTCCGAACCGCGTTCATCAAATCCTCGTACCACCAGACGTTGGCGCCGCCGGCGCCGGTGTTGTCGCTGGTGCCGAGAACTTCACCGACGCCGTTGTCCTGAAAACCGGCGGCAAAGATATCGGTGGTGCTATAGGACAGGGCGTCGGTGATGAGGATCACTGGTCCGTAATATACCTGACCGATATCATTGCAGGACTCCTCAGAGTTGAGCGGAAAGCCACTAGAGTAAGTCGCGCCGGTGACGACGGATTCGGCGATCGAGTCAGCCCATCGCGCGAGGTTCCATTGCTTCGGCGCCAGCCGGCAAATATCGAGGTTGAGCGGCGTATTGATGAACTCGAAAAGCTCGGGCTTGATGCGATGCGGGGTAAACAACTGCAGCAGGCGCTCGCCGGCTCTGATCTTGCCGCCACCATTGCCTCGTACGTCTATGATCAGACCTTCCTGAGGAAAGGCGTCGGACGTGATTACCTTTCTAAACTCGGCAACGAATTTTTCCGGATCGTCGACGTCAAAGCTGAACAGGCGAATGTAACCGATGTCTCTTCTGTCTACGCGCTTGATCTCGGCATAGAAGATATCTTCAAAGTCCTTGCGCACGTTGACCTGGCGCGGCGTGTACAACTTTCTCTTGAGCTGATTGATCTTGGTCTTCTTGATGTCGATCGCGGCGCGTTTCTTTTTGGTGGACTGGGTGGCCAACGGCGTGGCGCCTGAGTTGTAGACCGACCACTCCTGTTTCAGCGTCAGGATCTCTCCCTTCCTGGATCGGTAGGTCAGGGCCACCCAGGATTCATCCGGAGGCATTGACGTCTCCAGTGGCCTGATCGTGAGGTTATCGACTCCGCGCGCAAACCTCGCTTCGAGATTGCTGCCCGCCTGGGCCTCGCCGTTTATCTCGATGGCCCTGCGGATTGGCACTCCGTTCCAGTAGAGGACCTCGACGCCGGCTTCGAAGAGATCCACTTCCCGCCCGGAGTTGGGAGTGCGTTGAAGGAATTCCTCGACTACCCGCGAGACCATGAACTTCTCGACCTTAGCGTTGTTCTCGAAGTACTGCTCGATCAGGAATGGAAGGAAAGCCACTTGATCGCGAAAGGGCGCCGGCAGCAGATAGATTGTGTGGAGATCGCGAGTAGAAGCGAAAATTTCCAGCATCCGCTTGTGGAACTGCATTCCATTCTGTAACCCGCCATCCTTGGATTCCATGAGCCGGAACTTGAGCAATCTGAGCCGCTGGATGGGATCGATGGCGTGCATCGCGCGTTTGAGCGGCAGGTGCACGTAGTTCATTTCAAGCAAGAGAAGAGCCTGTTGCACGATTCGCAACCGATCCCTTTTCGACAATTTGTACTTCTGATCGATGGTTTTGAGGAACTTCGAAAGCGGCATTGTGTCAGCCGAACTCTCGACTTCCTGCAGTTTCGCTCTGGCGCCGGTTTCTTTATCAGCCATATTCAACTCCTACAAAACTTGATCTGGGGTAGCCCGACCGTGAGGGAGGGCTCGACAACGCTGCTATAGAGTCCTCCCTCACGGTCGGGCTACTGCCCCGTCTCGCCGGGCACACGACGGCTCTTAGTCGAAGCAATTGGATTTAGCAGACGTGAGACTTGGGCACGCTAACAGTCGGTTTCCCCAAGAGCGAGACCCGAGAGCGCGGTTTGTTTTCGATTATTAGCGCAGGGCCGGCTTCCTCCAACGAAGGATGCCGGCTCCCGCGTCGCTATTGCGTCGAAAGGCCTGGTCGAAGATAAATCTAACTCTAGCGTTTCTTCTTCGCCTTCGGAGGAGCCTTCTTGGTCTTTTTTGGGGCCTTCCGCGTACCCCCGGCACTGCCACCGCCCGGGTCGCCTGTCCCGGTGCCGCCGTCAAAGTACAGGCTCGGGGGCAATTGGTTGCTGCCGTAGTTAGAGATCTGAGTGTAGGGCGTCATTGTTGTTTTCTCCTTTGTGATTGGTCTTGCTTCATTTGCTGAGCTTCAGGATTTGAGCGATTTGATTGCGATAGTTCTGAATGTCCGGGCGGCGCAAGTACCCGGCATAGGCTTCCTTGCCCCATTTCTGCTCGAGACCCGCACAGCGGCTATCAGCTTGTGAAGCGTAGTCGCGCGCCGCGGATTTATCTCCCGCTAATTCATCCGCTCGCGCGGCGATGAGCAGGGCACGCCATTCTGAATCTTGTTGTCCGAAACGGGCGAAGATGTTTTTCGCTTCCAGGGAATTTTCCAAAGCACCTTTGGCGTCATTCCCGATGAGCATTACCTCGGCCAGCGCCAACAACGCGCTGGAGATTAGTTGGGGCGAGTTGGATTTTCTGGCCAGGGTAACGGCTTCCTCGCACAACTTTCTGCCTACTTGAGCCGCGCCTGAAAAGGACTCCGCACGGCCCAGGTCGTACTTCGCCTGCAGCGTCACATCCGGGATCTGCGAACCTGAAACCTCCAGGGCGAGTTGACTCTTCTTTTTGGCTTCGTCGTAGCGACGCTCGCTCATAGCCATCCGAGCATTCGTCAAATGCACCCAGGCCAGCAACGTCTTGGCGGTCGCCTGATTTGCTATTTCAAAAGCCGCATCAAGAGCCGCACGAGCCTCCGGGTAGCGCCCCAATTGCCAGAGAAAGGCGCCGCGATTCATTTGCACATACCCCAGTTGCACTTTTGCGCCTCGCGCTTCATCGATCTTGTACTTCTCGTCGAGATGGGAAAGCGCCTCAGGATACAGTTCCTGGCTTGTGCCTCGCAGCGATGCCAGGTTCATGTGGGAATCCCCCACGCCCGTCTGATCGCCCGAGTCCTGAGAAAGTTGTAATTGCTCCTGGAAGATCTTCAATGCTTCCTTATCCTCGCCTTTGTCCTGATAGGCTCGCCCCATTACGCTCAACGCAATCGAAGTCTCTTTGAAGTAGCCTCCGGGCTTGTAGAATTTGAGCGCTTCCTGAAGCTGAGATATGGCCTCGTCGCTATTACCCAATTGTTGATTCAGCCTGCCCAGGCCCAGGGTCGCCCGCACCACGCTGGTCTGCGACTTATCGCGCTGAGCCAGATCGAGCGCCTGCCTAAGGTACTTTCCAGCTTCAGGGAAATCCCCTCGATTGAGCAGCACCAAACCGATTTCGATCAAGCCGTTGGCAGCAAGGTTCGTCAGATTGTTGGTTTGCGCCAGTTGTATTGCTCCGGCGGCCAGCTCTTGGGCGCGTTCGAGGTTTCCTTCATCTCGCGCGACCAGGCTCAATTGCAACTGCGCCTTCACCAGTTGGGCCTTGTTATCGGCATTTTTCAAGATTTCAAATACTTGTTCCAATTGTGACTTGGCTTCGGCCAATTTCCCTGTCCTGGCCAGAAGCGCACCACGCTGATAGAGCACCTCAACCCGCCCTTCATCATTGGACATAACTTGATAGAGCTTCTCGGCTTGCTTGAAGTTTTCCTCGGCGCGCTGCGAATCCTGGCGCCGGCTATAGAGGACCGCCAGGCGCAGGAATCCGGCTGGAGATTGAGGGTCAAGTTTGATGGCCTCCATGTAGGACTCAGCCGCTTTGTTCAGATTCTCGGCCTTCTCATAAGCGCGGCCGAGATCGACATATCCGTTCGACTTGTCCGCGACTGAGACCTGATCCAGAAGCTTGCGGTAGAAATCAATCGCCGCAGGGAATTCGCGTCTGACTGTCGCTCCGACGGCGTCCAGGTATGCCGCATCCGCGCTCGCTAAGCTGGAGCGATTGGGCACCAGCGAGATAGCGCGCAGCAATTCCTCCTTAGCCCTTTCCGTGTCATTTATTTCCAGATAGGTTTCAGCCAGGCGCGCGTGCGAAAGCGCGTACCCGTCGTCTAATGCGATCGAGCGCTCCAGCCTTTTGCTGGCCTGGTAGTAAGTGCCTGCGCGCATCGCGACCAGGCCTTGATCGTACCAGGTCTTTGCTTCAGGTGAAGGTTGGTGCAGAGGCGGATGCCACAGGCGCAAACCTAATAGTATGGCGACGAGCAGGAGTGGCGCTACGAAAAAACCTATCCTAACCGGTTTTCGCTGCCAGGCCCGGGTCACGGCGGCAGTCACGGGCGCGGGGCGGTGCTCGAGTGTCAGCGGCCTCGTGAGCATCTCACTACTTTCCGTGAGCGACCCGCGCAGCTTGTAAAGATCTTCGAGCATGGCGCCGGCTGATTGATAACGCGCCTCAATCTCCTTGGCCATTGCTCTGAGAATAATGTTTTCCAGTCCTGGTGGAATGCCGGGTTTGACCTCGGTAGGCTTACGCGGCTCGACGTGAAGAATCTGAGAAGAAATCTCAATCGCACTGTTCCCGGTGAAAGCGGGTGCGCCCGTCGCGCATTCATACAGCGTCACCCCGAGCGAAAATAGATCGCTGCGAGCGTCGATTTCATATCCCCTTAACTGCTCGGGGGACATATAACCAACCGTTCCAACGATTTGTCCGTCCTCAGTAAGCCGGGTTTCGGTCATCGCCTCTGAGTCTACAGATCGCTCATTCACGGTCTGTTTGGCCAGGCCGAAATCGAGGATTTTGACCTGCCCTCGGGGGGTAATCATCACGTTCTGCGGCTTGATGTCTCGGTGAACGACACCGCGAGAGTGCGCTTCGACCAGCGCTTCGGCCGCCTGAATCCCGATGTTTACGACCTCTGACGGAGCCAGGGGCGTCTTCCTGATCTTGGTCCAGAGCGTCATGCCTTCGATGAACTGCATGACGATGAACGGCGACTCTGCCTCTTCATTGACTTCGTGGATGGTACAGATGTTTGGGTGATCGAGTGTAGCAGCAGCTTTTGCTTCTCGGAACAACCTCTTCTTAGCCTGAGTGTTTTCGATCGATTTGGCCGGCAGGATCTTAATCGCCACTCTGCGATCGAGGGTCAAGTCCTGGGCCAGGAACACTTCACCCATACCGCCGGCTCCGAGCTTCTCAATAATTCGGTAATGCGAGAGTTGTTGTGAAACCAAACCGGGCTACCTCGCAACCCTAAAGGTGATAAGGAAAGGCGCGATCACGTCACCGGATAATAGTGATACTTTGAGAGTTCGTCACCATATCGAGCACGCTCGCTTTGGGGAGTGTTCTACTCTGAAGCATAACAATTGTCAACGAGTCTTTTGTTGGGTGTTCATGGGTTAAGCCGAGCCGTATAGCTCGTCGATTAGCTTGCCGTAACGTTCGTCGATCACGTTGCGCTTCACCTTCAAGGTGGGCGTGAGTTCACCGCTATCGATCGAAAATTCTTCAGGTAACAAAGCCACGCGGCGGACGCGTTCATAGTCGGCCAGGTGAGCAGTAATCATCGTCACGTCGCGCTGGACCATTTTGATGGCGCTGGTTTGCGCGCTTAACTCAGCCTGAGTACCCGTCACCGGCTCTCCGGCGGATCGTAACGAACTCTTCAGCGCTTCCCAATCAGGGACAATCAAGGCAACCGGATATTTGCGGCTGGCGCCGACCACGACCACTTGATTGACGAACTCGCTCTGCTTCAAAAGACTTTCGATCAGTTGCGGTGCGATGTACTTTCCGTTGGACAGCTTGAAAAGATCTTTTTTGCGATCGGTCAGAAACAAGTGGCCGGCTTCATCGATGTGGCCGACGTCTCCCGTCGCGAACCAGCCATCGTTCATTACGGCCAGCGTGGATTCAGGGTGGCCATAGTAGCCGCGCATCACGTTCGCTCCACGCACCAGCATCTCGCCGTCTTCGGCAATGACCACTTCGATTCCAGTGAATGGTTTGCCGATCGAACCTACGCGATTGTCGTCGGGTCGATTGGCCGAGACGATGCAGGTTTCAGTCATACCATAGCCCTGCAAAATGTTAATGCCCGCGCCCAGAAAGGAATACGAGAGCGTGGGTGAAAGCGGCGCGCCGCCCGAAACAAAATAGCGCAACCGCCCTCCGATGCCTTCGCGCCATTTGGTAAAGACCAACCGATCAGCAACCGCCTGCCGCAACTGGAGAGAGAGGGGAATGGGCTGTCCCTTGTCTTTCAATTCGGCGTAACGCTGTCCGATGGCGAGCGAGCGAGCGAAGATTTTGCTTTTGAAGCCGCCCGCCGACATGCCCTTCTTAATAATGCGGTGATAGACCTTTTCGAACAGCCGCGGCACGGCGGTCATGATCGTGGGGCGCACCTCACGCAGATATTCGCCTACTTGTTCAAACGACGCTGCGTAATTAACCGAGACGCCCATGTAGCAAAAGACATAAAACACCGTGCGCTCGAAAATGTGCGACAACGGCAAAACTGAAAGCGAAACGTCCGTGGGCCAGATCGGCAGCCCGTTGGTGATCGACAGCACGTTGGAAACGAAGTTGTCGTGCGTGAGCATGACGCCCTTGGGCTCGCCGGTCGTGCCGGAGGTGTAAATGATCGTCGCCAATTCGTCACCGCGGCCGCGACTGAGCATTTTGTCAAAGGCCTCGGCGTCCTCACTCTCGATCATCGCGCCACGCGCTTCGACACTGTCCAGCGTGGTGGCCCGATCAAGATTAGCGGCAGCTTCCGAATCGAATACGACCACGTGTTCAAGTTGCTGCACGTCCGCGAATCCAGCGCGCGCATGCTTGAGGACGCGGCCACCCGAAATCAACAGGGCGCGGGTGCCTGAGTCTTCCAGGATGAATTGAATCTGATCGACCGATTGGGTTGTATAAATTGGCACGGTGACGGCGCCGAGGCTGAGGATGGCGAGATCCGCGATGGACCATTCGGGCCGGTTCTCGGAGATCAGTGCCACGCGATCCTTGGGTCGAATGCCCAGATCGGCCAGGCCCAATGCGATGTGGCGCACTCGCCGGACAAACTCGGCGGCTGAGATGCGTACCCACTCGCCATCGCGCTTCTCGCTGACCGCATCAGGCTTGTCATGCCGCGCGATGGCCTGCAGGCAGACTCCCGCCAGGGTGGACGGGATGCTTGATTCTGCTTGGCCGGATGAGACCTTGGCGGCTGCTGCCGAAGACACTGGAAAACGATCTCCTTCAATGGGCCAGGGCTATAGTTCTAAGTTACCAGATCGGGAAAGAGCAGCACACAGACTACATCCTCTCACTGGAAAGATACAACCAAACGGGCCCTGCTTTCATGACAAACACTAGGATATTCACGCTATTTTCGGGTCTGCTAGCGCCGCCGGCGTTACGCTGGACTCGGGTTCAGTGTTGGATGTCCGGCGCCGGCGTCGCTTCGAGCCCTGGTCCACGCGACCGTCCTGCATGGCCAGCGCGGCCAGAATCAAAAACAGCAGAGCATTCGCAGTGGTATGCAAAGTGAAGTCGAAGAAGCTGTGGATCAGCACCGCGAAGCAGCCGGCCAGGGCGCCCGTAGCGACGCCGCGTCTGAACTTGTCGTCGGTCTCGCGGCGCGCGAACCCCTTGCCAAAGAGAATCACCAGAAACGCCAGTCCGAGGATGCCGCCCACGATGCCTCCGTCGGCCAGTACTTGCAGGTAGTCGTTGTGCGCCTGCTCCAGACGATAGAGCCCGTTCAGCGAATCGTAACGTGGATAGATCACGCTGAATGAACCCAGGCCAGATCCGACAATCGGGTAAGCCTTGATCACGTCGAGCGTCACACTCCAAAAGTGCGCGCGTCCCGTAGTTGGATCGTTGGCGTTGACGGTGCCGAGCAGACGAGTGAAGGCGCCTGATCCGCCAATAGCAATCGTACCTCCGATCAAAACTACGATCAGTCCAAAAGCAAAGCAGGCGCGCAGCAGCGCCGAACGAATGCGTTGGGCCCGGGCCGGGCGTTGTACGTCGCGCAAACCCGGACCCGCGACGACAACCAAAAACAGGATCTCGGCCGCCAAGCTGATAAGTCCACCCCGCGAATTTGTCAGAATCAGGGCGACACCCATCATCATGGCAACAAACGCGTAAACCGGGCGCTTGTAGCTTTCGATCGCTCCCGAGAGCAACAAGCCGAGCGGCAGCGCGATCGTCAACTCCATGTAGCCGGCAAAGTGGTGCCGATTGATGAATGGCCCAAACGCCGTACTTTGGGTCAACTGACGAATCCAGTACACCCGCGTGCCGTCGCTGGTAAAGGATTGGGTTAGACCGAACATCGCTAACAGGAAGCCGAAGATCATGATTGTTCTAACAATCGTACGCAGCCGGCGCGGTGTGTCGGTAAAAATCAGAGTGGCGACAAAATAGATGAGCAGGGCGCACATCTGTACCAGGAAGAGACGTGTCGAAGAAGGATCGAGGGACAACGTTCGCGCCAGAGGCAATGGCAGTCCCGCATTGTCGGGAGCCCGCAGCGGCAACAATTGGATCAGGCCGAGGCCGATCAATCCCAGCAAAGGCCACTGCAATGCATTACGACTGAGTTGCACCGAACGCAACACCAGGCCGTCGGCACACCAGAAGCAAACGATGCCCGCGGCGCTCAAAGCGAACGCGCCTAATGCCCAGTAGTGGACCGTGCCGTAGGCAAGTGTAGTCAGCACTACCGCGACGCAGATCGTTAGAAAGGCCAACCGGCTCGCAAGCGTGTGCCGGCGTTTGCTTTGCTCGGCGGTCGCGGGCTTAGCGCTTGATACGGCCTGCGTCTTTGCGGGGAGAGCCGGCGGCGCCGCTGCGTTGGAGATTGAAGTCGTCATACCATACAGAGCCAAAGATTGGACAGATGTCCGTGTCGCTACAACGAGCGCGACTGAATCCGACCGTCATACCATCGTGCGTGGGTTTCGTGGTGAAATCCACAGTAACCTTTTGCCAGTCGTTCGTTCCGCTGGGCAAGGGCTTCGACGTAGCCAGTACATTGCCGTCCAGCGCGTCGACAATAGTCAGGACAGGAGTGCTGGCAGTAACCAGACCTTCCGTGCGCACATAGTATTCGAGTCGATACTGAGTCCCAGGTTCGACTGCCATCGTCTGCGATACGTGGATCTTATCGAGGCTCGACGGCGCCCTGAAGATAATTCGCAAACTTCCCTGGCCTGTATGACCGTGGGAATCGAGTGTAATCTGCGCCAACTGCCGCGAATTAACTACCCATCCAAAAATGTCCGCAGTCGTCTGTGCCAGCGGGCTCTCGAATCCTCCGTTCCAGATTTGCTCTGCCGGGGGCAGATTTGCGTCCGCCTGAATCTCACGCATGACATTCAGGGCTGCGCGAAATTGTTTTGCCTGGACCAGAGATTGTTTCAGATCCTCGGTCAGCGCGGCCTGCGCTCGACGATCTGCCGGACTGACGGCGGCCCACATTCGCATGGCCTCGTCGAACCGGTGTGCGCCCACAAGATAAATAGCAAACTGCAAGCGGCCAGCGGGTGAAGCCCGGGTGACCTTAGCGATTTGTTCGATATCGCCGTCCCAGACTCGCATGGCCAAATCAAACACCTGCGGGCGCATTTGACTGTCGGATTCGGCCGCGCGCCCAAGCTGATCGAAAGCTTCCTCAGTTTTCCCTTCGCGCAAGAGCAAATTGCCAAGCGACCAGCGCGGATGAGAATAAGCGGGCGCCAGATCAATCGCACGACGGAGGGCCTTTTCGCCGCTGGCGCCGTCACCCGCGGCCTCAAGTGCGCGCCCGAGTTCCATCCAATAACGATAGTCGTTCGGAGAGATCGCTACTGCTTCCTGATACTGCCTTACCGCAGCCGCAATATTATCCGCGCTGAAGATCTTCTCCTCGAGTGTCCCGAGTCTCCAATGCGTCAGCGGATCTCCGGGCGCCCAGCGCACAGCCAGACGCGCCATCTCGATTCCGCCATTCGTCACGTCGGGTGAGTATTCCGCCACGGTGTTACCAACATACCAGCGCACGGCAAACGTGGCTCCCAGAATGGCGAGCAGCGCCGGCAAGAAAAGCAACCAGCGCATGCCTGAGCCCAGGCGGATCGTAACCACGGAGGGGGATTTCGATTGTGGCATTTTTCCGGATTAGCGGCAGATCATGATTTGCTTTCTGACGCCGATTGCGCGATGGACGTGAGCAGATTATCGGTAACACTTTCGATTTTGATCGACATTCGCTTCAATTCAATATTACGCACCTCGCACTCGCGGACAATCTCGGCGAGCCGGGCTTCTGAAAGTCGGGGGGTTGAGATTAGTAGTTGCTCGATCTGGTAATCGTTTACGATCTTGCCCAGCATTCCGTTTCCTCCAAAAACGCGAAAGCCGTGGATTACTTTTCCCTGCTTCTTCGGATCGTCGTCCATGAAACCAACCGGAGCATAACTCAGCTCGCGATTGTTCAGTAGTTCGCGCAACAGTAACTCTCCCGCGTCGCCGGCCCCATAAATCAAAACGCGCCGGCCGTTGCCGGTGCTCACTGCCGGCAGGACCTGGCGGAAGAATCGAAACGCGACGCGGCTGCCGGCCAGAAGCAACAACATTACCAGTGCATCAATCACGAAGATAGCTCGCGAGAAGCCCTGGAAGCGAAACTTGAACAGCACGATCACCATGCTGATGAGCGACCCGGCCGTGACTGCTTTCGCAAACGCCATCAGATCGTCCATGCCCGTGTACCGCCAGATACCGCGATAGACACCAAAGAACAGAAACGCTGCCAGCCGCACGACGACCAGCACCGGCAACGTCCGCAGAAAGAGTTTCCATGCCGGACTGTCCGAGAAAGGCTCGAACTTGATCGCATACGCCGACCAGTAAGCCAACACAATCAGTAACACGTCGAGCAGCACTTCGAAAATGCGCCGCTTGTATGAAAAATCAACCAGGAACGCAAACAAAGGCGTTTCCCGCGCCGCGCGAACATCTGCTTCTTCGTCGTAACCTTTTACGCCGGCCAGATAGACGCCGAGCAGCGTTAGCACCAGCGTAAAAACCACCACCAGGGCCAGGCTCACGTCGGTCCTTAACAGAGCGCTACCGTCGGGTCTCACCTGACTCACCATGATCGCCAGAAAGCCCGAGAGCCCAGCCAGGCCATAAAGCATCCAGACCGCACGGCGTTCCGACATGCCCAGGGCTACCAGCCGGTGCGACGTGTGATCTCGCCCACCCTGAGAAGCCGCGCGCCCGGATAGCTTGCGCAGGATCGTCACAAAAGTAGTGTCGAAAATTGGGATGAACAAAACCAGGATTGGCACCGCGAGTACCGGCACGAAGCTCCGCGACCGTCCGCCGGCAACGTTGACCAGGGCCCCGCCGGCCAGAAACAATCCGATGAACATCGATCCACTGTCACCCATGAAGATCGATGCGGGATTCGAGTTGTAAATCAGGAAGCCCAGCAGTGCGGCCGCGAAGACGGCCATCATCGCTGCCTCGGTCATCTGATTGCCGTTCAAAAAGTTGAAGGTGAGAAAGCACGAAGCGATGGCCGCAATTCCGGTGGCCAGGCCGTCCATGTTGTCGAGCAGGTTGATCGCGTTGGTGATGCCGATCAACCAGAAGATCGTAATCAGCATGTTCACCGGCAGCGAACGGGTCCACGGCAGGATCAAACCATAGTTAACGACCACGGCGGCGCCAATAACCTGGCCGATCAATTTTTGATATGGCTTAACGTGGAGCCAGTCATCAATCAATCCGACGAGGAACAGAAACGAGGCAGCGCCCACCACTACCCAACCTTGCTTAGTGTGAGGTAACAGCACCAGATAAGTGCCAACCACCGCCAGCCAGATTGCGACTCCGCCCATCATCGCGGTTGGCTGTTTGTGCCAGCGATCGACTTTTGGCTTGGCGACAAACCCCCAGCGTCGCGCCAGCACGCGCACCACCGGCGTCAACGCCAATGCCAGCGCAAACGCCACTGCGGGCGGAAGCAAAATAGAGACGCTAAAAGGAATCATGTTTCGGGATTGAAATCGATGAGATAAAAAGCTATTCGATTAGCGCGGTAAAGGCAAGGCAGAAGGCGAGGTAGAAACACTCTGGAGGCTGGACTTGTCCCGCCAAACCAAGGTGGGCACAACTGCCAACTCTATCGCGCCCTCTCCCTCTGGGAGAGGGTTGGGGTGAGGGCCTGAGCGAGAACCGACTTAGACATGTGGGTTGTCGTTGTAAACACGACGCGTCCTTAGAAAATACGTTGCGCTAAGCTTCGCACCCTCCCCTAACCCCTCCCAAAGGGAGGGGGATAATGCAAACTGGCCCGCGAGGCGAACCCAACCGCCTCACGCAGCAGTCGTAGTCTTAGCGGGAGCCTGGCGTCCGCTTTGAAACTCGATCACGGTCTTGAGAATTCCATCGAGATCCAACTGAGGTTGAAAGCCGACCTGTGCGCTTACTTTCGAGATGTCGGGAACCCGCCGCGGCATGTCCTCAAAGCCTTCTTCGTAGGCTTCATCGTAAGGGACCAGGATTATCTCGGATTGCGAGCCGGTCAACTCCTTAACCTTCCGGGCCAGATCGGAGATGGTGATCTCCTGATTCGATCCGACGTTGAAGACTTCGCCCACCGCCTTTTCATCGTCCATCAGTTTCATCAGGGCGCCGACGACATCACCGACATAACAGAAGCAACGTGTTTGCGTGCCGCTGCCGTACACCGTGATTGGGCGTCCGGCCAGCGCCTGCTTCACGAACGTCGGAATCACCATGCCGTATTGTCCGGTCTGGCGCGGGCCGACCGTGTTGAAAAGGCGCACGACTACGGTTGGTAACTTTTTCTCGCGCCAGTAGGCGAGGGCGAGAAACTCGTCGATGGCTTTTGAGCAGGCGTAGCTCCAACGCCCTTTCGTCGTCGCGCCCATCACCAGATTGCCGTCTTCGCGAAACGGGACCTCGGCGCTCAAGCCGTAAACTTCCGAAGTCGAAGCGATCAGGACTTTCTTTTTCTTTTTGTTGGCCAGCGAGAGAACTGTCTCCGTGCCGCGCACGTTTGTCTCGATCGTTCGCACCGGGCTTTCCACGATCAGCTTCACCCCGACGGCGGCCGCCAGATGAAAGACGACGTCGCATTGATCGACCAGCTCAGCAGTCACGGGCTGGTTACGCACGCTCTCGATCGTGTAGTGGAAACGCGGATGGTCTTTCAGATGGCGGATGTTCTCGATGCTGCCCGTGGAAAGATCGTCAATGATAAATACTTCGTCGCCGCGTTGCAGGCACGCGTCAGAAAGATGAGAGCCGATGAAGCCTGCCCCGCCCGTGATTAGAATTCGCAAATGGAAGTACCCTTCGAAAAATGTTGTGGATTTCGATCCGAGAGTCTAGCACAAACGTAGGTCGGGACAGCGGACCACGCCGCGGCTTTGCCGCCTGATGTGCGGAAAGGCTTTGCCTTTCCGGCAGTCACTGTTTCAGTTCAGAGGCGAGGCTATGCCTCGCTGCAACCGGTCGAGGCAGAGCCTCTCCCGAACTCAAGATCAACCTTGACGGAAAGGCGGAGCCTTTCCGCACATCAGGCGGCGGAGCCGTTTATTCAAACTCGCGACTCAAGGTTTTCTTTTGGCGGCTCGGCGAGGCGACTGGTCGATTCAACCCGCATTAATTCTCGATACAACTCGGCGATATCAGTCAACAAACGGTCTTTGGCATAGTTCCGAGTGACGAACTCAAGACCAAGCCGTCCGAGATCGTCGCGGAGGTCCCGGTCTTCAATCAATCGCGCCAGACCGCGGGCAAAACCCTGGGCGTCACCGCTGGCGACCGAAACTCCGCGCTGGCAAATCCGGTAACCGCCGGCTTCGTCATCTTGCGAACCTGGCAGCACGGGGTCGCCAATCAGGTCCACCACGCCTCCGACAGCGGTCGCAATCACCGGACGCGCATTCGCCATCGCTTCAATCAGCGTCAGCGGCGTGCCTTCATTCAAACTGGTCAGCGCCACGATGTCGAGCGCCGGATAAAAATTCTCCGCGTCGTTGCGCGTGCCAGGAAACGATACGTCATTCTCGAGCCCCAGCGATTTCGACTGCTCTTCCAGGTCGCGCCGGAGATTACCGTCTCCAATGATTACAAAGCGAACTCTCGATCCAACGGCTTTCTTTAACAGGGCCGCCGCTTCCAGGAACAGACGGTGGTTCTTGATTTCAGTTACTCTGCCAACGATGCCGATCAGCAGGTCGTCATCCGTGAGTTTCAGTTCCGCGCGCCAGCGCGGGCGCCGATCTCGCCATGACGCATAGGCGCTCAGATCAATACCGAGTGGGATTACTGCGAACTGTTCGCGCCGGCCCACCCGGAACACTTCGTTGATCTCACGGCGCTGTTGCTCACTGATTACCACAATGCGATCGGTGGCGAATCGAGCGAGGAATCTTTCGATGGCCAGAAACAGGCGCGTCTTTAACTTGCCGTAATAACTGTGAAAGACGTGTCCGTGATAGGTGTGCACAAAGCGGCAACGCTGAGTTTTCCCAGCCAGCGCGGAATACATCAACCCGGCAACGCGTCCGACAGTGCCGGCTTTGGCCGTGTGGGTGTGCACGATGTCGGGCTGCTCCCGCCGCATCAGGCGGAACAGCTTCCAGATGGTCAGCGCATCCTTCACAGAGATTTCGCGGCTCATTTCCGGCAACGTGAAAGGCTGCACGCCTGACGCAGCGGCCACATAACTCATGTCGTCTTCGCCCGGAGGCACGACTCCCGCTACCAACAGGGTTTCATAGCCTTTCGGCTTCAGCCCTTCAGTGAGCCAGACGACGTGGCGGGCCGGGCCACCGACGTTAAGCCGGGCAATGATGCGCAGAATTTTCATCTTATTGGCCGGAGCGCGAGCATTCTGCCCGCCTGAACGCGTAGCGAGAAACACCTCTTTCGGTGAATTATGAGCTGGCTTCGCCGGCGGACAGGATATCCGCGCTCAGTTTTGCGTTTAGAGTTGGGGTCCTGATCTCCCGCCACGAGTGCGCGTCTAAACGAAAGAACAAAGTACGGTTTTCGAATCTCAAATTTGAGAGCTCAAGAATTTGAAATTTCAGATCCCAAAAACCAAAATCAATCAATGAATCTTTCGAACCACAGCTCGAGCATTAGCAGCGACCATAAGCGGTGCGAATGATCGGCTTTGGCAGCGACGTGCTGATCGATTAGGTGTCGCACCGCCGCAGGCGTGAACATTCCCCGCGACAGCGACTTCTCGGAAAGTAGAGTCTGCCGCAGAAACGGTTGCATGGCGCCGCGGAACCAGTGACCGATAGGGACCCCGAATCCCATCTTGCTGCGGTTCAGGTTTTTTGCCGGCACAAGTTTCCGGAGCACGCGCTTGAGCAGGTATTTTGTCGTCAGCCGCCGCAGCTTTAAATTCTCAGGCAAGGTGGCGGCAAATTCCAATAGGTGATGGTCGAGAAAAGGCGACCGCGCCTCCAGCGACACCGCCATACTCGCAATGTCCATCTTTACCAGTAGATCGTTGGGCAGATAAGTCATCGTGTCGGTAAGCAGCGCCGCGTCGACGATCCCCGCGCCATTCGCTTTGGCGAACCACGGCTCAAGAATCGAAGCCGCGCGGAAGTTCGCGGTCTCGTAACGAAAGCTCTCGGAATACAGATCATGTTTTCCGGCTTCATCGAACGCGCTGATCCAACGAAAATAACGTTCGACCGGGGGCAATGACGCAGCGGCAACAAACCGCTTGACCTTTCGCAGCGGGTTCTGGCGGGCCTCGAATCCGGGCAGTGCCGCGACGACATTCGCAATCACTCCGTCGCGCAACGCGCCGGGTAAATTGGCATACTTCTGCGCGAGACTCATCGCTGCATAGCGCTGATAACCGGCAAAGCCCTCGTCACCACCATCGCCATTCAGAGCCACGGTAACGTAGGCCCGCGTCTCTCTGGAGACATAGTAACTGGGAATCGCCGATGAATCGGCGAAAGGCTCCCCGTAGTGTTCGACCAATGTCGGCAGAATCTCCATGGCGTCCGGCCGCACTACGAACTCATGATGATCGGCGCCCACGTGTTCGGCCACGCGCCGCGCGTGATGCAGCTCGCTGAAGTCCTGCTCGTCAAATCCGATCGAGAAGGTCTTCACCTTTTCCGATGACTCCTGGGCCATCAACGCCACGACGGCGCTCGAATCGATACCGCCGGAGAGAAACGCGCCGAGCGGAACTTCGGACATCAGGCGCACTCGCACGGCTTCGCGCAGCAACTCAACCACCCGCTCGCCGGCTTCTTCCTCGTCGATGGTGACCTTTTTTGAAAAGTCGAGTTGCCAGTAACGCTCGGTTTTGATTTCGCCATTACGCCACAGCAGCCAGTGGCCCGGCTCGAGCTTGCGAATTGCGCGATAAGCGGTCAGCGGAGCGGGCACGCAAATAAATGACAGGTAGTAGTGCAGCGCTTCGAAATCGACGTCGCGGCTGAGGCGCGGGTGAGCGAGCAACGCAGTGAACTCGGAACCGAAGACCAGTTCACCGTCCAGGTGCGCGTATAGCAGCGGTTTCTTCCCGACCCGATCGCGCGCCAGGAAAAGCGATTTCGTGCGCTCGTCCCAAATCGCGAACGCAAACATCCCGCGCAGGTACCTGGGACAGTCGGCGCCGTATTGGTCGTAGGCGTGAACGATAGCTTCAGTATCACTGTCGGTATAGAACTTGTGCCCGAGCTTTTCCAGTTGCTCGCGCAATTCGCGATAGTTGTAAATCTCGCCGTTGAAAACAATCCAGGCGGTGCGGTCCTGATTGTGAATCGGCTGGTGGCCGCTCTTTAGATCGATGATCGAAAGCCGGCGCATCCCGAGGCCCACCCCATCGCTGAAATAAAAGCCGTCGTCGTCGGGCCCCCGGTGACGAATGGCCTCGTTCATACGCCCGACCAGCTCGCGGTCAACCGGAGCGCCGTCGCTGCGAGCAATGCCTGCTATGCCACACACTTTAGTTCTGGAAGTTAGCGCGCGAAGTGCCTGTCAGGTGGCGGCCGTCACTCTGATGTAGACTGTGGACGCGTTGGAGCTCTTTCTCTTTCTGCCGCCATGACTCCTGGTTCGAACTCAGTCTATATTAGCGGAGGCTGGATGTCGCGTGCAAAGCAATCGTTCCTGCGGTAGTGTCTTAATTCACTCTCGTTTGCGTAACCTTTGCGGGCCGCTCCGGTCTCTGCGGTGAACTTTTCGCGGCCAGGATTCACCGCAGCGACGCAGAGAACGCGGGGTTAACGCCGAGAGTAAATCAAACCAGGACACTACCGTTCCTGCAGATGCGGATTCCCCGACTTACTACTGCCGCCCTCTTAAGCCCACGCCGGGCGATCGTGGCTGCGGCGATCCTTCACGTTCTGCTTACGGTGAGCGTTTTCAGCGTCGGTCGGTTAGGACTTTTTCCATCGCAGATTAATCGCGACGGTATTGGTGAATTTGCCAGAGATGGTTACAGGTTTCGAGACCAGGCAAATTCGTTGGCCGACGCGCTCACCGAGGGTGAGGTTGGATCGTGGATCAAGGACAATACGACCTTTCACGCAAAAGTCTTATCGCTGGATTTCGCGCTGATGCGCCCGTTGTTTGGCTCGAACATACTTGCCGCTGAGCCAGTAAACCTTTTTTATTATCTCGCGATCCTTGCTCTCTGTTTTAGTTTGGCGCGGGTCGTCGCCGGACGACGAGCAGCCTGGTTAGCATCCGCCATCGTCGGACTGTGGCCGTCCCTCCTGTTGCATACAACTCAGTTTATGCGAGACCCCTTGATCATAATGACGATCCTGGCCCTGCTCCTGGTGCTGGCTCGGCTACTAAAGAAGACCCAGACATGGCGCAGCGCCGCGATCGGCGGCGTGATGGGTACGCCGGCGTGCTTCCTCCTATGGATGTGCCGAAGAGAGATCTGGCCGGTCGTAGGGGCCATAATAGTCCTGGGGTTGATGCTGTTGCTCATCAGGATTTTACGCGAGCGAAAGCTGCTCGCCTGGAATCTGGCAGTCATTGGTTTGCTGTGTGTGCTGACGATTGCTGTTCCTCGAATCATGCGGAGTCCCAAGCCGTTACTCCCTGAGAAGATGAACGACTTCCGCAGGAATCCGGATCCATCCTTTTTGGGAGTACTGACGTGGACTCGCAAAGAATTCATCCGGGAGAGCCGGGAAAAGTCAGGGTCTATGATCGATGCTGATATTAACTTTTCAAATCGAGCCGATGTTATCAAGTACATTCCGCGAGCTTTAGAGATCGGTTACCTGTCACCCTTTCCGACAATGTGGTTCACTGCGGGCTATAACGTGGGAATGATAGGCCGGTTAGTTGGTGGCGTGGAAACGTTGCTCACTTATATGATCGAGGCGCTGGCCTGCGTTTTCGTTTGGCGCAGGAGGCGGCACTTGAACACCTGGCTAATGTTTCTCACGACGACGATAGGCGTCCTCGCGCTGGGAATAGTAGTGGTCAACCTGGGTACTCTGTATCGAATGCGTTATCCGTTTTGGATTCTGATGGTGATTATGGCCGCGGGAACACTCACGAGTCGCCGCGGCTATCTTTCCCGAAAGCGGACAGCTAGTTTGACACCAGCACTTTCAGAGCAGCTTCAGTCCGATTGACTGGACCATGACCAGGCTTTGGCTTTAGAAAATGGTTTGACAATTTCCCCTCAAACGATGTCCTGGGTTATCTATAGTCCTGATTCCGATTCCAAAAACCCCGAGTGAGTTCCAAGCAACCACTGGAGCGTAACTCAGCACGCCGCCATCGGATATGAAACAACCAGGACCGTCGTGATCCCTAATGGTTTTGACACTGACACTTTCATTCCATCTGAGGGTTCGCGAGTCAGCGTGCGAGCGGAACTGGGCGTGCCGGCCGATACCATTCTGGTTGGGCGCGTTGGCCGCTATCACCACTCCAAAGATCATCCGACGTTCCTGCGGGCCGCGGCGCTCCTGCTTAGGGATTATCCCTACACGCAATTCCTTCTGGCAGGGAAGGACGTGGACTGGAACAACGGCAAGGTGCGAAGTTTCGTGCAGAACCTGGGGCTGGTCGAGCGGGTTCATCTCTTGGGCGAGCGTCTGGACACGCCACGACTCACCGCCGCCTTGAATATCGCCGCGTCGACACCCATGCTGAGGGGTTCCCCAACGTCATTGGCGAGGCAATGTCATGCGCGGTGCCGTGTGTGGTCACCGATGTTGGCGATTCCCTCTGGCTCGTGGGCGATACCGGTCGGGTTGTACCTCCGCAAGATCCTGTAGCCCTGGCAGCCGCCTGGAAAGCCGTGATCCGGTTGGAACATGAAGGTCTCAGCGATTTAGGAACCGCAGCCCGCTTACGGATCATGCGCCGCTACTCGCTTGCTTCAGTGGTAGAACGGTACGAGTCGGTATATCAAACTGTGATTGCCGAGGGGAGAGCCAGCAGCATAAACGCTTCGCGGAGATCCATATCTCCTCTCGACAATTTTCCTGCGCCGGAAGGATTTCCATGGCCTCAAGCCGAACAATGAACTGCTATCGGAGACCGCGCGCCCTCCAGGCCGCGAGATCTGTTACTCAGCAGACTGGCCGAGGTAGCGCCGCTTGTAGTGGTTGAAAATCGTGTCCTCTCTCTCAAAGGACGAGTCTTTATTAATGAAAACGGCGAACTCAAAGGGCATGTAGTCATTTCGCAGAACAACATTGCGCGAGTGTTTGTACGCCATGCTTAGAATCCGTTCGGGACTGCTATAGAACGAATGCGAATTCTGGTAGCCGACTTTGTCAGAGAGGAAATCAAAAGCAAGACCGTCGCGGCAGATGGAAAGCGCCTTGTCCATGACCGCCTCGATGAAATCATAGTTAGACACGTCTTTGAACCTGGAGTTGAATAGTCCGGAGGCCACAGCGTAGCCGTAAGCTCCCGTAAAGTTTTCGGCGAGTATGTCGACACAGGAAAATCTTATGTTTTCCGCCGGATAGAGTTCCTTCGCTTTCTCCGTGAGGACCGGGACAAGATCCACTCCCTGGTACTTATACTCACACCCGGCGCGGTGTCCGAGTACCTGGTTCAAGTCACCAAAACCGCACCCTATGTCCAGCACCTCCTGGCCTCGGAAATCGTACTGCGAGGTCAGAATCGTGAACCGAATTTGTTGCTTCCCTTTGTCCCATCCGAGCGTTTTGGGATCGTAGCCGTATTCCTCGAAACGGCGGGAGTAGCGCTCAATAATGGCATCCTGTTCAGTCTGCGGCAGAGGCATTTAAGCGGCTCCGATAAATGATTGTAAGTTCCGGTGCGCGGCGTTCAGGGTCTTTTCCCGATCGAGGCCGGCTGCCAGTTCGTCGAAGCGGCGCCTGAACTGGGCGAGACTGAATTGCGGATTGTCCGATCCGACGCAGATGCGCTGATCGAAATGGCGTAACAGGTAGCGAATGTCCAAATCCACAGAGCTGCCTTCATACCTGCACAACGTGAAGGAGAGATCAAGGAGCACGTTCCGATAGGGACGGCTGATTTCCATTAGTGCCAGAAGGTTGACGTCTCCGCCATGGATCAGAATTATTTTGGAGATTTGCGGCAGGCTACCCAACAAGGGGCCGAAATCCAGATAGGAGCGGGGGATCGCATTATGGATCTGTCGGTGCAGGAAGGTGCACAAAAGGACCGGCAGTTTTCGCGAGCCTGCTTCACACAACACTTCCCGCAGGACTTCGCTACGTAGGTCAATTCGGGAAAACCCGGGATGAACCTTGATCCCCGAGTAACCGCATCGCGAGATATTCTCCAGCTTGCGGACGATTTCGCGCCCGGTATCTGACTCGTCGAAATCGTAGTAAGCAATGGGAAAGACTTTCTGAGATGCGGAGCGGATGTAATCAGCATAAGCCTCGAGACTATATCCGCCAATATCTTTCATTCCAACCGCAAAGGCCCACTCGACATTGTTAGCGGCCATTTCGGACTCAAGCTCCCGCAGAGTGTTCTTACAAGGCACCGATCCGATCCAGGTTCCGTCGAGTGTAGGATGCGTCAAGCTATCGAAGAGCGGAATGTCATGCATAGACCACGCGCACCTCCTGGTGAATCTGCCGGCAAAGTGATTGAAGCTCTTTAGCTGATCCTGCCGTGGCGATGAAATATCCATGCCGTGAGGGATCATCTGATGCAGGCTCCAACCGCTGGCCGGCACAAACGCTGATGGAAATGTCCCGCACGCCAGGGAGCGTGCGAACCGTTTCAACGCCGCAAACGCCTTGAACTATGCCGGACTCAAAATTGAAGAAACAGAGCGCAACAAAGGAAACACCATTCGCGCACGGAGCCAGAGAATCCACGGTTTCGCCTAAGCTCATCCTGATCAGCAGTTCGTTAACGTTAATACCTGAAATGGCGGGAACTATGTCGGACGAGATATTGTTGCCGCCCCCTCGGGCCGCGACCTCAACCAGGACAAAACGGCCCTGAGAAGAGATATACTCCGCGTGGGTGATCCCGAAGCGCAGGCCCATTTCTTCCACCATAGCGTTGTGTTGCTGTTTTAGCGCTTCAAAGTCCAAGTCTTCGGCGGCGGGCGAATAGATTAGTTCTGACGCAACCATAGGATTATGGGCGAAGCGTTTTTTGCGCGAGACGGCGAGCGAATAGTGGCGGTCACTGGTCTTAAACCCTTCGATCGTCAGTTCAGGACCTGAGAGAAACTGCTCGGCTAGAACTTGATCGTCGTGACTCCAGCGCAGCGCTTCAGCGTATCGACTCGGCAGCTCCGCGTCGGTGCTCACCACGAAAACACCGCGACCGCCCTGGCTGGCTGGTGGCTTAAGCACAATCGGATAGCCAAACTTCCCAGCCAGATCCGCGGCGTCTGCCGGCGATTGGCACAGGCTATATTCCGGCGTGGGATATCCTCGCTGACGAAGGAATTGGCGCATCTGATATTTGTTGGTGAACAGTTCGGCCTTTGTCAGCCCGATGCCCGGCAGTCCGAGTTCTTCGCAGAGATAGGCAACGGTTGGTACCGAAAGATCGGTTTGATCGGTGACGATGCCGTCCGGTTGGTATTGGCGCGCGAACGCCAGGTTCTTCTTCTTGTCCCGCACATCGGCCACCAACCCGACCTCCGCGTAGCGGAAGCCCGGCGAGTCCGGATAAAGATTCGAGTTGATGACGAACAAGCCCATAGCCTTTGCTTTGCGGATGAGCGCCACTTGCCACTGGCCGCCTGCAATAACCATGAGTCGTTTTTGATGCATAAGTTGAACGGCCCTCTCTATTTCAACTGCCCTTGCATAGGCAGACTTATCGGAACGAGGCAGCGAGAGGGCCCAGGAGTTGTTCGTGCATTTCTGTTAATAGTTCTCACCCAACCGATTTAGGTGCAGTTTCCTTTTTGTCTCATTAGCACCGCGGCTTTAGCCCGGTGGAACAGTGACTTAATGGTCACCGAGCTAAAGCCGCGGTGCTAATGAGAAGTGGGGCCTAGCTCAAACTGCACCAGTACCCCGCCAATCGAATCGCGCGACTACACACGTTTGGGAGTTGCGCAATCTGCTGCCGCCTGGCATACAGCCATTAGATTAGCATGGGTCTGACGCGGATTGGGTTATGCTATGATCGCTTCGCTGTCCAAAGAACATAGCTTGCCAAAGACTCCAATACGGAATTCCTGGGTATGACAACCACCGAACGCGAGAAGGCAACTGAGGGCTCGACCCATCACTCGTTTCGGAGGTTCATCTCTGAGTATCGGACTCCGATTCTCCTCATTCTGCTAATTGCGTTTGCCTGGCGGCTCGCCCTGGTGATTGGATTTCCCCATGCTGCTGGCGATGAAAGTCGCTACACCGTTCCAGCAGTCAACATGCTCGCCGGTCACGGCTTCTCTTCGGATCAGAGCGAACCTATTTTGCCGAGTGAGCATACGGTTCCTGGTTACCCGCTGTTCATTGCGGCGGTTTACTTCGTATTCGGCCAGCACAATTCGGCAGTTAGAGTCGCACAGAGTGCAATTGACCTCATTACCTGTGTGCTGGTTGCCTTTGTTTCCTTTAGTCTGGCGCCGCCGTCGTTAAAGAGATCCGCCGCGATGTCCGCACTGATGATCTATGGATGCCTCTCATGGTTTACGGTTTCCTGGACGAGATACATCCTGACGGAAACTCTGGCAAGTTTCCTGACGATGCTGGCGGTGGCTGTCAGCCTGATGGCCTTTCGAGCCGAACGGTGGCGCTGGCCGGTGGTCGGCCTGATCTGCGGTGTCGCACTCTTGACGCGGGCTGATTCGGTGTTGCTTGTGTTAGCCTTCGGCTTATTCCTGAGCTTTCAAATTGTGCGGCGGCGTTCGGCAAAGAGCTTTATGAGTCTCCTTCTCTTCTGTTCCACTATCCCGGTCGTGCTCGCGCCCTGGATCGTCCGCAACTACATAGCGTTTGGAAAATTTCAACCACTGGCCTCGGCCACAGGCAGACCTCATGGCGAATACGTCCCTGACGGCTACATTCGGTGGCTCGGAACATGGATGACGGACCAGACCTACTTCAAAGCGTACGAGCCGTTCCTTTTCCCTGGTCTCGGAACATTCGATCCGCATGAGTTACCCGATGACACGTTTGATTCTGCTGAAGAGAGAGCGCGAGTCTTTCGGCTATTTGCCCAATATGATCAAGAGGGTAAGCTGACTCCGGAGATGAGCGACAGCTTTCGAACGATCGCCAACGAACGAATCAGGCGCGCGCCCATGCGTTTCTTTGTTTGGTTGCCGTCGCAGCGAATCGCCGGTATGTGGTTGACTGGCTTCGCCACCACCAATCGATTTCACCGACTCGTAAGAATCCTTCTCGTCCTGCCCATCATAATAGGCGGGATCGCCGGTTTTGTTTTCTTGACATGGAATAGCAGGTTGGGCGAGTTACTCGTGCTGATAATTTTGACGCGCACCCTGGCTTTTGGTTTTATCAACAGCAATGAACACTACATCGTTGAGGCCTATCCGCCCATGATCGCAGCCTGCAGTCTGACGTTTGCCGCCTTGTGGCGCCATTTGAATCGGCTCCGCGCGAGCACGGCAAATCGGCACTCGATCTAAGTTTGAACGAGAGGGATGAACACGTGAGAGTTGCTATTGTTCAAGCCAAACGGCATTTCTGATATGGACCTCTCAATCGTTACGACCCTCTACTATTCGGCCCCTTATCTCGAGGAGTTTTACGCGCGCGTGTGCGCGGCCGCCCACGCCGTGGCAACCGACTTCGAAATCATCTTGGTTAATGACGGCTCACCGGACGATTCGCTGCAGACAGCTATCTCTCTTCATCGGAAGGATAAGCGGGTTAGGGTCATCGATCTCTCAAGAAACTTCGGTCATCATAAAGCCATGATGACCGGACTGACCCACGCCTGCGGTGAGTTGGTATTTCTGGTTGACTGCGATCTCGAAGAGGAGCCTGAGCTGTTAGAAACGTTTTACCGAAAACTAAAGGTAACGGAGGCCGAAGTTGTATTTGGCGTGCAGCAGGAGCGCAAGGGCGGGCTCTTTGAACGTGTCAGCGGAAACATTTTCTTCAAGCTGTTCAACTTCCTTTCCACTGATCCGATTCCGCCAAACGTAATTACCGCTCGCTTAATGACGCGGAGGTATGTAAAAGCTCTCGTGCAACACCGGGAGCGAGAGACTATGATCGCCGGCTTGTGGACGCTGACAGGGTTCGATCAAGTGTCGGTGCCCGTCGAAAAACATCTCAAAACTTCCAGCACCTATGACCTCCGGCGAAAAGTCTCACAGTTGATAAACGCCATCACCTCGTTCAGTAACAAGCCCCTGGTTATGATCTTTTACCTCGGGTGCGCGATCTTGTTTCTGTCAACGGTTGCGGCCCTGGTCCTCATTATTAGAAAGTTGTTTTTTGGGGCGTTGTTGCTGGGGTGGCCTTCGCTGATCATTTCTGTCTGGTTACTTGGCGGACTGACTATCTTCTGTCTGGGAGTCATTGGAATTTATCTTTCGAAGATGTTCATCGAAGTGAAACAGCGACCGTACACCATCGTCAGAGAGGTTTATGAGTATTCCCCCACAACTGGCGCTGGGTCGCCTGGCGGCGAGCAATTTGAGCAGGCTCGTGAGAACTTGAACTAGTTAGTTTGAGCTGAGTGATGATCAATGGTACCCACTATGGCAAATCCGCCGTCGGGCTGAAGCAGACATTGACTAACCGCAAACAGAAGCTGAGCAGAAGAAAGAAGTTTGCATTTTATCTCATTGTCTTGCTCATACCTGCGATTACGATTTCTGCATTTTATGTTGTCTACACTGCATACCGAACAAACCCACTTTACTGGTACGTAAAACTTAATCAGCGCGGATGGAAGGGTAAGGTTCATCGGGCCGACTCCGAACTTGGGTTCGCACCGGTTCCTGATTCCCTGGGGGCTGAAGTATTCCCGGTAGGTGACGAAATGCCGGTGCGCTATGACAAGGATGGTTTTCGCGTGCCTTTTGAAACCGGCGGGAGCACGTCAACAAGTCTTCATCCCATCGTGCTTACGCTAGGATGCTCTTTTACATATGGAGCCGCCACGCCCGCCGAAAACACTTATCCTTTTTTGGTAGGCCAATCTCTCGGAGGTACTACCAGAAATGCCGGCGTCTCCAGTTATGGCCTTTCTCAAATGATGGTGCTCGCCAGGAGACTGGTTCCAATTCACAAGCCTGACTATCTGCTCGTCCAGTACTCGCCCTGGCTGGTTGAGCGCGCGCAAAACCCATTTGCGCCAACTTACTTTGGCAGCGTTACGACACCGTATTTTTTTACCAGCCAGAATGAATTGGTATTGCATCCCCCGGTCTTTCAAACAAAGGTACTGGATTTGCCAATCGACAGATATCGGAATCCACAAACAGGTTTCGTCGATAGGGTTTCTTTTCTATGGCACGTCGGGCTGCCTCTGTATATTCATGATGATGTCAATTTGTCGGTCTACAAATTCCGTCGTGTCTTCGGATTTCTGCCTGCACCGGCTGCCAATCGTGAGCAGCTAACCAGGTATGTCTATGAAGAATTCGCTAAAGTAGCAAAGGCGAATGGAGCAAAGTTAGTTATTGTAGTCCTGGGAAATGACTACAGGCCGGTGCAAATCCCGGACGGGATGTTCCCTGCCGAGGCCAACATCGTCAACGCCCAGGATGCTTTATTAGGGCACTTGCCAGTTGTAAATCAGGATAATTACGAGAAGGCATATTGCCACTGGCGCGGGTCGCCATCAAGAATTGTAGATTCTCACCCGAATGAAAATGCACACAGGATCATCGCTGAGGCAATAACGAGAGCTATAGTGAAAATGCAAACAAAGCCCGGTGCTCAGGCAACGAGTGATCCTGTCGGGCTATTGAAATAGTAATTTGAAATTCCGGATCTGATTCCAGGGGTGACTATTGATCCTACTCAACAATCATAGGTTGCAATGAGACTCTGCGGTAATTGCAACAAGCCGTTCGAACGGGCAAGTTGGCAGTGCCCCTTTTGTCTTCACGAACCGAAGAGAATCGAGGGCCATTTGGCTTTCGCTCCGGAATTGGCAGAGAAGAATACCGGGTTTGAGGTTGATTATTTTCGGCAGCTCGCTCAACTCGAACCAAATAATTTCTGGTTTCGGTCCCGGAATCAACTGATTGTGTGGGCGCTGAGGCGCTATTTTCCACGAGCCGAGAGCCTTTTGGAAATTGGCTGTGGAACCGGCTTCGTCCTTTCTGGTATTAAGGAAGCCTTACCCGAAATCTCTCTCACCGGCAGCGAAGTATTCAGCGCCGGGCTCGGGTTCGCTGCGCAACGTCTGCCGGGAGTCGAATTGTTTCAGATGGATGCTCGACGAATTCCTTTCACCGAAGAGTTTGACGTAATTGGCGCCTTTGACGTGCTGGAGCACGTAAGGGAGGACTCCGAAGTCCTGTCGCAAATGTATCAAGCAACGCGCAAGCGGGGTGGGATTCTGTTGACCGTCCCGCACCATCCATTCCTCTGGGGTCCGGCAGACGACTATGCGCGTCACGTGCGCCGGTACAAGTCACGGGAACTAACGTACAAAGTTAAGCGGGCCGGTTTTGACGTGGTCCGGATTACTTCTTTTGTTTCGCTGTTGTTACCGCTATTAGTTTTGTCGCGGTTCAAACAGCGGTTCAAGGGAAAAGAGTTTGATCCAACCTCTGAACTCAGGATCAATTCTCTGATGGACACCTCATTTGAGAGAATTCTGGACCTGGAAAGAAGCTTGATTCGCGGGGGCGTTTCGCTTCCGGTTGGCGGGTCTCTGCTCTTGATTGCGCGACGCAGGTAGTCAATCTCAGCCTTATTGGTTTCGGCAACATTACCATTTCTCTACTTGTCTTGTGCACGCGGGCACAACTCAGTAGTCTGGTGGGGCGCGCATTCTTGAGAGTTATTGGATTCCTATTATGAGGTGAGGCTGACATTTCCTTGGCCCTGGTTTCATACTAATTCATGATTCCATTTAACAAACCGTACGTTGTTGGAAAAGGATTTGAGTACATCCAGCAAGCCGTTGATAATCTTCATCTCTCCGGCGATGGGCCCTTTACCAAAAGGTGCGAGGCCTTGCTGGAGCAAGAGCTTGGCGTTCCCCAGGCACTGCTGACAACCTCCTGCACGCACGCCCTCGAAATGGCGGCCCTGCTCCTCGACATCAAACCGGGTGACGAGGTAATCATCCCTTCGTTCACTTTCGTCTCAACTGTCAATGCTTTCGTCTTGCGCGGTGCTCGGCCCGTCTTCATAGACATCAGGCCGGACACTCTCAATCTCGATGAGTCGCAGCTGGAACGTCTCATCACGCCTCGGACCAGGGCCATTATAGCTGTTCATTACGCGGGTGTCGGCTGCGAGATGGACACCATTCTCGATGTTGCCCGGCGGCACGGCGTGCCGGTGATCGAAGATAACGCGCACGGTTTGTACGGCAGATATCGGGGAAAGTACTTAGGCGCCTTCGGCTCCCTGGCAACGCTGAGCTTTCACGAGACCAAGAATTTTACCTGCGGTGAAGGTGGCGCACTGCTAATCAACGATCCGCGGTTTATCGAGCGCGCTGAGATCATTCGGGAGAAAGGAACCGACCGCAACCGTTTCTTTCGCGGCGAAGTGGACAAGTACACCTGGGTGGACGTCGGTTCGAGCTATCTGCTTTCCGATATTCTCGCAGCGTTCCTCTACGCTCAATTGGAAGTGCGCGAATTGATTCAGTCGAAGCGAAAACGGATTTGGGAGTACTACTATGCACAACTCAAAGATTGGGCGAGCAATTACGGCGTGCAACTCCCCTTCGTACCGGCTCACTGCGAGCAGCCCTATCATATGTTTCACCTGCTCCTGGGCTCGCTGGAAGAGCGCCAGGCTTTAATCCGTCATTTGAGCTCGCGTGGGGTGAATGCCATTTTTCATTATCAGCCGCTGCACCTCTCAAGGATGGGGCGCAGGTTTGGGGGTAAAGAGGGCGATTGTCCCGTTGCCGAGGCTGCGAGCGATCGCCTGCTGCGCCTGCCTTTCTATAACGACTTGACTGAGTCGGACCAGGCACACGTTGTGGCGGCCATCAAGGAGTTCGTACCTTGTGACCCGGCAGATTTAGGTCTTTCCGCAGCGCGCAGTTAGGTAGGTCGCTGAACACAGCCTATGAGCTTGGACTTCATTACCAACTCTGTAAGAATGGCGTTCTTTGTGATCAGGTATGAGTGAAATCAGAACTGCTTTCAGTTCTTCAGACTCGTCCGCCGGGTATACGTCAGGTTGATCAAACTAAGTTTCACTCTTGCAGGGCTGGCAATCTGCAACGCCGCGCTGGCTATCCTGATGCCATGGTATGTCGTCACCCGCCTCGGCGTTGGAATCGAAACCGATTCTTACTTTGCTTCCGGCGCACTTCCCCAACTGATTTTTCTGGTAGTCAGCTTCTCGCTGGCGCAGGTTCTGGTTCCGCTGTTAGCCACCGAAGACGAAGAGACCTTTCGTCGTGACGCGTGGGGATTTTTCATATCTGTAAGCGCCATTTTCAGCTTGCTGGCAATCCTGCTCTATGCGACCGCCGGATATTGGGTGCCACTGTTCGTGCCGGGATTCTCAGACAAAGCGAAACAACTTACCGTCAGCCTAAGCCGTATCCAACTGCTCGCTATGGTGGGCAACGCTTCCGTCGCGGTCCTGTGGTCGGTTTATTATGCGCGGCAAAAGTTTATCTGGGCCGAGTTATCAGCGATCTTTGCCAACGTTGCGGCTTTGCTCTTTCTGATCTGGACGCTGCCACACTATGGCATTGCCGCGGCGGCCTGGGCTGCCGTGCTAAATCTTGGATTGAAGGTTGGGCTGTTACTTCCCGTTTTGGGCCGCTGGCAAATGCCGCAGTGGAACTCTTATGCGATGAGGGAAGCCTGGCGACGTATCCAGCCCTTTCTCCTTGGTCAGACGTATTCAAGAACGGACCCGCTGATCGACCGTTTCCTGACTTCCATGAGCACCGCCGGAGATTTGTCGCTGCTTTACATTGGCCAGCAGATATATTCGGCGATCAATCTGATCATTACCAAAGCGATCTCCGCACCGACGGTACCGCGCCTTGCGCTGGCGGCGAAGTCGGGCGATTGGCCCAATTTCCGCCGCATCTATCGACATAGACTATTGTGGGTGGTGGCGCTGAGCGTTGCTGCTTGCATCGGATTGCTGGTTTTCGGAGAAGCTATGCTGCACCTAATGATCGGACACGGTGGAATCACGGCCCAGAACGTCCGGATGTTGTGGTGGATAATGCTGGCGCTGATCGGATTGCTGATAGGCGGGACATCTGGCCAGGTAACGGCAGTCGCTTTTTACGCGATGGGCGATACCAGGACCCCGACGATGCTGTTTGTCTGGACCTTCACGATCTACATACCGATCAAGATCCTGGTCTTTGTTCGTTATGGATTACTCGGCCTGGCAATCGCGACCAGCGTACATCTCATCATAAACTTTGTGCTGCAACTTATCGTTTTGGAAAAGGTCTCGGGCCGGACACAGGTTTTAAGTACGTGAGAAAGGTCTAACCCGGCACGATCGAATCAGTTCGTGAGAATCGCTTTATCCGGCGGCGGCAGTTGATCTTTTCGGTCCGGTCGCCACATCCCGGGCGCGCGCGCGGATTGCGGTTATTTCATTTGTCGCCGGGCCTTCTCTTCCCGCTTTTCTTTCACCAGGACAAAACCAATTGCGACAAATACGAAATAGAAAACGAGCAACTGCGCGCGCTGGCGATACGCCGTGCCGACGTTGCCCTGCAGAATCGAATAGGTGAGAGTCAGCAAGGTCGTGAAGATGATGATCGGCGCCACCTCTCTGATCCGATATTTGATGGCGAACCACAAACCGAGAACGAGAAGCGGAAGGGAGGCCCACCAAATGATCATTTCCGGCAAGGTAATGGCTTGTCGTATTGAAGATAATTGCCAGGGGAAAGGAGCGAGGATCAGATAGCTGAGTCCCAGCGGAAGCGCGCTGAGGGCTCCCTCGGGTGACGACACGTCAACGTCTTCGGCAAAACCCGATGCGGCAGATCGGGAGGAATCCAATCGCATTACCTGCATTTGTCGGAGGTTGCCGTAAGTGTCGAACTGTTTAGAGGCGTAGCGACTTACGCCAAAGTAAGCCAGCGTCAACCCAATAATGATCATAACGATTAATTGCCGCGCAAAGGTTTGCGCCGTGAGGCGACGTCTGCCCAAAATAAAGGCTACCGTGATCGCCAGGACCGCGATATAGAAAACGTAGAAGCGCAATGTAATCAAACAGCAGAGCGCCAATGCCAAAGCCGTCAGATATTTGAAACTAAACCGGTTTCCCAGCTTCAAGGTAGCCAGCATCAACAACACCAGGAGAAATACAATCGGTCCGTCCTTTAGTCCCTGGGAGGACCAAAGCACCAGTGAGGGAAAGAACGCCGAAAGCAACGCGCAGATGCGGGCGACTCGCTTGTTGGGAAAAATTTCTATCGAGATCATATAGGCCAGCGGGGCTGTGGCGGCGCCCAACACAGCGTTCACAAACTGGACGGCCAGTGGGTTGCGGCCGACAATCTTGTAGACGGCGGCTACCAAATAGAGCATGCCCCATCCGCTGGATGCGCCACTGCCCGAGAATATGTCGACGGCAATCTGGTAGTCTTTGTTTCCCTCCCAGGCCTTTAGCAGCGCATATCCGAAGTAATCGTAGGTATTGGCGTCACCACCAAAGAATGTCTGCATGTGAAAAACATATATCAGCGTCCCCACGAGAATCCGCACCAGCACGGCACAGGCGAACAATTGAAACAAGAACCTCTCTTCGATCTTAAACTGTGAGATTATCCAGGCCGCGAGAGCTGCAACCGGCAACACGAGCATCATTGCCGTTCCGCCGTCGCCAGGAGCAACGATGAGGACCATGACAAACGTCGCGAAAGTGAGAACTGCCAGTAAGCTGTTCATTTTGTTTTGTGGTTACGACGGGCGATGCTCAAATCCAGTAGGCGGCGCTTGGTATCCTGCACCGCCGCTGGATCATACATCGTCGGGTAGATCTTTGCGGGTCTTGCGCTCAATCAGAAATTTGTCCTCAGCCGCCAACTCTTTAATCGGCTTCGCAGGCACGCCGGCGATCAACCATTCTTCAGTTTCAATCTTGCCAGTAATTACGGATCCGATTCCGACTATACATCGCGACGGAATCGAACTGCCGGGCGCCATTCTTATCTCCGATCCGACGTAAGCAAAGTCGCCAATGCTAATGGGTCGCGTGCGTTGGCGATTATGGGTCCACAGTGATGAGTTGCGACCGCCGATTATTGTGCGGCGGCCGATGCAAACCCGATCGGTAAAATCGATTTTATGGCCGGTCGTAATGATACTTCCAGCACCCAGCGTAAAGCGCGGGTCCATGGGGTTTACCTCGTCCGGCTCAGGAATAGAATTTATCTCATTCATGCGGATCAACTCAGAGTACCGGCCCAGGTCCACCTCTTCGCCGCCGCGGATGATGTTCAAGTGTCCGATCTTGACATGATCCCCGAGGACCAGTTTTCTTACGCCTATGATTACGTTGAGGTGACCGATCTTTACGTCGTCTTCTATCTGACATTCCCCGACATCAATGATACTGAAGCCAATCCTGACTCGCTTGCCCATGCGGTAATCGAAGAACAGCCGATAACATACACGCATTAGAAACGACGGCAGCAAGGCTATCAAGGCAAGCACAAGCAGTCGAAATTTGCTCACTCGGTGCGTCATTCCGTTTTGGTGATCCTGGGAATCGACTTCGGTTCCTACCGTACCAGTTCTCGCGTTTCCAATTCCGTGGTAGCTCTGCCCACCTGGTCGTCTGCTTCCTGCGCGCGGACCCAATTCAACAACTCCGGTATCCCCTGTTCGAGCGACACCCGAGGTTCGTAGCCCAATAAGGCGCGAGCGCGAGAGATGTCCGAGACGCAATGGCGGATGTCGCCCTCGCGGTATTTTGAGACAATTTCAGGCTCCAGATCTTTCCCTAAACCCTCGGCCAGCAAGCGCGAAACTTGTTGTACCGAGGTTGCCACGCCGGTGCCGACGTTTACGGCATGGTAGTCTGCGCCATCGGACTCAAGCGCCAGAAGATTTGCCTGCACGATATCGCTGACATGCACAAAGTCGCGCGTTTGCCCGCCGTCCTCAAAAATTAACGGCCGCTGATTGTTGAGCAGTCGCGCCGAAAAAATCGCGCAGACGCCGGTGTAGGGATTTGAGAGAGCCTGCCGCGGCCCGTAGACATTGAAAAAGCGCAATGCCACGGTCGGGATTCCGTAAGCGCGGCCGAACACCAGGCAAAACTGTTCCTGGTCCTGTTTGGTGACCGCATAAATGGAAGTAGGAAATAAAGGTTTGTCTTCGCTCGTTGGCGCCGGCGACAGTTGTGCTCGGCAAGTCGGGCACTCCGTCTCCCAACGGCGCTCAAGCAACTGACTGGGTGGCCGCAACTGTGGATATACGTCTCCGCAGGTCGCGCAGGTGTAAGCTCCTTCACCATAAATCGACATTGAGGAAGCAACGACAAGCTTTCTGATGCGGTCCTTATGCTCGATGAGATTTTCGAGAAGTACGGCGGTGCCCAGATCGTTGGCTCGGACGTAACGTTGAATCTCGTACATCGATTGGCCCACGCCGACCTCTGCCGCCAGATGAAAAATGGCATCGACGTCTTTGATGGCGCGCTGAACCGCCTGTGGATCGCATACGTCGCCGTGAATGAATTCAGCGCTGGGATTGAGGTGCTGCGGTTTGCCGCTGGTGTGTACTTGTGGCACCAGCAAATCGAGCACGCGCACCGTGTGTCCTCGGGCTACCAGAGCATCGGTTAGGTGCGAACCGATGAATCCAGCACCGCCGGTGACCAATATCTTTAGTTGTTCCAATCGATTCCCTCTGTTCTTATGGATGCTATTGCTGAGCGGGCTTATCCGGCTAACCAGGCTGTCGAATGGCCGGCACTGGCTCGGCATTAGTGTCTTTGGCCCGCTCTGCAGCGCCGCAGGCGATTGATTCGAGCACTTCATAAACGCGAGGAACTTGTGCGATAGCCGAATACGTGCGTTCCACTGTCGCGCGACCGGCCAACCCGAGCCGCCGCCGCAGTTCTACTGAGCGCAGCATCTGACTAAGTCTTTCAACCCACTCATCTTCGGTACCGGCGATGAAACCGTTCTCGCCGTCCTGAATGATGTCGGTGTTGACTCCAACCGGTGAGCAGACCGTGGGAATTCCCAGCGCCATGAACTGAAGCGCCTTAAGGCCACACTTGCCTTTGCTCCACGCATCGTTCGGCAGCGGCATTACGCCAATATCCACTGATCGTAGATCGTCGACTTCAGTTTCCGCGCGCCAGCGCATCGCCTCTACGTCAACACCTTCGAGCCGGTACTCGGGCGTGCCGATCACGCGCAATCGAAAGCGCTCACGTTGCGCCAGCTTCTGCAGGGCGCGGCCCAGAGTATCGAGGTGTTGGACCGTGCTGAAGCTCCCGGTCCAACCGATTAGGGGCGCCTCAACCGCTTCCTTTGGTTGAACGGTATATTTCTGGGTATCAATCGTGGTGGGAATCATGGTGACGCGTGGATTGAATTGCCGCGCGTAATCGGCGAGATACGGATTCCCGACCATCACGTGTGACGCCAGGCGGCAGATGGTGTTTGTCTTCGCGGCAAACTTCAGATAACTAAGATAACCATTGGAAGGGCTGCGGTACGAAACAAAGATCGCGTCGTCAAAGTCGAAGACCATCGGCACGCGCTTCCTTTTGATCAACCACTCGAAGAGGGGCGGGCCCAGCAGCGCACCCTCGCGAAAGACGTAGACCGCATCGTATTGGCGCGCCGAGTTGATTACGGAAAAGCGGCGCAGGAACTGGCGCGTGACATGGGCCAGTTTTCGACCCATGCTTCCTGTCTGATAGAGCAGTTGGTGAAGTTCTTCGCTCTCGAATGGCGCGTAAGTGATCTCTACCCCGCGCTCCCGCAGTAGTGGTTCCCATTGCTCAATCCGGAACCTTTGACCCGGTGACGTGTCGTATGTGCTGGGTACTATTGCAAGGATGTTCATTGATTGCCGCGCGTTTTTGCAGTTCAGTTAATGGGTAAGTATATGGGACTGATGCAGGCCCGTCCAACCCGCGTCAGGCGCTGGCGGTGGGTTAAATCTGTGTAGCTGACTTCCTGCTGTCAAAGCGGGGCTAAGGTCATTAGGGCGAGGTGGCTAATTCTTCGACGGCTTCGATGGGCAGAAGCAAACAACGAACTTTTGTTAATTGCGGAAACTTTCTACGGATGACTCTGATGGCCTGTTTACAGATTCTGATATGGGCCTCTTTCTCTTTCTTCGGATCATCCGGGGTGACAGGAGGATCGAGGAATTTCTTATAAGCACCGCAGTCCCGGTGATCGAGTATAAGGACTTGCGATACGTTATGCTCCTTGATCGCAAAGCCAAGTTGATCTAGAAAAGTGATCTGCCACTCCCGCTTATGGATTACTCCTAAGCTTGCGCCGGCCAAAATCAGTTGATCGTATTTCCCGCGTAAACCCTCGGCGTCCATTGTTTGTATGACTCGATGTGGGTAGCGAGAATCCATGCACTGAAGCATGAGGAGCGGGACGCCGGCAGCCTTACTTATTTCTGGGGCAATTTGTCGAGATACATACGATTCGAAATCAATCCGGTCTTGTTTAGACTTCATCCGTACTTCTCCTTCCAGGCTGAATCCAGGACGTTCACAAAACGTATCATTGATCTACCAGTGAAAGCGAGCAGGTTCCAGTTGTGGGTATTGGGCTAAGCAACCCACAATTACCCGACTACCCACGCGCTGGTAGGCGATTTAATTTGGGTTAAATTAGTGCGCGCTCAGTCTGTGGTTCCCAGCACGCTCTCGTACAGATGCACATACCGCTCAACGCCGACTCGCCGCACGTCAAACAAACGTTCGGCTACTTCGCGGTTTCGGCGGCGAGTCTGTTCGGAGTGGACGACAAAGTCCTCCAGCGCGGCAATTGCGCTCTGGTATCCGTCCTGACTGAACTCCTGCACCAGCACGCCGGTTTGTTCGCGAGTAACCAGCGTATCAGAATCACCGATCCCAGCGTTAATTATCAAAGGCAGCCCGCAGGCAAGGTACTCGGCATACTTGGTAGGCGATGAAGCCAGTTTCGAAAAGCAGGGTTTGATAAAGGCCAACCCGGCATCGCTGGCTGACAAATAAGAGGGCACGCCTGCGGTAGTTGTCGCCAGCAAAGTGTAATCCTTCTCTTCAATTCCGCGGGTCTTCATCAAGGTCCTGATCAAATCGTGATTTCCGGTCGTCAGCCACAAAGCGTGGGACTGAGGCTTCTGTTTGAGGAGCACAGCAAAAAAGTCGGCCATGCTCGCGGTTAGATACCAGCCGCCGATCGAACCGCTGTAAACCACGACAAAACGATCCTCGAGTCCGAGCTCTTGTCGGCGACGCTCCCGATCGGACTGGCTGAATTTGAACAGTTCAAGATCGGCGCAGCAGGGCACAACTTCGTGCGCGATGTGATGATCACGGAGACCGTCCCATACATTGATGATCGGCCAGATTCTTTCCGTCAGCGTGACCACGCCATCGGCCGCTGCCAGCGCGCGACGCTCGACAGCCTTGGTGATGCGATATGCCGCTGATTCCTTTCGCCAGTGGCCGGCATCGAAGTACTCATCGGCCATAAGCCCGCGCACATCAAAGATCATTTTTAAGCCGAAACGTCGCTTGAGTCGAAGCGCAATCGCCGCTGGAATATAGCTTCGCGCATGAACCATCTCAATTTGCTTATCACGCACCAGCCGGCTCCCGCATCTTCTGCCGGCCATCACATCGTAAAACGTGGCCGGCAACGAAGGCGACTTGTGATAACGCAACCAGTGCCAATCGATTCCAGCGGCTGCCAACTCACGCCGCAATTCCGCACACGCCTTATGTCCCTCCGGCGTGTACGCCTGTGATCGCTCGAAACTAAGCAGCGTGAATTGAGCGCCCCGCTCGCTCAGTACCCGAAGATACGGAATTACCTGGCTCTGACCCAACGGGTCGAGCATTCCGTTATAGGAGATAAAGAGCACTTTTCTGCCTTCGATGGACAAGACAACCTTAGCCAACACTTCCGCCCGCTGGCGACTGTTGCGGTCAGTCGCCGCGCCGTGTGCGCATGTGACTCTTGATGCGCGCCGCTTCGCGCCATTTCAGGCGTGCGACCAGCCAACCGGAGAAAGTCGCCAGATCGACAGTCAGAGTAATAACCAACACGTTGGCAAATCGCAGCGGATTCAAAACCCAGAAAAATCCGTGGTCTCCTCGACCAAGCCAGATGTTTTTTCCGACCCGCATACTCATACCCGCCAGGGGAACCAGTAACCACCACACACTCTTCCAGGCCGCGAGAATAAAAAAGGGAAGGCCTAACGCGTACAAACGCGCGACCCCATAGTGCCAGTATCGTTGTCGACTGGCCCAAACATTGACGCATGAATAAAGAGAAAAGCGGCGAAAGGTCTTCCAAAGCGTAGATTGTAAATCCCATTTTACGCTCGCTTTCGGGGCCCATCTAAACTTGAAGCCTTTCCGCTCGATTTCTTCAAAGAAGATCAAGTCCTCGGCGGCGCGCAAATCCGGAAAGCCGCCGGCAGCGTGCCAGACATCTCTACGAACCAGCGACGAAGCGATGAATGGACCGCGAAACAGACCATCTTCGCGTGGTGTTTTGCTCGGGAGGTAAGCAATCGAGGCGCACTGCGTGAAAAACGAATTGGTAACGGGTTCGAAATCACCGCAAACGATTCCCGCTTCCGGATCTAACTTGGCTACGGCGATCAATTGCTCGAGCCAATCGGGCTCCAGCCGGTTGCCGGCGTCGGTAAATGCAATCCAATCGAAAAGGGAATTGGCTACACCAATATTTCGGCCCTGGCCCGGCAGAGCTTTACGGGCTTCGAGCAAGCGAAAACTGGAATTCTGGGCGCAGACCTGTCGCAGAATATCAATCGTGCCGTCGCTGCTACCACCGTCCACGAAGAGTACTTCGTCGGGTTGTCTGGATTGATGCCGAATACTATCGATTAGCTCTTGAATAGTTTTCGCTTCGTCGCGCACGGGAATTACCAACGAAACTTTCGGTTCCGTCGACGACTCTTCGATAGTGGGCCTGAGCGGTCGGCGCGCCGCGTGTGTCCCAGTTCGCTGCCAGGGCTCTCCGCCAGGGACTGCTTCTACACGATCGCGTTTTTCCAATGCTTTTCTGGCTCTTCTTTCAGCGAACTAGAGCACATCCAGGATCACAAAATCTGCCAACCGCTGGCGTTGATCGCTACTCCGGATAAGGTTGAGCGGCACCTTACCATAGAATGAAGCCCACATAGTAAAGGTGCTCGGTGCGCCAGTCAGATAATCGCAGCGCGAGAAAGCGTACATGTCTTCAATCATATCGCCGGTGCCGAACGTTACGTTAAGGTCCGGGAACATCGCCGGATCCTGCGGCCAATCAGAACAGATCAGGAACGAGACACGCTGGCCCGGAAACAGCGCGACGAGTTCGCTCATCATCTCGGCATAACGTTTCGCGCTGTAAAAATATTTTCTGGTATTGTCAAAATGAATGATGCCATGACGGATATGGACACCTATCAGGATGTCAGCATCCCGGCGTGCTCTGGAGATCAATTCGTCGATATTGCGTTTGTTAATCTCATGGGGTCGAAAGAAATCCCGAATCGTGTCGGAATGTTTTCTGAAGGTCTCAGCGTCGCGAAAGCCCCAGCCCCTGACTAGTATCAGTCGTCCGGAGCGGGCCAGGCTCAGAAACTCAGGGCTATCAAGCGGAAACTGCGCCTCCCAATCATACAGCGTGATGGCGGTAAAGAATCCCAGTTTTCCGCCCAGCCGGGCCAGCGCCCGCACCGCATAATTACTCGCGCGGTACAAGAGTCCCCTTAGAAAAGGACTGGCGGCAACTGGTGACGCCGGTGAAGGAAATCGACAGAACAAATCTCGTTTGGTGGTAGGAAAGCACTGTGCATAATCCTCGAACGCCGGATTGCTGACAGTAAAACCGCTCTCGATCGCTCGCCCGATGAAATGGGAGAACAATAGCAACATGTTCCCCAATTGGCCCGGTTTATCCGCAATGACGATCATAAACTCAGGTTTCGATACAGAGCGTCATACTCTGTAACTCCTTCGTCTCCACGATAGGTGACAACAATATCAGTCAGCTTAAAAGACCTGCTTCTCAAAAACTCATCGACTTCGTAATACTGGCACGCGTTCTTATATAGATGGTGGTTGTTCATTTCAGTCAGGATGAACCGCGTCTTTGTTAAGGTCTCGACTCCTCCCTTAAGGACTTCGATCTCGGTTCCCTGGGTATCTAACTTGATCAGTAGCACGCCGGGAGAATCTTGGAACTCTTCATCGAGAGTAGATACGGGCACCCGAATTTGCTGCTGTTCCTGGAACGCGGCTTGAAATCCGGGCGGCGTTTGTTTCAGTTCCTCGAGATTTAACTCGTTAAGAGATGACGATAGGTCATTTGCGGTAACATGCAGAACGGCCTCTGCCGTGGTGCTGCCCAACGCCAAACGCTTCACGTTCACGCGCTTATGTTTCGACTCAACCTCCTTCAAATAAGGCAACATTCGAGCGTTGGGTTCGACGCAATAAACGCCGTGGCCCGGGAACGCGTTGGCAAAGTAAACGGAAGTGCCACCGTTAGCACCGCCCACGTCGATGATAATTTCATCGGGGGCAGGTGCGGTATGCTTCTTAATAAAGTTTGTTGCCGAATATAAGTGTTCGTTGGCGTCTATGAAGAATAGGCGCCTGACGTAATAAAAAAGTCTTTCACTTCGCTTGAGCGGTGACAAGTAAAGACTGATGGCTTTCCTGGCAAAATTCTTGAGCATTCCTGCACCGTGGGCTCTCACAACTCGAACGCGATTTCTATTTTGGTTCGAGGAGAGAGCAGAACCTGAGGCTGCCTGAGTTTAGTCGGACGAGGGATTGAAGATGAGAACCTCGATTTACATTTGATCAGGTCAGTACTGAGAGTTTCGAGAGTCCTATGCCTCAGCTAACCGCCGCCACCGTGTGCTGCGCTAACTGAGCTGCAATCCAGTGATACGTGCGCTCCAGGCCCTCTTCGAGCGAAAGACTCGGCTCCCATTTCAACACTTCGCGCAGACGCGTGTTGTCGCTGTTGCGGCCCCGCACTCCCTGGGGCTTGGTCACATCATAACGTTTGCCGATGCGCTTGCCGGCGATCTTCGCGACGATGTCTACTAATTCGTTGATCGAGATCATCCGGTCCTGCCCCAGATTGATTGGCTCGCGATGGTCGCTCTGCATCAGGCGGTAAATACCTTCGACACAGTCGTCGATGTAGCAATACGATCGCGTCTGTTCGCCGTCTCCCCAAACTTCGATGTCGTCGCCATCGTTCGCCAAAGCGATCTTGCGACAAATTGCCGCCGGCGATTTCTCGCGGCCGCCATCATAAGTTCCGAGCGGACCAAAGATGTTATGGAACCGCGCCACCCGCGTGTCCAGGCCAAAGTCTTCGGTGTAGTGCCGGCAGACGCGCTCCATGTAAAGCTTCTCCCAACCGTAACCATCTTCGGCGTCGGCCGGATAAGCATCTTCTTCCCTCAGAGGAGTGACATCGGCGTCCTTCTGTTTGTAACCGGGATAAATGCATGCGCTCGAAGTGTAAAAATACCGCTTGACCCCGTTCTGCCGCGCGGCTTCTATCGAGTGCAGATTCATGAGGGAGCTGTCCCGTACGATTTCGGCCTTATGACTCTCGATAAACCCTATTCCGCCCATGTTCGCGGCTAAACCATAGACTTGGTCGATGCCGTGCGTCGCCTCGATGCAGTTTTCCCGCAGCGTCAAATCGAGCAATTCAAATTCATGCGCGCATGTCGGCTCGTATTCCGGCTCTTTGATGTCCACGCCGCGCACCCAATAGCCGCGACTGACAAGATACTTGGTTAGATGATGGCCAATGAAACCACCCGCGCCAGTCACCAGTACTTTTGTTTGCTGTGTCATCCCGTTTTTCAGTGAGTTGTAGCCTGATTTCGAAGACCTAAACTAGTTGATCCCACAACTAAATTGCAAGCTGGTACCGCACCGACTATGAGCCAGGTTTGCGGGCTACAATCTGATCGCTTAACCGTTGCCGAGACTCTCTCTGGCTCTGTAATACATCCCCTTAGTCCGCTCATAGAGTGGCCTGCCACCGAGAAAGCAATAGAGGAGCTTATGAAGTACGTCGGGGCGGAGAATTCCGCCGGGACGAGTCTGAAGCGCTTTTATCGCCATGCGTCTGGCCGCCTTTCGACCGCCCCCCAGCAGATAATATCCACCCGTGGTAAAGAACATATTGACCATTGCGCTTGTCTTAAGGCGCCGGATGTCTTCCGGCAGGTCTGACCGGCTGAAGAATTTCCGATACATATACTCAAGCTCGGGAGCAGCCTTGACCGCCTGCGCAACGGTCTTCGACGATTCGTGCAGGCGATATGTGGAAAGCAATTCAGGGAAATAGGCAATCGAGTGATCGATGCCCGCCCTTAACCAAAAGTCCCAGTCCATAAAATAGTAGTAAGAAGGATCGAGAAGTCCGACGTCTTCCATTACTGATCGCCGAATAAAAGCGGAGGGTTGCGGAATAGGATTATGACACTTGGCTACGAGCTCATGGTAGTTGAATTCGGCGGCCTTCATCCGCTCAATCGGACTTCCATCGGCGTTCGTAGTCAGCGTATCACCATACACAATGTCGATGCTCGGATGCTTCTGGAAATAGTCCACGGCTTTGCTGACAGCACCCGGCAGGTAGGTATCATCTGAATTGAGCCAGGTAATGATTTCACCCTGCGAGCGTTCCCAGCCTTTATTAATCGTGGCGGTCTGCCCCCGGTTGGCGTGAGATTCCCAAAAGAATCGGCCCGTATACCGGCTCAAGATCTCTGGAGTTTCGTCCGTCGAGCCGTCATCAAGCAGGATGTACTCAATGCGCGGATAATCCTGCGCCAGCACACTCTCGATCGTTTCCGGAAGGAAAGCTGCCTGGTTGTAAGCAGGCGTCACAATCGAGACTAATGGCAACTGTGCTTCAGACATATCGGCTTCTTTCCAACGATGAAAAAAGTCTTCCCGCGTCACCGACGCGAGAAGCTTGTACCTCCATCAGCCCGCATCCATTCTTCCAGCACTTGAGCCACGACGGCGTGCCCGTCGACATCAAGATGAGTATCCTGATTAGTCGAGTAAACCGAAACGTTGTCTTCTGCAGCACGACGCCGCAAAGCGCTGGTCATATCAAGGAACGGACATCCTAACTCTTTGCTGAACTTAGCCATCTCGCTGCCGAAATCCGAGTCGCTGTCCAACTTTCCACCTGGTAAATAATAATCACGATCGGCTGCGTCATTGAAACGGACATAAGGAGCCATCACCCTTACTTTGATGGGCACAAAAATGATTAGGAGCTTCACCCCGCGTGATTGGCATAAGCGATAGCCTTCTTCAATCACCCTTTTCGTTTCGGTCATGCCAACCGGTTCCCGCGCAGGTTGGTCGGGAACGTAAGGATAGTCCAGAAAAAGCCGGCGAGTTTGGCCATTTCTATCTTCAAACAGCCGGGGAGCGCCGGCATCCTTCGGTATCGTCCTGGCGAGCCATCGCGCAATCAAAGACCGTTTCGTGTAGCGCAATGATATCGAATCGTGTTGGTCCGGGTTCGCTTTCCACCCAGCGAAGCGGCGTGCGTCGGTGAGGTCATTTCCCTCGAATATTTGCCAGACCACGAGAAGTGGATCATACCTGAAGCCGAATCTCCTGAGAATGATCAGTTCCTGTTGTGGACCATAGAAGCCGCGGCCCAGATTAACCACACTCAGCTTCGATCCTAAGCCAAACTTCTGGACGAACGTATCTTCTTCGGAAACGCTGCCTGCTTCAGTAAAAGAATCCCCTATGAAGACAACGTCGGCCTTGCTAATGCCGGAAGGGTTGCGGAACCCGTTTTCGTCCGTTCGGTAGGTAACATACCTGGCTTCGGCCGAAAGACGGCCCTGCCAGGAGAGCCCGGGCTTCCGCACGAACCCGAGTTCCTCGTCGGGCAGAGCGTTCTTCCCGGTAATGGCATCGCCATCAAACCACATGTCCGTGTGCGCCGGTGTCCAGGCCCCCTGGACAACAAACGCGTAACCGAAATCCGCGACTGCAACCGTAATGAGAACGCTGGCAAAGATTGCTGCGAGTTGAAAGGTGAGTTTGCGCCGGCGGCTTACGGGGCCGGCGATGAATATCGTCGCGCACAGCGCGATCGCGAGCAGGGGAGTGCCAAGATAGACATCAACCAGCCGGTAGTGCCCCCAACCGAACAACCCTCGTGGTTTGAATAGGGGCCCAAGCCAAAAATATGCGGCGGCCAGCCAGAGTAAAGTAAGAGCTACAAAGCCCCAGCCCTTTTTATTTACAACCAAGCTTTGGACTATGCTCCCTTCTTAAGCCCTGACTCGCGGTGCGCCGCGACTATTTCAGTGCAGATGTCTGTCAGCGTGCGGGTGATGTTCCATTCCGGAAAGTGTGAGCGAAGTTTGCGCAAATCGCTTATGTAGCAGATATGGTCTCCGATGCGATTCTGCTCGACATACGTCCAATTCATTTTCTTGCCGGTCAGCTCTTCAATCAACTGAATGGATTCCAACACCGAGGCACTGTTATCACGGCCACCGCCAATATTGTAGACCTCGCCGGGACGCGGATCCTTCCAAAAGGCTTCAAACGCTTTGATGACATCGTAACTATGAATCTGATCGCGCACCTGTTTGCCCTTGTAACCGTAGACGTTATATCTCGCCCCGGTCCAGGCCACCTGAACCAGAAACGAAAGGAACCCGTGCAATTCGACGCCTGAGTGAGCGGGACCCGTTAAGCAGCCGCCGCGAAAAACGCCGACCTTCAGGCCAAAATATCGCCCATACTCCTGGGCCACGACGTCCGCTGCTACTTTTGAGGCGCCAAACAAAGAATGCAGGGAACGATCGATGCGACAGGTTTCGTCGATGCCATGAAAGTCCTCGGGATTTGCATAGTCATAACGGGTTTCAGATTCAGTTAGCGGTAATTCATTCGGAGCGTCGCCGTAAACCTTATTCGTGCTCATATGGATGAACACGGCCTCGGGACAAGACTGCCGAGTTGCTTCGAGAAGATTCAGCGTACCAACTGCGTTCACATCAAAGTCTATCAATGGGATTTCGCACGCCTTGTCATGCGAGGGTTGGGCCGCGCAGTGAATAATCAGATCGAAAGGAGAAGACTTGAATAGAGAAAAAATTCCGTCGCGATCCCGAATGTCCAGATCCAGGTGACGGAATCTTTTAGTTTGCGCCAGGAGGCGTTCGAGGTTCCAGCGGGTATCTCCGCCGGGCCCGAAGAACTCGCGCCGCATATTATTATCGATGCCGGTGACTTCGTGACCCGCACTCTCGAAATGCAATACTGCTTCCGAGCCAATCAAACCACTGGAACCTGTAACGAGGATTCTCACAAATGACCTCAGATGTTTAATGTGCAAGTAGCGGGCGCTGCCTCGCTGTCGCCCAACGGGAGTCTTTCAAGTGAGTCGCGCTGAACCCATAACAAATGTTGCTGGAATCGCAAGGAGTAGATTATGCATAGACTAAAAGAAGTTGTCGAACACACCCGGCTTTGGGGCGGTGGCTGCCCTCGATTGTGGGTATTGATGCAGTTTGAGGGACCCACTTCTCATTAGCACCGCGGGCTAAAGCCGCGGTGCTAATCAGACAAGAAGGAAACCGCACCAGCACTCTCGAGGGGGCTGGGCCGTCAAGCGAGAAACGCAATTACCCTCAGCGATCACTGCGCGCTGCATACGAGCCGCTGTCTTCCCCACCGGCTCATTAGAACTTCACAAAGAACGCGTCCGCTTGCAGCACGCTGCGCTCAACGGGATGGACGAGTTGGTAGAGGTTACCCATATAGGTAAAGCCTTTTTCCTTCAGCGTGGCATAAACGGAATCAAAGAGCGGTTGGCCCTCGTAGAGCTCGCGGAAACTAACCTCGATGATTGCTGCTTTAGATTTCGAAAGCACCTCGGAGGCGCCCGCGAGCACCTTGTCTTCATATCCCTGGACGTCGAGCTTGATCAGGATTTCGGGTTCCAGTGACAGCTCAGCTTCCATCTCGTCCAGTTTTCTTACTTCCACGCGCTCTATCGTTTCCCCGGCCGACTCTGGAAAAGCTTCTTGGTGAAGCTTGGCCATTGGCCGGAGAGAAGAACTCTGGGAGTAGTCACTGCGATGCATCTCCAAAGTGGCGGTTCTGTCACCAAGGGCGATATTGAAAGCTCGCGCTCCGGGAATGTTGCGGAGCGCCCGTTCGAGTTGCCGGAACTCCTCCTTCAGCGGTTCGAAAGATATGACTGCTACACCAGGCAAAATCTGAGTAATCATCCTGGCGAATTCCCCGGTATGCGCTCCCACGTCGATTACCGTCTTGATGTTGAGGGAGGCAATGTATGCATATTCACCCATCGAGTACCTGGGGTGATAGCGGACAAGATCGAGGCCGAGAATATTTAACGGCTTCTTAATAATTGTCTTGATAAACGGAAACATAAACTTTGAGTCAATCCAAAGAACTGCCGGCTAACACAGACATCGCCGCAGTAATACTTGAATTCGGAGATCCGATACTGAGAACCCGGCTCTTTATCTTGCGTAGCCAGAATGGATATTTCGATCTGCACGACGGCATAACCGGATATTGGCTGGTTAGGCCATCACGCGGCTTTCGCTCAATCGATCGCTCGGCTGCCTTTTGAATAGTTTGGACATAGCACTGCACCATTCTTTCCAAAGAATAATCCTGACTGGTTTCCCACGCAGCTTGTCGCATCAGGGAAAGCCTTTCGCGATCGCCGGCCAGGAGTTCAAACCGATCGACAAACGCATCGATGTCCCCAACGGGCACCAAAAAGCCATTCTCGCCTTCCTTCACCACCTCTGTCAGTCCACCCTCGAGGTTCGTGACCACCGGCACGACTCCATGTCCCATTGACTCCAGCAGCGCCAGAGGCAACCCCTCGGAATCTGACAACAATACCAGGGCGTCGAGTTCCCTCAACCTCTGTCTGATCGCTTCAGGAGTGAGCCAACCCCAGAACTTGGCGTGGCGCGTAACGCCGTTTTTCTCAAACCCGCCCTCGAGAGCAAGGCGCTCTGGTCCGTCACCAAGCAGATGCAGTTCGAAGCGAATCCCACTGCGTTCGAGTTCTTTTGCCAGCGGCACCAGATCCAGAACCCGCTTATGACCCTGAACCAGCCGCCCCAGGTAACCAATGCGCAGGGGTTCATCCGGCTCAATCTGACGCTGACGCCGGCCAGTGATTTCCGCGGACGACAAGGACGTTACGCCGTAAGGCACGTGATGCGCTCGGGCGGGCGGAATTGAACATTGGTCAATTATTCTTCCATGAATTGCTTCACTGACGCCCACGGCACAATCGATGAAAGGCGCGTAGTGCTTCAAAGGCTCATAGAACGCCGGGCCGTCGGCATGGGCGATTGACATAGTTACAATTGACGGGTCGAGCAAAGGCAAGGCCAGCCAGCCCGCATCCGGCGAAACCGAAATAATGTAGACGTCGGGGCGCTCTCCATTGACCCACGCGGCCAGACGGCCGGCGCGCTCTTCCGGCAGGTGCCGGCGAGACCACAGATTCATCAAGACGTCACCGCCGGCTCTTTGTATTGCTGTGGGAATCGCTGCGTCCGGTCCCGGTTCTCCAACGACCGATACGTAATGCCCCTGCTCGACGAGGGAGGCACAAACATTTACCAAAAAGGTGTGTGCACCACCCGTTGGTGGTGTCGTCATAGTGGTATCTACGAAAACAACGTTCATTACGAGTGACCATCTCGCTGGCTGAGGACGGCGAATAGAGTTCGTCTTAGAGGCGGCCCTCCGCAGCGCCCGCGCTTATCGCTCGCAATACTCACTCGGCCTGGTCCGAAGATCCTTAGGTGACTAACGCGCGCGGCCGAATTGCGAACTTTCAAACTCATATAATTCTTGACGCTGATCATATTGATCTGCTAGTTAGGGTGCCGTGGGACAGCTCAGGAGGCGCGAGCACGTTCTCCGCTAAGCTGTTGAGCATCTCGAAGCTCGTGCAGAAACAACGATGAGTTAGTTTGTTCAGGGTGCAAAGAAGTTGGTTTCTGCGCCAACCTCGGTAGCGAGGCATTTAAGAGCCGGGCAGCGTCATAGATAGATTCAACATTTGAAAACTCGGCGTATGTAGGACGCGAGGGGGCGACGTAGTTCTTCACCTTTTTAGCGAGTCGATAAAGGGGCTTGTTATTCCTGACGCTTTGGGTTAGCAAATGCAGGCTTGAGTTGTCTTTCTTTCTCGTTGCTGCCTTAGCCGCGGTATGCTGTTGCCAGAGACTTTCGAACATATCGTTGGTGCCCGAGTATTCTTTCATGTAAAACGCGAGTTCTTTGTACTCCTCTGAAACGTCGTCGTAATCCTCGTAAGCTGTCAGCTCATGAAACATCGCGTTCAAGTGGACATCCATCTTTGCCGAATAGCGAAACCTGTGCGGATAGAGTTTCTGAAAAAAGAGGTAGGTTGCAAGTAAGTACGGAGCAGCCAGGTACTTCATCGGATAAGGAACATCAGCCAGCAGGTCTGCTTTGTAGAGAGAGATATACTCATCACCCTTTTGTTTCCTTGCAAAACGCAATCCCGTGTTACTAAGCACGCTGGCGCCCGCAATAAAAAGAGGAAGATCTATGAAGTGATAGCTCTCAGTGATGCTGAGCAGTTGGCAGGCTGTAGAATAGTCGGGAAGTGGCGGCACGAAAAAGCGGTTAGTTACGCCGGCCGCTTGTTCCACCAAACTTCTTTTGACTGCGCAATTCAGCATTCTGGGAATTATTCGCTCGATGGGCTGCAAGTTACAGAGTCCCTGAATTATCGAGTCTGACGCAACCTCGAAGAGCTTGCCCGTCATGAAGTCACACGAGAGAGAGCCTTTGAGCCTGGGGTCCGGAATGTCCGGATGCTGGTAAAAAGCGAACGGCCAGACCAGCACTTTGAGATCAAACTTCGAAATCAAATCGTGCGCGTATGAAAGACAGTCAAGCAGCAGACCATCGTCATCAGACAGATAAATAATGAACTGACCGCGGGCATGCTTCAGCGCAAAATCCCAGTTGTCACACATTGACAGGTCGCGTTCCGGATTCACATACCGAAGCCGGTTCGAGTGGGACATAAAGGCTTCAACAACTTCTCGGGTGCCGTCTTTTGAGTTGTTATCACAGACGACCACTTCGTAGTCATCAAAGCTTTGCTCAAGCGCAGTCTTCAGCGAAGATCGTAGCAACGAAGCCCGGTTCCTGGTGGGCACGACAATTGAAAAGAAAGGCAGGTCCATTTTCCCGCTCATTTGGCTACTTCCGCCACGTTCTGATCCAGCAACGGCAAGGCTACGCTCCTTTCATCGATGATAGTTCTGAGCGCGTCCGACACATAGGCAACCTGGTCTCGCGTAAGGTTGAGCGCTGATGGCAGGTTTATTCCGTAAGGACAGATTCGATAGCTGACGTGGTTCCGCTCTCGAGCTAATTGAGCCTGTTCCAAATGGTGATAAGCCGGAAGCGAACTTAAGGGGTGAAAGAAGGGTCGGGAATCGATGCTGCGATCGCTCAACTCCCGCTGTAAGTAATCCTTTTCAATGCCGAGGCCGGGATCGAGCACCGCCGTGATCATCCAAAACGCATTTCGAGTATTAGCAGCTTGCGGGTTTAGAGTCAGGCCTTCAATATCTGAGAGCTCCTCTTTATACCAACTGAACATTTCGCGTTTCCTGGTCATGAGTTCGTCAATTCTTTCCAACTGGGCCAGCCCGAGCGCCGCCTGCATGCTGCTCATCTTGTATTTGTAGGCCACCTCGACATTCCAAAAGAGACTGTCACCGGGTTTGCGCCCGTGGTCGCGCAAATAGAGAACGCGTCGATAAAGGTCTTCGTTATTCGTGACCAGCATTCCCCCTTCACCACTGGTCAAGGTCTTGGAACCATGAAAGCTGAACACGCCGACATCACCAAAACTGCCGGCCCTTCGTTCTTTGTATTCTGCGCCCGCGGCCTCGGCGGCATCCTCGATGACGGCAATGCCGTGGTGCGCAGCGATCTCAGTGATCTTGTCCATATCCGGCATGTTTCCATAGAGGTCAACCGGAATCACCGCCTTCGTTTGCGGCGTGATGCATTGTTCGAATGACGCGGGCGACAAGCACCAGGTCTTCTCGTCAATGTCCGCGAAAACTGGCGTGGCGCCCACATATGTGATGGGAGCGGCCGACGCGATCCATGTAGCATCAGGCACGATTACGTCGTCTCCGGCTCCTACTCCGAGGGCGAGAAGAGCAAGATGTATAGCGGAGGTGCAGGACGGCAGGGCAACCGCGTAAGCGACGCGCAGATAATCCGCGAAAGCCCTCTCAAATCGATCGTGGTACAGGTTGGCATTCTGGTACCACGCATTGGTTACAGCGTCGGTAACATAGTCAATTTCCTTTTGCGTGATAGATGGCCCGGCAACGGGAATTCTTTCCATAACTCAATCCTTTATACATCGAAGGTATCCATCCAAAGCAACAGTAATCAAAAGTTTGGCGTCGATTTCTTTGTCTATCGCAAAGCGGTCGGTAGTTGTCATGAACTCGCGCACGGCTGTTTTGGGATTATTGCCCTTACCCCACGGCCGGTCGGCGAAAAATTCATCAGGCATGTCCTCAATCAGTGTGTCAAAAACAACAAGGTAACTGCCCCTGGTTACCAGCGGAGCATACAACTTCAGTTCATTCAGCACGTGATCATGGGTGTGATTAGAGTCCAGAACCACCAGCACGGACTTTCGACCTTCAGCCAGTCGCGCAACCTTATCCGCAACCGCTGGGTCAATCGAAGATCCCTGGATCAAGTCGAGGCGTTTGAACATCGGATGCTTTTCCAACTCGATGCGATTGTGTTCACGAATGTCGATATCGACTCCGATAACGCGACCGTTGTTTCCCAACAACTCGAGCAATGACGAGTAGTAGATGAGCGAGCCTCCATGCGCCACGCCTGTCTCGATAATCAAGTCAGGTCTCACCCGCCAGACAATCTCCTGCATCGCGATCATGTCCTGTGGAAATTGAATCAGCGGCCGGCCCATCCAGGTGAAGTTGTAGGCGTACTTGTGACGGGTGACCTCTCTGAGCCAGATACGCGACAGCGCCTGCACGTCGGTATCTTCCCTCAAACCTTCGATGTTTGCCGCCACTTCGGCAAAGAATCTGGCCACTTCGCTCACTTTATGAAGTCCTTCCAGTAGAGGGTTCGCGAAGCGATCACCCGGCTGCCGTCACGTCCCTCGTTGGCGATTAGGTCGAGGGCTGAAACATAGGGGGTGAACTCGCCGTGTAATTGCCGGTACGGGAGTTTCCGATAGTCCATGTATTCGACCCGCACTCCGCTGCTTTCGAAGAGTTCATGATCGAGGTAATACCGTGCGCCATGTCCGGTGATGTAAACGTCGCAATCGCAGCGCTTCACTAAGTCAACAACCCGCTGTGAACTTTTCCCCCCGATTCCCAATTGTGACGAAGTCGCGAAGTTCTTACCCTGGGTCAAAGAGAAGTAATCGCAGATGGCTTCCATGCTTGCGACAGCAACCTCCGCAATTGTCCTGGCGGACCGCTGATAAACGGATTGCACGAGGGACATCATGTCGTCCTTGAACGGTGAGGAAGCGTACGACTGGGAAAGTAAGTCGAGATGCGCGCGGCGCCAGTCAGTTTTGTCGTCGATCATCACGGCCCTGATTTCCTGCCCCAACCTCAGGTTTTGCAGCGGCACCGTTAGCCATTTCATCCCGGCGGACGTCTTAACCTGAACTCGGTTCACGAAACTTCCCTTAGAGAACTGCACATCATCGTAGTGCACGTAGACATCGGCAAGTCTGATCTGTTCAAACAACCCGACCCAGGGAAAGAACATTGGCTGTGAGATCACAATACGCTTCATTACAGATCTGCTGCGGCAGCCGCGAGAAACTTTTCCATCAGCGTAACATCGTGATAAGCGCCACTCTGATAGATATGTTTTTGCTGATTGCCGACCACGGCGTAACCCAATGCCAGATACAAGTCGATCGCGCGCCTGTTTGAAGACATAACCTGCAGCATGATCTTACGGAGCGCAAAGACGTCACGAAGGTAAGTTTCGATTAACTGCAATGCCTCCCTGGCATGCCCTCGTCCCTGCGCTGCGGGCGTCAGGCAGATGCCCAATTCACCGAAGCCATGGACAAAATCCATGTTTCTTATCTGGAGGTAACCACGAGCTTTGCCGGAAGCGCGAGCGGCGATGATGAAGAAGACCGTGCGCGGATCGTCGAGCATTGTGGTCAGCCATTTCGTCACGCGGGCGGCGGAATTCGCGCGCGGCATTGCCATTGTCAGCATTTGGGTCGCCATGTCGTTGCGTAACGCCACCAGGAATTCCGTGTCGGCTCCTATTGGCGCCCGCAGAACGGTTTTCTTTCCAGTCAGCATGCAACTTGTCTCAGCTAGGGATAAAAGTAATTCAGCCTTCGGCCGCGCCATGATTTTACTTTGGCGATTTCCTCACGAGCGTGAACAGGATTCAGTCCGACATAAACCAGGGTTACGTCCGCAGGTAATTCTTCCGGCGCAACAATGGGAAGCCCGAGCAGAGTCTTCCCCTGGCGAAAGGAATTGCGATCAATGAAGCATGATACCCTGTTCCGTTCCTGGAGACACGTGGCGACGAATGTCCCGTAAAATCCGGACCCATAAATCGCTGCTTTTCCTGCTGTGCCGCAGGCGCGCTCAAACGTTCTCACCTCTTCCGCAAAGCCTGCCCAGTATGCAGCCATCTCAGTGACTGAATCCATAAGGCCCTCGTTCGGCTCTATGATCGCGTCGGCAACCGCTTTCGCTGACTTGCGGGCCGTCACCACGAAGGCGCTGTGGTGGGCCTCGCTGTCAATCTCAATTGCCGAGAATCCCTGTTCGGACAGGAGCCTTTCGACGGAACTCGGAGAATAGTGGTGGACGTGATCAGCGACTACAAAATCCGCGGTATTGGCATAGACGTTTGGCACGATGCAATAGAAAACGCCATCGGTCTTCAGCAGCGCGGCGATCGACGCCAGCTCGGCTCGGGGATCGCTAACATGTTCGAAGGCGAAAAATGAAGTGACCAGATCGAATCGTCCTTGCCATCCGTCCCTGGGCTTGTAGGTTGCCCAGTTCTCAGGTGCGGCAAAGAGCTGCCAGAAGGGAACATACATCTCACTGACATCGAAGAGGTGTGGGACTAAATCCGGGCGGCTGCGGGTCAAGAGCTTTAGCGTTGTGCTTTTGGCACAGCCGTAGTCGAGGATGAAAGCCCCAGGCGCCAGGTTTACTTTCGAGAGCAGGACCCTGGCTTGATGATCAAAGCGAAATATCTGCGTGTCGCCCGAAACTTCGTAAAGCTGATCTTCGTCATCGCTCTCAATCAGAATCTTGTAGGCCTGATCGTAATACTGCGCAAGATTCTCCAGTTCAGATGTCTGCAGGTGCCCGCAGTGGGCGCAGAAAAACACCTCCGTTTTCCCCGGAAGCACTTCGCACAGCGATGTTAGAGAGAACTCTGCCGGCGAAACATAAACAGCTTTTTCCAGAGTTGTCAGGCAGATCTTGCAGGTTTCCATTGTTTCAGGCTTTGTCCGGTTCGTCGGCGACCAACTCTGGATGAATCTCCTGGAAGTTCACGCCGGCCGCGAACGATCCGCACCATCCCATTCTGACGCCCGCCGGATCGCGAAAATTGAAATAGCGAAACTGCATGGACCAGCGGGACCGCTGGCTTCGATTGTAGCCCGACGAATGCAGAGTCAGGAAATCGCTGATGATGAGATCGGTAGGCCCGGTTAAAGGTGCGCGTTGTTGATAACGAGCCAGTCGTTCTTCTTTGTTTGCCAGGACTAATCCATAAGCGCCTCGCTTCTCCGGATTGCGTGTATCTTCCTTGTGCACTGGTGCTAAACCATCGCGGTGCGAGCCGACACAGAAGTGCACCGGCCCGAGTTCCTCGGTAATCTGGACCAGAGGACTCCAGAACACCAGGCCATCCAGGCTGCGAAGTTGGGCGGGATATTCCTGATGCCAATCGGCGCGAAACCTCTCTTCCAGCGGATTGTCAATCCGAATGCCATACCCGCCGCCGGCTATGCCGGGTAGATCGGTTGCGCGCAACTGAGAAAACAACCGGGCGTGACGTTCAGCTGCCACCAGGCGCACAAACTCAGGAATCTGTTTTACGGCATCATAGACTTCCCCACCTATCCGCCGGTCGTGCGCCAACAGTGCCTGATAGCCGTCGTCAAAACTTTCAGACTGAAATGGCTTTTGCCGAATAGGCAGATCGTACTTTCGGATCAGGATCCCCAGTAAGCTGTGGATAAAGAAATGAATAGGTCTAATGTCTCTCCCGGGGTCATAAAAGTTCGGCAGGAGCAGGAAGCCGTCCTGATTGAATCGTTCGATCTGTTCCTGGTTAAGTAGTTCCGCTGCCATCTGTTCAGTGCCTGAATCACTCACTTTTTCTCGCGTTCGAAATCGGCGTAGCTGCGATCTCTCTCAGAGATTACGCTGACGGGCAGCGGCCACTTCACCACGAAACCCGGATCGTCAAAGCGAAAGCCGCGAGCGGACTCGGGATGATAATAGTTCGAGATTTGATAGAGGACTTCCGTGGAATCTTCAAGCGTTTGATAGCCATGCGCGAATCCTTCCGGGATGTAGATCATCAACCGGTTTTTGGCTGTTAGCTCGACGGCAAGCCATTGGTAACGTGAGGAAGAATCCTCGCGCAAGTCGATGATGATGTCATAGATGGCCCCGGCCGTGCAGCGAACCAGTTTCGCTTCGGCGTGAGGAGGGATCTGATAATGCATGCCGCGGATCGTGCCGCGCCGTTTATTGAAGGCGATACTGCCCTGCGCGATCCGAGGATTCAGGCCATGGCCGCCAAATTCTTTGTCGGTCCAGGTCCGCGCGAAGAATCCGCGCTCGTCCTCAATCAGCTCAGGCTCTATGATAAAAGCGCCTTTCAGCGCTGTTTCGGTAAATATCATGCTTTGCCAGGTGCAAGGGTTTCCGAGTATTTTTCCTGCGCTTAGACCACCCTCAACTCAGGAATCGGGATAATGAATCTTCCCCCGCGACGTCGATATTCAGCTTGCTGTTCCAGAATCTCCTCGGCAAAGTTCCACGTCAATAGCAATACGTGCGAAGGCATCTCCTCCAGTAACCGCGCCGGAGGTGAAACCTGCAGATGCACGCCCGGCATGTAACGTCCCTGCTTGACCGTGCTGCGATCGACGACAAAATCCAACGCTTCCCGGCCGATCTGAAAATAGTTAAGCAGCGTGCTGCCTTTTGCCGCCGCTCCGTAGGCCGCCAGGCGTTGCTCTTTCTCCTTCAGGCCAAAGATGAAACTGCGCAGGGATCTTTTCAGTTCCTCAACGCGCCGAGCAAAGCCGCGGTAAAAGTCCGGATGATCGACTCCCCAGGCGGCCTCTTCGTCCAGCAGCCGCAGAACGGACTCGCCTTTTCTGGCGCCGCCTTTTCTTGAGGCGAAGATCCGGATCGAGCCCCCATGGATCGGGAGGCGCTCAACATCCGTAATGACGAGGTTCTGACGATCGAATAATCGATCGAGCGCCGAGAGTGAGAAGTAGCAAAGATGTTCGTGGTAAATCGTGTCGAACTCGCAACGGTCAATCAGATCTTTGACGTATGGCACTTCGATAACTGCCAGGCCATCGTCTTTCAGGAGCATTCTTACTCCCTGAGTGAACCCATTGAGATCGGGAACGTGCGCCAGCACATTGTTGGCATGGATGACATCCGCTCGTTCGCCGCTGGCCGCCAGTTTGCGCGCGGTAGCAGAGCCGAAGAACTCGCAGAGGGTGCGAATCCCTTTTTCTTTCTGAGCGACCCGCGCGATATTAATGGCCGGTTCGATGCCCAGCACTGGAACACCGGCTGACTGGTAGTACTGGAGCAAGTATCCATCATTGCTGGCGATCTCTATAGCCAGACTTTGCGGACCGAGGTCACGAGAGGCGAGCAGCCGCTGCACAATCTGATTGGCGTGCCTGAGCATTGTGTCGGAAAACGAAGAGAAGTAAAGGTATTCCCGAAACAGATTTTCCGGCGGCACAGTCTCGGTGATTTGAACCAGAGCGCACCCGTTACAAAACGCCAGATCAAGCGGATAGGTTGACTCCGGCTGATTGAGTTGCTCTGCCGTCACCAGCGAATTAGCGAGCGGCGTATTGCCCAGGGAAAGGATCAACTCTAAATCCTCCTGACCGCATGATCGACATTGAAACGAGGTGCTCATTCAGTGGCCCACAGAAAATCCGTATACCAGTTGATTGTCCGACGCAAGGCGTCGTCGGGAGCAAACAGCGGGCGCCAATTAAGCATGGTGCGAGCCTTGGCGGCACTCAGATACTGGTGACGAATTTCGTTGGTCACCTGATTCAAGATCTCAGGTTCTAAATCCGAGCCCATTAACTTTATGATGCTCTCCACCAGTTCCAGGACCGTAATCTGGGTCTCGTTGGAGAAATTGAACGCGTGTCCCCTCAGTTCGGCTTGTTCAGCCAGCTTTTCCGCCAACAAAATATAGGCGGCGGCGCCATCCTCAACATAAAAATAATCCCTGATGTATTTGCCGTCGGAGCGAATGATCGGCCGCTGATTTCTAAGCACAGAGCGAATCGTGCCCGGTACGATCCGGTTCCAGTTCAGATCGCCGCCACCAAAAAAGTTGCCGCAGCGAGTCGTGACTACGGGCAAGCCATAAGTGACCGCATATGATCTGGCGATGAGATCCGCGCACGACTTGCTTACGTCGTACGGATGCCGGCCGTTGAGCGGAGTGTCTTCATCATAGGGAAGATTGTTGTGATCGCCGTATGCTTTGTCCGAAGAAGCGAGAATGATCTGCCTAACTGTGGGACTGCGCCGGCAAGCCTCGAACAAGTCCCAGGTGCCGGCAATGTTGGTCTCGAAAGTTGATGCCGGATTGCGATTGGCGATCCCAACTATCGTTTGAGCAGCCAAATGAAAGACCGTGGCGATTTCATATTCGCCAAGAATTCGCTCCATCAGTTTCTGATCCCGTACATCGCCACGAACTACTTTCACCTTCTCGATCAAGCGGCTCTGGATCAGATGACTCTGCGGCACCCAGTCGCGTACGAGGCAAACCAGGTCGGCCCCTGAGTCGAGCAGTCGTCGCACAAGCCAACCACCAAGCAAACCCGTTCCCCCAGTTACAAAAGTGGGGCGGTCCTGCCAAAACTCTCGGTTCGGTGAGCCTGCTAGTCCCAAATCTTCCAGGGCGTGTTACCCCCTTGCCAAAGACTTTCCAACAATCGCATATCCCGCATTGTGTCCATACATTGCCAGAAGCCTTCGTGGCGATAGGCTACCATTTGTTTGTCCGCGGCCAGTTTCTCGAGAGCGTCGGCCTCCAGGCTGCTCCCGTCGCCGCTCAAGTAGTCGAAAACGCCGGGCTCGAACACCAGATAGCCTCCATTTATCCAGCCGTCTCCTATCTGCGGTTTTTCGGTAAACTCGGCCACCAGGTCGCCATCAAAGATTAGCCCACCGAACCGGGCCGGGGGCCTTACTGCGGTAACCGTAGCCAGCTTTCCGTGCGAACGGTGGAACTCCACCAGTCGGGATAGATCGATATCGCTTACGCCGTCACCATATGTGACCATGAATGTTTGATTGTTCAGCGATGCTTCCAGCCGCTTGATGCGTCCACCAGTGAGTGTTCGCAGGCCAGTGTCGATCAGATGGACCACCCAGTCTTCACATTCCTTTTCGCGCATCTCGACCGAGCCTGAAGAAAGATTGACAGTCATGCTGCCGTTCAAACTGTAGTAGTCGAGGAAGTAGCGTTTTACCATCTCGCCCTTATAACCGAGCGCGATGAAGAACTCATTGAAACCATGATGGGCGTAATGCTTCATGATGTGCCAGAGAATAGGCCGGCCGCCGATCTCGACCAGCGGTTTTGGCTTTAGCTCGGTTTCTTCGGTCAGCCGACTGCCGAAACCGCCGGCCAGGATTGCTACCTTCATGAATTCTGCACCTCGAGCGCGGTCACTACATTCTCTTCAGCTTCGCCGGCGAACTGCGTGGTCCACTTGAGTAGCGGCCGCACAACACCAGGGATGGCTCCAGCGTAATCGCCGCGAAGTGAATCGCCATCCAGACTATCAATCACCTGAAACGCCACTGCATCACGCTCGTAAAAGTGCACCACCGCGGGATCCAACGTGCTCAGCGCGACACCAACGATCATCGTGCCTTCTGAAAGGAAATTACCCGGGATCCAGGCAGTGCTTTTGTAACGACCCACCGCCCGCGGCGTTCGCTGGCAGAGCGGATCAGGATCACCAGAAATGAAAGCATAGATCCCTTCTTCATTAAAAAAGTGATAGTTTGGCACCATCGCGTGGCCGGGTTGGAGCACTTCATATTCCATCTCGATGCCCACCGGCTTGCGGATGTCCACGGCGTCAGTAGTTTCATTCTCTTCAGTTCGCACACGCACCGCAAGCAGCCGCGCTAAATGGTTGCCGGGCGCTCTCGCCGGATCAGTCCATTCGCGCGAGGCGCTGGTCCCCAAACCGGATTTCAGGTACATACCAACAACGTGGTGCGATGGTCCGTCCGAGATGACCTTGCCCTCATCCAACAGGATCGTGCGCCCACAAAGGCGGGTGATTGCCGGCATGTTGTGAGAGACAAACAGCACGGTTCTGCCATGCTGGCTAACTTCCTGCATCTTGTCGAGACACTTGCGCTGAAAGCTGGCATCGCCCACGGCCAGAACCTCATCCACGATCAGGATTTCCGGTTCTAAATGCGCGGCGACCGCAAAGGCGAGGCGCACATACATGCCACTACTGTAATGTTTGACGGCCGTATCGAGGAATTTGCTGACTTCTGCAAACGCTACGATCTCATCAAACTTGCGTTCAATCTCCTCGCGCCTCATCCCCATGATCGAGCCGTTTAAGAAGATGTTTTCCCGGCCGGTTAGCTCGGCATGAAAACCAGTGCCAACTTCAAGCAGACTGGCCACGCGGCCGCGTAGTTCTATTCGGCCTTCAGTCGGCTCAGTAATCCGCGACAGTACCTTCAGCAGCGTGCTCTTGCCCGCGCCATTCCGTCCGATAATTCCAATAACTTCTCCGGGCTTAACTTCAAAGCCGACCTCTTTGAGCGCCCAGATCGACCGGCGCGGCACCTGGCTCCGCCGTCGCACCAGCCTGGGAACCGCGTGCAGGGTTCGCACCAATGACTCGCGCAAGGTTCCGTAGGGCGTCTGGTGCTCGCCGATCCGGTATTGCTTGCCAAGGTTTTCAACCACAATGGAACCCATAGTGTCTCTCGGTACGTCGATCGCTAAATAATATCCGCGAACTTTCTTTCCATGCGCTTGAAAGTGAACAATGAATACGCGAGGGCGACCAATGTCAGCAGCGCGGAAACGCCGAGTGCGCGCCAGTCTAAGGGGAGATTAAAGAGTGAGGCTCGATACCCTTCAACAATGCCGGATAAGGGATTAAGTGACATCAACCAACGCCACTTGGCCGGGACCAGGCTCGACGGATAGATGATCGGAGAAGCAAACATCCAGAGCTGAATTAGAAACGGTAAGGCATAGCGGATATCGCGATACTTGACGTTCAAGGCGGACATCCACATTCCCACTGCTAACGCGAGGGCCGCCGTCAGTAAGACAAGCCCCGGGAGGGCCAGGAGGCTGATGCTCGGTGGAACCCGGTAATAAAACATCAAGGCGATCAGCGTCAGGAATGCAAAAAAGAAGTCTACCAAACCCGCCATGACTGCCGCCGCGGGAATCACTATGCGCGGAAAGTAAACCTTGGTAATCAGGTTGGCGCTCCCTACCAGGCTGTTGCCGCTGTTGGTTATGGCGTTTGAAAAAAAGGTCCAGGGCAACAGCCCAGCGTAAGCGAACAGCGCATAGGGAACTCCATCAGATTTAATACCCGCCAGCCTGCCAAAAAAGAGCGTAAAGATTAGCATGGCGAACAGTGGCTGGATTATTGCCCACGTGGCCCCGAGGAGTGTTTGCTTGTAACGTACCTTCACATCGCGCCACACCAGGAAATATAGCAGTTCGCGGTACGTCCAAATATCGCGCAGGTCGAGCGGAACCCAGGACTTACTCGGCTCGATGACAACCAGGGGACCTTCCTGCAGAGGCCCTTCCGGCAACGGCCGTTCGGGTTTCCCTGCAGGTGACTCATCGGCTGACGTTTGATGTCCACGCTTGCCCACATCAATCGCACTCATAGACGTTCCTAAAGGCAGAATTCTATCTGCGGTCCGGCTCTAACTCGCTCTCTTGCTAGCCTTGCGCTTGTCCGTTTGTGATTTCTAAGCAGAAAGGCGTCAGTCTAACTTCGGAGGATAGGTGAGTCAAGCAGGGCCCGGATAGCGCTATCTGTCCAGGGTACATTCATTATTGAAGCGCTTTGGCGACGGTGGCGGCCAGAACCGCGTATCCGGCAGCGTTCGGGTGGCTCTCTGTGGTGGAAGGATATATTTGCTGGCGTTGAGCGATCGCGTTCCGCAGCTCAGGCAAGGCATCAACGCAGGCGATATGTTTTTCGGTGCACCATGACTTAACCTCTTCACGAGCCCTGTTCTCCATCTCAACCAGACGAGAGAACGTACCGGTCGACCTTCCTTCACGCTGCATCAGATCAGCGTAGACCGATTCCTTCGTCGGGATCAGTAACACCAGGAGTTTGACGCCGTGTGCGTCAACTCTTTCCTGGGTTCGCGAAAGGGCAACTTTCGAAATCCGCAATCCTTCGGCGATGCGAGGGTCGTCGAGGTCAAGCGCAGTCAGCCGGTAGGCGGTAGTAAAAACCGTGCGAAGTTTATCGTCATCGCACACGGCGCCATGGGCGGGATAGGTCGTCGCCCACTGCCTGTCAATTTCGTAATCGACGTCGGTTGTGCCGGGCCAAAACCCGGTGCGGTTCAACAGTCGGCCAACGGCGGAATGCTCGCGCACCCAAAAGCTCCAGCCGGATGGTGAAGATCGTCCGTAAGTATTGTGAAAGTTCTTCTCTTCGTCCCAATAAGATTGCGACTTGCTCAGAATGGTATCGTGTCTGAGTTCATCGGATGGCGGATTGCTGCGCAGATTGGCGTAGCGGTCATTTGTATAAGTCAGCGAGTACGCATCGTACAGGTCGTTGCCGAAATACAACCCTACAATGATAACTTTCGGTGAAAAGTTGAAGGCTTTTTCTGTCAGCCGCCAGTATTGGACTGGTCCATAGCCACCAACACTCATGTTATAGACCGAGTGTTGGGAAAGCTTCGCGAGCTGCTGCGGCCAGGCGTCCGCCGACTGCACGTTTACGCCCCATGTCTGCGAGTCGCCCAGCCCGACCACGTCTACGTGTGCAGGCACCGAAGCGTTGCGAAACCCGTTGGCGTCATGACCGGGCGTGTTGGGTAAAATCCGCACTCCGAGCTCAGGATCGCTAGTAGTCTCCCCGCCGGCGCGATCCCCCATCCGGATCTTTTCAACTATGCGCAGACCCACCTCTGCCGCAACCAATCCGACGGTGATTCCGAACACTACGGCTAGAATTCTGAAGATGATAATCCGGCCGCGAGCGGGCCGGTGCTTAGTGTTGCGCTCCGCAGAATCGGTTTGCGCGATCATGGTTCTTCTGAGATGTGAGAACTTACCTTTATCGTTAGTCGCCCGCATTTTCAACAGGCGCGAACCGAGGATGATGGCGTCGCTCGGAGCGGCGTCAATCAAGGGTGAACTGCGAGCGCCAATCAGTTGTCTCTTCGAATTTTGGCTGGTCCTTCTTCTCCAGAACACAAGTTTCCAGCACGAGAAAGTCCATCTCAGTCCGCATAAAGCAACGATAACTGTCTTCCGGCGCACAGACGATCGGCTCACCACGCACGTTGAAACTGGTGTTCACGATGACCGGACAACCGGTCTTCTGCCGAAAGGCCTCGATGATTTCCCAGTACAGCGGATTTGTTTCTTTCCGGACCGTCTGGATGCGGGCCGAGTAATCAACGTGCGTGACCGCGGGGATTTCGGACCGGCTCACGTTCAGTTTATCGATGCCCCAAAGCTTTTCTTCTTCGCCGCTCATCTGGCGCCGGCGGCCGGGGGCAACGTCAGCCACCAACATCATGTAGGGGCTGTCGTAATCCAGCTCGAACCATTCGGCGGCGTGTTCTCTCAGCACGCTGGGAGCAAACGGCCGAAAGCTTTCGCGATACTTAATCTTCAGATTCATAACCGATTGCATCGCGGGCGAGCGAGCGTCGCCGATAATACTGCGCGCGCCCAGCGCCCGCGGTCCAAATTCCATCCGGCCCTGATGCAAACCGATAATTTTTCCGGCAGCCAGATGTTCCGCTACTACCTCGGGCAATTGCTCGCGCGAATATTTCGTGTAAGGCAGATTCCTGGTTTGCAGAAATCCTTCGATCTCTTCCACTGAGTTTTGCGGGCCGAGATAGGAACCCTTCATCCCATCAGAATAAGGCGCCAAACTGGTGGCACGCGCATCTTGCGCGTGATCCACGGGCGGGACGCCCGTGCTACTGCGCCACTTTCCCGCGCGCTCCGCGCTGACGCGTTCTTTTCCCAGGTATCGATGCCAAATCGCGAGGGCGATACCAACTGCCCCGCCGGCATCGCCCGCGGCGGGCTGAATCCAGATATCCTTAAACGGCCCTTCGCGCAGTATTCGACCGTTAGCTACACAATTAAGGGCCACGCCACCAGCCATGCATAGCTTAGGCAGACCGGTTTCTTTATGAGCATGTTGGGCCATTTTGAGTATGGCTTCTTCCGTAATGGCCTGTATGCTGCGCGCCAAATCCATTTCACGTTGGGTAATCTTTGATTCAGGCCGCCTGGGTCGACCATCAAAGATTCGATCAAACGCGGTGTTCGTCATTCTCAGTCCCTGCGAATAACTAAAGTACTCGTGGTTCATGCGAATGCTGCCATCGTCGCGAACTTCGGCCAGCTTGTCTTTGATCAATGCAACGTATTTTGGCTCGCCGTAGGGCGCGAGGCCCATGACTTTGTACTCACCGCTGTTGACTTTGAATCCGGTGTAGTAAGTAAAGGCGCTGTAAAGCAATCCCAGACTGTCAGGAAAACGCAATTCCTTCAGGAGCGTGATCTCGTTTCCTTTGCCAATGCCAATCGAGCTGGTCGCCCACTCACCAACTCCGTCGACCGTTAGAATCGCAGCTTCCTCGAACGGCGAGGGATAAAAAGCGCTGGCCGCGTGGCTCTCGTGGTGATCTCCGAAAAGCAGCTTCCACTCAAACTTCTTGCGGGCCTTCTTGGCTGCTCTTTCGTCCTCGACACCATTGGCTTTGGCCATCTCGGTGCGGATCAGATCCGGCATCCAAAGCTTTTCTTTCATCCATAACGGCATTGCCTTGAGGAAGGAAGCAAAACCCGCAGGCGCATAATCGAGATAGGTCTCGAGCAGGCGATCGAACTTCAGCAACGGCTTGTCATAGAATCCCACAAAATCCAGTTGTTCGGCCGTGATGCCGGCTTCCTGAAGACAGTAACGAGCCGCGTTAACTGGAAAATTATAGTCGTGCTTGATGCGGGTGAAGCGCTCTTCCTGGGCGGCGGCGACAATCTCTCCGTCTGCGACGAGGCACGCAGCAGAGTCGTGATAGAAAGCCGAGATGCCGAGAATTTTTGACACAGGAGGCGCGGCCGCTAAAAGAGCGTGTAGATAAAAGGAGCGATTGCCGAGCCCTTGGCCAGCACCAGCAAGACACCAAAGACCACCAGAGTGATCACGATCGGCGCCAGCCAGTACTTCTTGTTCTGCTTCATGAACTCCCAGAGTTCGCTGACTACTTGCGTTTTCGACATCTCAATCCTCAAAACATCTTTTCATAGTGGCGGGGATCTCTCTGTCGCTCAGAGTAAGGTTTCCAGTAAGAATCACTCGCCGGCGCGCGACGTTGCAGCGGGTCCCAGCCGAACCACCGTTTGACCACACCGATTGGCGTGACGATCACAAAGAAGACGAAAGCCAGAATGATTCGCGTCGTTACCCACGATAGAACTTCGGCGAAGGCCATCCACGCCCTGTTCGGAAGGACGAGGACCCTCGGAAAGATGACTCCCAGCAGCACCAAAACCGCGCCGATGGGCAAGGTGATCTTAGAGACAGTAGGGAACTTTCCGCGATAGAACCACCAGGCGCTCATCAAAGAGAAAATGCCGCCCACGATCAGACCGAATTCTCGCTCAACTCTATATGATCTAATCTTCATCGTTAATTCAGAGTCGAAAGCGTAATTCAGGAGCGAGAGGTTTGCAAGGTGGCGCGGCGACTACGAGATTAACGACAGGCATCCAGTAATCAGATTCCTTAATCTGGACCGGGAGAAAGTACGGCGAGATCGATCCGCGTTACTTCAGTCCCGCCGAAGTCAGTCAGGCTAAGCTTAACAAGTCAGTAGCCCGAGTGCGCCGGCAACGTGCTGCTCATCAACGTCGAATGGTCAAACCCTGGCTGCACCGTTCGGAGTTCGGCCTTTAGGCGGAGTTGCGAGGAGTAGACCGCCTGAAGGCGGAACTCCCAACCAAAGCCCCGTCAACTTCGAAAAAACTTCGCGATAGCGCTCACCACATAATCCTGTTGCTCGTCGGTCAGCTCCGGATACACCGGTAACGCCAGTGTTTCTTTTGCTGCGTGCTCGGCGATGGGAAAGTCGCCGTCTTGATAACCCAGATAAGCCAAGCACTCCTGCAAATGCAGCGGCACCGGATAGTAGACATCCGTGCCCACGCCGCACTCGCGCAGATGGTCGCGCAAAGCTTCGCGCCGTCCGTCGCGCACGCGAATGACAAACTGATGAAAGATGTGCCGCGCGTTACTTCGCACGAAAGGTACTTCTATCTGCTCACCCAGACCGGCGTCGTTGAACATCAATTCATACTGTTGAGCTTTACGTTGGCGCCCGGCCGTCCACTCGTCAAGATGCGGCAGCTTCACCCGCAACACTGCGGCTTGCAGAGCATCGAGGCGGCTGTTAATGCCGATGACTTTGTGATGGTATTTTTTCTCTTCGCCATGCACGCGCAGCATTTTCAGCCGCTGGGCGTGATCCGGATCGTTTGTCAGCAGCATTCCGCCGTCGCCGGCGCCGCCCAGATTCTTTGACGGGTAGAAACTAAGGCAGCCCATCGCGCCCATCGAACCGGCGCGACGACGGCGATCCTCGGCCCCGATCGCCTGCGCGGCGTCTTCAATGATTGGAATGCCATGAGATCGGCTTAATTCCATCAGCGGATCCATGTCGGCGCATTGGCCGTAGAGATGGACCGGCATGATTGCCTTCGTGCGTTCAGTAATCGCCTCGGCAACCAAAGCGGGATTGAGGTTGTAAGTTCGCTCGTCGATGTCCACGAACACCGGCCGCGCGCCGAGCCGCGCAATCGCGGCCGCGGTGGCAAAGAAACTAAATGGGGTCGTGATTACGTCGTCGCCGGGCCCGACTTCACAAGCCATCAGCGCCAGGAACACCGCATCCGATCCGGAGGCGCAGCCGATGGCAAATTTTGTTTGGGAGTATTTGGCGATCTCTTCCTCGAGCGCTTGAACTTCGGCGCCCAGGACAAACTGCTGCGATTCGAATACGCGTTCCAGCGCCACGCGCACTTCTTGGTGGAGCATTGCGTACTGGGCCTGAAGATCAAGCAGCGGAACTTTCATTTAACTCTGGAGCGCCGGGTTGCTAACGCGCTGGTGTCCCGATTTCACACGTTTAGGGTTGCTTTCCACAAAACGAGTTCCGGTTGAGTCCGCTTAAGCGGACGACCGCCAATAGCCCAGCGATTCATCGCTGGGGGAAGCGATGGGATTCAAGACCAAGTCCGTGGAGCGGACGGCTGAAAACGTCGCTCGGGTGGGTCAATCATTCAGTCGTCCGTTACACGGACTGCGCATCACGCCGTTCTTCATCCCAGCACTGAAGTGCTGGGCTATTACCATTCGTCCGCTGCGCGGACTGTGAACTCATGCGGCGGGCGCGGATGGCATGGCTGCAACTGATCATGCCGATCCCCTTATGATCGCTTCCAGCAATCCGCCGTAAAAAACTCCACCTGACCACCGTTCTTCATCGATCGCTGCGCGGCTTCGAGCAGGCGCACCACGCGCAGACCGGCCTCGCCGTCGGTCAGAGGCTTGCGCGCGCTGCGAATTGAATCCAGAAACTCGGCCACTACATAACGCAACGCCTCGGTGGCATCGATTCGCGGGGCCCAGACGTCTCCAGTGCGATAACTCACCAGTGTTTGATAGTCAGCTTCGGAATCGCTGGTGCGGTTGGTGGTTACGCCCTTATCGTAAATCCGCACTTTCTCAGTCGGCTCGATGTCGTCGTAGAGAATCATCTTGCGGCTGCCGGCGATCATAGTGCGGCGGATCTTTACCGGGGCGAGCCAGTTGAAATGAAAGTGCGCGATGAAGTCGTCCGGAAAGTGCAGCATCAGGTAAGCAATATTTTCGATGCCCTGCTCGATATGGCAACTGCCGATGGCGCTCACGGCGTCCGGTTGGCGCTCGATGAGATAATCCATGATTGACAAGTCGTGCGGCGCCAGGTCCCAAAGCACATTGATGTCGCGCTGGAACAAGCCGAGATTGATCCGCACCGAGTCAAAGTACAGCAAGTCTCCTAAATCGCCGCTGGTGACGATCTCTTTCATTTTCCGGACAGCGCCGGTGTAAACGAAAGTATGGTCAACCATCAGCGTAAGACGGTTGGCTGCCGCGAGATCGATCAGCTCTTCTGCTTCGCGCACCGTGGCCGTCAGGGGTTTCTCTGCCAGCACGTGTTTGCCGGCGATCAGCGCTTCTTTCACGATCTGAAAGTGAGTCGCCACCGGCGTGACTACCGCGACCGCGTCGAGCTGAGGGTCAGACAGAAGTTTCAGGTAGTCGTTGGTCGTTTGCGCCGCGGGGTAACGCCGGCCCATGGCGGCCAGCCGAGACTCGTCCAGGTCACAGATCCAGCGCAGTTGTGCCAGTTCGTTCTCAGCGAAGTTTCGCAGGAGGTTCGGACCCCAATAGCCGCATCCGAGCACTCCAATGGTTGTAGCGGTCATCGGCTAGAGAGAATAGCCGCCATTTTCGGAAAAGTGAATTGGGGAAGGCGGGAATAGGAGCGTCCTAAGTTAACCGCGTTTAGAGTACCAACTTCAGTTGGGTTCTTTCTTGCTTAATAAAAGCCCGACTAGAGTCGGTACTCTAAACAAGCTTTGTTTGGTTTCGTGGTTCTTTTCCACGAGGACAAGAACGATCCACGAAATCACACGAAATCACGCGAACAACGAGTCCCATTTCGTGTGTTTTCGTGGATTCTTACCTGGCAAGCCAAGGTTCTCAAACGATGACACCTACTTTTCCGCTTTATCTTCGCGCAACACTCGGGCTGGGTTTCCAGCCACGGTCGTGTCCGCGGGCACATCCCTGGTGACTACCGCGCCGGCCCCGACAATGGCGCGTTCGCCGATGGTGACGCTGCAAAGTATGGCCGCGCCGCTGCCGATACTGGCGCCGCGCTTGACGACGATGGGCACGACCGTCCAATCATCATCCGTTTGTAACGCGCCGTTCGCGCTGGTGGCGCGCGGATATTTGTCGTTGATAAAGGTCACGCCGTGACCGATGAAGACCTCGTCTTCGATCGTCACGCCTTCACAGACAAAAGTATGGCTTGATATTTTGCAGTTGCTACCCACGCGTGCGCCTTTTTGAATTTCGACGAAAGAACCAATCCTGGTGCCGTCGCCGATCTCGCATCCGTAGAGGTTGACGAAGTGATGAATGATTACATCACGGCCGAGTTTGACGTCAGGAGCGATTACGCAGAATTGTCCGGGCATGAAATAGGGGATTGCGGACCAGTGTTAAGTGACTAAAAGTTGCCGGAAGGCCGGCAGTACATGCCGGCGATCCGGAATCGCCAGACCGGGCAGGCTGACGCTGCGCACGGTGATAGTTTTGGATCGCAGGGTCAGCTCGTCTCAAGGTCGGTGGGGTCCTCGGCGGCGCTGTAATAACCGGACTTGTAGTACCCCGCATACCCCGCATAGTAGTACTCGTGCGATTCGATCTTCACGTTGTTCAAAACCACACCGAAGATGTGGGCGCCAACATCAAGTAGTTGCTGCTTGGCGCGACGCACGACTGCGCGTGAGCTCCGGCCACCGTGAACAACGAGAATAACTCCATCGACGAAGGTCGACAGGATCGAAGCGTCGGTAAACGAAATTGCCGGCGGAGAATCCACGATGATGTGCGTGAATGTTTTGCTTAGAGTTGTCAGCAAACGCCGCATCTCCTCAGAGCCCAGGAGTTCAGCGGGGTTCGGCGGTATCGGACCTGAGGGCAGCACCTTCAAATTGGGTTGTTTCTCGTAAGTTTGAATCAATGAATCGAGATCGTCCGATTCACCGGAGAGGCAATTAGTCAGACCGCGAGTATTCGACAAATTGAATTGGGCGTGCAGCCGCGGGCGGCGCAGGTCGCAATCGATGATCAGGATCTGGGCGCCTGTTTGGGCCAACATGAAGGCCGTGTTGATGGCGGTCGTAGTCTTGCCTTCCGAGGGCTGGCTCGACGTGACCAGGATCGTTTTTGGCGGTGTCCCCGCGGATGAAAGCAAAAGCGACGTGCGCAAGTGACGATAGGCCTCAGCTATTGGTGAACGCACATCACCAACCATCGCCAGCGCGGTGGTGTCGCTAGGTTTGGCAGAAACTTGACCGCCGCGCAGGCGAGGCTTCTCGCTGGACGCAGCGGGAATCAGCGCCAGGGCGGGGAGGTGAATATAGCGATCGACATCATTAACGGACTTGATGGTGTCGTCGAGGAAGTCGAGCAGGAAAGCCAGACCGATGCCCGCTATTAGAGCCAGGAAGAACGCGATCATGATATTACGCATCCGCGCAGGTCCTACGGGTGCATGTGGTAGCCGGCTGTAGGTAGAGACGCTGACATCGGTGCCTTTGTCGGTTCCGGTGGCGGCCAACTCGCGCCTCTGTTGCAGCCGGGTGTTCAGGTACTGCTGGTCGGTCGTAAGCTCCTGCGTCATTGCGGCCAGTTGGATAATGTTCCGCGTTTGTTGGGTCGTAATCCCGTGTTGTTTGCTGTAGGCAACTTCCAGACTTTTTTGGTGTGAGGTAGCTTGATCGGCACGAGCCTTCATGGTCGCGAGAACTTCCGTGGGAGCTTTTGCCAATTCCTCTTCGACTTGCTTCACTTGCGCGCTGACCTGCTTAACCTCCGGCCATTCGGTCGTATATTTTGTCAGTAAGGCTGTTTCCTTGTCCTTCAAGTCGCTGAGCTTCTTGCGGAGCTCAATGATGCGTACATCTTTCTGAACCTCGGGATTCGCGAACGGATCCGAAGCTTTTTTTGCCGCGTCATAAGCCGCCAACTGGTTCCGTTTCTCGTTCTCAGCCTCCAAAAGTTGGGCGCTATATGTCGCTTGTTTTGCTTGCTCCAGGTTACTTCCCTGTTCAGATGTCAGCGGTAGATCATTGGCCTTTGCGAAAGCAAACCGGGCATCCTGCTCCTTCTTGACCTTGTCCTGGTACTTGGCTATCTCTTCGGCCAGGGAGGTCGCGGTTTTGCTTCCGGCGGACTCCATGCGTTCAGTATTGTTCGTGACGAAGACTTCGGCCAAAGTATTGGCAATCTTTTGGGCCAATTGTGGATCAGTATGGCGATACTTGATGTTCACCAGGCTGGTGCCGGGAATGGGGTCAACCGTTTCGCCGCCAGCGATCGCGTCTTCATACGGTTCCAGCGCCGCCGACTCTTCCGGTGTGAATTGACGGTCCTTCAACTCATCTTCGCCGATTGGTTGCGCGGCGGAGCCGACAGCGGGCGTGTCGACTGTTTTCTCGCGAGAGAAAATTCGTTTCAGGGAAGCAAAAATGCTGCTCTGCTCCTGGCCTCCGAGAAAGGTCGGATTGTGTTGAAGATCCAGCGTGAGAATCACCTGACGAGCCAGTGATGGATTTTGCAACAGCTTAAATTGCGTGCCCCAAAAATTGGGATCCGTCGGCGCGTTCAACACCACCTGACTGGTCTGTAATAGAGTCTGCGGCTTCGGTTCGATCCGGATCGTGGTAGTTGCTTCGTAAACCGACGGCTCCCGGTAAACCTGGATCGTAACCAGCGAGGTAACTACCAGCAGTATGCTCAGGATAAGCCACTTGCGCTTCAGTATGACGAACAGATACTCGCGCACATGTGCGTCGGGAGTATTGCTGCTGCCGTACTTGTCATACTTGCCGTAAGGCCTGGTTTCAGTAAGTTCGGCCAGGGTGCGGTCTAAGTTGCGCCCCGCCGGAATCAATCTTTCATCTTGAGTCATGATCTTGGAACCCTATTTCTTGCTCAGGACCTCTGCAGATCGACCATAATAGCAGACGCACGCTCCGAAGCAAGTCAAGTTGAGAGGCACGAATCCGCGGCCCCCACGGCGGGCCCGCTAGCGACAATGAAATAACCCGCCAGCTAATAAGCCCTCATTCCGTGGGCCAGTGCTATAGCCTTCGTGCTTTTCAAGCCGAGCCAAGCATGTCATCATGATCTTTCATCGATGATCTTATTTGCGTAACAGTCTAAGAGAGGAAGGACCGACTCTTGAGTATACGTTCCCTCCTCAGATTTACATGACTCATGACGGCTTAACTTCAGGACGCGCCATTGTCATAGGTGCTTCGGGACAAGATGGATATTTCCTTACTGAGCGCCTGATTAATCAAAACTGGCGAGTGCACGCCGTTACGCGAGCGCCCGAAGCTCCGGCGGAACTGGCTCAATCCCCTAACGCCGGTGGCCCGCTGGAAATACATGTTGTCGATCTTACCTTCCCGCCGCCGCTGTTCGATCTAATCGCGCAGATACAACCGGAGGAGATCTATAACCTGGCGGGCCAATCCAGCGTTTCACGTTCTTTTACCGAGCCGGGGATCGCCTGGCGCACGAATGCGGATTTTGTCGCCGAACTGCTGGAATGCGTGCGCCTGAAAAGCGCGCATTCTCGACTTTACCAAGCGTCATCAACTGACATGTTCGGCGGCTCAACGGATCAGGCTGTCTTTTATGATGAGAATTCTGCGCTTAATCCCCGCAGCCCTTACGCCAGTGCCAAGGCCGCAGCCCACAGGTTATGTCAGTTCTATCGAGAGACCTACGGCCTGCGCATCGCCAGTGGCATTCTCGCCAATCACGAATCTCATCGCCGGCCCACGTCATTTCTCACTCGCAAAGTAGTCGAGCACGTGATGACCCTGCAGGATCTTTCAACTGCGCAAGTCGCCAGCTTATCACCTCTAACGCTGGGCAATCTTAAAGTTCGGCGTGACTGGGGCTTTGCTCCCGACTATGTTCAGGGAATGTGTGCCATACTTCGACAGATTGATATCCGCGGGACGAAACAGGTCCTGGAAGACATAGGTCGCAACTATCGTGATTATGTATTATCCACGGGCGAGACCCATGCTGTTTGGGAGTTGGTTGATTCCGCGTTTAGAATCGGTGGCTTCGACCTTGAATGGGATCTGGAGGGTGATGATCCGGCGTCATGGCGTGGTTACTTTTCTGCCACGGGAGCGCCCGCGGTCATAGTCAATCCCCAACTGTTGCGGATGTCCGAGCCGCTGATCATTCAAGTCGATCCCAGCAGGGCGCGCGCAGAATTAGGCTGGGCGCCCAGACGCGGAGTTGAAGTGTTTCTGAATGATATGTTCGCCAACTTGCGGCGCACCGTTGCCGCGAAGGGTGTCGGAAGCCCGACCGTCAGGGAGGGCTAGGAACGATGCTGGCCCTCCCTGACGGTCGGGCTTCTGACACGGGTTCTTTGGCAAGTTGTGAAGCGATCAAATCGCTGTAGACATCAAACTTTAGAAGATTCAACCAACTGGAAAAGAACATGCAGAACTTATCGCCGCAGAAACTAAGAATCCTGGTTACCGGAGGAGCAGGATTCCTCGGTTCGCATCTTTGCGAACGCCTGCTGGCCGACGAGAACGAGGTGATCTGTCTCGATAATTTCTTCACGGGACGGCGAGAGAACATCGCCCACCTGATGACCAATCCGAGGTTTGAACTTGTGCGTCACGATGTGATCGAACCGATCCTGCTCGAAGTCGATCAGATCTATAACCTGGCCTGCCCCGCGTCGCCGGTTCACTATCAGTACAACCCGGTCAAGACCGTTAAGACCTGCGTCATTGGAACCATCAACATGCTGGGGCTGGCCAAGCGTGTCCGCGCTCGGATTCTCCAGGCTTCAACCTCGGAGGTCTATGGAAATCCCCAGGTGCATCCGCAGCCGGAAGAGTATTGGGGACATGTGAATTCAGTCGGCGTCCGCTCCTGTTATGACGAAGGCAAGCGTTTGGCTGAGACCCTGATGATGGACTATCACCGGCAGAACAAAGTCGACACCCGCATTGCGCGCATCTTTAACACGTACGGACCCAGAATGCTCGAGAACGATGGGCGCGTCGTTTCGAATTTTGTCGTCCAGGCGCTCCGAGGTGACAAGATCACGATCTATGGGACCGGAGATCAGACGCGGTCATTTTGTTATGTAGACGATCTGGTCGAAGGCCTGATTCGCTTGATGAATGTCGACAACGTTCACGATCCTGTGAACCTGGGTAATGCGGGCGAGTTTACGATCAAGGAATTGGCGGATGAAGTGGCACGTGCCTGCGGTGTTCCGATCCAGCTCGATTATCTGCCTCTCCCGCAGGATGACCCTCAACAACGGAAGCCTGACACAACTCGGGCCGAGAAACTTCTCGGCTGGTCGCCGAAGATCGCTTTGCGCGAAGGTCTGCAGCGTACAGTTGGTTATTTTTCGCAGCGGTTGGGGCAGCGAGAGAACCAGGCGTCCGCAAGCTAAAGACGGAATGATCGCCATGATGTCAGTACCACCTGCATGAGCGGGTGGGCCAGACATTCAACTCGTCGCTTGCATCCTCGATCCACCCGCTCACGCAGGTGGTACTGACTAAATCTTAGGACCCAAGCTAAAGCTTGAACTTTAAACTGACTCACACGCTATCGTCTGAATGCACTATCACCTGATCGGAATCTGCGGCACTGCGATGGCTTCGTTGGCAGGAATGCTGCAAGCGCGGGGACACCGTGTGACCGGCTCAGACGAAAATGTCTACCCGCCGATGTCGACCATGCTGGCAGGACTCGGCATCGGCCTGATGCAGGGTTACAACGCCGCTCACCTGGAGCCGGCGCCGGATTGTGTAGTGATCGGCAACGCCATCCCACGTGGAAATCCCGAAGTCGAAACTGCGCTCAATCGCAGACTTCTTTACCGCTCGCTCCCCGAAGTTCTCAAGGAAGAATTCATTCGCGGCCGCCGCTCTCTGGTAGTTGCCGGCACCCATGGCAAGACCACGACGACAAGTCTCGCCGCCTGGGTGATCGATCAGGGCGGACTTGATCCCTCATTCATGGTTGGTGGAGTCGTGCAAAACTTCGGCTCGAGCTTTCATGTTGTTGACAGCGATTACTTCATCATCGAGGGCGATGAATACGACACGGCTTATTTTGACAAAGGCCCAAAGTTCATGCACTACCTGCCTGAGCTGGCCATCGTCAACAACATCGAATTCGATCATGCAGACATCTACCCAGATCTGGACGCGGTGAAGTTGGCGTTTCGACGACTGATGAACCTGGTGCCCGGCACGGGAAAGTTGATCGCCGGTTGGGACAGCCCGCACGTGCGCGAAGTAGTCGCATCCCTGGGGCAGAAACTATTCACGCCGCTGGAAACCTTCGGGACGTGTGAAGATGCCGGCTGGCAGGGGCGCGATATTGCCTACTCTGAAGGGATGACTCGCTTTCGTGTCTTTCGTCAGGGAAGGGAATGGGCAGAGTTTCAAACGACGCTGATCGGCGATTTCAATGTGCGCAACTGTTTGGCGGTGATCATTGCCGCTGATGCATGGGGAGTTGAACGCCAAGCTATCGCCGCCGCGCTCGCGACGTTCAAGAGCGTCCGCCGCCGTTGCGAGGTTCGCGGAGAAATTAACGGCGTCACTGTCATCGATGATTTCGCTCATCATCCTACCGCGGTGCGCGAAACACTCACGGCCCTGCGGCTGAAGTACAAGGACCAGCGTATTATCGCGGTCTTCGAGCCACGCTCTCGCACCTCTTGTCATGCAACTTTTCAGGATGCCTATGTCGCGGCGTTCAAGACCGCTGACTATGTGATCATCGCTCGAGTATTTGACGCGCAGCGGGCCGCAGAAATGGGGGGCGTGCTCGACACCACGAAACTGATCGACGACATCGCCGCGCAAAATAAACCCGCCTTCGCCATTACCGATGTCGATGAGATCGTCGGCAGCCTGGTTTCAGAACTGCGTTCTGGCGACGTAGTAACCATCATGTCCAATGGCGCCTTTGGCGGCATTCACGAAAAACTGTTGGCAGCGCTTCAGAAGCCGAGATGACCTCACTTAGTCTGATTAGTCAGGCAGTCGAGCCACTAATCCGGCAATTTGTCAGTTGCAGAAGCTCAGCCCCCGGCTACTCTGCCCGGGAGAGATAGCTGAGGGAGTTTTCTTTTAACTCACGCATTAGTAATTGGCATTGAAGAAAGCAGCCAAGCCCAAGTCGGTTGTCGTCTCTGATGACTTGGGTCCCCAAAGTCAGCGAATAACCGTCGATCACCGCCATCACACCAGTCGGGCGCGACAAACGAAGTCGGTATCTCGTAACGCATGGTGCGCCGGCGGCGTCCTGGCCTCTTGCTTTTCCCGGCGGCCAAGGTTCGGGATCGGAGACTCGCCTCTCAAAAACATAGGAGACTAACGATGGCTACGAAGAAAGCCCCATCAGCACGCAAATCCACCAGGTCGCGAAAGCGCGCGGCCAAACTATCGCTCGCGGTGGTCGCTGCTAATCAAAAAGAGATTAATGGAAGTGTTTACGAAGCCCTTGATCTTATATTGGACTGCATCCGCACCATTGTGCCGGCGGGTGATCGCTCCAAGCTTCGGCAAGCGCAAGCAATCATAGAGGCTATTCCCGGCTATGACCCTCCGGGTTGCGGCGCTGGTCCTTACCCGGGCTGAGCGCTCAGCGAAGAGCTACGGAAAAGATTGCTTGAGTTTCGCTACTTCTGGCTGTCAACGATCGTAACGTCACTAACCGCGGTGCCCCGCTCACAGGCAAGTTGTTTATAGTCGGGGGACCATGCGTAAGCGAAGATTTGATCCGCCGGAAAGTTAGTGATCTGTTTTGTCGCGGCGGTATTGAGGTCCCAGCTCCACAGGTTCGACACGCCGTTGACCGTCTTGACATAGATCAGCGCGCGCCCGTCAGAAGTCCACTGAACTCGCTGCCAGTCCACGATCGGAATTGGCAGTGACTTTATCGGCCGGCCACCCTGAATTGGTAGAATAGCAATCTCCGGCGAACGCCCTTCCGCATAGTGACGGCAGGCGATGAATTGGTTATCAGGCGAGACGACCGGCATGCGGGCTCTGTCAGCCAACTGCACTGGGTTTCCACCGTCTACGCGCACTTTCCAAATGGTAGTGGCGCCCTGACTTTGATTGTCGTAGGCCACCCATTCCCCATCCGGTGAACAGGACGGATACGAATTGCCGTCACTGAAAGTTAGCGGCCTGGCATCGCTGCCATCGTCGGCGTTCATGCGCCAGATGTTTAAGGCTCCGGTGCGGTTGGAGGCAAAGAAAATAAGGCGTCCATCGGGTGAGGTGGCCGGCGTGTAATTGTCACCGGCATCAAAGGTTAGCTGAGTTTGATTAGCGCCGTCGGGATCGATCCGGAAGATGTTGAGATTTTTTCCAGCCATAGTTGAAAACACAATTCTTCCCTTGCTGGACCAGGTGAGGCCGTAACTCCAGAGGCCGCTGGCGGCGATCGCTTTCGCGCGTTGAGCATCTCCGTCGGGCGCAACCCATATTTGCGAGTGAACTCGTTTTGCGACTGACACAATCGTATTGCCCTGGCGCGACAGGCTGACGCTGCCATAGTCTGCGACATCGTTGGTTATTCGCACCGACTGACCTTGTGGGTAGGAGACTTGCCACAACTGACTCGGGCTCACCGGATGCTCTTGCGCACTGATTATCAATCGGCTCTGGTCCGCCAGCCACGCGACCTGCAAGATCGCAAACCATTGCTGTTGGCTGACTACCTTTTCATGCCCGTTTGCGACCTCCACCTCCACCAGATTCATGTGGTAACCGCGGTCCCACCATCCGGCGCCACACACCAGGGTCTTTTCATCGGGAGACCATGCCGGCCCGCTGGTGGAAAATCTGTTTCCGTCGCGGCGGGTGTCGATCGCACGCTCGTCCGAGCCATCAATATTTGCCACCATCAAGAAATACTCGGCACTGGCTCTCTTGAAACGCACGAATGCGAATCTGTCGCCGGTGGGAGAAAACGTAATAGGGCTGTCGACTCCGTCTTTGATTTTCGTGGGCGGGCCACCAGACAGGGGAACCTGATAAAGCGCGCCAACGTCGTTCGCCTCGCCTTCAGTAAAATAAAGGTAATTGGCGTCGTGCGAGAAGGTTATGCCCCGGTACTTGAAATCGCTCGGAGGAATCACAACCGATGTATCGGCGCCGGCAATGTTGCTGACGAGCAGTTCCTGCATCCCGTCCTTTCTCTCCGCATGGGCAAACAATCCGCCATCCGGAGAAACTGCGGCACAAACTGATTGGCCTCCTTTGGTCAACGGTGTCATGGTGATTTCCTGAAACAGGGCAAATTTTTGTGGTTCACGTACGAACCAGTGCGAGTTTAGAGCGAAGAGCAAAACCAGGACGGCCGCAAGTCCGGCAAAAATAGTAGTCTTGGGCCGCTCCTTGATTTCCGAAAAGACCCTCCCGGCTGTGTGCGAGGCGAACGTTAATGCGGACGACCACAAGAGGCTGGTCTGATGCGGATATTTGATCTTTACTCGCTTTGTATCCTGCTCCTCCACCGCCACGTCATCATTCGTTAGCCAGGAATCCCCCGGTACCTCCGCCCCAAGCTGTCCATGCAGTTTTCTTAGATCAGCCGCCAGGGCACTCATTGTTTGATATCGGTCCTCACGATGCTTACTTAGTGCTCGCGCTACAATTCGCTGAAACTCTGCGGGGAGCGCGTCGTCGAGAAACGGGAGCCGGACCGGCTGTCGCTTGAGGATCGAAGCAATGATTTCGTTACGGCTGCGCTCTTCGAAAGGCGTACGTCCGGTGACCATCTCGTGAAGCACCACGCCCAGGCTCCAGACATCCGTACGTTCATCAACCACTCCTTCACGCAATTGTTCGGGTGACATGTATTTCACCGTGCCCATCTGCGTTCCCGGTTCCGTATGCACGGTTGAGATTCTCGACGAGGTATCGTCCGTCGCTGCGGACTCGGTTTCGCTTAGCTTGGCGAGGCCGAAGTCCAAAACCTTCACGTATCCATCCCTCCGCAGCATGATGTTTTCCGGCTTTATGTCGCGATGGACTACCCCGGCGGCGTGGGCCGCAGAGAGCGCTGCCGCGACCTGGTCGGCAACAGCCAGCGCTCTGCGCACCCCCAGGCGGCGTTGCGCGATTCGATCGCGCAAGGTGATGCCGTCGATGTGTTCCATCGCGATAAAGTGGCGCCCATCCTCTGTTTCAGCGATCTCATAAATTACGCAGACATTCGGATGGTTCAGGGCCGAGGCCGCGCGCGCTTCCTGTTCGAACCGGCGCACCCGATGGCGATCTCTGGCGAATTCCGGGGAGAGGAGTTTGAGCGCTATCTTGCGACCCAGCCGGCCGTCATGGGCAAGATAAACTTCGCCCATGCCGCCGATACCGAGTGTCGAGAGGATCTTGTAAGGACCAATCTGCTGGCCCGCCAGCAGGTCCGTGAGACAGTCGGCAAAGAATTCGGTGGATACTTCGTAGGCAGGCGCGTCAAGAAAGTTCCCCTCGAGCTCGTGAGCGAGCAGGAGCGATTCCACTTCGCGCCGCAAATCTTCGTCGCCAGAGCAATTCTGACTCAGAAAGTCTGCTCGTTCAGGCGGCGGCCATTCCAGCGTTGAGTGGAAGAGTTGGTCGATCTGTTGCCACCGTTCAAATTTCATGATGGGCTTCCGTTAGCGGTTTGGGGTTTACCCATTTTGAGGTCCCTCACAGAATTAAAGCGTGAGCGACGTTCAAAATCCCTCAGACGAATTCTTTGGCAGCGATTATTCCAGCTCCCGACGCAGCCAGGCCCTAGCCAAAGTCCAGTCACGCTCGACGCTGGCGTGGCCAATCTTGAGGACTTTTGCGGTTTCGGCGATGGAAAGACCCCCGAAAAAGCGCAGCTCTACGATTTGAGATTTCTGTAGATCGAACGTCGCGAGACTCTCCAGAGCCTCATGCAGAGCAAGAAAATCAATCTGAGGGGTGATCCCGATTTGATTAGCGTCCAGTGAAACGCGGTGAAATTCTCCGCCGCGCTTGGCCGTCTGGTGTTTCCGGGCGTAATCGACCAGAATATTCCGCATTAGCCTGGCGGCCAGGCCGAAGAACTGCGCGCGGCTCTGCCATTCAAGCTTCTGCTGGTCTACGAGCCGCATATAGACTTCGTTAACCAGTGCGGTTGGCTGTAAGGTGTGGTTTGCTCGTTCATGCCTCAGATACCTGACTGCCAGGCATCGCAATTCATCGTGCACAAGCGGCACTAGCTCTTCCAGCGCCGCGTTGTCGCCCTCGCTCCACTTCAAAAGAATCTGCGTAATGTCGTCGGATCCATCCACTTTGTGCCCGTTAGCCAGGGAATTGAGAGCCTGCGGCTGAGCAATTTTAAAGCTCGGGACGTTCAGCGAGTGGATTCTAGCATTTTTCTTTGAGGGAATTCGTTCTCGAAATACGCTTTAGTGGTTGTAGCAGTCGAATTGGCACAAGGAGAGCCGGGCTCGCGCGATTTCCCAGTCAACTGACTTGAAGCCTAGCCGATGGTGACGTCCTAAAGTATCTCGAGAATTTATCCGCATCTCACCCCATACCTCACGGAGCAGAAGATGGCAGCCTTAGGACTGCCGTCTTTCTGTTCCTGGGAGACTCTTACAGAGCTCCGACAATGCGCCAATTGTTACTGGTCTGAGTGGGAATTGTCTTGTTCCGTTCGACCCAGTCGATGATTAGCTCGCGCACTTCTTCGCTCGATCGGTAGACGACGGGCGCGTCCTTGAACATGGTGAAGCCGCCGCCGCCGTTTACGCGATAGTTGTTGGTAACGACTCGGAGTTTTTGGGTTGGACTGAGCGGTTGGCCTTTGAACTTCAGGTTCTGAACCCGCTGTCCGAAGGGCTTGGTGAGATCAAGTTCGTAGGCGACCCCTTCAGCCATGTCAAAGTTGTATCCGGGAATACGTTGGTCGACCAGTTCAGCCAGGCTTTTTCCCGGCTGGTACTCGCGAAAGTAACGCGCCGAATGTTCAAGCGCGTCTTTCAATTGTTGTCCGGTCAGCTCGATCGTGACCAGAGTATTTTCGTACTCGTAAAGACCGGCGATGTCGCGCACGGTGACCGAACCCTGCGGAATGCGCGCCTGTGGATTGAAGCACGCGGCCATCGACACGTCAGCTTTGCCGGCTTCGAGCTGCACGCGCTGAATCAGATCGATGATCGCCGTATCGCGAAAGCGGCAGTCCTGCGAAGTTATTTCTTCCGGCGATTCGCCGATGGGGCGGCTCAACCAGTCCTGGGTTTCTTTGTCGTAAGGTTGACCGAGCTGCGCGATTTCCGGATCGAGCGCGGTCTTTTCCGTGACTGGAATCGTGCGCGCGGATTCAGCGACTACACGCCAACGAGCAGCTTCACCCTTTTCCAGATAGAGATCGACGCGCGCTACATGACTGGCCCAGCGGTTGGCTTGCGTTAGCAGTACGCCGTTAACTATCAGCGCCGGAACATCGCGGTGTGTGTGGCCCATCAAAATAATATCGACTCCGGGAACCCCGCGAGCAATCGCGATCGCGGCGTTCTCATTTGCCACTTGCGAAGGACTCGTGGTTCCGGTGCGCAGGTCCTCCTCGATGCCCATGTGCATCGCAATCGCGACTACGTCGACTTTCTCTTTGTCGCGCAGAATCGCGACCCACTTCTTTGCTTCGCTCACTGTTTCATGGAATTCGAGCCCCTCGTAGTTCGGCACGTTTTCCCAGTTGGGAATCCCGGGCGTAGTCAATCCCAGTACCCCCACCCGCACGCCACTAACTTCCTTAACAATGTATGGCTGGTAGTGAGTCGTCGCTGTTCCTTTGTTGTAAGTATTGGCCGACAGCCAGGGAAACTTTGCTTCGCTGCGCGCCTTCTCCAGAATTTTCAAGCCAAAGTTGTATTCGTGATTGCCGACGGTCATTGAGTCGTAGCGCAGGGCATTCATCGCCAGCATCATCGGATCCGGCGGCGTGTTGTTCCGCTGGTTATGAAAATATTCGAGTGGCGTCCCCTGGATCGTGTCGCCCGAGTCCACCAGGAGCAAATCGGGATCGTTCTTGCGCGCTTCCTTCACCAGGGTCGCGACTTTCGCGATGCCCACGTTGTCGTACTTGTTCGTGTAGTAGTCGATAGGGAACACGCGCCCGTGCATGTCGGTCGTGCTGAGGATGACGACATGCGCGTGTTGCGCGGCCACACTCCCGGCTGGTGCGTAAACGGAAATAGACAGCGCCAGGATTGATAGCGCCAGGAAAGCGGTGGCAACAAATCTTTTCTTAAACATTCTATGGCCGCAGATCGCCGCACGGCTTTACCGCCGCACTGGGATTGGCCGGCACGGCATAAACCTCTGCGGCCGTGTGGCCTTCGATACAGCCGGAGTAAACCAGGGTGAAGCGATCGCGCACCTCCTTCATCTTGTTCTGATTCTCAAAATACGTGCGGCCTCTTTGCAGAATGACATACGCGGATCCTGTTTCCGAAACAGTGAACTTTGGATCGGAGAGCACGCGTGACTGCAAATCAGTACGGCCGAACTGCTCAGTGTAATATCGAACAACGCCCGGTGTCTCAGTGACAATGGTGGCGTCGCGCGGTGCCCGCTCAGAGACAAATCGGATCGCGTCGTTCAATCCGTCATCGTAAAACTCATCGTGGGGAAAGAAATACGCCGCGTATCCCGAGCCGAGGGTGTTCGCGTACATCGCATAATGCGGCGCGCTTGCATAAGCAGTCCACGCCGGTACGGCCACCAGAATCAGCACTAAAACAGCGGTCGCTGCCCGGAACGCAACCGGCCCGGCCTTTAACTTCTCCAGTAAATCGCCGGACCAACGAATCAAAGTCATCGTCCCGATTGCCGCGCCCATGTAAACAAACGGCATTAGCGAAAGTGTGTAGCGCAGCCATTTCGCGCCAGCCAACGAGTAAGGCACCAGCCAGAAAAAAAGCATGAACAGGACGAAAGTATGACCCGGATGCCGCCACCGGCGCAGGCTCACAAACAGTCCGACGAGAAATGTCCCCATCAGTGCCAGGGGGACCTTGATCGCCAGGAACAGCAGATAGAAATGCACCGGCAAGGCCCAGAACGGCGAATTCGACATGCGGTTGTTGTAGATGGTATTTCCCATCAGATATCCGGTATGGGTCAGCAGTTTTTCTCCCGAGTATGCGTCCAGATAGTTCCAAACACTGGGCAGCAAGATCACGGGATTCGCCAGCACCAGAGCTACGCCGATGATCAGAAAGAAGCTGAGCGGCGTCCGCCAACGGGGTTCATCAGCAGACTGTTTCCGGACCGGGAAGAAATGATGATAGAGCATGTTGAGGCCCAGGTAGTGCGGGAAATATTTCGAAGCCATCATCAAACCAAAGCCGACAGCGCTTAAGTTTCGCAGACGATGAAACCACGTTTGATCCGCTACCTGCTTGCTGCGAATGAACAGATAAAAAGCGAACAACATGAAGAAGACCATCAGAGTGTCTTCCTTGCCGATGCGGTTGTAGGTAATTGCGTTGACGCCGAATGACCAGAATGCACCGGCCCAGAAAGCCGTGGGTCGATCGAACAACGCCGCGGTCAAAAGAAAGAGAGGAATCGCCGTCAGGGCCCCAAACAGCGCATTGGGAAATCTCAAGGCGGCTTCATCGCTGATGACCTGGCCCGTCATTGAGCTCCACGCCCGCGCCCCGCGCATCGAGACGTCGATCAGCGCCTTCATCAGCATTGGATGTTCAGCATTCGCCGTAAAATCACCGCGGTCGTAAGCCCGCACGGCTTCCAGCTTATTAATCTCATCTTCCGCGAATCCTATGCGTCCGAGTCCGGAGACACGGAGACCGAGACCCATCACGATCATTAATCCGATCAAGATCACGGTGGTCTTTTCCCAGGACAAGGCCGTCGCGCGTCTTTCTGATAGAGGATTGCGGGTCGCTTTGCGCGCCACAGCTACTTCACTCTTCACATCAACCGATGACAACTCTTAAGATCTCCCGCTGCCTTCTATCGACCCACTTCTTTTGCCGGTAGGTTCGTCAGCGCCGATACCGCCTTTGCTTCTTCGGCGAGGGCCGCCTCTGCTTCGCGCGCCACGGTGCGTAATGACAGGCCGCGTTGCAGCAGTAGCGCCATCCCCACCGCTGCCCAAAAAACATCGCGTGCTTTGCGAACGATGGCCAGGGTCACTCCAGTGACTTCCGTGAATAGCAGTACTTTCGAAACCTTCCCCGTGCCTGCCTCGTCGACACCCATGCGCAACGGAATAAACTTGAACCCCATCGTGATCACGCGATTCACCGACTCAAGAATAAAAGCGGTCAGGAAGGTGGGTGGTTGTTGCGGACTAATGAAGCTCAAGACCACGTAGATTTCGGCTACTCCCGCCAGGTGAAAGCACGCTTCCAACAGCAGGATCGGAATGAACCGGGCCCGATTACGACGGTAGAATCCGTAGATTCGATCTTCCATCGTTCGCCCTTTTTCGACCCACTTATCGTTGAGACCGCGGCGGTGCAAAAACCCGGCAGTGCCGCTGATGAATCGGGCTTCCTTGCGAATCAGTAAAGTGCCCAGCGTAATTACGATCAGAATCACGCCTAACACGATGAAACTTCCGACCTGCAGCCCCTTTGGCAGACTAAAGCTAAACAGCAGGGCAAGCATCCCGGAAGAGATGAACACGGCCACGGACAAGCTGTAAAAAATGTTCTCGATGGCGATGCCGGATAAACCGGCCATCAACGGCAGGCGATCGCGAATCAAAGCGGGCTTCGCCGGTTCAGAGATGACGAAGCTCGCGAACGGAAGCACGTTACCAATGGCGTCGCCCATGACCCGCGCGCGAAAAGCATCCCAGAACCGAAGCCGATAAGGTTCTTCTACGCACAGCGACCAGGCGAACGAGCGCGCTATCTGCCGCACGGCCGAAATCGCGATGATGAGGAGAAAGCCGGCGCCCAGTCTCCTTATGCCATCCGCGATTTGCGCCACCCCGGCCTTCTTAACGAAATACGTGAACAGGGCGAGGCCAAGAACGGCGAATATTATGCCGAGCGGAGTAAGTCCCTTCCGTGATCCTGGCGCTTTCGTTTGACTCATCTGCCTTGAAACGGAGTGAAGAAACAAAATAGAGCATCGCGCGAGCGATGTCCAAATAGCAAAGTGCGTGCCCCGGTTTAACTAGGTCGTGGCACGCGCATCTTGCGCGTGATTCACCGGCGGGACGCCGGTGCCACGCCGGATTAATGCGACATCTGGTGTGACGATGTCCGACAAACTTCAGTTTGTCGATCAACTGTATCGAGAAGCGACTCGAGTGGAACCAAGGTGATCGACAACCATAAGGAGGTCTGATCAAGTTGGCTGAGCATGCATGGTTTCTTCCCCTCCTTTTGGGAGGGGTTAGGGGAGGGTGCGAAGCTTAACTCGCACAAGCCCTCTCCCAGCCCTCTCCCAAAAGGGAGAGGGAGAAAAAAAGGGCAGTCCCTCCCGTTTTGCCTTTTGGTCTACCCGTTGATTATGATGTCGATTCAAAGATCGCATCGACTTTCCGCGGGCCAGACACACATGAGTCAAACTCAAATTGCCATCGAACAAACAGTCGCGCGTCCACTGACCACCCTCTCTGAAGACGAACAAATGTTTCGCGCCAGCGTGCGTGAGTTTGCCGAAGGCGAGCTGCGCAAGCGCGTCGAAGCCATGGACGAACAGGGCCACTTCGATCCCGAGCTGACGAAACAATGTTTCGATCTCGGCCTGATGGGAATTGAAACGCCGGAAGAATTTGGCGGCGCCGGTGGCTCGTTCTTTCAGGCGATTCTGGCCGTTGAAGAATTGTCGCGCGTCGATGCTTCAGTGGGCGTCTTTGTCGATGTGCAGAATACCCTGGTGAACAACGCGTTGATTCGCTGGGGCAATCAGAAACAAAAGACGAAATATCTGACTCAGTTAGCCAGCGAGAAGGTTGGCGCTTACGCCCTCAGCGAAGCCGGATCCGGATCGGACGCGTTTGCAATGCAGACGCGGGCCGTCGACAAAGGCGATCACTTCGTCTTGAACGGCCGCAAGCTTTGGATCACCAACGGCAAGGAAGCGGAAATCTTCGTGCTCTTCGCCAACGCAAATCCCGAAGCCGGCTATCGTGGAATCACGGCCTTTATCGTCGAGAAGAGTTTCGCCGGCTTCTCTGTCGGAAAGAAAGAAAACAAGCTGGGCATTCGCGCGTCGTCGACGACTGAAATAATTTTGGAAGATTGCCCGGTGCCGAAAGAAAACGTGCTCGGCGAATTGGGCAAGGGCTATAAAGTTTCGATCGAGACGCTGAACGAAGGTCGCATCGGCATCGGCGCGCAGATGATTGGCATCGCTACCGGCGCGTTGGAAAGCGCTCTGCGCTACACCGGTGAGCGGGAACAGTTCGGCAAGCACATCAACGAATTTCAGGGGGTGCAATTTCAACTTGCCGAGATGGCCACGGACCTGGAGGCCGCGCGTCTGATGGTTTACAACGCTGCGCGGATGAAAGATGCGGGCCAGAACTTCGTCAAGGAAGCCGCGATGGCCAAGCTTTATTCGTCGCGCGCCGCGGAACGCATTACTTCGAAAGCGATTGAGCTTTACGGCGGCTATGGCTATGTGAAGGATTATCCGGTTGAAAAGTTCTGGCGCGATTCGAAGATCGGCGCGATTTACGAGGGCACTTCGAATATGCAGTTGCAGACGATCGCGAAGCTGATCATTGGTGGGAAGTGAAAGCGGCGCAGCAAGTGAATGCAGAAGAGATTAAGCGCTATTTGACAGAGCTGAATGATGAACTCCGCTCGATGGATATCAAGGGCGAGATTTGTTTGTATGGCGGCGCCGTGATGGCGATTGCGTACAACGCCCGTCCGGATACAGATGATGTAGATGCAGTCTTCGAACCGGTTCGGGAGATTCGCAAAGCGGCCCGTCTGGTTGCCGAGAGAAATGGGCTGCCGATAGGTTGGCTTAATGATGCCGTCGAGATATTTCTGGCGCGACATGAACGCCGCATCCTGCTCGACCTGTCGCATCTTAAAATCTATGTGCCGCCGCCCGATTATTTGTTGGCAATGAAGGTGCTGAGCGCGCGGGCCGACACAATGGATCAAGATGACCTCAAGGTCTTAGTCCGAAAATTGGGTCTAAAGAGCGCGGGTGAAGTCTTCGGTATCGTAAAGGGCTACTATCCGCGCAAAGAGATTAAGCCTGAAACACGCATTCTGATAGAAGAACTTTTGGGTACACGTGCTAACGGTTAAGGAAACCAGAGAAAAGATCGCCAACGACCAAAAGTGGTGGGCGATTCACCTGATGAATTTCGTCGACGACTTTCGCCGTTCCAGAGATCTGCTGGCCATTGAAGCGCCATTTCGGCAGAGCGATCAGAAGATGGACGCGCTAGTCGCAGCGACCGTAGAATCACTTTGCGATGAGCTTGGCCTGGAAACGCCGCACTGGCTGGAACAGATTCCTGAGTGTGAAGAACCGTGGTTTGTAAGCGGGCTCGAAAGACTGAAGGCCATTACAATCGTTCAGAGTCCGTTGCGCTTCCGCATGCGTAAGATTTTCGTGCTGGGGAACTTCCTCAGTCGAGTTTGATAACGATGGCAACATCACGAATCGAAATATTTGAACAAATGCTTGCCGGCGATCCGGGCAATACGATGGTGATGTTCGGACTGGCGAAGGAATATGAAAAGGCCGGCGACGAAGCGAAGTTGATCGAACTGCTCGAGCGTTATCTCGCCGCCGCCGATGATGAAGGGAACGCGTACGGCATGTTGGCCCGGGCGTTCGAGCGAACGAAACAATCCGAAAAGGCCCGTGACAGCTACGAGCGCGGCATTGAAGCGGCGACTTCGCACGGCCATCCGGGAATGGCCGAAGAATATCGGACGATTTTGGAGGCAGAGTTTTCAGCGCCGTAGGCGCGCGATGTTTATAGTTCCGAGTCTCCTTTTTATCGTTAGCCCATTCATGGGCGACAGAAGCATTTCGCTCCTTACGGAGCTTGAATCATTTTTAGGTCTTCGAGCTATAAATATTTCGCCGCTACGCGGCTAAGCAACAATCATGAGTGATCTCAAAGTTCTAAGACTGGTAAAAAAATCCGATGGCGAGCTGCCTGCGAAGGCTTTCACAGCGAAGGCCGTCGCGCAGCCTGAGCCCAAGCCTGCAATTGCGCCTGTCACCAGACTCGTTCCCCCTCCTCAGTTCAAACCCGGCTCGCGGCGCGGCAAGCAGCCGCGGAGGCAGCAGGACAAGCTCAACCTCAGCCGCGCAGAGATGTTAAAGATCTTTCGCACGATGTATCTCTCGCGCCGTCTGGATGACAAGGAAATTCAGATGAAGGGCCAGAACCGGATTTTCTTTCAGATCAGCGGCGCCGGCCACGAGGCGATCCTGGTGGCCGCCGGCATGTGTCTGAAGCCGGGCCATGACTGGTTCTATCCCTACTATCGCGATCGCGCGTTGTGCCTGCAGTTGGGGATGACGCCAGTGGAAATGCTTCTGCAAAGTGTCGGCGCGGAAGCTGATCCCAACTCGCATGGCCGGCAGATGCCTTCGCACTGGGGGCATAAGAAACTCAACATCGTGTCACAGTCGTCACCAACCGGGACGCAGCTTTTGCAGGCAGTGGGCTGCGCTGAAGCAGGTTACCGGGTAAAGCTGATCAAGGAACTGAAGAAACTGATCAAGGGCTTTCACAACGATGAAGTCGTTTATGTTTCGCTCGGCGATGGGACGACCAGCGAAGGCGAGTTTTGGGAGGCGCTTAACACTGCCTGCAATTTGAAACTGCCGGTGGTGTTCCTGATGGAGGACAACGGTTACGCGATCAGCGTTCCCGTCGAGGTGCAAACCGCCGGCGGCGACGTTTCGAAACTGATCTCAGGGTTTCCTAATCTCTATCGACAACGTTGTGATGGCACCGATCCGATCGAGTCGCTCGCGACCATGCGGCGCGCGGTCGACAACTGCCGGAAGAACCGCGGCCCTTCTTTCGTGCACGCGAAAGTGATTCGGCCGTATTCGCATTCGCTTTCTGACGATGAAAAGCTTTACCGGGGTGAAGCCGAACGCCTGTCCGACGCCGAACACGATCCGGTCAGGCGATTTGAAACGCTGCTCGTCAGAGAGAACATCGTCAGCCCGGACGACCTGCAACAACTAAAAGACGAAGTTGATCGCGAACTTACTGAAGCTGCCGACATCGCTCTGGCCAGTCCACAGCCGGCGCCCGAAACAGCTTTGGACTTTATTTACTCTCCGATCGTCGATCCGACCTCGCCAGAGTTTGATACCGAAGCCATCGTAGAGCTCAGCGGCAATCCCGGCACGATGGTCGATCTGATCAATCGTTGTCTGCACACTGAGATGAAACGCGATCCGCGCGTGATCGCCTTTGGCGAAGACATCGCTGATTGCTCGCGTGAAGAGTCGCTCGGCCAGGTCAAAGGCAAGGGCGGTGTTTTCAAAGTTACGGCCAACCTGCAACGCGAGTTTGGCAGCGCGCGGGTTTTCAATTCGCCTTTGGCGGAAGCTAACATTGTCGGCCGCGCCATCGGCATGGCCACGCGCGGCCTAAAGCCGGTGGTCGAGATTCAATTCTTTGATTACATCTGGCCCGCGTATCACCAGATTCGCAACGAGCTGGCGCTGTTGCGCTGGCGCTCGGGCAATGAATTCTCTTCGCCGATGGTGATGAGGGTTCCGATCGGCGGCTATTTGAAGGGCGGCGCCATCTATCACTCGCAATCGGGCGTGTCGCTGTTCACCCAGATTCCGGGACTGCGCGTCGTCTATCCTTCCAACGCGCTGGATGCGAACGGGCTGCTGCGAACGTCGATTCGTTGTGACGATCCGGTTTTGTTTCTCGAACACAAACATCTTTATCGGCAGGCCTACAACAAATCGCCTTACCCGGGCGACGATTTCATGATTCCGTTTGGCAAGGCCAAGACCGTTCGCGAGGGCAGCGATGTCTCGATCATCACTTACGGCGCTTTAGTGCAACGCTCACTAGTGGCCGCTAAACAAGCTGAGCAGCAGGGAATTAGTGTCGAGGTCGTCGACCTGCGCACGCTCAATCCTTACGACTGGAACGCAATTGCCGAATCAGTGCAGAAGACTTCGCGCGTGCTCGTTGCTCACGAAGACACAATGTCGTGGGGTTACGGCGCCGAGATCGCCGCGCGTATCTCCAACGAGTTGTTTGAGTACCTCGACGCGCCCGCCCGCCGCGTCGCCGCGATGGACACGTTCGTGGCCTACGCGCCGCAACTGGAAGACGCGATCCTGCCGCAGGTGGCTGATGTGCTGAAGGCGATTGTGGAGTTGAAAGGTTACTGACCAATGGAAGCCCGTCCTTTTGTGACCTCCCATGTTGCTGCCGAACGGAAAGCGCGCAATTGTCGATATTAGAAAGTTGCGCGATTATTGTCTGAATCCGGATAATCCCCGTGGTAGTGGCAAGGCGCGGGTTTTTGCTAGTGCGCTGGGAATCACAGCGAAAGATGCCGACAAACTGCGTGCAAGATTGTTGGAGATAGCGGCGTCGGAAGATGCAAGTGTCGGCGAACTTGACCTTTATGGTCAGCGTTATACGATAGACTTTGCGATGGAGACCGAGACTGGAAGATCTGAATTGCGTAGCGGCTGGATCATCTTGCGCAACGGGACGGCGCCTAGTTTGACGACCTGTTATGTGAAGAAGAGGAGTAGGTAATGTCTACGAAAAAGATAAGACTTCTCGATACAGTGGCATTGGTCAACGATCTGCCTGAGCGCAAGCTAAAGCGTGGTGAAGTTGGTACGGTCGTAGAGATTCTGGCGCCTGATGTCTTCGAAGTGGAATTCTCGGATGACGATGGACATACGTACGCGGAACTCGCCTTGCGTGACGATCAAATTATCGCGCTTCACAATCAGGGAGAGAGATTGAAGATCGTCGCTTGATATCCGAGTGAATCCCAAATTCTTCAAAACCCCATCCGGCTTCCGCAAATGGCTCGCCGCCAATCACGCTAAGTCCAAAGAACTCTGGGTCGGGTTCTACAAGAAGAACTCGGGCAAGCCGAGCATCGACTGGCCGGAATCCGTTGACGAAGCTCTCTGCTTTGGGTGGATCGACGGCATCCGCAAGAACATCGACGAAGATAGTTACAAGATTCGTTTCTCTCCGCGCCAGCCCAGCAGCATTTGGAGCGCAGTGAACATCCGCAACGTCGAGAGACTGATCAAAGAAAAACGAATGCAGCCCGCCGGCTTGAAAGCGTATGAAGCACGCAAAGAGAATCGATCCGGCATCTATTCCTACGAACAGAGAAGTCCGGAACTGGTCGAACCTTATTTGGGAAAGCTCAAACGAAACAAAGCTGCGTGGAAGTTTTTCCAGGCGCAGCCGCCGTCTTACCGTAAAGTGATGAATTGGTGGGTGGTCAGCGCAAAGCAGGAAGAGACGAGACTCAAGCGTCTCGATAAATTGATCGAAGAGTCGGCGCAGGGACGACGCATGCGATGATTTGAGCGACGCTTTCTTCACCCCGTCAGGGGTGACATGTTTATAGACCTAGCGACCACCCAATCTTCTTAAGCTCCGTTAGGAGCGTAATGTGAAATCCCTGGGCACATGCCGCTCCTAAAGGAGCTGGATTGATCTTGAGGCGTAAGTGCTATAAATATCTCGCTCCTACGGAGCGATGTACGCAATTCAACCGCTGGCATATTGGTCTCTCTTGAATCGCTGACGAAAAACTAAATGCGCAAAGTAACACTCGGTCTCGCTAACAGTCTCGACAACTATATTGCGCGCAAAGACGGCGGCGCGGATTGGCTTCATTGGAGCAAGGAGGTTTGCCGAGATCAGCGCCAGGTTCATGAAGACTGTCGATGTGATTCTGATCGGGCGGAAGACTTATGAAGCGATGCTCGGTTACGGTCAGACTTCTTATCCCGGTGCGAAGAATTATGTTTTCTCGCGCTCGAAGAAGAAATCCGCTGCGCTTACGAAAACTTTGGCGTCAAAGAAGAAAAGCGACAAGAACGTCGAGATTGTCACCGCGGATGCCACGAAGTTTGTTGGCGACCTAAAGCAGAAAAAAGGCAAAGGCATTTGCCTGTTCGGCGGCGGAGAGCTGGCGAAGGGTCTTTTTGAAGCCGATCTAATAGATGAAGTCATACTTAACATTCATCCCGTCCTGCTTGGCTCAGGCATTCCGCTCTTTCACGAGATGAAGAAACAGATCGACCTTGAGTTTCTCGACTGCTTAATTCTTAAAGGCGGCTATCTTGCAGTGACTTATCGCGTGAAGCACTGAGACTTCATCATCTTCTCGCAATGGACACGCGCGGAAGTGAGACCTTCCGTGAATAGAGACGCGGTTTAACCACGCTTATCCGCAGTTCGGCCGGTGTTGCCTGATCGTACGCGGCTGACCTTCTTTCGATCACAATCCCATACATTCTGTATTGCTTCGTTCCGATAAAGCCCCGGCAAGCAAGCCGCAAGCATTTCGTATTGCGTACATTAACTTCACGCGCAACCGGCACGTCTGTTGCTCCTCTCTAATAGAGGAAACACAAACCCCACGAATCCCGACGCAGAAAACCATGGTTTTTAGGAGGGATAAATTTATGAGCAAACGTCTGATTGGAGTGTTGGGGGCAACACTTCTTTTACTTTCTCTAGCCGTCGTCATTGTTGGCCAAACGCCGACAACAACGGTTACCAAGACAATCCAAAATCCCGACGGGACTTACACTATCGTTGAGTATCCCGTCGGCAAAGAAACGATCGTCACTTTGAATCCGGTAGGACTCACCGGAGCGACCGGCACAGCGACAATCCTGCGCGCCGCCGACGGAACAACCATTAAAGTGAACCTGACCAAGCTGCCCGCCGAAGCAACTGCGGTGAACCTCTATGCGGTAGATCCAACCGGCGCAGTCACGTTGCTGGGCCCGGTTGAAATCGCCAACGGAGCGGCTGCCTTCACAACTTCTACGCCTTTGACGAAGTTCATGCTGGTAGCATCACCGGATGCCAACCTATCGACGTACAGCGACACTAGCCTGGTCTATTTTCGTAGTGCGGTGCCGAACGGCTTCGCGGTAATTCCATTGAGTAATGCCGCAGGTGAAACGGTCGCGGCGGTGGCCGCGCCGGTAACTGCGCCCGTAACAGAAACAGCGCCAGTAACGGCCACAGTGACTGCACCGGTGACAGCGCCGGTGACGGCGGTCGTCGAAACGGGCCTGGGGCCGGGAGTGTCCGACTATGCCGTGCCGATGATTGGCATCCCGACACTCAAGAAAGGCGACGATACTAAACTGAAGGTCAATTTCAGTGGCGCGATGGAAGGTGCGCGCGCCAACATTTTCATCCATCCGCATAAGCACGGCAAGATGACTGAAGTGCTCATGCGCTTTCACGATTTGAGAGAAGCGCCGAAAGGACAATCGTATGTCCTTTGGGCCGTGTCGCCCGACCATCAGTTCCAGCGGCTGGGGGCGATCGTGAACGTTCACGGACGTAACGAAGCGGAAATTGAATCCGAAACTGCTTTCGACGATTTCGGACTGCTGGTGACGACCGAGGATCTGAACCCGCAAAAAACAATCATCGGACCCGCGGGTCAGAGGGTTGGAGTAATTCAGATAGTTCCATAGGTTCAGCGAGAATCATTTCATCATTTCGCTTTCACGGGCCGCCAATTCCGGCGGCCCTTTCTTTTGAGACTGGCACAGACTTCAGTCTGTGATGATGGTTTGTCGCCGGAAGACCATGAACCTTGTGAACGTCTGATCATGTTGGGTGAAGTGCGATTCTTTCCCCTCCCTTTGGGAGGGGTCAGGGGAGGGTGCAACGCTTAACGCAGACAGACCCTCTCCCCGGCCCTTTCCCTAAGGGAGAGGGAGAAAGAGCTTGAAAGCAAGATGGAGGTTTTACGGAACGATTGCCCTGAGACCTTCGTATATTGACGCGGACACGGAAAGGCCCGTAAATAACGCGAGAGCGAAAGGTATCAGGTAGAAGAGATGAAAGAAGCAACGGATGTTTTGAAGATAGTGGGCATCGTCCTGCTGGCACTGTTTGTTCTGTTAGTAGCCTTACCCTTCGTCTTTACCCTACTCCATATCGCCGTTGGATTCCTTGTTGTGCTCGCGATAGCTCTGATCAAGGTGGCCATTGTCGTCGCGATTATCTATTTGATCGTCGTGGGGATTCGGGCGGTGCTGCGGTAAGCGGTTTACTAATTAAGCTAGATCTATCAAGAAGCGGCTCAAAAAATCAGACTCACAAGTCTGATCTCCTATTTGTCGGTCAAAATACTCTACCCATCCGTTTCCCCTTGCAAGAAAACATACTTGACTGATAACTCATGACGCGCGATCATGCCCGGAAAGCTAACCCACACCGAGGCAGACGAGATGACACCGGAAGGCAGACTCGATCGAATTGAGCGAATCGCGAAGTTATTCGTGAGAGCCGGTCGGCGCGCGCGAAGCAACATGCGGGAACTTGACGATAAAATCAATATCCTCATCAACCTTCACATCCAGAATGAAGAGCGATTCGCTGCAAACGAGGAACGATTCGCTAAGAACGAAGAGCGATTCGCTAAGAACGAGGAGCGATTCGCGAAGCAAGAGGAGCGATTCTCGAAGCAAGACGAAAACATACAGATCCTGATTGAGTTTCAAAAACAGAATGAAGAGAGATTTGCCAGAACCGACGAGAGATTCGTCGAGCTGGCAGAATCTCAAGCTAACTCGGACCGACGAATCAATTCATTGATCGATATCATTCGGGAAGGCCGAAACGGCAACTCTTAAATGTGCAGCTAAACATTAAACCTGAAATTCACCACATCGCCTTCCTGCATGATGTAGTCCTTGCCTTCCAACCTGGTCAGTCCCTTTTCCTTGGCCGCGGCGTATGAGCCGGCGCGCACCAGTGCGTCGTAGCCAACAATCTCAGCGCGGATGAAGCCGCGGGCGATGTCGGAATGGATCGCTCCGGCGGCATCCTGTGCGCGCGATCCTTGCGGGATGGTCCAGGCGCGGGCTTCTTTTTCGCCGGCAGTCAGGAAAGACATCAAACCCAGGACGCGATAGGCGCTCTTGATCAGTTGGTCGACACCACTGCTCTTGACGCCGAGCGATTCCAGATATTCGATTCGCTCGGAAGGCGAAAGGTCGACCAGATCGGCTTCGAGCTGGGCGCAGATCACCACGCATTCGGCGCCTTCACTCGCGGCGATTTCGCGCATTGCTTTTACGTAATCGTTTTCATCGGGAGCACCCAACGCCGCTTCGTTGACGTTGGCGGCATAGATGGTTGGCTTCATGGTCAGCAGGAAATAGTTGCGCGCGATGACGAGTTCTTCGTCGCTGAGTGATACGGTGCGCGCGGCTTTGAACTCTTCCAGCGTTGGTTGCAGCTTGTCCAGAACTTCCAGCTCGGCTTTCGCGGTCTTATCGCCGCTCTTCGCAGTTTTTTGCACGCGTTCGCGGCGACGTTCAATGGTTGATAGATCTGCCAGCGCCAGTTCGATCTGAATTGTCTCGACGTCTCGGCGCGGATTAATCGAGCCTTCGACGTGCACCACGGAATCGTCTTCGAAACAGCGCACGACGTGGACCATCGTGTCCGTTTCGCGAATGGCGTGCAGGAATTGGTTGCCCATTCCTTCGCCTTGCGACGAACCACGGACGAGTCCGGCGATGTCTACGAACTCGACACTGGCGGGAACGATTACTTCGGTCTTCACCAGTTTAGCGAGCGGCGCCAGACGTTCGTCGGGCACCGCCACCACGCCGACGTTCGGCTTGCTGGTTGAGAATGCATAGTTGGCGATCAGAGCGGATGATTGCGCCGTGACCGCGTTGAAGAGAGTTGTCTTACCGACGTTGGGTAAGCCGACGAAGCCTGCTTGTAACATTAGAAAACCAGTCTAACGGAAAGTCGCAGGTTTTTCATAAGCGCGAGGTAGGTTAGTAGTTGTTAGTTTGGGTTCGTGCTTTTCGCGCTCGGACCAAGAACGATCCACGAAATCACACGAAACCCACGAACAAAACCAGGTTCCCCTTCTGGTTGTTACTGGCATCTGCAAAGCATAGCTATTCGCAGGTGATCTCAGGAAGTGGCAGCCGACTCGATGATCTCCGGAGAATAACCAAACTCCCTCCCCAGTCTTCCATAAGTGATGCCGGCCGTAATGTCATAGGCCACGTGAACAGCCATGGCGACGTAAAGCGAACCGCTCAGCCAGACCAGCGCATGAAAACCCAGGGCGAAGCAAACGATGATCGCTGCCGATTTCCATCCCTGGTTAAAATGACCCAAGCCAAACGAGATCGAGCAGACGATCGCCGCGATCGAGAAGTGGCCGGTAAGGTTGATCAGCAGGGCGGTCTGAACGCCGCGCCAGGTGATCTCTTCGCTTATACCGGCCAGCATCGCGACGACAATCCACCACGCGCGCTCGACGGCATTCGCAGGCATAACGAGATGCAGGACGCGCGCCCCAATCGGCGTCCGATGTTCGACGGCGCGGCGCCAGCGTGGCCGCATGATTGCAACGGCCGCAACCAACATAACCGCGCCCGCCAGGATGGCGAGAAGTGGAGGCCGCGTTCGCGGAAAGAGTTCAATCCATTCCGCGTGGGCCACCATCAGCGACAGGATCGCGAACGCTACCAGCGTAAACGTCGTCGCCTGAAAGTGACGCAGACGATTTGGCAACGCCCTTTCGCTTGCCGAAGCTTCATCCGCCCACGCACCACTGCAAAGGGAATTAACAGCCCAAAGAAGGCGAGGTGAAGGGAGCCTGCCAGGTTGATCTCGTCCACGAAGGGGAACATGAGAGCAGTGTGATCGATACTGAAGTGTAAAGAGTGCAGAGGTCTTTATGCTTGATCAAATCGAAGTTCGGCTGTAATCACGGAATCGCTTGCGGCTGAGTTGAGTCAGCCCGCAAGGAATCAATGTTCGATCTTCTGCATGGTAATCGTGGTGGTCGGCGAGTTTCCCGCGGTGCGACTGTAAGAAACCCAATAGCCGGCTTTCGGATAGCGCAACATTTTGTACACTGAGCCGTCCGCCCTCGTCTCGGGTTCAGTACCCAGCACTGCCTTCGCCGCGGGAATGCCATTGGCGCCGCTCATGAAATCGATCGAGATCGCCGACACCGCTCCGGCTTTGTCATAGAAAACCTGCACGGCTTGCGTATCGTTGAAGACATAAAAGTCCTGCTCGGCGCTTTTGTCCTTGGGACTTCCCAGCTTCTTGCGTGCTTCATCGGCCGTCATCCCGAGGCGCACGCCCTTAAACTCGACGAATGCCGGCTGGTCTTCCGGCTCAGCAGGTGGTGGTGTCCTGGTGCGTTGCGCGCGCGAAGTGCCCGCTGCGAGCACGATGAAGGTCAACGCGCCGACGATAAGCAAAGTTAATCTGCTAGCTCGACCATGAAAGAGTCCGGGGGAAAAGCAAAACATTTTGTCCTCCTTCGATCATTGCCACGCTGGAATTATGTGGCGGAAGGTTCCGAAACCGGGCGCGCCTGCCATTCGGTGCCCGCGACCGGCATTACGATGACGATGACAATATGCCAAGCCTGAATCACAAGTCAATAGTTTCCAAGTGTTACCCATGGCGCGCGCGCGCCGGTTGATCCCTATTGACTCGCGGACAGATTTGGCATAGAAGCATTGTGATTTCCAAACTCAAAAAAGCGATTCTTAATCTGTTCCTAAAGGAGTAAGGGTAATGAAGAAATATCTCTCAGTGGTAGTTCTGGCTGTGGCAACCGCATTCCTGGCGTTTTCCCAATTCGGCTGCGGCAGTCCGCAGAATACGAACACCCCCACGGTCAGCATGGCTACACCCGAGCCAACGCCGGACAAGCAGGCTATCGAAGCTGAACTCACAAAGATCGAGAATGACTGGCCGCGCATTATCAAAGAGCACGATGCGGCGGCCATTCGCAGAATGGAAGCCGATGACGCAGTTTTCGTTTATCCGGACGGGTCACTCGGCGACAAGGCGCAGGATATCAAGGACACGGAATCCGGTGCTTTGAGTGCGGATTCGTGGGAGGTTGCGGACCTGAAGGTGATTGTGCTCGACAAGGACTCAGCGGTCGTTACGGGCCGCAGCATTGTTAAGGGCGGCAAGTACAAAATGCCCGACGGTAAGGTCCAGGATATCAGCGGCGAGTATCGCTGGGTGGATACGTTCGCGCGGCGGAACGGGCAGTGGCAAGTCGTAGCTGGCGCCGCCACACCTTTGCCCAAAGGAGCAGGCGCAAACGCAACTCCAACACCAAAAGCTTCTCCGCCGCCCGGAGCATCACCGGCGGTGAAGGCAACGCCTTCACCGAGGGCCATACCTTCGCCGAGGGTCACACCGGCATTGAAGGGAACACCTGTACCAAAGCCTTCGCCGGCGATGAAGCCCGTGCCGACACCGGCGAAGACAAAGACGCCTTAATGAAAAGGTCGGAGCGCGGACATCCTGTCCGCCTGAGCGCGAAGCGCGAACATAACTTTCGAATGAGTATTAGCTTAGGCTGAGCGTGCTGCGCACGCTGGCGGACAGGATGTCCGCGCTCCGATCAGGACCAGATGCCGGGGATCATCGCGCTACATGAAGGGCACTTGCCCTCGGGTGTGACTTTCATTTTCTTAATAACGTAACCATAGCGCTCAACTAACAGTTCGTCGCACGAGGGGCAATAAGTATTTTCCCAGCGCCCGACTCTCCCGGGCAGATTTCCCGCGTAGATATAACGCAGTCCCGCGTCGCGTCCGATTTCGCAAGCGCGAATCAACTGTTCGGCGGTCGTATTAGCGTTGTCATTCATCCGATAGTCCTGATGGAACGCTGTCACGTGCCAGGGAATGTCCGGTGAAACCGCCGCGATAAAGTCGGCCGCCCGCTTCAGCTCGTCTTCAGAATCGTTAAAGCCGGGAATCACCAGCGTCACGATCTCTTCCCAGAAGCCACGCTCATGAACCATCTTCACCGTGTCCAGAATGTTGTCCACGACGCCGCCGAGTTGGCGATAGTTACGATCGCTCATCGATTTCAAATCGATCTTATAACAGTCGGTCCACGGCCTGAGATAATCCAGCACCTGCGGCGTCGCGTTACCGTTCGAGATAAAAGCTGTACGAAAGCCCGCCGGCTTCGCTTGCTTGAAAACCTCGACCGCCCACTCAGCCGTAATCAAAGGTTCGTTATAGCTCGAACCCACCATCGACGCGCCATAGGCCCGGGCCATCGCGATCAATCTTTCGGGCGTGACCGTCTGCGGCGTCGACACGGCCGCATCGTCGCGCAGAACCTGTGACGTGAGCCAATTCTGGCAATAAGCACAGTGCAAGTCACAGCCGAGCATGCCGAAAGTCAACGTGTCCGAGCCGGGTAGCGCGTGAAAGAACGGCTTCTTCTCAGTCGGATCGCACTGCAGGGCCGCGACATAGTTCACGGGCACACGCAGTTGGCCGCCTTCGTTGAAACGGACTTTGCAGATGCCGCGCTTGCCTTCCTTGATAAGACAACGGTGACCGCAGGCGAAACAGTGCAGGGCGTTATGGTCGAGGTGCTCGGTCAACTCAGGCGCGCCTGCGGCGGTCATTTGGTCCAAAACCGTAGCGAGTGAAGTTGCTGTAGCGCTCAGTGGCATAATCGTTTAATGCGGAAATTCCTTTGAGGAATTATACTCTTTTGGATGCGAGACGGTGGTTTCCGGCTGGCCGCGGATTAATGTTTCACCCGTGATAGAATGGCAGTCGAGGACAAAAGAATGAGCTTTGTTATTGAAGAAGAAGCTATTGAGCGCCTTCCTATCAGTATTGATCCGGAAGTTATGAGCGGCACGCCCGTCTTTGAGGGCACGCGCGTTCCAGTGGACGCTCTCTTAAATAACCTTTCTGCCGGCGTTTCACTGGACGAATTTCTTGCCAACTTCCGAACGGTGCGCCGTGAACAGGCGTTGGCAGTGCTCAATTTTTCCAGCGAGACGTTGAAGAAATTAGGCCTCTCCAGGTGAAAATTCTGCTCGATGAGGGCGTGCCCGAAATCATTCAGCAGCGCCTCCTGGCCTTTCCGATCTTCACAGTTGAACAGATGGGTTGGAGATCGCTGAGGAACGGTGACCTGCTCAATCGAATGATGGGCGAATTCCAAATCATCATAACCACTGATAAGAATCTTCCATTTCAACAGAATCTGAAGAAGCGACAGATTTCCGCGATTATCCTGCCGACAAACGAAATTCCGGCGGTAATCAGCCTACTGCCCCAGCTCGAGATAGCAATTGCTACAATCGCGCAGGGAGATTTCAAAGAACTGAAAATGGATTTAAGAAACGTCTGATTCCATGATCATCGAAGAAATCACCGTCACTGCTTTTCAGCAACACACGCGCGTCGTCGGCTGCGAAAAGACAAAGCGCGCGATCTGCATCGATCCGGGTGCGGCCTCAGACGACATAGTGCGGGCCATCGACAGGCACGGCTTTGAGTTGCAAGCCATCGCCTGCACGCATGCTCACCTGGATCACGTCGGCGGAGTTACAGCGCTGAAGAAGCTCAAGCCCGAAGCGAAGATAACGATTCATCCGGCCGATGAGCCCCTGTACCTGGAACTGCCGAACCAGCCGAGTTGGTTGGGAATTCCGCGTTCTCAATGGGCCGAGTACGGGTTTGATTACGAACAGCCGCCAAAGGCCGATCAGTACTGGAGCGACGGACAGATTTACAAAGTCGGCGAGCTGAGTTTCAAGGTGATTCATTGCCCCGGCCATACTCCGGGTCATGTCGTATTGTTTGAGCCGAGTGAAAGAAAAGTGTTTGTTGGTGATTGTCTGTTCGCTGGTTCGATTGGGCGAACGGATTTGCCGGGGGGCTCGACTGAGCAATTGATGGATTCGCTCTTCAACAAAATCCTGCCGCTCGGCGATGACGTGGAAGTTCATGCAGGCCACGGACCAATCACGACGATTGGCCAGGAGCGAACGACGAATCCGTTTCTGACCGGGACTTATAGTATCGGCGGGAGCGGCCGTTTCTGACCGCTCCCTCAAGCAATCCCGGTTTTGGCTCCACCGAAAGTCAAGACCACGACCTAGGTCGCAAACTCGAATCGCGCCTCTGCCCCCTCGTGTACGGAAAGGCTCCGCCTTTCCGTTAAACTCTCTAATAATTCGCGGAGGCTATGCCTCTTCAGTGATTGGGAGGCGTAGCCTCCTAAAACAATGCTAACGGTTTACGGAAAGGCGGAGCCTTTCCGCACATCACGCGGCGGAGCCGCTAAGACAGCTTAAGCTCCGTCTCCCATGGCCCCGCCCGCCGCACCTCCGGTGACCCCGGCGCCCATGGTGGCGGCGGAATCTTCACTGGCCCCACTATCTCCCGTGGCCGAGGTATCTCCGGTGGCAGCCGCATCTTCGCTTATGCGACTGTTCTTAAAACAGGTTTGCAGTTTTTGCGCGTACCCCTGAATCAGGTCCCACTTGTCGAGTCCGTTAATGATTCGCCGCGCGTTCTTGTAATCACATGTTGAGCCATTGATATAGTTACTCAACTTCTTGCCGGTAAACGTACCGTTGCGCATCCCGTAGGACATTACCTTGTATGCGGTGTCGGGCTCGAGAGCCTTTTCGGGGTGTATGTATAGGGCATCACCCAGGGCGAGGGCCGTGCTCAAGTTCTTGTAATTGTAATCCCAGGTCAATTGCACATAGCCTCGGCCGTAGTACTTGTTGGTGTAGGTCTGGCCGTCCGCACCCTTGACCGTGATGGCCTTACCATAAGGACGCCCGGCCCCTTTTCCGTACTCTTCAATTGGCTGCCATTTGTCATCACATTCGTGTTTGACTGTCGCGAACATGTAGGCGGCCCAGCGCTCGTCGTTCACATCGGCATCGCTTTCGAGCTGTGTCAACATACTCTCAATTCCGTCTACCTGCGACTGACCCGAGATTGGACCGAATTGTCCCTTGTAAGCAGTGAAAAACTTGCCGTGATCGAATTTCATTCTGGTGACCTCCAAGTTGAGTATTGCGACCAGCGGGGTCTGGCCCCCACCCAATCGCATCCGAGATTAGATATCATCGGCGGCTGCGGTGGTTCGACGAGGAATGAAGGATTCGTTTCCTTCAACAAGATTCAGCCGCTCGGCGATGAGGTGGAAGTCTATTCAGGCCGTGACGATTGGTCAAGGGTGGCCGGTGAACCCACGACAACTACCATGATGGAGTCATCTATGAAGCGGCGTTCGAAGTCAAGAGGTTTTAAGTCCAGACTTCGGCCGGGACGCCGCGGCGCCTGGCTTGGTTGATATTTCGTTTG